>Ga0136617_10000053_pt1 | contig 73302 bp, 70 predicted proteins | sample AntDrymUQ3222106_2_FD_129672 | JGI IMG/M metagenome (GOLD analysis project Ga0136617, IMG submission 129672) | Polar desert sand microbial communities from Dry Valleys, Antarctica - metaG UQ322 (21.06) | ecosystem: Environmental > Terrestrial > Soil > Desert | place: Antarctica: Dry Valley...
CAAGGGCGGGCGCTGCGAGGTCTGCCGCGGCGACGGCCAGATCAAGATCGAGATGCACTTCCTGCCCGACGTCTACGTGCCGTGCGAGCAGTGCCACGGCAAGCGCTACAACCGCGAGACGCTGGACATCCGCTTCAAGGGCAAGACGATCGCGGACGTGCTCGACATGTCGATCGAGGAGGCGCTCGAGTTCTTCGCCCACATCCCGAAGATCAAGCGCCGGATCCAGGCGCTGCACGACGTCGGGCTCGACTACATGCGGCTCGGGCAGCCCGCGACGACGCTGTCGGGCGGCGAGGCGCAGCGGGTCAAGCTCGCGTCCGAGCTGAGCAAGGTCGCGACGGGCAGGACGCTCTACATCCTGGACGAGCCCACCACCGGACTGCACTTCGCGGACATCCAGCGGCTGCTGGAGGTGCTGCAGCGCCTCGTCGACCAGGGCAACTCCGTCGTCGTGATCGAGCACAACCTCGACGTGATCAAGACCGCGGACCGGATCATCGACATGGGGCCGGAGGGCGGCGAGGAGGGCGGCGAGCTGATCGCCACCGGCACGCCCGAGGAGGTCGCCGCGACGCCGGAGTCCTACACCGGTCGCTTCCTCGCCGGGATCGTCGAGCCCCGTGCCCGTGCGCGCCGGGCGCCGCGGCGTCAGAAGGTCGCCGCGGCCGCCTGACTTCGCGCGCTCAGCCCCCGAAGCGCGAGCGCAGCGCCTGGACGTTCTCGACGTACTTCTGGGTGTCGTCGAACAGCCCGCGCGAGCGGACCGCGCCAAGGCCCTGGTAGTAGCCCGCGATCGCGGTCGTCTCGTCGCCGCCCGTCTGCTCGAGCAGGTGCTTGAGGTAGAGCACGCCCGCGTGGACGTTGTCGGTCGCCGAGCCGCTGTCGAGCTTGCGCCCGGCGAGGTTGGTCTCGACGTAGTCCCACGTCCCCGGCATCACCTGCATCACGCCGCGGGCGTTGGCCGAGGAGACCATCCCGTTGTTGAAGCCGCTCTCCTGCCAGGCGATCGCGGCGGCGAGCGACGGCGAGACGCCGTGCTGCGAGGCCACGGACTGGATGTCGGCGGCGCCGAGCCGCGTCTGCGTCGGCGCGGGGCCGGCCGCGGGGACGACGCGCTGGCTGGGCAGCGGCTCGGAGGCACGCGCCGGCGCGGGTGCGCCGGAGGGCAGCTTGAGGACGGTCCCGGTCAGCAGCGGCGCCGCCGCATCGAGGCCGTTGGCCGCGGCCATCTGGTCCGTCGCCACGCCGGCGTTGGCGGCGAGGCCCGAGAGCGTGTCACCGGCGCGCACCACGTAGGAGCCGAGGACGGCGGGCGCTGCCTGCGACGGCGCGGCAGCCGTCGTCGCGGCGGGCGCCGCGGCCTGCGGCGCGACACCGGCGAGCGGGACTCCGGCCGCCTGCAGGGCGGCGGCGCCCTCGACCGTGGTCGGGACGTTGATGTTCGAGCCGAGCACCACCTGGGCCGTCTCGGACAGCCCGTTGTAGGCGGCGACCGTGCGTGTGGTCAGGTTGTTCGCGGCCGCGATCGACCACAGCGTCTCCCCGGGCTGCACGGTGTGCGACACGGCCGCGCTTGCAGGCGCGGCGGCAGCCAGGAGGAGAAAGGGGGTCACTACGAGAAGTGAGCGAGCGAAGCGCATGCGGTGAGTCTTAGCCCGCTTTCCGGGAGGACGCACGCTCCCGCGCAGCCTTACGGCGACCTGCAAGCGCGGTTGCGGCGGGCATACTGGCCCAGCCATGAACCCGGCACGGCTCAAGTTGTGGGCGCAGAAGTGGCGCTGGTACGAGCGCAACTCGCTGCCGTGGAACCGCGCGCGCATCCACTGGGAGCTGGCCCGGCGCGAGGCGTTCTGCCGCTGGCCGGTGCACGGCAACGTGCTGGAGATGCTGCAGGAGGGACGCCTTGAGCTCGGTGCGCACGTCCTGCTCGAGCCCGACGTCTGGCTCACCGCGATGGCGCCCGCGCGCATCCGCATCGGGAGCGGCACGTTCCTCAACCTCGGGGTGCAGGTCGCGGCGGTCGACCTCGTCGAGATCGGCGGGCACTGCATGTTCGCCAACCACTGCTTCATCACCGACGCCAACCACCGCTTCGACGACCCGCAGCGGCCGGTGCCATGGCAGGGCTTCACCTCCAAGGGCCCGACGCGCATCGGCGACAACGTCTGGTGCGGCGCCAACGTCGTCATCACGAGCGGTGTGACGATCGGGGAGCGGTGCGTGATCGGCGCCAACTCCGTCGTGACGACCGACCTGCCGCCGCGGTCGATCGCGGCGGGCACACCCGCGAAGGTGCTGCGGACGGTCGAGTACCCCGGCTAGCCCTTGTTGAGCATCACGACGACGCCGGTGATTACGGCGGCGCTGAAGACGACCATCGCCGCGACGGCGAGCACGCCGTAGGCCAGCGCCTGGCCGTCCTGGCCCTCGCGGCGTGCGGCAGCCGTCTTGTCCGTGCCCCAGATCACTACTGAGAACAGGACCGTGACCCCGATCCCGGCGACGAGCGAGACCCAGACGACCTGGCCGAGCGCGTGGAAGTCGACAACGGCCATCAAGCTAGCCCTCGGCGGTCAGCGTGCGGCCGGTCGCGAGACGGCGGGCGAAGGCGGCGGTCAGGAGCGCGAGCAGCAGCCCGGCGACGACGAGCGGGCCCGCCTCGTCGGCGCCGAAGAGGGCCACGACCGCGTAGGTAAGGCCGCCTACGGCGGCGGCCGCGGGTATCGTCAGCACCCAGGCGATGGCGATGTTGCCCGCGACTCCCCAGCGGACGGCCGACAGCCGCTTGGCGGCGCCCGCGCCCATGATCGAGCCCGAGATGACCTGCGTCGTCGACAGCGGGAAGCCCACGTGAGAGGCGGACAGGATCACCGTGGCGCCGACGGTCTGGGCGGCGAAGCCCTGGGCCGGATCCATCTTGATGATGCGGCTGCCCATGGTCTTGATGATCCGCCAGCCGCCCACGTAGGTGCCGAGCGCGATCGCAGTGGCGGCCGACACCACGACCCAGGTCGGCACGTCGTCGGACGCACTGAGGTTCCCGTTCGCGATCAGCGTCAGGAAGATGATGCCCATCGTCTTCTGGGCGTCGTTGGTGCCGTGTGAGAGCGAGAACAGGCTGCCCGAGACGATCTGGCCGAGCCGGAACCCACGCGTCACCGGACCGGGGCGGCGCCGGCCGACGATCCGGTAGGCGAGCGAGATCGCGATCGCGGTCACGACGAGGGCGAGCATCGGCGCGACCAGTCCCGGCACGACCACCTTCTCGATGATGCCCGCGCCGAGCACGGCGTCCGGGCCTTCGGCCACGAAGGCCGAGCCGACGACGCCGCCGATCAGCGCGTGCGATGAAGAGGCCGGCAGGCCGAAGTACCAGGTCGCGAGGTTCCAGGTGATCGCGCCGATGAGGCCGGCGAACACGATCGCCGGCGTGATGAGGTCGGCCTGCACGATGCCACTGGCGATCGTGGCGGCCACGGCGAGCGAGAGGAAGGCCCCGACGAAGTTCAGCACCGCCGCCAGGCTGACCGCGACCTTCGGGGGCATCGCACGAGTCGAGATCGAGGTCGCGACCGCGTTGGCGGTGTCGTGGAACCCGTTGGTGAAGTCGAAGGCGAGGGCCGTCCCCACCACGATCCAGAGGACGACGTCGCTCACTCGCTACCGATTCTTGATCATCACGCCTTCGAGGATGTTCGCCGCGCGCTCGGTCGCGTCGATGGCCTCCTCGAGGCGCTCGAAGATGTCCTTCCAGCGGATGACCATCATCGGGTCGATCCCGGTCTCGAACAGCGAGGCGAGCGCCGCGCGGACCGTGCGGTCGCCGTCGTTCTCGAGCCGGTTGATCTCGACCGTGAAGTGGCGGATGTCGCCGAAGGTGCGCAGGCGCGGGATCGCGTTGTTCACCTCGCGGCAGGCCTGGTGCAGGATCCGCGCGAGCGCCTGGGCCTGCTCCATCGGCGCCTCGATCCGATACAGCTGGAGGTAGTCGGCGACCTCCTCGATGTAGTCGACGATGTCGTCGAGCGCCGAGGCGAGGTCGAGGATGTCCTCGCGCTCGATCGGGGTCACGAACGTCTGGTTGAGGCGCTGGATGATGTCGTGCGTGATCCGGTCGCCCTCCTGCTCGCGGATCACGATCTCGCGCGCGAGCTCGCCATGGTCGGGCCAGCGGTCGAGCATCCGCTCGAGGATGTCCCCCGACTCCACGATGTTGCGCCCGGCTTCCTCGAACAGGTCGAAGAACTCGCGCTCGCGCGGCGCGAAGAGTCGGGACAGGCCGGGCATCGGCGGCCAGTGTAATTGTGAAACGGATGTTTAAGCGCGCGCCCGCGTCGCGAGCATCTCCTTCAGGCGCTCCATCTCCTCCGGCGCGACGCCGTAGGCGTGCTCCGGGCCGGGGAAGGCGGCGGTGCGGACCTCCTCGGCGTACGCGCTCACGGCGTCGACCATCGTCTGGCGCAGCTCCGCGTAGCGCTTGACGAACTTCGGCTTGAAGCTGTCGTTGATGCCGAGCAGGTCGTGGTAGACGAGCACCTGGCCGTCGGGGCTCGGCCCGGCGCCGATCCCGATGATGGGGATCTCCATGTGCTCCATGATCAGGTCCGTCAGCTCGTTCGGGATCGCCTCGAAGACGATCGCGAAGCAGCCCGCCTCTTGCAGCGCGAGGGCGTCCTCGAGCACCTGCCGCCCGCGCTCCGCGGTGCGGCCCTGGGCGCGGTAGCCGCCGAGCGCCGTCGCGGTCTGCGGGGTCAGGCCGACGTGGCCCATGACCGGCGTGCCCGCCTGGACGATGGCGCGGGCGCGCGCGGCCATCTGGCCGCCGCCCTCGAGCTTGACCGCGTCGACACCCGCCTCCTTGACGAAGCGGTGGGCGGTCGCGATCGCCTGCTCGTCGGAGGCCTCGTAGCTCCCGAACGGCAGGTCGCCGACCATCAGCGGAGTGCTGAGGCCGCGGCGGACGGCGCGCGCGAGCATCAGCAGCTCGTCCATCGTGATCGGCACCGTGTCGCGGTAGCCGAGCACGTTGTTGGCGGCGGAGTCGCCGACGAGGACGACGTCGACGCCGGCGTCCTCCACGATCGTGGCGCTGGGGTGGTCGTACGCGGTGACCATGACGATCGGCTCGCCCAGCGCCCGCTTCTCGGCGAGCTTGAGCAGGGTGATGGGCTTGCGCTCCTCGCGGTCGAGGCGAGGGTCACGGGGTGGGGAGGACACGGACGGCTCCTTTCGGGTCGGCGCCCCGGCGATCCGGGGTCGCCGCCCTCTCGATGAGGACGTTGTCGATCAGGCGGGTGTCGCCGATGGACGCGGCGACGACGATCAGGGGACCGGGCGGCTGGAACGTGTCGGGGTCGACCAGGGCGAGATACTCGGGGGTGATGCCGTGCTCGTCCAGGACGGCGAACCCCGCGTCGAGCGGATCGTCGTCGTCGGCGGCCTCGGCCGCGGCTCGCAGGGCGGCGCTCAGGCCGGTGGCCCGGCGGCGCTCCTCGGGGCTCAAGCGGACGTTGCGGCTCGACATCGCGAGGCCGTCGGGCTCGCGGATCGTGGGCAGCACCTCGATCCGGACGGGGAAGTCGAGGTCGCGCGCCATGCGCCGGATGACGGCAACCTGCTGAGCGTCCTTCTGGCCGAAGCAGGCCAGGTCGGGCGCGACCATGTTGAGGAGCTTGGCCACGACGGTGCTGACGCCGGCGAAGTGCCCGGGCCCGCGCTCGGCGCCCTCCAGGACGTCGGAGAGCCCGGGGACGGAGACGCTGGTGGCGAAGCCGGCGGGGTAGACGGCCTCGGCGGGCGGGGCGAACAGGACGTCGACGCCGAGCCGCTCGGCGATCGCGGCGTCGCGGCGCTCGTCGCGGGGGTAGGCCGCGAGGTCGCGCGCGTCGTTGAACTGCGCGGGGTTGACGAACAGCGAGACGACGAGCTCGTCGCTGCCCGCGCGAGCCGCGCGCATGAGCGACTCGTGGCCGGCGTGGAACGCGCCCATGGTCGGGACGAGGCCGACGCTGCGGCCCGCCGCGCGGGCGGCGCGGCTGTGGGCCTGCATCTCGGCGACGGTCCGGATCGCCCTCATGTCGCCACGAGTCCCCGTGAGGCCGCCACGAGCGCGTCGAAGGTGTCGAGCAGGTCGGGCGCGCGCTCCTCGACCGCCGCGCGCTGGCGCGCGATCGTCGCCTCGTCGCCGCGCGCGACGGGGCCCGTGAGGGCCTGCTCGGCGCCCGTAGCGGCCCAGTTCTCCAGCGCCGCGCGAGCGAGCGGGACGAGCAACTCGCGGGGGACGCCGGCGGTGGCCGCGAGCCGCTCGGCCGCGCCCTCGAGCGTGACGAGGAAGTTCGCGGCGATCGAGGCGGCGGCGTGGTAGGCGGCGCGGTCGGCGTCGGCGACCTCGACGGCGCGCATCCGCAGCGCGCCGGCCAGCGTCTCCGCGATCGCGAGCGCCGCGGGGGTCGAGCCGGCGATCGCGGCGCCGGCGCCGGCGAACGGCGCCGGGGCCCGCCGCCGCGTGCCGTCATCCGCCTCTGGCGGACCCGCTTCGCCCGCCGGCACCGTCATCAGCGGGTGCAGGCTGAAGGCTGCGTGCCCGGCCAGCGGGGCGAGGGTCGTGGCGCCGGAGCAGTGGCCGACGAACCGCGCCCTGAGGGGAGTCAGGGTTGCGGCGGCAGTTGCGATCTCGTCGTCGGGCACAGTGAGCAGCACGACATCGGCGCTCGGGTCCGCTCCGCGGCCGAGCGGGCCCTCGACCTCGAAGCCGGCGTCGGTGAGTGCGGCTCCCAAGGCGTGGCCCAGGCGGCCGGCGCCGATGACGGCGCAGCGCAGGGGAGAGGTGGTGGAGGGATTCCGGTCCAGTTCTCGCATGAGATACCGGCTGGCGTGGGGCGGTGCTGCGGTCTGCGAGGTCCGTCCCGTGGTGGTGACGGCCTCGTCCTCCATGTTACCCCGCAGGGTGCGGATTCAGTGCGGCCCGCCCGCCGCGTCCGGAGCTACCCTCGGGGGCCATGCCTGCCAGCGCGGAACAGCGCCGCGAGGAGCTCAAGGCCGTCTACCGGGAGGCGTCGGTCTGTACGCGCTGCCCGCAGCTCGCGTCGACCCGCCAGACCGTCGTCTTCGGCTCCGGCCACGCGGACGCGGACCTGATGTTCGTCGGCGAGGCGCCGGGAGCCAACGAGGACAAGCAGGGCGTGCCGTTCGTCGGCCAGGCGGGCAAGCTCCTCGACCAGCTGCTCGGCGAGATCGGGCTCGAGCGCGCGGACGTCTTCGTCGTGAACACGCTCAAGTGCAGACCTCCCGGCAACCGCGATCCGCTCCCCCAGGAGATCGACAACTGCCAGGACTACCTCTTCCGCCAACTCGAGCTGATCCAGCCGAAGGTCGTCTGCACGCTCGGCAACTTCGCGACCAAGCTCCTGCGCGCCGACCCGTCGACCGGCATCACGAAGCTCCACGGCCGCGAGGAGGTCCGCGTCATCGGGCCGCGGGCCGTCCGGCTGTTCCCGATCTACCATCCTGCCGCCGCGCTCTACACACGCGCGCTGCTCGACACCCTGCGCGCCGACTTCGCGCGCCTGCCGGACCTGCTCGCGCTCGACCCGCCGCCGCAGCCCGAGCCGCCGGCGCCGGTAGTCCCGGAGCCGGAGATCGTCGAGGAGATCGAGGCCGCCGCGCCGGTCGAGGAGGCGCCCGCGCCCCCTCAGCTCGGGCTGTTCTGACGCGAGCGCTCGTCGACCGTGAGCGCGTAGCGCTCGTGGTCGCGCCACTGGCCGCCGATCAGCAGGTAGCGCGGCGAGTAGCCCTCGAGCCTGAAGCCGGCGCCGCGGGCGAGTGCGATCGAGGCGGCGTTGCCGGGCTGGATGTTGGCTTCGATGCGGTGCAGCGAGAGCGGGCCGAAGGCGTAGTCGAGCACGCGCTCGAGGCCGTCGCGCATCAGGCCCCTGCCGGTGTGGTGCGCGCTGCCGTAGTAGCCGAGGAAAGCCGACTGGAACGAGCCGCGGACGATCTGGGAGATATTGAACACGCCGGCGATGTCCCCCGACTCGTCGTCGATCACGACGAAGCACGCGAAGTCCTCGCGCGAGCAGCGCGACAGCAGCTCGTCGAACTGGTCCGAGCGCTCGGGCGGATAGGCCCAGGGCCGGTGCAGCGCGCGGCTCTCGCGCACCATCGCGAGGTAGGCGTCGCGGTCCGCAGCGCGGAGGAGCCGGATCGACACGCGCGTCATTCTGCCCCCGGAGCGCGAACCGCAAGCCGGAGCGCGGCGAGCTGGGCCCGCTCGCGCGCCGCCTCGCGACCGGCTGCCCGGCGCGCCACGATCCGCGACGCGAACGTGAGCGCCTGCGCGGCGTCGTCGAGCACGAGCGCGGCACGGCCGCGGTTGGCGCGCACGACCTCGCGGCGCCTGCGGGCGAGCAGCGCGTGCGGCTCGCCGGCGTAGGCGCGGCGGGTCGCGTGGCCGCCGAGGTGGCGGACGCGGACGCTGGGGTCGAGCACGGTCGGGATCCCCGCTGCGCGGGCGCGCAGGCAGAGGTCCATGTCCTCGAAGAAGAGGAACTGCGCGGGGTCGAACGGCCCGAGGCGGCGCAGCACCGCGGTCTGCGCGGCGACGCAGGCGGCGATCGCCCACCCGACCGTGCGCGTGCGCTCGGTGCGGAACGGCTCGGCACGCTCGCGAACCGCGCGGGGGAGCGCCGGGGGGTGCGTCACCGCGGTCAGCAGCGCGCCGACCGTGCCGGGGCGCGGGTGCGCGGAGCGCTGGACGGCGCCACCGGCCTCGAGCAGGCGCGGGACCCACAGACGGCCGGGCCACGCCGCGGCGGCGGCGAGCCGGGCGAGCGAGGCGTCGAGCAGCTCGCAGTCCGGGTTGAGCAGGACCGTCACCGCGTGCCGCGCCCGCTCGACCCCCGCGTTGTTGGCCGCGCCGAACCCGGGGTTGGCGCCGAGCGCAACGACCTCGCCGCCGGCGGCGCGCGCGAGCGCAGCGCCATCGTCGCGCGAGCCGGTGTCGACCACGATCAGCTGCGGTGGCTCCGGGAGCAGCGCGAGCGAGCGCAGCAGCGCGGGGAGCGGCCCGGCCGACTCGTGCAGCACGACCACGAGCGAGAAGGTCAAGCGGCGTCTCCGCCGGAGCGTGGCGCGACCGCCGCGGAGCGGCCCAACGTGGCCGCCTCGGCCAGCACCGCGCGGGTCTTCCGCGCCGTCTCGGTCCAGCTGAGCGGCGCGATCGCCGCGCGGCCCGCGCTCAGCACCCGCTCCCGCAGCGCCGGGTCTGCCGCGACCCGCAGGAGCGCGTCGGCGAGGCCAGAGGCGTCGCCCGGCCGGACGTAGATCGCTCCTTCGCCGAGCACCTCGCGCAGCACGGGGAGGTCGCTGACGATCGCCGGCGTGCCCGCCGCGATGCCCTCGACCGGCGTCAGGCCGAAGCCCTCGATCCACGACGGGAGCACGACCGCGAGCGCGCCGGCGTAGAGCGAGCCGAGATCCTCGACGTGCCCGAGCCGCCGCACGCCGGGCGACTCCACGTTGACCCGGCCGTCCCCGGCCACGATCAGCTCCGCTTCCAGCCCGCGCTCACGGGCGAGCCGGAAGCCGGCCAGCAGCACGTCCGGCGCCTTGCGCGGCTCGAGCGCGCCGACCGAGAGGAAGTAGGGGTGCGAGGCGGCGGAGGAGCCGCCGGACAGCCGCCGCGGCGCGAGTGGCACGGTCCGCACGCGGCCCGAGTCGAGGCCCCACGTGCGGATCAGCGCCGCGCGCACCACCTCGGTGTCGCACAGCACGCGCGCGGCGCCCCGCGCGAGCCGCCGCGGCCGCGCGGCTGCGTGCCACAGCCGCTCGTAGCGCGTGAAGTCCTGTGGGCGCTCCTCCCACGAGCGGTCGTGGACCGTGAGCACGAACGGGGCCGCGCCGACCGCCAGCGGCGCCGGGGCGGGCACCCAGACGACGTCGCAGCCGCCGAGCAGCGCGTCGAGCCGGGGCCGGCCCGCCACGGCCGCGGCGCCGAACAGCGCGCGCGCGGGCAGCGCGTGGCGCACGGCGACGGTCCCGGCCGGGACGGTGGCGTCGCCGCGCGGCAGCAGTACGCGGTACTCGTCGTCGGGAAACGCCACGGCAAGGGCCTCGAGCAGGGCGGCCGTATAGTGCGCCACCCCGCGTGTCCCGCCGCCGATCAGGCTGCGCCCGTCGACGCCGACCCTCACGCCAGCTGCCCGGTCACCGCATCGCCATCGACGCCCGCGCCGCCGCGCGCCCCGAGCTCGGCGGCGTTGAGCGCTGGGCACGCGAGCTCGCCGCGCGGCTGCCGGCGTTGCGGCCCGGCGCGTACCAGGCCCTCGCGCCGCCGCCGCGGCTCGTCCACCGCGCCGGCCACGCCTGGGAGCAGCTCGTGCTGCCACTGCGGGCGGCCCGTGCCGCGGCGCTGCTGTGCCCGGCCAACCTCGGGCCGCTGGCGTTCCCGCGCAACGTCGTCGTGATCCACGACGCGGCCGCCCTGCGCCATCCCGAGTGGTACTCGCCGGCCTATGCGGCCTGGCAGCGGCGCGTCCTGCCGGCCCTGGCCCGTCGCGCGCTGCACGTCGTGACCGTATCCGAGTTCTCGCGCGGCGAGCTGACCGAGCTCCTCCGCCTCCCTCCGGAGCGCGTCAGCGTCATCGCCGGGGGGGTCGATCCCGCCTTCACGCCGCGGGCCGACGCCGGGCGCGCCCGCACCGCGCTCGGCCTCACCCGCCCCTACGTCCTCTGCGTCGCCTCCCAGACCGCGCGCAAGAACCTGGCTGCGCTCGTCCCCGCCGCGCTCGCGCTCGCGCCGGAGGGCATCGACGTCGTCGTGGCCGGCGGGCACCGGCCCCAGTTCGCCCGCGAGGCCGGGCTCGAGGCGCTGCGCCACCTCGGCGCGGTGCCCGACAGCCTGCTGCCCGGGCTTTACGCGGGCGCCGAGGCGTTCGCGCTGCCCTCGCTGTATGAGGGCTTCGGGCTGCCCGTGCTCGAGGCGATGGCGTGCGGAACCCCGGTGGTCGCCGCCGACGCCACCGCACTGCCGGACACCGCGGGCGGAGCCGCGCGGCTGGCCGCGCCCGACGTCGTCTCCGAGGCGGTCTGCGAGGTCGTGCGGTCGCCCGCCGAGCGGGAGCGGCTGCGCGCAGCCGGCCTCGCCCGCGCCGCGCCGTTCACCTGGGACCGCACGGCGCGCGAGGTGGACGCCGTGCTCGGCAGGACCGCCTGAGCCGCGCGGCTCGACGCTGCTCAGCGGGCGAGTCGTCTCGCAACGCTCCGGAACACGCTGAGCGAGCGCGCCGAGATCAGCGTCCCGCCGCGCTCTCGCCGCAGCCCCGACCAGTCGAACGAGTTGCTCGAGCCCTCGCGCGAGAGCCACGTGTACCAGACCACGCGCTCGATCCTGAGCCGCTTGCGCGACCTCGCGAGCAGCGACAGCGCGAGCTTCAGCCGCGCGGCCTGGCCGCGCTCGGTCGTCACAAACCCCGGCGCGCCGCCGGTCCTGCCCTGCGCGGCGGGCCAGGACAGCTCGGTCAGCCACACGGGCTTGCGCCGGTCGCCGAAGCGGCGCATCTCGCGCCGGGCGAGCTCGATCAGCTTGATGACGTTGCGCGGCCGGCCGGTGTAGGGGTGCAGTGCGACCGCGTCGAAGGCCCCGCGCCCGCCCGCCCGGTAGACCTTGCGCAGCGCGATCCAGCTCTCGTTCGGCAGGCCCGCGAGGATCGTGCGCGAGCCCGGGTCCGCCGCGCGCAGGGCGCGCCGCGAGGCGCGCAGCAGCTTCACGTACTGCCGGGCGAAGGGCTGCGAGGTCCAGTAGCGCATGAGGTTCGGCTCGTTCCAGATCTGCCAGGCGCGGATCGGCACGCGCGGCAGCGCCGGCAGGTCGGTCCACAGCGACCCGTTCGGCCCGTAGCGCCCGACGAGCGCGCGCAGGAAGCTCGTGTACGCCGCCGTGCCGCGCGGCGGCGAGGCGCTGCCGTCGCCCGGCCGGACCGCTGCCCAGGCCGGCGTGCGGTGCACGACCGGCAGCACGGGCAGGCGCTGCTGCGCGGCCGCGACGACCGCCGCGTCCATCGCGGCGAAGTCGATCGGCCCGCCCGCCGCCGTCTGGGCCGCGCGCCAGTCGAACGCCACGCGCACCGTCTCGACGCCCGAGGCCGCCATCAGGCCCCACTCGGACGCGAACGGGTTGTTGGGCTCGGTCAGCGGCCCGTCCGCCTGCACCCCGAGCCAGCCGCGCGGGACGCTGCGCGCCTGCGCCGGGGCGGCGAGCAGAAGCGCGGCGCACAGCGGCGCAAGGACCGCCGCGGCCCGCCTCACGCGCGCAGGCTCGTGATCACGTCGCTGGCCATCCGCAGCCGCAGCGCCAGGATCCGCGCCAGGTCCATCAGCATCGCGTGGGCGAGCGCGGGCTCGGCCTCGGAGATCTGGCTGAAGCAGTCCGTGTCGATCTTCACGACCTGCACGTCGGTCAGCGCGTCGAGCGTCGCCGAGCGCGGGCTGCCGTCGAAGAAGGCCAGCTCGCCGACGACCGAGGGGGCGTCGATCGACTTGAAGGCGGTCTCCTCGCGCGGCATCCGCACGCCGACGGTGCCCTCGGTCAAGAGGTAGAGCGCGCGCTCGTCCTCACCGGCCTGCAGGACCGCGAGCCCGGCCGAGACCTCGAGCACCTCCGCGAAGGAGAAGATCTTCGCCCAGTCAGTGGCGGTCGCCTCGGGCAGGAAGAGCAGATCCTCGGAGTCCTCGTGGGCCTCCTCGACCACGATCTGGAACGGACCCACGTGCGAGATGCTCATGGGGAGGCGTGGTCGGGTGCGGCGGCGGCGGGCACGTCGCCGGGAACCGTAGCGTCCGGCCGCAGCGCCCAGACCTTCATGCCGGCCTTGCGGCCGCGCACCTCGAGCTCGTCGAGGGACTCCATGTCGTCCGGCCGCTCGGCGATGCGCGCGAAGGTCGCGTCGGCGATGAACAGCTGGTACGGCGTCCCCTTGGTCATGCCCTCCAGACGCGCGGCGGCGTTCGTCGTATCGCCGATGGTGGTGTATTCGAGCCGCCGCGCCGATCCGACGTTGCCCGACATGACGTCGCCGCTGTTGAGGCCGATGCCCATCTTGAAGCCGTCGCCGAGCCCCTCGTCGCGCATCCACGCGTTGAAGCGCTCGAGCTTCTCCAGCATCACGCGCGCCGCCCCGAGCGCCTTGTCGGCGTGGTCGTCGGAGGCGATCGGCGCGCCGAAGACGGCCATGATCCCGTCGCCCATGTAGGCGACCAGGGTGCCGTCGTGGTCGAGGATCGCGTCGCTCATCTCGGTCAGGTACCGGTTCAACACGCCGATCACCTCAGAAGGTTCGCGGCCCTCGGCGAAGCTCGTGAACCCGCGCAGGTCGCTGAACAGCACGGTCGCGGTCAGCAGCTCGCCGCCGAGGCGGACGTCGTCCTCGGAGTCGGCGCGCTCGAGCACCTGGGCGACCACCGAGTCGGGCACGAAGCGCGAGAACAGGTCGCGGGTCTGGGTGCGCTCGACCGATGCGGTCATCCAGTGGACCGCGAGCGTCCCGACGAGCGCGAGCCCGAGCCCGATCAGCGGCACCACCAGCGGCAGGATCAGGCCCTGCCCGAAGGCGACCTGCGCCAGGACGACGTACACGATCCCCGTGGCAAGGCCGAGCCCGACGGCGACCAGCGGCCGCAGTCGCAGCGAGAGCAGCGCGGGCAGGAGGGTGAGCCCGAGCGCGATCAGGATGTCCACGAGCCCGCTCGAGTCGTCCAGCGGGATGTCGCGCATGAGCGTGTCGATCGCGTTCGCGTGGATCTCGGGGCCGGCCATCTCGCCCGCCGGCCAGGAGGTCGGATGGCGGTCCTGCAGCGACGGCGCGACCGCGCCGATGACCACGACGCGATCCGTGAACGTGCCGGGCTTGAAGCGACGCCTGACTGCGTGCGAGAACGAGACAGTGCGGATGTGGCCGGGCGGCCCCGAATAGTCGATCCAGGCGCCCTCGCCCGCCATCCGGCTGCGGTCGACCGGATGGCGCGTGGCGCGCTCGACGGCCGCCACCGACAGCGCCTTGAGCCCGTCGATCGAGTACGGCAGCCGGCGCAGCGCTCCCGCGCTGCCCTCCGGCAGCAGGCCGTTGCCGACCGTCGCGCGCGCGAACTTCAGGAACTCCCCGCCGCCGAAGATCTTCGTGTTGCCGTCCTCGTCGACCTCCGTGGCGCTGAAGATGACATTGCCGGCCTTGCGCGTGGCGAGCACGAGCGCGTTGTCGGCCCTGATCGCGGCGTCGCTGTCGCCGGACGTCTCGGAGAACTCGACGTCATAGACGATCGCCTTGGGGCGATCGCGCGAGATCTGCGTCAACGCGCGCGCAAACGTCAAGCGGGAGAACGGGAAGCGCTCGTTCAGGTCGGAGAACGTGACGTCGTCGATGCCCACGACCACGACGTCCTTCGGGACCGGGCGCTCGCCGCGGACCTCGAAGCGCGTGTCGACGGTCGAGAGCTCGGCGCGGTCGAACGCGTTGGTGGCGTCGAGCAGCACCACGATCGCGACCGCGAACACGGCCACCCCGGCGAGCATCGTGCGGCGCAGGCGGCGGGTGGTCGCGCGGCGGCGCATCGCGCTGACGCTAACCGAGTCGCCTCGGAGTTCCTAGACTCGCCGCTTCGATGGCATCGCGCGTCGCGCTCATCCACGACTTCCTGCTCGACCTCCGCGGCGCGGAGCGCGTGTTCGCGGCGATCTGCGACACGTGGCCCGAAGCCGACCTGTTCACCGCGGTCTACGACGAGAAGGGCACCGAGGGGCGCTTCGCCGATCGCACCATCCGCACCTCGTTCCTGCAGCGCCTGCGCCCGACCTCGCGCACGTTCCGGCCGCTGCTGCCGTTCTACCCCCACGCCGTCGAGTCGTTCGACCTGCGCGGCTACGACACCGTGATCTCGTCCTCGAGCGCGTGGGCACACGGCGTGCTGGTCGACCCGGGGGCGGTGCACGTCTGCTACTGCCACAACCCGTTCCGCTACGCGTGGACCGAGCGCGAGGCGACGCTCGGCGCGCGCGGGCCGGTCGTCCGGCCGGCGCTCCGGTTCCTGCTCTCGCGCTGGCGCCAGTGGGACTGGATCGCCGCTCAGCGGGTCGACCGCTACGTCGCCAACTCGCGCACGACCTCCGAGCGCATCCGCCGCTACCTCGGCCGCGAGTCCACCGTCCTGCACCCGCCCGTCGAGCTCGACCGCTTCTCGCCGGGGCCGGTGGGCGCGCACTACGTCGTGCTCGCCGAGCTGATGGCGCACAAGCGCATCGACGTCGCCGTCGAGGCGTTCACCCGGCTGGGCCTGCCGCTGGTGGTGATCGGCGACGGCCCGGAGGGGCGGCGCCTGCGCCGGCTCGCCGGCCCGACGATCACCTTCACCGGGCGGATTCCCGACCCGCAGGTGGCCGAGATCCTCTCCGGCGCGCGCGCGCTCGTCGTGACCGCCGTCGAGGAGTTCGGGATCGCCGCCGTCGAGGCGCTCGCCGCCGGGCGCCCGGTGATCGCGCTCGGCGAGGGCGGGGTGCGCGAGAGCGTGCAACCGGGCATCACGGGCGCCTTCTACGAGCACAACGACCCGGCGGCGCTGGCCGCGACCGTGCTCGCCTTCAACGCGCTGGCGGTCAACTCGGGCGCCTGCCGCGCGGACGCCGAGCGCTTCAGCGTTCCCCGCTTCCAGACCCGGCTGGCCGCGATCGTGGCCGACGCCGTCTCGGACGAGCGCCCGCCGCGGCCGGGGGAGCGGCCGGTGCTCGCCGCCGGGCTGCTGCAGGGCGGGCGCCGCGCCGGCCGGCGCAGCGAGCCATTACGCCGGTAGCGCACCGATTGGGAAGCCTGCCCAGGAGCTTGCGGCGCGCTGTGGAACAGGCCCGCACGCGCCCCGTTGATCGAATCGTTCACAGACTGCGTAACAAATTCGCACGAGAAGCGTTGATGTAGGGCCTGCTCGCTTCCGGCTCCGGCCGTTGTGCGCGCATTCTCCATCCTCCCCCCGGTTCCCCGCCGTTCGCGTCGACGTCGCTCGTTGGACGATGACATGGCGTCAATGTGTGGTTGCGCCGGCAACGATTTTGCCCTATAATTCCTACTACACGAGTTGGTAATGATGTCGAAAGGAACCATCACGAGCACGATTACTGAAGCTCCGCGCCAGAAGGTTGCCGCGGACTACCAGGTGGACCCCACGCTCGACTCCCTGCAGCTGCTGCTGCGCGAGGCGGGCAAGTACGCACTGCTCAAGCCCCATGAGGAGATCGAGCTGGCGAAGCGGATCGAGCGCGGCGACCTTGCCGCCAAGGACCGCATGATCAACTCGAACCTGCGCCTCGTGGTGTCCAACGCACGCCGCTACCAGGGCCAGGGCCTCTCACTCGGGGACCTGATCCAGGAGGGCATGCTGGGCCTCATCCGCGCGGTCGAGAAGTTCGACTGGCGCAAGGGCTTCCGCTTCTCCACGTACGCGACGCTGTGGATCCGTCAGGCGATCCAGCGCGGGCTCGAGAACACGAGCCGCACGATCCGCCTGCCCGTCCACGTCGCACAGCGCTCCCGGAAGGTGGGGCGCATCGAACGTGAGCTCACCACCAAGCTCGGCCACGAGCCCTCTGACGAGGAGATCGCGGCGGTCGCTGACCTCCCGCTGGCCGATGTCATCGAGATCCGCAAGGCCAACCGGGCCGTGGTCTCGCTCGACAAGCCGGTGGGCGAGGATGGCGACACGTCGCTCGGCGACCTGATCTCGCTCGAGTCCCCCTCGGTTGACGAGGAGGTCCACGAGCAGATCGGCTCCGAGACCCTGCTTGAGGCCATCGCGGACCTCCCCGAGCAGGAGCGCAGCGTCATCGAGATGCGCTTCGGCGCCGGCGACACAGAGCCCCAGACGCTCTCGCAGGCAGGCCGCAAGCTCGGCGTCTCGACCGAGCGGGCGCGCCAGATCGAGGAGCGCGCACTCCGGCGCCTCTCGCAGCGCCCCGAGCTGATCGCCCTCCGCGAGGCGGCCTAGCTCGAAGCTCCCACGGCCCGGATCTCACGATCCGGGTCGTGTTCGTTGTGCCCACGAACGTCAACTGCGGCTGGGTAGGGGTGAGTTCGAACCGCAGCTGCGGTCACTGTCCTGCCTAGACCCCGCTATGCGAGGTGAGGGCAGGACGGTAGGAGATCTCTTGGCCGCGGTATATGCCCCCGGGGCAGGACGGTAGACCGGAACCGCCCGTCTCACCCACTCCTCACCCAGCGCAGTTGCCGTTCGCCTAAGTGCGCACGGCGGCCCGGGGGCGTGTCGCCCGAGGAGCCGCGGAAGGCTCGTCCTGCGGGCTGCGGTGCACCGCTACGCCCGCGATCACCAGCCCCACGCCGGCGAGCTCCGCGGCGGTCGGGAGCTGCGCGAGCACGACCACGCCGATGACGGTGGCGGTCGCGGGCAGCAGCGCCACCATCAGCGCGTAGGTCGCCCGCGGCAGGCGCCGCATCGCGAGCTGGTCGGCGACGTAGGGGATGACCGACGAGCTGATGCCGACGCCGAGCCCCGCCAGCAAGGCGATCGGGTCGGTCAGCGCCGGCACGACCGCCCAGCCGCCCAGCGGCGTGACCACGACGGCGGCGATCAGCATCGCCAGGGCCAGGCCGTCGATCCCGCTCACGCCCGGCAGCCGCGACACGCGGTGGGCGAGCACGATATAGGCGGCGAAGCCGGCCGCGTTGGCGAACGCGATCGCGACGCCGAGCGGCTCGCCCTCGAAGCGCACGCCGGTGAGCAGGTAGACGCCGCCGACGGCCAGCAGCAGCGCGGCGGCGTTGCGGCGCGTGCGGGCGCCGAGCGCGGCGAGCGCGATCACCGGGAGGAACTCGATCGCGGCGACGGTGCCGAGCGGCAGCCGGTCGATCGCGACGTAGAAGCAGCAGTTCATGAGCGCCAGCACGCCGCCCCAGGCGAGCACGAGCCGCCGGCCGGCGCGGTCGAGCCCCGCGAACACGCGCCAGGGGCGCCGCCACAGCGCGAAGACCAGCGCGGCGGTGGCGATCCGCAGCCAGGCGACGCCGAGCACCTCGACGCGGGCGAACAGCAGCACGGCGAAGGCCGGCCCGAGGTAGTGGAAGATCGCGCTGACGACGAAGTAGGCATGGGGAGGGGGCTCGCGGTGTCGCATGCTCCGACACGATGGCGGGCATAGATGCCTGTTCACATAGGCTTTCGCAGGTATGCTGCGCTCCATGCCTACGAAATCACGGCAGAACGGCGCAAGCGCCGATGTCACCCTGGACGACACCAACCTCGCGCTGATCGCCGAGCTGCAGACCGACGCCCGGCTCTCGCTGGCCGAGCTCGGCCGCCGCGTCGGCCTCTCGGCGCCCGCGGTCGCGGACCGGCTCGCGCGGCTCGAGGGCAGCGGCGTGATCCGCGGCTACCGCGCCGACGTCGACCCGCGAGCGCTCGGCCTCCCGCTCAGCGTGATCATCCGCATGCGCCCGGCGCCGCGCGAGCTGCACAAGGTCGCGGCACTGGCGGTGGACGCGCCGGAGGTCGTCGAGTGCCTGCGCATGACCGGCGAGGACTGCTACCTGATCCGCGCCCACGTCCGCGACGTCGAGCACCTCGAGGAGGTCATCGACCGCTTCGCGCTCTACGGCCAGACGACGTCGTCGATCCTGCAGTCCGCCCCGGTGCCGGGGCGCGGCATCAGCCTTCCAGCAGCCTGAGCACCCGCGTCAGCACGGCCTCGCCGAAGGTCTCGTCCCAGTCCCGGGGCCAGCGGACGCGGCTCCCGCGCAGCCGCCGCTGCACGTCGTCGGCCGCGGCCGCCGCGTCGCACAGGGCGGCGGCAACGGCGTCGATGCCTGGCTCGGCCGCGATCAGGTTGGAGGAGATCGAGGACAGCGCCTCGGCCGTCTTGTTCTCGAACGTGTTGGTCACCGTCAGCAGCCCCGCCGAGGCCATCTCTAGCGGCACGAGGCTGGGGTGCGGGGTGTACATCAGCGCGAGGCCGACGTCGTGCTCGCGCAGCAGCTGCCCGTAGGCGGTCTGAGGGGACCGCGGGAGCAGCTCCAGCAGCGCGCCGCCGCCGAGGTCCAGCCGCCGCCCCGCGCGGACCGTGCCGATGCCGTGCAGGCTCCAGCCGTCCGCGAACGCGCCGCGCTCGAGCGCCCGGCTGAGCGCGAGCACGCCGAGCTCGAACATGTTGCGGGTGGCGTGCGGCTCCGGCCGGGCGTAGAACAGCAGGCGGCGCGGGCGCCGGCCGGCTAGCTCGCCGGCGCCCGGTGGGTCGATCGCCGTGATCGCGTTGTCGAACGAGGCCGAGTCGCGGTCGCCCGCCTCCGTGCCGGCCGTGTAGACGCCAAGTCCGTGGCGGCGGAAGTAGTCGCGCAGCAGCTCGGTGGAGAACAGCGCGGCATGCGGGAACCGGTAGGACTCGGCCGCGAGCGCGGCGTGCGTGCCCATCGGGAACGTGAACGGCTCGTACTCCTGGATCAGGTAGAGGAAGCGCTGCGCGTCGAGCGTGCGCAATGCGGCATGCGCGATGTGGGCGGTCCACCACGTGGTGGCGACGAAGGTGTCGCCGCGCGAGACCTCGAGGCCCTGGGACTCGCGGCCGAACTCGACCTCGACCTCGCCCAGCAGGCCGTCGAGCCCGCTGTAGGCCTCGACGTCCTCGCGCCAGGACGCGGGCAGCGAGCCGACGGGGTCGACGGTGACGATGCGGACCCGCACGCCCTGCGCTGCGAGGCGCCGCGCGAGGTTGAACTTGCCGATGTAGCCCCCGAAGAAGTGTTCGAGGTCGATCGACGGGATCAGCAGGTTGACGCGGCGCGGGGCGTCGTCGCGCACCGCGAGGCGCAGCGGCGCGATCTTCTCGGCGACCGCGCGCGCCGCCGGCTCGGCGGGCCGGCGCGCGCCCGGCCGCGGGTCGAGCGTGGGCGGCGGCAGCGCGTCGAGGCGCAGGTGCCGCGTCGGGCGGTCGCGCGCGCTCGCCGCCAGCAGGCGCCGCCACGCGAAGGCGTGGAAGAGCATCCACTCGGCCCCGAGCGTGTCGCGGCGGCGCCCGAGCAGCTCCTGCGCGCCGCGCCAGGCGAGCGCGGCGATCGGCGCGAGCGAGCGGTCGGCGCGCTCGAAGCGGTCGAGGTCGCGGCGCTTGTCCGGCGGGATCCGGTCGCCGAGTCGCAGCCGCAGCACGGCGGCGAACTGGAGCAGCCGGCAGGCGTCGACGTAGTAGTGCATCCGCCAGAGCCGCACCCGTTCGTGGGGGTCGCGGCGCAACGCGCCGAGCCGCTCGCGCATCCCGGGCATGCGGTTGGCGGCGGCGTGGCCGAGCGTCGCCTCGCCGTGCTGGACATAGTCGTACAGCGGCCGCTCCACGAACGCGATGTCGCCGAGCGACAGCGCCACGAGCGCGAGCCAGTGGTCGTGGAAGTGGGCGAACTGGGCTGGGGGGAAGGGGAGGGCGTCCTCGAGCAGCGCGGCGGGGAAGAGCGACGCCGCGCCCGTCACCGCGTTGGCCACGAGCAACGAGAGCAGGCTCGAGTGGTTGTTGTCGCGCCGGCTCCAGTAGGTGTCGGCGAGCACCTTGCCGTCGCCGCTGACCACCCGCGCGTCGCTGTAGGCGAGCCGCGCGCCGCCCCGCTCGAGCTCGGCCAGCAGCGTCGCGAGCTTGTCCGGCTGCCAGCGGTCGTCCTGGTCGGCCGGCGCGACGTAGGCGGCTGCGGCGGGCGCCAGCCCCAGCGCGCGCTCGAAGTTGCGGTAGAAGCCGAGCCGGCGGGGCGAGCGCGAGACCACGAAGCGCGGGTCGCCCGCGAGCACCTCCTGCAGCGCGGCGAAGGGGCCGGGGTCCGAGCAGTCGTCGCTGATGACGCAGACCCAGTCCGGGTGGGTCTGGGCGCGGATCGAGTCGACCTGGGCGCGGAACAGGGCGAGCGGGGGGTTGCAGGTCGCCATGCAGATCGCCACCAGCGGCCCGGCCGCGGCCGGCGCGGCGACGCGCTCGACGGCGGGTGCGAGCGGGATCGTGGCGAGCTCCGCGGTTGCCTCCCCGCCGCCCGCGAGGCACGCGCGCAGCCCGAGCGCGACGGGCTCCGTGCGCGGGCCGATCCGGGCGAGGCCCCAGAACCCGCTGCGGTAGCCCTCGCCGTCGTTGGCGTGCAGCGTCTCGAGCCGCGGCATCCCGTGGGCCATGACCGGCTGCTCCTCGCCGTCGACGAGCAGCGCCAGCGACGCGATCGTCTCGCCCGGGGAGAAGCAGGTCCCGGCCACGAACAGCGCGGTGCCCTTGCCGACCGCCAGCTCGGGCGGCAGCGGCGCGTCGAGGTCGACGATCACGTCAGCCCTCCTTGCGCCGCAGGAACGGCAGCTCGACGAAGCGGTAGCTGAGCGCGGCGACCGCGCAGCTCGCGGCCAGGGTCGCCGCGAGCAGGAGCGGCGTCGCGCCCTGGGAGATGCGGTCGCCGAGGCCGAGTCCCTGGGCGGCGAAGTCGTGCGGGCGCTCCGGCAGGATCAGCAGCTCGGCGATCGTCAGGTGCCAGAGGAAGACGCCGTAGGAGATCAGCCCGAGCGCCGCGAGCGGCCGCGACCCCAGCACGCGCTGGGGGAGCCGCGCCGGCGCGTCCCAGACGGCCGGCGCGAGCACGAGGGCGAGGACCAGCGCGGTCAGCACCACGTCCGCCAGCAGCTTCGGATACGGCTGCACGGTCTGCAGGCCGATCAGGATCCCGAACAGGCCGTCCGGCTGCGCGCGCAGCGCGACGAGCGCCACGAAGGCCGCGCCGGCACCCGCCCAGCACATGCCGGGATGCGCGGCGACGGCGCGCGGCCGCACCTCGGCGACGCTCACCACCGCGAGCGCCATGCCGAGCGCGAACCACGTCGACTGGCCGAGCAGGCTCTGGGCGAGCATGTCGTCGATCGCTTCGCGCCCCGCGGCGACCTGGACGGCGGCACCGAAGGCCGCCAGCGTCGCGAGCGCACCGAACTCCGCCCGCACGCTCAATCGCCGCATCGCGAGCGCCCACAGCGGCAGCGCGAGGTAGAACGTCACTTCGACGCACAGCGTCCAGGCCACGGGGATGCCCTTGACCAGCGTGTCGGGGTCGTAGAGCTGGAGGAAGAAGTAGTACCGCCACCAGTCCTCCGTGAAGACCCCGGTGATGCCCGGCCAGATCGCGAGCGCGGTGAGCGCGAACCAGTAGGCCGGCAGGATCCGCAGCGCGCGCCGCCGCAGGTAGCGCCCGGTGCGCGGCGGTGGGTTGCCGGCCACCCGCGCCGCGACCCACGGCCGGTAGAGCAGGAACCCGGAGATGGCGAAGAACAGCAGCGGCCCCGAGCCGCCCGCCACGGCGACCGCGTCCCCGATCCCGCGCCGGTTGAGCACGGTCGTGAAGACGAACACGTGGTAGACGACGACCGCGAGCACGGCGAGGCCCCGCAGCGAGTCGAAGAGCGGGAAGCGCGGGTTGCCCGGGGGCGGCGCGACCGCCGGCGAGGGCGCGACGGCGCCACGGCCGGGACTGGCTGCCGCGGTCGTCATCGGGGCGGAGCGTAGCCGACGGTTCGCGGCGGGCACCGCGGCTACACTCGCCCGCTCGTGCAACGGGAACAGCCGCAGATCGACCCCTACGCCAACGACCCCGGTCGCTGGGCGCACTCGCTGCAGAACCTCGCGGAGATCCTGCTGCCCTGCCTCGACGCGGCCGGCGCCCGCTCGGTGATGGAGGTCGGCGCCTACGCGGGCGACCTCACCGGCGTGCTGGTCGACTGGGCGGCCGGGAGCGGCGCCCGCGTGGTCGCGATCGACCCCTCGCCGCAGCAGCGGCTGGTCTGGCTCGCCGAGGAGCGCTCGGAGCTCGAGCTGGTGCGCGAGACGAGCCTCGCGGCGCTACCGCGGCTCGAGCGCGCCGACGCCGTGATCATCGACGGCGACCACAACTACTACACGGTCAATGAGGAGCTGCGCGCGATCGCCGGGGTCTCCGGGGCCGAGCTCCCGCTGCTGCTCTTCCACGACGTCGGCTGGCCGCACGCCCGCCGCGACGACTACTACGCGGCCGACCAGATTCCCGCCGAGCACCGGCAGCCGATCCACGAGGGCGGCGGCGTGCACCCGGACGATCCCGGCATCCGCTTCGGCGGGCTGCCCTACCGCGGCGCCGCCGCGCGCGAGGGCGGGCCCCGCAACGGCGTCCTGACCGCCGTCGAGGACTTCGTCGCCGGGCACGAGGGCCTGCGGCTGGCGATCGTGCCGGCCTTCTTCGGCTTCGGCGTCGTCTGGAGCACCGACGCGCCGTGGGCGGGCACGGTCGCCGACGTGCTCGACCAGTGGGACCGCAACCCGCTGCTGGAGCGGCTCGAGACCAATCGCGTCTTCCACCTCGCCGAGGCGCACGTGCAGACGACGCACGCCGCGCTGTGGCAGCAGCGGGCGGAGCAGCGCCGGCTGGTGCTGGAGCGGCTGCTGAACTCGAGCGCCTTCGCGCTCGCCGAGCGGCTCTCGAGGTTGCGCCACCGGGCGGGCATCGCGACGGAGCAGTCCGTGGTGTCGAAGGACGAGATCCGGCGGGCGCTGCGCGAGGACTAAGGGTCGCCGTGGTCGCTCGAACTGCGCATTGAAGGGAAGGTTTGGGGTGTGCGCGGCGGGGACCGGCGGTTCTTCCCACGCGACGGTGCCCGAGGGGAAGCGTGGGAAGTTCTGCCGCTCACGGCGGCACTTCTTCCCGCGCCACGCCGATCCGCGGCCACGTGGGAAGAAACGCCGCTCACGGCGGCACTTCTTCCCACGCGACGCCGATCCGCGCCCACGTGGGAAGAAATGCCGCCATCCCCCGAACCCTCCCTCAATGCGCAGTTGCCGTTTTACGCGCCGCGGCGCATAGCCGCCCGCACGCGCCGGCGCCAATAGTTCGCACGCCGCAGCGGGTGGGTCAACCGCCAGCCGATGCTCGTCTCCATCACCTCGAGATCGCGCCGGTACTCGCGCTCGCGGGCGGTGTACTGGAGCTGCAAGGAGACCGCGGCGGCCCGCGACGCCTCGGCCTCCGCCCGTGCGCGCCGTGCGATCGCCGGCCAGTCGGTGTCGACGGGCGTGGCGCCGGGGATCTTGCCCTCCCACTTCTCCTGCATCCGGACGTGCGCCTCGACCCAGCCCTCCGGGTCACCGACGAGGTCGAGCGAGTGGTTGTGGACGGCGCGGAACTCCGCGGTGACGACCTTGCGGCCGGCGGCGCGGGCCTGGAGGCAGAAGTCGACGTCGTAGCCGTGCAGCGAGCCGAGCGACTCGTCGAAGCGCAGGTTCCGCACCGCCCACGGCGAGAGCACGAGCAGGAAGCCGTCGACCACGTCGACCTCGCCCGTGCGGGCGAACGGCGGCCGCTCGGCCGCGTTCCACGCGAAGCCGGGCAGGTCGCCGCCGCCGAGCTCGCCGTAGCGGTGGATGAACGACGCCCACGTGACCGAGCCCTCCCACCAGGCGATCGTGCGGACGCCGAGCGCGCCGATGCAGCCGGCCACCGCGACCTCGGGGTCCGCCATGACCTCGCGGACGGTCGCGCAGAAGCGCGCGTCGGCGAGCTCGGTGTCCTGGTGGACGAGCACGAGCGCCTCGAGGTCCTCGAGCGCCGCGGCGCGGTCGAGGATCAGGTTGTAGGAGCGGAAGATCGAGCTCGTCGCGCGGAAGCCGAGCACCTCGGCGCCGGGCTCGGCGACCGCGTCGATCCCCGGCTTCGCGAAGCGCTCGTAGATCTCCGGGACGGTGATCGCGCAGCCGAACGCGATCATCGCGCCCGGCGCGCCCTGCGCGCGGCGTTCAGGCGGCGCAGGGGCCTCGTCAAGCGCCAGCTCGTGCTCTCGGTCACCTCGGCGAGCTCGCGCGCGAGCTGCGTCTTCTCGGCGTCCGCGTGGAGCATCGCGGCGACCGCCTGCGTGCGGGCGAGCGAGGCCTCGGCCTCCGCGCGGCGCGCGCGCTGGTGCCAATCGCTCCCGTTCGTCGTCGCCGCCGGCATCCGACCCTCCCACTTCTCCGCGATCCGCATGTGCGCGGCGAGCCACGTCTCGGGGTTGCTCACCAGCTCAAGCGAGTGGTGGTGGACGACGCGGAAGTCCGCCGTGACGACCTTCTTGCCGGCGTCGCGCACCTGCAGGCAGAAGTCGAAGTCGTAGCCGTGCAGCAGGCCCAGCGACTCATCGAAGCGGACGTTGCGCACCACCCAGGGCGAGAGCACGAGGACGAACCCGTCCACCGTGTCGACCTCGCCGGTCTGGGCGAACGCCGGCAGCTTGCCGGTCTCCCACGACAGCGCCGGCAGCTCGCCGCCGCCGAGCTCGCGGTAGCGGTGGGTGAACGAGGCCCACGTGACCGAGCCCTCCCACCAGGCGATGCTGCGCACGCCGACGGCGCCGACGCAGCCGACGACGCCGACGTCGGGGTCGCTGAGCGCGCGCCGCAGGGTGGCGCAGAAGTCCGGGCTCGCGAGCTCCGAGTCCTGATGCAGCAGCACGAGCGCCTCGAGGTCCTCGCGCTCGGCGACGCTGTCCATGATCAGGTTGTAGGAGCGGAAGATCGAGCCGGCCGCGGCGTTCGCGATCACCTCGGAGTCAGGCTCGGCCGCGAGCCGGATCCCCGGCTCGGCGCAGGTCCGGTAGAGCTCGGGATCGGTGATCGAGGAGGCGAAGACGATCATGCGGCCCCGCGGGCGAGCTTGCGCCGCAGCCACGGGCGCAGCCCGATCGCGGCCTCTGCCTGCGCCAGCTCGCGCGCGAGCGCGACCTCGTGCTCGGTCGGCACGTGGGTGTCGCGCTCGCGCGTCATCGCGCGCGGCGGCGCGGCGGGGTTCGCGTCCGGCGCGATCTCGATCGGCGTCTCGCTCTCGCGCCGCCAGCGCACGCAGGTCGGGTCGACCTTCTCGATCGGCTCGGTGATGCCGTGCTCGGCGCGGAACTCGTCGACGGCCTCGCGGCAGCCGGGGAACGAGCCGTAGTCGTCGAGGATCAGGTAGCCGCCGGGGGCAAGCCCGGGGTAGAGGCAGCGCAGCGCCTGACGGGTGGGCGCGTAGGTGTCGGCGTCGAGGCGCACGATCGCCCAGTGCTCGGCGGCCAGCGGGGGCAGCGTCGCCTCGAAGAAGCCGGGGACGAAGCGCACGCCGTCGGCCAGCCCGAGGCGCGCGAAGCTGTCTCGCACCTCCGCGAGCGGCGCGGCGAGGAAGTCGTAGGCGTCGAGCGAGGTGTCGGCCGGGAAGCCCTCGAACGAGTCGGCGACGAAGACGGTGCGCGTCTCGCCCAGCGCGTCGAGCGTCGCGCGCATCAGCATCGAGGCGCCGCCGCGCCAGGCGCCGGCCTCGATCAGGTCGCCCGCGACGCCGTCCGCGACGACCGACTCGACGCAGCGCTGGAGGTCGTCGAGGCGGTCGAGTCCGACCATGGTCAGGCCCTGCAGCGGCCAGTCGAGCCCGGCCGAGCGCATGTTGCGGGCCTCGCCGCGCAGCTCGCGCGACATCACCGTGCCGTCCGGCAGCGCGCCGACTGACACCGTGGTCGTGCCGGCGAGGTCGCAGAGGCAGAGCTTGAGCAAGTCGAGGTAGGCCCGCCGCAGCGCCTCGGTCCCGGGCCCCGGGCCGGCCGCGCGCGGGTCGCGCGCGACCGCGAGGTGGGCCTGCGCGTCGGCCAGGAAGGCGGCGTGATCGGAGGATGAGCCGGGCGGCATCGGCGAGGAGGATAGGTTCCCTCGCCGGTGAGTCCGGTCGCGACCCTCGACAGCCCGCTCCCGCCGTCACTGCCGGCGGGCACGGAGACCGCCGTGTTCGTCTCCGGCGCGAGCGACGCGCCGGTCGAGGTCAGCGTCGACGGCATGCGCCACCGGACGGCGTGGGTGCGGGGGCGCTTCTGGGCCACGGTGCCGGTGGGCGCGCACGGGCGCGCGGTCGAGATCGCGGCCGTGGGCGGGGAGGAGGTGGCGCTGCTCGCGCGCATCGAGGTCGTGGCGCCGGTGCCGCCCCCGCGCCTCGGCCGCCCGGCGCCCGCGGAGCTGATCGCGATCTGCATGGCGACGTTCGAGCCCGACCCGGCGCTGTTCCGCACGCAGGTCGAATCGCTGCGCGCGCAGACCGACACGCGCTGGGTCTGCGTGGTCTCCGACGACGCCTCCTCGCCCGCACACGTCGAGCGGATCCGGGAGGTGCTCGGCGACGACCCGCGCTTCCTGCTCTCGCACTCGCCGGAGCGGCTGGGCTTCTACCGCAACTTCGAGCGCGCGCTGCGCTTGGCGCCGGCGGAGGCCGACCTGCTGGCGCTGTGCGACCAGGACGACCGCTGGGCGCCCGAGAAGCTCGCGGTCCTGCGCGCCGCGCTCGGCGACGCGGGGCTCGTCTACTCCGACCAGCGGCTCGTCGACGCCGACGGCCGCGTGCTGCGCGACACGCTGTGGCGCGGGCGCCGCAACAACCACACGGACCTGACCTCGATGCTGGTGGCCAACACGATCACCGGCGCGGCCGTGCTGATGCGGCGCGAGATCGCGGAGCTCGCGCTCCCGTTCCCCGACACGCCCGGGATGCTCTTCCACGACGCCTGGATCGCCGTCGCCGCGCTCGCCGCCGGCGACGTCGCCTACGTGGACCGCCCGCTCTACGACTACGTGCAGCACCGTGGCGCCATCTTCGGCTCCGTCACCCACGGCGAGGCGCCGCGCCGGCGGCGGCGCCCCGGCAGCCCGCGCGGCAGCTACTTCCGCGGCTACGTGCCGCGCGCGGTGCTGGCCGCGGTACTGCTCGCCCGCGACGGCGGTCGCCTGCCGGCGGGGAAGCGCCGGGCGCTCGAGCGCTTCGTCGCCGCCGAGCGCTCGACCACAGCGTTCCTATGGCTCGCCGTGCGGCCGCTGCGCGTGCTCGCCGGCCGCACCGAGACGCTCGCGAGCGAGAGTGAGCTGCTCCCGGGGCTCCTGTGGCGGCGGCTCGCCGGGCCGCTGCGGTTCGACGCGAGCCTGCCCGCGCTGCTGAGCTTCGAGCAGAAGCGGCTGCGGCGCTGGCGGGCGCGCGTCTGAGCGGCGCGTACGCTCTTCAGCGCAATGGCCGCACCCGTCGTCATCGAGGCTCGCGGGGTCGAGAAGACCTTCCGCATCCCGCACCAGCGCCTGGACACGCTCAAGGAGCGCGCGGCGCACCCGTTCGCGCGCAACCGCTACCGCGAGCTGCACGCGCTGCGCGGGATCTCCTTCGACGTCCACCAGGGCGAGTTCTTCGGGATCGTCGGGCGCAACGGCTCGGGCAAGAGCACGCTGCTGAAGATCATGTCGAGCATCTACCGCGCCGACGGCGGGCGCATCCGGATCGCGGGGCAGCTCGCGCCCTTCATCGAGCTCGGCGTCGGCTTCAACCCGGAGCTGACCTCGCGCGAGAACGTGGTGCTCAACGGCGTGATGATGGGCCTCGGCCGCCGCGAGGCCGCCCGCCGCCTCGACGCCGTCCTCGACTTCGCCGAGCTGCGCGAGTACTCGGACCTCAAGCTCAAGAACTACTCATCGGGGATGATGGTGCGCCTCGCGTTCTCGGTGATGGTCGAGGCGGACGCCGACATCATGCTCGTCGACGAGGTGCTCGCCGTCGGCGACGCCGCGTTCGCGCAGAAGTGCATGGATGTCTTCCACGCCAAGCGGGAGGCCGGGCGCACGATCGTCCTGGTGACCCACGACATGGCGACCGTGCAGGGCCTGTGCGACCGCGCGATGCTCATCCACGACGGCGAGCTGCGCCACCTCGGCGACCCGGAGGAGACGGCGCTGCGCTACTACCGGCTGAACTTCGGCGGCCCGGAGCACGCCAACGGCGGCGGCGGGGTGCCGGACGTCAACGTGCGCGTGGCTGACGCGTGGCTCGAGAACGCGCACGGCGAGCGGGTCGAGAACGTCGAGCAGGGCGAGGCGATCGGCCTCGGCGTGGTCTTCGAGGCGCGCCACGACCTCGAGCGCCCGGTCTTCGGCTTCCACTTCGTCAACGAGGACGGGGTGCCGGTGTTCGGCTTCAACCGCACGCTGCCGGAGGGCCAGGACGAGCGCGTCGCCGCCGGGCAGCGCGTCCGCATCGCCGGCACGATCGAGAACCCGCTGCTGCCGGGGCGCTACTTCGTGAGCTGCCTGATCTCGCGCAATCGCACGCAGGGCGACCTCGCGATGCACGTGGTGCGGCTGCTCGACTTCGTCGTCTACGGCACGCGGCCGGGGCCCGGCAGCGTGTCGGTCGACGTCGACGTCGAGGCGGTGCTCGAGCCGTGAGCGACGCCGCGCTCGAGCTGCGCGAGCTGCGTGGCCCCTCCGCCCTCGGCGGCGGCCGCAGGCGCGCGCTCGACCTCCTCTACCTGATCGCGCTGACCGAGTTCCGCCGCACCTACCTCGGCACGGCGCTCGGCTACCTGTGGTCGCTCGGGCGGCCGCTGCTGCTGTTCGGCGTGCTGCTCACCGTCTTCACCCAGGCCTTCGACCTCGGCGACCGCGTCGTGCAGTACCCGGTGCTGCTGCTGTTCAACATCGTGCTCTTCTCCTTCTTCCAGGAGGCCACGACGCAGGCGGTCAGCTCGATCGTCAGCCAGGAGTCGGTGGTGCGCAAGACGCAGTTCCCGCGGCTCGTGATCCCGCTCGCGGTCGTCCTGACCGCGGTCTTCAACCTCGGCCTGAACCTGGTCGTGGTGTTCGTCTTCCTGCTCGCTGCCGGGGTCGACCCGATGTGGTCGTGGCTGGGGCTGCCCCTGCTGCTCGCGGCGCTGCTCGTCCTCACCACCGCGGTGGCGACGCTGGTGGCGGCGCTGTACCCGCGCTTCCGCGACACGGGGATCATCTGGGGCGTGATGGTGACGGCGCTGTTCTACGCGACGCCGGTGCTGTACCCGATCGACATCATCTCCGGGACGCTGCGCGACCTGATCGGGCTCAACCCGCTGGCGCCGATCTTCGAGCTCGCCCGCAAGTGGGTCGTGGACCCCGACGCCCCGGGGCCGGTCGCGGTGGCCAACGGCGGGGTCTCGCTCGTCGTGCCGGTCGCGATCTACGTCGGCGTGTGCGTGCTCGCGGTGTGGGTGTTCCGGCGCGAGGCGCCGCGGATCGCGGAGGAGTTGTGAGGGTGGCCGTCGCGCTGGTCGCCGTGCTCGTGCTCGGCTGGCTCGCCGTCATGGAGCGCGACACGCGCCTGCAGGAGCGCGGGATCAAGGCCTCCGGGCGCCTCGGGGTGGCCGGGAACGAGGCACGGGCCGACAAGGCGTTCCGCGACGCCCGGTTCCTGAACCCCGACACGACGCCCGACCTCGGGCGGGCGGTGATGTATCTCGCCCGCGAGCGCCGGCCCGAGGCGGCCGCGCTGCTGCGCGACGTGGTGCGGCGCGAGCCCGACAACGTGACCGCGTGGAGCGTGCTCTACGTCGTCACGCGCGAGCGCGATCCGGCGGCGGCGCGGCGGGCGCTGGCGCAGCGGCGGCGGCTGGATCCGCTGGCCGCTCGGTAACGGTGAGCAGGACTCCTGTGAGCACGACGGCGGGGAGCGTGACCGCGGGCAGCTGCCAGTCCCAGTCGATCGAGGCGTGCACGAACCAGGCGAGCGTCGCCGCGGCCGCGCCGGCCGCGACCTCGGGCTCGCGCCGCACGGCGGTGCGCGCCGCCGCGCCGACCCCGCCCGCCAGCAGCAGGAACGCGAGCAGGCCGGGCAGGCCCAGCTCGGCGGCGAACTCGAGCTCGAGCGAGTGCGCGTCGCGGACGCGCTCGGGGACCGGGCGCTCCTTCAGCCAGGCGACGCGGAAGCCGCCCGCCCCGAGGCCGGTCAGCGGCTCGCGGCCGAACGCGCGCAGCGCCACGCGCCAGTACTCGTAGCGGTAGGAAGTCGCGGTCGTGAGCCGCCGCGCGTCGGCGCCGGCGGCGAGCTGGGCGGCGCTGGGCCGCTCGCTCAGTCCGGCGATCACGAGCCCGATCGCGACCGCCGCGAACAGCCCGGCGGTCACCGGGCCGAGGCGGCGCGTCCAGCGCGGCGCCGCGGCGGGCGCCGCCGTGAGACCGCGGGCGGTCGCGACGCCCGCGCCGGCGGCCAGCGCGGCCAGCAGCGCGAGCGCGATTGCCCCGTCGCGGGTGCGGTCGCCCCCGTCGAGCGAGGCCACGGTCGGGAAGACGGCCGCTGCTGCGGCGGCGGCGACCGCGGCCGCCAGCGCGACGGCGACGGCGCGGACCTGCGCGCGCGAGGGGGCGGCCGCGACGAGCACGACCAGCCCGAGCACCGCGACCGCGATCGCCCCGCGTGAGTAGGACAGGTAGACGCCGGCGCCCAGCGGCACGGCCGCCGCGGCGGCGGCCACGCGCATCCAGCCCGGGCGCGAGCGGTCCCCGGCCAGACGAGCGCACAGCACGAGCCCCATCGCGGCCAGCGCGCCCTCGGCGTTCCAGTAGGTGAGCGGCTGCTCGAGCCGCCCGCCGGCGCTGCGCGAGCGCTCGAGCTCGACGAGCCCTGGCAGCAGCCGCTCCGAGAGCCCGTAGCCGATCACGACGAGGATGCCGGCGGAGACAGCCGGCTCGACCGCCCGCAGGATGCGCGGGATCCGCAGCACCCCGACCGCGACGAGCAGCGCGCCGGTGTAGAGCACGAGCCGCTGGACGCTCTGGATCGCGGGCCCCTTCAGCGGCGCCCAGCTCACCGACAGCGCGCTCCAGATCGTCAGCAGCACCAGCCCCGCCAGCGCGATCTGCCCCGCGCGGCTGCGCGGCAGCGGCACCGGGCCCGCGACGGCGAGCGCGAGCACCAGCGCCCAAGCGACGATCGCGGCCACGAGCCGCGGCTCGGCGAAGTAGCCGCCCGAGAAGAAGGCGAGGACGGTCGGGCCGGCGAGCAGGAGCGTCGCGGCGGCCGCGGGCAGCGCGCGGCGGATCACGGGGCCGTCCGCAGGGCGCACGCGCGCACCGCGGCGCGCGACACGAGGCGGACGTGCCACGGCAGGCGAGCGCGGTCGGCGCCGATCCGCAGCGTCGCGGAGCTGCCGGCGGCGATCGTCCCCTGCGCGGCGGCCGGGAAGCCCGCCGCGAAGCGGCGCACGCTGACGTCGACGGGCGCGTCCCCGGCGGTGACGAGCAGCCCCGCGGGCGGCACGGGCAGCCGCAGCTCGGGCGCGGCGGTCACCGGGCCGGCCGCCGGGAGGCGGAGCTGCACGCACGAGCGCGTCTCGCGCAGGGCGGGCGCGGGTGCGTCGACCGCGGGCCGGTCGCCCAGCGGCGGGTCGGTCGCGCTCGGCCGTGGGGCGACGGCGTGGATGCCCGCGAGCTCGGCGTCCGCCTCGACGCGGGCCGCCTCGGGCGCCGTGGCGAGCTCGGCCGGGCTGTTCGCGGGCGAGCCGATGGCGCGCGCCGCGGCGAAGTACTCGCCCGCCTCGACGGTGAGGAACGGGTAACCGGGCAGGCGGCTGAGCACGCGGCGCGGCGCGACCAACGGCCGCGCCAGCTCGAGCGCGCCGAGGTCGGCGCGCGTAATCGCGCTCTGGGTGCGGACGAAGCGCGCGCCGTCGCGCAGGTCGCCGACGTTGGCGACGACGATCACGAGCGCCACGGCGGCGACCAGCGCCGTGGCCCGGCGCGAGAGCACGGCGCCGCGCGCCAGCTCGACCGCGATCAGGAGCACGAACAGCGCGCCGGCGTAGAGGTAGCGGCTCTCGTCCGGCCGGATCAGCTCCGCGCGCCGCAGCCCGGTCAGGACCCAGAACGACACCGCCATGGCGAGCAGCGCGAGCACGCGCGGCGGCAGCGTGCCGCGGCGGGCCAGCACCCACGCGAGCACGGCGACCGCCGCAACGGCGAGCGGGCGGCCCCAGGCGAGGGCGTCGCCCTGATCGCCGATCGGCGACGACGCGAGGCCGCTCAGCGCGCCGACCGCGCCTGCGGCGGCGTCGGCCGCGAAGCCGGGCGCGAGCCCGATGTTGTGGCGGATCAGACCTGCCGGCCGGTAGGACAGCCACCACAGCGCGTAGAGGGCGATTGGTGCGGCGAGGATCCACGCGCGCCGGCGCGTCAGGAGCAGCTCGAGCACGAGGCCGATGGCGATCGGCACCCCGAGACCGGAGCTGGCGAGGCTCAGCCCGAGCAGCGCCGCCGCGCCGATGTCGCCCCGGCGGTCGCGGCGATCGAGCAGCAGCAGGGCGCCGACCCCAGCGCCGAGCGACAGGAACCAGGCGACCTGGAAAGGCCACAGGAGGTTCTGCCACGCGGGACCGAGGAACAGCAGCAGGGCGGTCGGGACGATCGCCGCGAGCGGGCCGATGCGCCGGCTCGCGTAGGCGAACAGCAGCGCCGCGCACCCCAGCTCCGCCACCACCAGCATCAGCCGGTAGGGCGTGTAGTCGTCCAAGCCGGTGGTGGCGAAGAGCAGCTTGTAGAGCGCGACGGGGACGAGCGAGAGGTGCTCGTTGTGCGGCTCGAGGAAGCTGCTCGCGCCGCCGCCGCGGCGCTCCAGCGCCCACGACCACTCGTCGAACCAGATCGTCGTCCCGCGCGTCTCGCGCAGGACGATCGCCGCCGCGACCGCGAGCATGGCCACGAGCGCGATGCGGGCGAGCGTCGCGGGCCCGAGTCGCTCAATGGCTCGCACGCCGCACGACCATAGCTACAGTCCGGGCACCTTGCACCGGCGCCGCCTCCTAGCCCCGCTCGTGGCGCTCGCGTTGCTGGCGGCGGCCGCGCCGGCGTCCGCGGGTACCTACGACGTCGTCTCCTGCGGCGCTCCCGGCGCCAACGGCGTCAACCGCGCCTGGCAGGTCGCGCCGGACTTCGACGACCGCTTCTTCGACGTCGTTCCGGCCTGCCCCCAGCTCTTGGCCTACTCGGAGCGGCGGCCCGGCGTGACGGCGCCGTACTTCACCGGCGCGGGCTACCAGCTCAACGCTCCGGCCGGCGCGGTGCTCGACAAGATGGTCATCTGGCGCACCGGCTACCGCTTCAACAGCACCGGCACCGGCCAGGGCCCGTGGATCGTGCAGGGCTACAAGGCCGACGCCTCCGTGATCGGCGGCCCGTTGACCGGGGAGACGTGCGGCATCGGGCCCGGCCAGAGCTTCTGCCGCTTCGGCGCCGACGGCGCGATGTCGCCGGCGGCGCGGATCGAGCGCGACCTCGAGACCACGCGGGTGCTCTACTCGGCCGCCTGCGTCGACGGGTCGGGGTGCCAGACGGCCAACGCCGATGGCTTCCCCTTCGTGGGGCTGAGCATCTCCGGCTCGATCGTGACCGTGCGCGACTTCGCGAAGCCGTCGGTGATCGCGCGCGGCCCGCTCGTGGCGCCCGGCTGGCGCACCGACGACCAGCCCCTGCGCTTCGGCGCCAGCGACCCGGTCGGCATCCGCCAGGTCCGGGTGCTGATCGACGGGCGCCAGGCCCAGGCGCTGCGGCCGGCGTGCGACTTCACCGCGATGGCGCCGTGCGGGCAGGTGGCGGAGCGCTCGGCCTCGCTCGGCGCCTCGCTGCCCGACGGCCGCCACACGATCGGGGTCGAGGCGACCGACACCGCCGGCAACCTCTCGCGCGTCGACCGCGCCGTGGCGGTCGATCGCAACGCCCCCCGGCTCTCCTTCGTCCCGTACGCGCGCGGTCGCGGGATCGCCGTCGACGCCTCGGACCCCGGGTCCGGCGTGGCCGGCGGGACGATCGAGGCCCGCCGCCGCGGCCAGCGCGCCTTCCGCCCCCTGCGCACCAGCCTGCGGGGCGGCCGGCTCGTCGCGCGGATCGCGCGCGGATCGCGCACGTCCACCACGCTGCGCGTGACCGCGACCGATGCCCTCGGGCACCGGGCCACCGCCATCGGCGCGCCGGTGCGCCTGCGGGCGGGCTTCGGGCGTCGCGCGCGCGCCTCGGTCACCACCCGGCTGCGGGGGCGCGTGCTCGTCCGCGGCCGGCTGCGCAACGGCGCGGGGAAGGCGCTCAGCGGGCGCGAGATCCTCGTCCAGCAGCGCCTGCACGTCGACGGCGCGCCGTTCCGCACCGTGAGGACGCTCAGGACCAGCACCCGCGGCACGTTCCGGCTGCGGCTCCCGGCCGGGGGCAGCCGGGAGGTGCGCGTCACGACCCCGGGCACCGGCGGCCTGCAAGCGCGCCTGCGCACCCTGCGCCTTCACGTTCCCTGGTCCTCCTCGCTGACCGTCCGCCCGCGCAGGCCGCGGCGCGGCGGGCTGATCCGCCTGTCCGGCCGCCTGCGGCTGCAGGGCTTCACGCTGCCGGAGTCGGGCAAGCTGGTCGAGCTGCAGGCGTTCGACCGCGGGCGCTGGCGCGTGTTCGCCACCGCCCGCGCCCGCGGCGCCCGTGCCGCGTGGCGGGCGCGCTACCGCTTCGGCTCGCGGCCTGGCGCCTACCGCATCCGCGCGCGCATCCGGCGCGAGGGCACGATCCCGTACGACCTCGGGTACTCGCGGCCGGTACGCGTGACCGTCCGTTAGCGGTCCGACGTGGACGTCGCGCTGGTCATCCCCAACCACAATGGGGCGCGCTGGCTGCCGGGCGTGCTCGCCTCGGTGGCGGCGCAGACCGCCGCGCCCGCCGAGGTGCTGGTGGTCGACGACGGCTCGACCGACGGCTCGGCGCAGCTGGCCGCGGGGTACGACGGGGTGCGCGTGCTTCCCCTCGCGAGCAATGGAGGCTTCGCGCGCGCGGCCAACGCCGGCATCGCGGCGGTCGCCGCCGAGGCCGTCGCGCTCGTCAACACCGACATCGTGCTCGCGCCGGACTGGCTCGAGCTCGCGGCCGCCGCGCTCGCGCAGGACCCACGCGCCGCGGCGGTGGCGACGAAGCTGGTCGACCTCGAGCATCCGTCGATCCTCTACAGCGCGGGCGACGTCCTGCGCCGCGACGGCGTCTGCGAGCAGCGCGGGCGCTTCGAGCGCGACAGCGGCCGCTACGACGCCCCCGGCGAAGTGTTCTCCGCCTGTGCCGGGGCAGCGCTCTACCGCCGCGCGGCGCTACAGGCGGCCGGCGGCTTCGACGAGCGGCTCGGGACCTACCTCGAGGACGTCGAGCTCGGGCTGCGGCTGCGGCTGGCCGGCTGGCGCTGCCGCTGGGAGCCGCGCGCGGTCGCGCGCCACGCCGGCGGCGGCTCGAGCGCGGCACTGCGCCACGGGCCTGGCGCGTGGGTGGAGCGCAACACGCTGCTGCTCGTCGCCCGCTTCTTCCGCGTCCGCTGGCTGCCGCTCGTGGCCTACCGGCAGCTCGCCTGGGCCTGGCACGCCGCGCGCGCGCGCCGGTTGCGGCAGCACCTCGCGGGCATCCGGATGGCGCTGCCGCTGATCGGCGCGTTCGTGCGCGAGCGCGGTGGCTCGGTGGTCGCCGTGGAGGACGTCATCCCGCGCCTGCCGATCCGCGGGCGGCGCGCGGGTGGGCACCCGTCGCGCCATGTGCGCGGCTAGTTGGCGGCGTGGGTGGAGCGTTTGCTGCGGGGCTGACGAACGTCAACGGCGGCAGGGGAGGGAGTGGGTGGTTCCGGCCGTGGGGTGAAATCGGCCGGGTGTGCTCCCTTGGTGGGAACTATTGCGACGGAGGGAGCACACCCGCGCCTCGCGAGCCGCCGCGACACCCCGAACCTTCCCCTCAATGCGCAGTTGAAGTTCGCCGCCGGCTTACCGCCCCCGCCGCGCCGCGCTCAGCGCCAGCAGGCCGACGGCCGTGACCGCGTGCACGAGCAGCACCGTGCGCGCGAAGGCGGCGAGGTCGTCAGCGCTCAGCAGCAGCAGCGGCTCGGCCACCGCCATCACCGCGAGCACGAGCGCGAAGCGGTGCCGGTGCAGCCCGAGCTGGAACTGCACGCAGAGGTAGCTGACCGCGAGCAGGGAGTAGGCGGCGCCGAGCGTCAGCAGCACGTCGGCGCCCGACTCGTACTCGGCACCGAAGGCGGTGCGTAGCAGCAGCTCGGGCACGAGCCCGAAGATCGTGAGCGCGACGGCCGAGAGCGCCACGATGAGCGCCAGGCCGCGGCCCAGCACGGGGCGCGGGTCGCCGCCGGCGGCGACCCGGCGGGTGGCCTCCGGCAGGACCCAGAAGCCGAGGCCGACCGCGATCCAGACCACCGCCTTGGCGGCGACCGTCGAGGCCGCGTAGACGCCGGCGGCAGCGTCGCTGAGGACATGCTTGGCCATGATGACGTCGACGTTCTGGAGCGCGGCGACGAGCGTGAGCGCGGCGATCGGCAGCGCCGCGCCGAGCGCCAGCTCGGCCAGCGGGTGCGGCCGGGTGTCGCGCGCGGGCGGCCCGAGCCGGCGGCGCAGCAGCCACGCGAGCGCCACCGCGGTCACGGCGATCGCGGCGAGCGTGCCCAGGTAGGCGCCGGTGACGCCGAGGCCGAGGCCGACGAACGCGACCGCCACAGCGAGGCGCCCCAGCGCCTCGAGCAGGATGCTGAGGCCGACCTCGCGATAGGCGCGGGCCGACTGCAGCAGCCCTCGCTGCAGGCACAGCAGCAGCCACATGACGCCCGTGGCGGGCACTGCGGCCGCGGCCCACTCCTGCTCGACGTTGATGAGCTCCGCCAGCGGCTGCCGCGCGACGATCGACAGGGCCGCGATGGCGACCAGCGCGAGCAGGACGTGGCGGCTCCAGCGCGCGAGCGTGCCCGCGAGCTCGCCCCCGCGGCCGAGCCGGCCGAGCGTCGCCTCGCGCGCGGCGGCGACCTGCAGCGCGGCGCCCGGGACGAAGAGGATCACGCTCAGGTTCAGCAGCGCGGCGAGCGAGCCGTAGCCGTCGGCGCCCAGCCAGCGCGTGAAGATGACCGTGAAGACGACCTGGACGAGGTTGGCGGCCATCGCCGCGGCGGCGAGGGCGATCGCCTTGCCGGTCTCGGGCGCGGGCGGCGCGGCCTCCGGCGCCACGGGGGCGGGCCCGACGGCTGCGGGTGCGGCGTTCTCGAGTTGCGGAGCGGTCATCGGCGGCGGTTCACGCTAGCGGCCCACGCAGCGTGCTCTACCCTCTCGCACCTTGCCGGGATGGCGCCGATCCCTTTCCGTGGCTGCAGCGCTGCTCGCGTTGCTGCCCGCCGGAGCGGCCGCGCAGAGCGCGGGCGACGACCAGTACCAGGATCCGTTCGCGGACGACCCGGCCCAGGAGGCGCCCGCGGCCCCGCCCGCCTCCGCGCCCGCGCCCGCCGCGCCGGCTCCGGCGGCTCCGCCCACGGCCGCCCCCGGCGCAGTCCCGCAGGCCGGCGCGGCCCAGCTCCCGCGCACGGGCGGCGGGGCCTGGCTGGTCGCGCTCGCGGGGCTCGGCCTGATGTCCGCCGGCGTGGCGCTGGGCGCGCATGCTCGGCGAGCCCCGTAGCGTCAGCGCGTCGCCCGAGGACACCGAGCGCGCGGGTGCGGCGCTCGCCGCCGCCCTGGCGCCGGGTGATGTCGTGCTCGTCTCGGGCGAGCTGGGCGCAGGCAAGACGACGTTCGTGCGCGGCGCCGCGCGGGCGCTGGGCGTGAGCGAGCCCGTGACGAGCCCGACCTTCGTCGTCGGCCACCTCTACGAGCCCGGCGTCGCGCATCTCGACCTCTACCGGCTCGGCGGACTCGACGACGAGGACCCGGGGCTGCTCGATCCCTACTTCGGCCCCGACCTGGTGACGTTCGTCGAGTGGCCGGAGCGCGCCGGCCTCGAGGCGCTGTTGGGAGAGCGGCGGATCGCGCGCCACGTCGCGCTCGCCCACGCCGGCGGCGACCGGCGGACCCTGGAGGCGACGTGATCATCCTCGGCATCGACACCGCGACCACCGCCACCGTGGCGGGGGTGCTCGACGGCTCCGGCACGGTCACCGAGGTACGCGACGACCCGGAGCCGGGGGTGCGGCCGGCGCACGCGAACCGGCTCCTGGGCGCCGCCGAGGAGGCGCTCGCGCGCGCCGGGCTGACCTGGGACGACCTCGAGCGGATCGCCGTCGGGGTGGGCCCGGGCAGCTTCACCGGCCTGCGGATCGGGATCGCGACGGCACGCGCGCTCGCGCAGGCCCGCGGGCTGCCGCTCGTCGCCGTGAGCTCGCTCGAGGCGCTCGCGCTCGGGGCCGCCGGGGAGGCGGAGCTCGTGCTGGCCGTGCTCGACGCGCGCCGCGGCGAGGCGTTCGCCGCCGCGTGGCGCGGCGGGGCGCTGGTGATGCCGGCCGCCGCGCTCTCACCGGACGCGCTCGCGGAGCACGTCGCGGCGCTGGGTGCAAGCCCGCTTGCCGTAGGTGACGGGGCGGTACGCTTCAGGGGTCCGCTCGAGGCGGCCGGGGCGCTCGTCCCGCCCGACGACGACGGCATCCATCGCCTCCGCGCCGAGCAGGTCTGCCGGCTGGGCGCGGCGGGGACCCCCACCGACCGCGACGCACTTCTGCCCGACTACCTGCGCGAGCCCGACGCCGTACCACGCCAGCGATGACCGCTCCCCCCTCCGCGCTCGAGATCCGCCGCCTCACCTACGCCGACCTCCCGCAGGTCGTCGCGATAGAGCGCCGCGCGTTCCCGACCCCGTGGTCACTGGCGATGTTCGTGCTCGAGCTCTCCAAGCCCGGCGGCATCTGCGTGGCCGCCTTCGACGGCGCGGAGATGACCGGCTACCTGATCTGCTCGCGCTACGACACGGTCTGGCACCTGATGAACGTCTCCGTCGACCCGGACCGCCGCCGCGAGGGCATGGCGACGGCTCTGCTGACCGCGCTGATCGAGCGCATGGACGATCCGGCCGCGCAGCTCACGCTCGAGGTGCGCCAGTCCAACGGCGGCGCGGTCGCGCTCTATCAGCGCTTCGGCTTCCGCTCCGCCGGCATCCGCCGCCGCTACTACCAGGACAACGGCGAGGACGCCCTGATTATGTGGCGCACGCCGGCGACGCTGCGGGGGACGCTGGAAGATGTGCCGGGCAGCCGCGCCGGCGCGCTTTGATCCTCGCGCTGGAGACGAGCTGCGACGACACCTGCGCGGCGGTCGTCACGCGGGCGGGGGAGATCCGCTCCAACGTCATCTCCTCGCAGGGCGTGCACGACCGCTACGGCGGCGTCGTGCCGGAGATCGCCTCGCGCCACCATCTCGAGCTCGTCAACACCGTCGTCGACGACGCGCTCGCCCGCGCCGGAGCGAGCCTCGACGACGTCGAGCTCGTCGCGGTTACGCAGGGCCCCGGGCTCGTCGGGGCGCTGCTCGTCGGGGTCGCGACGGCCAAGGGCCTGGCGGCCGCGCGGCGGCTCCCGCTCGCGCCCGTCGACCACCTCCAGGGGCACGTGGCCGCCACCTACCTCGAGCCCGGGCCGATCGAGCCGCCGTTCCTGTGCCTGCTCGCCTCGGGCGGGCACACGCTGCTGGCGCGCGTGACCGAACCGGGCGCGTATGAGGTGCTCGGGAGGACGCTGGACGACGCCGCGGGGGAGGCGTTCGACAAGGGCGCGCGGCTGCTCGGGCTGCCGTACCCGGGCGGCCCGGCGCTGTCGAAGCTGGCCGAGTCCGGGGACGCTACGGCCTTCGCTTTCCCGACCGCCGCGCGCGTCGCGGGCCTCGACTTCTCGTTCGCGGGCCTGAAGACAGCGCTGCTGTACACGGTGCGCGACCTGGGGGAGGAGGAGACGCGGCGGCGCGCCGCCGACCTCGCGGCCTCCTACGAGCACGCGATCGTCGAGGGGCTGATGATCCGCGTCGAGCGCGCGCTGGCGGCCGAGCCGGGGGCGCGGCTCGCGCTCGGCGGCGGCGTGGCGGCCAACGCGCGGCTGCGCGAGCGCGCCGCGGGCCTCGGCGCCGAGCTCAAGGTGCCGCCACCGGAGCTCTGCACCGACAACGCCGCGATGATCGCCTCGGCCGCCCGCTGGGTCGAGCCGCTCGCCTTCCCGGACTACCTGGGCCTGGACGCCTACGCGACGCGCCGCGCGGCATGAGTCGCGCTGACCTCCCCGCCGGCGCCGGCCAGGTGTCGCGGTGCTCGTCGGGGCTTGCCGCGTGAGCCGACCCGATCTCCCCGCGGGAACCGGTCTGGCGCTGGTCGTGCTCGCCATTCTCGTCGTCGTCAGCGTGATCGTGGAGCGCTCCGCGGGCGGCGATGGGGGCGAGCCGGTCGCCGCGTCGCTCGTCGCGCTCTCGCCGCTCGACGGCCGCTCGCCGCGCGAGCCGGCCGGCCGCACGCAACGGGTCCTGGTCGAGCTGCCGCGGCCCGCGCTTGCCGACCGTGACGACCTCGACGGCCTGACCCCGGAGCAGCAGCGCGACTATGTGCGCTCGCTCGAGCGCGAGAGCGCCGCGTTGCGCTCCGCGCTCGGCGCGCGGGGGGTGGCGCTGCGCGACGCGGTGACGTTCGGGCGCACGTGGGACGGCTTCGCGGCCACCGTCGACACCTCCGACCTCGCCGCACTCTCGAGCCTCGGCGTGCGTGCGCAGCCCGTGCGGCGCTTCTATCCCGCCACCAGCGAGCCCGTCCCCGTACCGGGCGATGCACCGAGGCCGCGCGCCGCGCCGGCGGCGGACCAAGCGCCGATTGCGGTGCTCGACACCGGCGCCGAGGTGCCCGAGGCCGCGCCGCCCGGCTTCGACGCGCTCGAGCGTGACGACGACCCGGCGCCGGGCAGCGACCCGCGCGCGCCGCGGCGGCGGGAGAGCACGGGCACCGCGCTGGCGGGGCTCGTGGCGGCCGCGGGGGAGCGCGTGCTGTCCGTGCGCGTGGCCGGATACGGGGGCGCGGCCGCGCCGGAGGTCCACGGCACGACCGACACGCTGCTGCTCGGCCTCGAGCGCGCGGTCGACCCGGACGGCGACGGGGCGACCGACGACGCCGTGCGCGTCGCGCTGGTCGGCGTCAACGCCCCGTACGCAGGCTTCGGCGACTCGCCCGAGGCGCAGGCCGCGCGCGGGGCGGCGAAGCTCGGCACGCTCGTCGTCGCGCCGGCGGGCGCGGAGGGCCCGGCCCGGCCGCCGAACGGCGTCGTCGGCTCGCCCGGGGCGGCACGGTCGGTCCTCGCGGCCGGCGCCACGGAGGCCGGCGCCGGCGCCGCGCGGGTCGAGGTGACGATCGGCGAGCGAAGGCTGCAGCGTGCCGCGGTGCTCGGGGGCACCCCGCCTGCGGGCGCCCGGCTCGCCGGCCCGGTGGACGTTACGGACGCCGAGGCGCTGCTCGCGAGCGGGCCGCGCCTGACCGGCCGCGTCGCGCTCGTCCGCGCCGGCGCCGATCCGGTCGCCCAGGTGACGGCCGCGTCCCTCGCCGGCGCGACCGCGGTGCTGCTGGCCGAGCCGCGCAAGCGCGTGCTCCCGCTGATGCCCGCCGGCCGCGTCGCCGCACCGGTCATCGGGCTGACCGGCGGAGCGGCGAAGGCCGCGCTGGCGGCGAAGCAGGGGACCGCCGTGAAGTTCGGCCGGGTGAGCCAGGACCGGGCGCGCGGTGGAGGGGCGGCCGCCGGAGGCACCTCTTCCGGAGGAACCCCCGCCGGAGGTGGCTCCGCCGGACGAGCCTCGCCAGGCGGGGCCGCGGCCACCGGCCCGGCCCCGTTCAGCTCGCGCGGCCCGGCGTTCGACGGCACGCCCAAGCCGGACGTGCTCGCCCCCGGCGCGGCCGTCGCTCCGCTCCCCGGCGGTGCGGCGGCGCTGGTCGCGGGGACCGCGGTCGCCGCCGCCCGGGTGGCGGTGCAGGCGGCTCGGCTCGCGCGGGCGCGGCCGGCTGAGACGGCGGCGGGAGTGCGCGAGGCGCTCGTCCCGCCGGCGTCGGCCGAGGCGAGCGGCGCGGCGCCGGCTCCGCCGGTTCCGCTGGGCGCACTCAGGCTCACGCGTCGCGGCGGCGAGGTCTCGGGCGTGCGCTTCACGCTCGGCGCCTTCGACCGCGGCGACCCGCTGGCGGGCGGGACCCGGCTCGAGCCCGCCGCCCGCCTCGAGCTCGCGCTCGTGGATGCCGGCGGCGTGGTGCAGCGGCGCCTGACGCCGCCGGGCGGTGCCCGCGACCTGCTGCCCGCCGAGTACGCCTACACGCTCCCCCTCAAGGCGCTGGAGAAGCTCGGCGCCGGCACCTACCGCTTCCGCGCCACGGCCCGCGGGCCCCGCTCGGAGCGCTCGTCCTCGGGCCGCTCGCCGAGCTTCTCGGAGGACCCGTGACCACGGTCACGCTCTACACGCGGCCCGGGTGCCACCTTTGCGACGACGCCCGCGCGGCGATCCAGCGCGTTCGCGAGCGCGCGTCGTTCAGCCTTGTCGAGATCGACATCGAATCCGACGATGCCCTGCACAGGGCCTATCTCGAGCGGATCCCGGTCGTCGAGCTCGACGGGGAGGAGCTGTTCGAGCACTTCGTCGACGAGGCGACGCTGGCGGCGCGGGTCCACCACGACTGACTAGAGTGAATCGAGCATGAGCTTCGGCGACGTCGCGACCAAGTCGGGCGGGACGCAAGGCGACGAAGCGGCCGGCCCGCTGGCCGACCGGCTCTCTCTTGGCGTCGCCGCACGTCTCTCCCGCTATCTCCAGGTCCTCACCCAGGCCCGCAAGATGGGCAAGGAGACGATCTCCTCCCAGGAGCTCTCCGAGTACACGCACGTCAACTCGACCCAGATCCGCCGCGATCTCTCGGGCTTCGGCAAGTTCGGCAAGCGCGGCGTCGGCTACAACGTCGACTCGCTCGTCTCGCAGATCCGCAAGATCTTGCGCACCAGCGGCCAGCACAACATCGCGCTGTTCGGCGCCGGCCACCTCGGCATCGCGATCGCGTCGTCGGACATCTTCGCCGACCACGGCTTCCGCGTCGTGGCGATCTTCGACCCCGACCCGGAGAAGATCGGCCACAAGGTCGGCAACGCCAACGTCCGCCATCCGGACGAGCTGCGCCAGGTGGTCGAGGAGGAGGACATCGTCGTCGGCGTCCTCGCCGTGCCCACCGCCGCCGCCCAGCCGCTCGCCGACAAGCTCGTCGACGCGGGCGTGAAGATCATCTTCAACTACTCCGAGGCGCTGCTGCAGGTGCCGCCGGAGGTCACCGTCCACACGTCGAGCCCCGCGGTCGACCTCCTTTACGCGTTGTACTTCTACCTCACTTAGCGCGCCATGATCGACGTCGCCGCCGCGCGCGACCTCTTCGAGGACTCCACCGACGCCACGGTGGGGATCGAGGAGGAGTTCGCCCTCCTCGACCCGCACGACCACCGGCTCGTCCCGGCGTTCGAGCGCCTGCGCGACGCGGGCGCGTCCGACGACGTGCTCACCGACGCGATCGCCGGTGAGCTGATCTCGTCGGAGATCGAGATCCGCTCGGGCCGCGGCGACGACTACGAGGACGCGCGCCGGCGCCAGCACGAGGCGCGCCGGAGGCTGTTCGGGCTCGCCGCGCGCGAGGGCGTCCTGCTCGGCGCGTCCGGCACGCATCCGCTGTCGGACTACCGGGAGCAGCACATCATCGACACGCCCCACTACCACCGGGTGGAGGCGGGGCTGCAGTACGTGGCCTGGCGCAACAACACGTTCTCCGTGCACGTCCACGTCGGCATCCGCGGCGCCGATCGCGCCGTCCAGGTGTGCGATCGCCTGCGCCCGGTGCTGCCGCTGCTGCTGGCGGTCTCGGCCAACTCGCCCTACGTCGACCAGATGGACTCGGGCCTGCACTCGGCCCGCACCCAGATCTTCACCAAGTCGTTCCCGCGCTGCGGCGTCCCGGACACGTTCGGAAGCTGGGAGGCATGGGGGGAGTACGTCGACCTGCTCGTCCGCACCGGCTCGATCATCGAGTTCACGCAGCTGTGGTGGTCGGTGCGCCCCCACCACAGCTTCGGGACGGTCGAGGTGCGGGTGTGCGACGCCCAGACGACCGGCGCCGAGGCGGACGGGCTGGCGGCGCTGATCGTCGGCTGCGTGCTGCGGGCCGCGGCCGAGGTCGACGCGGGGGAGACGCCGCCCGACCTCCCGGGCCGGCTGATCGAGGAGAACATGTGGCGGGCGCTGCGCCACGGGCTCGACGGCAGGCTGCTCGACCTCCAGGCGCCGGTGATCGAGGAGTTCCCGGCCTCGGAGGCGCTCGACCGGCTGCGCGCGTGGAGCGGTGTCGACGTCGCGCTGCCCGAGCTCAACGGCGCCCAGCGCCAGCGCCGCATGATCGAGGCCGGCGCCACGCCGGCCGAGGTGTACGCCGAGTGCGTGCGCGAGACCCAGGCGACCTACCAGGAGGAGACGGTCACGTGAGCACCCAGGAGCCGCAGTTCACCGAAGAGGAGATGCGCGCGATCGAGGCCGAGATGGAGAAGGTCACGGTCGACGACGTGCTGCTGCAGACGATCGTCTCGCTGCTGAACCTGGGCGCTCGCAAGGCCGGCCTGGGCGGCAATCCGTCCGCACCCACCCAGCCGGCCCCGGAGCCCGATCTCGAGCAGCTGCGCCAGGCCGTGGAGGGCGCGCGGGCGCTGATGCCGCTCGTCGAGCCGCGCCACGGCGAGCAGCTCGGCCCGTTCCGGGACGCGCTGTCGCGCCTGCAGCTGTTCTATGCCCAGAACTCCGGCGGCCAGGCGGCTCCGGCCGGCGAGCCGGCGCAGCCGCAGCAGGACACCGGCCAGGGCTCCGCACAGAGCTCGGGCCGCCTCTGGGTCCCCGGGCAATAGGCCGCACCCGGACTTCGCGCCGGGCCTCGCGTTACACTGCGCGGCTTCCGGCGGCGGCCCTCAGGCCGTCGCCTTTCGCTTTGTCCTGACCCAGAGAGGTTTTTTCCTTGGATAGCTTCCTGACCGACTACGGGGTGCTCATCGCGCTGCTGTGTGCCGGCGCGGCGATCGTCTACGGCGCGGTCACCAGCCGGGCGCTGCTCGCGCTGTCCCCCGGCAACGAGACCATGCGCGGCCTGTCCCTGGCCATCCAGGAGGGCGCCTCCGCCTACCTGCGCCGCCAGTACACGGTGATCGGCCTGGTCGGCGTCGTCCTCTTCGTCGCCCTGATCCCGCTGCAGAACATCGAGGTCGCCATCGGCTTCCTCATCGGTGGCGTCGCCTCCGCGGCCGCCGGCTTCATCGGCATGAACGTGTCCGTGCGCGCCAACGCGCGCGTCGCCGAGGCCGCCCGCGGCGGCATCAGCCCCGCGCTCGACGCGGCCTTCCGCGGCGGCGCCGTGACCGGCATGCTCGTCGTCGGCCTCGCCCTGATCGGCGTGGCCGGCTACTACGGGATCCTCACCTGGATCTTCGACATCGAGAAGAAGGAGGCCATCGACGCGCTGATCGGCCTCGGCTTCGGCGGCTCGCTGATTTCGGTCTTCGCCCGGCTCGGCGGCGGCATCTTCACCAAGGGCGCCGACGTCGGCGCCGACATCGTCGGCAAGATCGAGGCCGGCATCCCCGAGGACGACCCGCGCAACCCGGCGGTCATCGCCGACAACGTGGGCGACAACGTGGGCGACTGCGCCGGCATGGCGGCCGACCTGTTCGAGACCTACGCCGTCACGGCGGTCGCGGTGATGCTGCTCGGGATCCTGACCTTCGGAGTCGAGAACGCCTCGCAGGTGGCGCTCTACCCGCTCGTGCTCGGCGGCGTCTCGATCATCGCCTCGATCATCGGCACCTTCGCCGTGAAGTCGAAGACCGGCAACGTGGAGCGTGCGCTGTACCAGGGCATGGGCGTCGCGGGGGTGCTCGCCGCGATCGCGTTCCTGCCGATCACCTACGCGATGATGGACGACCTCAGGTTCGCCGGGACCCGCGCCGCCGGTCCGTCCCCCGGCGATCTCTACCTGTGCGCGCTGATCGGCCTCGGCGTCACCGCGCTGCTGTTCGTCATCACCGACTACTACACGTCGACGCGCTTCGGCCCGGTCAAGAAGACCGCCAAGGCGTCGGAGACGGGCCACGCGACGAACATCATCCAGGGCCTCGCGTCGGGCTTCCAGGCCACGGCGCTGCCCGCGCTCGTGATCGTGCTCGGCATCTTCCTGGGCTACGAGCTGGCCGGGATCTACGGCATCGGCGTCGCCGTGATGGCGCAGCTGTCGCTGACCGGCCTGATCGTCGCGCTCGACGCGTTCGGGCCGATCACCGACAACGCCGGCGGCATCGCCGAGATGGCCGACATGCCGGAGGATGTCCGCAATGTCACCGACCCGCTCGACGCGGTCGGTAACACGACGAAGGCGGTCACCAAGGGCTACGCGATCGGCTCGGCCGCGCTCGCCGCGCTCGTGCTGTTCGCCGCCTTCCAGATCGAGCTCGACGCCGAGCTCGCCAAGGACGGCAAGCGCGGGGCCCTGTTCCTCATCAACGACCCGGACGTGCTGATCGGCCTGCTGATCGGCGGCATGATGGTGTGCCTGTTCGTCTCGCTCTCGATGGAGGCGGTCGGCCGCGCCGGTGGCGCCGTGGTCGAGGAGGTGCGCCGCCAGTTCCGCGAGAAGCCCGGGATCATGGAGGGCACCGACAAGCCCGATTACGCCCAGTGCGTCGACATCGTCACGAAGGCGGCCCAGCGGGAGATGATCCTGCCGTCGCTGATCCCGATCGTCGTCACGCTGATCGTCGGCATCCTGTCGGTCCAGGCGCTCGGCGGCCTGCTGATCGGCGTCATCGTGGTCGGCCTGTTCTTCGCGATCCTCATGACCGCCGGCGGCGGCGCGTGGGACAACGCGAAGAAGCTGATCGAGGACGGCGCGCACGGCGGCAAGGGCTCCGACGCCCACGCCGCGTCGGTCACCGGCGACACCGTCGGCGACCCGTTCAAGGACACCGCCGGTCCCGCGATCAACCCGATGATCAAGGTCGCCAACATCGTGGCGCTCCTGATCATCCCGCTGGTCGCTTAGGACCCTTCGCGGCAACGCGCGCGGCCATCGCGGCCGCGCGCGTGCTGCAGCGAACATCAACGGCGCGCAGGGTACCCAGCCGCCGTTGACGTTCGCTCCGTCACTCCGCGGCGCGGCGGAAGCCCGTTGCGTCCGGTTGCGGGGGCAGCGGGCTCGAGGGCAGCCCCGCGGGCGGGTCCTCGAGGTTGAAGGCGCTCGGCGCGATGTCGTTCGGGCCGTCGGGGTGGAAGATCGCGGCGAGCAGCTGGATCTGGCCGCGCCCGACGCCGTTCTCGCCCATCCCGCCGCCGTACATCGCGATGCCCGCGGCCTCGCAGTGGGCATAGAGGTCGAGCAGGGCCCGCAGGCCGCCAGTGCGGCACGGCTTGATGTTCACGGTGCCGATCGGGCTCACCGGCGTGGTGGCCAGGTCGCCGACAGAGTGGATCAGCGCGTCGTAGGAGACGCGGCCGGTGTGCGGGGCCAGCGGTCCGGCGATCTCGGGCAGGTCGTGGGGGTCCTCGAGGATCGCGTCGGGGAACGTCGCCACCACGTGCTCGTACATCGCCGCGAGCGCGCCGGCGTCCTCGACCTCCATGCCGTACTGGCCCTTGAAGTCGACGACGTCGACCGCGCCGGTGGCGGCGAGGTCCTCGCAGACGGCGAGCGTCCACGCCGCCACGGCGTCGAGCTTGAAGTGCACGTCCGGGTAGCGAGCAATGCGGCGGTGGATGGTGTCGGTCGAGGCCGGGTCACCGAGGCCGAGCGAGTTGACGAACGTCAGCGGGCGCGGCTCGCGCTCGAGCACCGCGTGCAGCGGGCGGCCGGCCTGGCGCAGCGCGAGATCGAGCGCCGCGGACTCGAACGCCCAGCTGCGGTAGAGCCTGGCCGCCTCCCAGTCCGGCGGCGAGGGCCACTGGTCGAGCGTGGCGAGGTGGTCGGAGAAGCTCCCGAGCGTCCACTCGCCCGCGAGCGGCAGCGAAGCCGGGGCGTTGCGCAGAGCATCGGGGTCGTCCGGAAAGGGAGAGATGTCCTCGCCCAGGCCGTCCTGGCCCGCTCCCTGCAGCCGGATCTGAATCGTCGTCCGCACCATGCCGCCGGCCAGCTCGGCGGTGAGTCCTTCCAGCTCGTAGCCCTCGACGACGAGCGGGAGCTCCGCCAGCCGCGGCCACAGTGAGTTCTCATGTGTCATAGGCCTTCTGACCGGCGGGCGCGCCGGAACTCATCGGTCATGGCACGTAGGGCGGCGCGACGCCCCAGCCCCAGCGCGGCACCGGGGCTTCGGGCACGACCTCCGCGCCGGGCCGGGAGTTGTGGACGGCGAGGCGGCTGCCCCACTCGGCGTAGCCGACGAGCGCGGCGCGGAACTCGGGGTCGGCGGGCAGGTCCGCCCATGACCTCGCACCACCACGTGGTCACGTGGCTCCGGTGCTCCTCCGTGACCTTCCCGCCGAACACGGGGGCGAGCAGCTCATCGCCCTCGACAAGGTCGTAGAACGTGTTCAGCCAGCGCTCGAATGCGGCCCGCCCGCCGCCCCACTCGAAGATCGTCGGGGTCTCGTCGCTCACGCTACCGGCTCCCTCAAGTGAGCGGCAACGCGCCAACTCACAGAAGTGGGCTCAAGTTCTCGGGCGGTTCTGCCGATAGCAGTGGGACAAGCCGCCCCTCGGGCGGCTTTCTTCGTTCCCGGGGCGATGAGTTCCCGGCGGGCCGCTGGTCTTGGTGTGCATGACGACCAGCCTGCAGGACATCCTCGAAGGCCATGTCAGCGACGGGGCGGTGCCGGGCGCCGTGGCGCTGCTGGCGCACGGCGACGACGTCGAGGTGGCGGCCGCCGGCTCGCGTGACATCGAGGGCACCGCGCCGATGGCCCGCGACTCGATCTTCCGCATCGCCTCCATCACCAAGCCCCTCACCGCCGCGGCCATGATGATGCTCGTCGACGACGGCCGGATCGCCCTCGACGACCCGGTCGAGCGCTGGCTGCCGGAGCTCGCGACGCCGGTGGTCGTCCGCACGCCCGCCGGCCCCGTCGACGACGTCGTCCCGGCGACGCGCCCGATCACGGTGCTCGACCTGCTCACCTCGCGCGCCGGCTACGGCTACCCGTCGGACTTCTCCGCGCCGGCGGTCGAGCTCTTGTCCACGATCCAGGGCGAGGGCGAGGGACACGACCGACCCGAGGCCGACGAGTGGCTCGCGCGCCTGGCGCGCATCCCGCTGCTCTACCAGCCCGGTGAGGCGTGGCTGTACGACACGTGCTCCGATCTCCAAGGCATCCTGATCGAGCGAGCGAGCGGCCTGACGCTGCCCGCGTTCTTCGCCGAGCGACTCCTCGAGCCGCTCGGCATGGCCGACACCGGCTTCGAGGTGCCGGCCGCGAAGCGCGACCGCCTCACCAGCGCCTACCGGCCCTCGGACGGCGGGCTCGAGCTGACCGATGCGCCCGACGGCCACTGGAGCCGTCCGCCGGCGTTCGCGACGGGCTCGGGTGGCCTGGCCTCGACCGCCGACGACTGGCACCGCTTCGCCCGCATGCTCCTCGGCGGAGGCACGCGCGACGGGCGCCGCCTCCTGTCGCCCGAAGCCGTGCGTCAGATGACCACGAACCACCTCTCCGGGTCTGAGCGCGAGATCGGCGCGCTGTTCCTGGAGGGCCAGGGCTGGGGCTTCGGCGGCTCGGTCGACATCGAGGCGGTCGACCCGTGGAACGTGCCGGGGCGCTACGGCTGGGTCGGTGGCACCGGGACGACGGCGCACATCGTCCCGTCCACCGGCACGGTCGCGATCCTGCTCACGCAGGTGGAGCTCGGCGACCCCGTCGCGCCCTCGATCATGCGCGACTTCTGGCGGCACGCCGCCGGCGCCTAGAGACCGACCACCTCGACACGGCCGGCGTCCGGCTCGCAGAAGCGGGCGGTGCGCTCGGCCTCCGCGCGGACCGCGGCGCGCGCGGCGCGGCTGATCTCGACATGCGGGGTGACGGTGAGGCGCGCCGCGGAGCCCGCGCGCTCGAGCGCCCAGCTCGCCGCCACGCGGCCGTCCACGGTGACGGTCGGGTCGCCGCTGAGCGTGAGCTTGAGCGGCTGCACCGCGGTCGGGATGATGCGCTCGCGGTCGGCGTGGGCGAGCAGCGGCTGGTCCCAGCGGGCGAGCAGCCGCGGCGGCAGCCGCGTCGAGGCGGGCGGGACCGGTTGCCCGGGGAGGTCGAAGAGCGCGGTGCCCTGCTCGTCGCGGTACTCGACCGTGTCCAGGCGCTCCCAGCCCGCGGCGAGGTCGCGCTGCGCAACCCCGGCCCAGGCGGCGGCGTCGCGCCGGCTCGCCGGGCCGAACGCGGCGAGGTAGCGCGAGAGCACGAGCGTGGCCGCGTCGGCCGGGTCGGGGAGCGCTCGCCCGTCGACGACGAACGACGGCCTGCGGCGATCGCCCCAGTGCCCCGCGGGCGGGAGCTGCACGAGCGGCAGGAGCACGCGGGCGAAGACGATCGGCGTCCACGGCTCGTCCGTGACGCCCTCGTAGCGCCGGACGCGCTCGCGGATCTCCTCGTTCGTGCGCGGCTCTTCGAGCCAGGCGCCGAGCTTGGCCGTGACCCCCGCCTCGTCGAGGTGCGGGTACTGCTTGCGCCACGTGCGCAAGCGCGCCTGGCGGACCAGCTGGGCGTAGGCCGGGTACTCGTCCGCCGCGGCGAGGTGGAGCGTGAGGCGCATCAGCGTGGTCTTGACCACGCCGCGGGCGTCGAGCGTCGCCTCGAGGTCCGCGCGCGTGAAGCCGTCGAGGCGGGCGGAGAGCGCGATGTAGGGCGCGGGCGGGTGCTGGCCCTGGAGCGGCGTGAGGCGGCGGATCGCCTCGGCGGGGGAGAGCCGCTGCCGCTCGATCAGCCCCTGGCGGGCGGCGAGCGCGGCGGTCAGCTCCGGGCGGGTGAGCGTCCGCACCGCCCGGAGCCTAGGTCACCGGCGGCTGCGCGGTACCCTCAATTGCGCGCCGCGCCCCCGGCGCATCCTCTGAGCCGCACCCCGGCCCGCGCCCGGGCGGTTGAGACGAGCAAGGGACCACGTCTCGGGGCAGCCCGTCGCGCACGACGAGGCGCGAGGCGCGGGCTCCGCCGGGAAGAGGACATCGTGACGAGGAACCGAGCGCGCAAGCAGGCCGTCCGTGAGCGGGCGGCGCGCACCGGCGAGAAGTACAGCGCCGCCAGGCGCGCCGTGGTGGAGGAAGGGCCGCCAGCCGGCTCCGCGCGAATCGCGCGGGTCCGGATCCCGTCCGTGCGTGTCCCCGCGCGCGAAATCCTCTCCGCCGGCGACGCGATCCGGGGCGTGGAGCGGGAGGGCAAGCGCGCGGCGTCGATGCTCGATGACGAGGAGCTCGCGCGCTTCGTCCCGATCGAGAGCGTCGAGCTCCCCGCGGGCCCGGCCTACCTGCTCTTCGACGTCGACACGGGCCACGAGTACCGCAACGTCACCCCTGACGACGCGCTCGACGCGATCCGGGCGGCGGGGCGCTCGCCGCTGACGATCGAGGAGGGCATCGCCGTGGTGACCCTCCACCCCGACACGATCGCCCGCAACGATGGCTGGTCCCTGCTCGCGTCCCGCTGCGGCGACCGCCGCGTCGGCGCGCTGTGGATCAGCAAGGGCGCGCCGAAGCTCGGCTGGTGCTGGGCCGGCAACCCGCACACGTGGCTCGGGTCGGCGTCGTGCGCCGGCCGGGTCGGGCTCTAAGCCACTAGCCCAGCTCGCGCTTGAAGATCAGGACGTGGCCGTCCTTCTCGCCATGGAGGTTCATGGCGGTGAGGAGCTTCTCGAACTCCCAGCCCTCGGCGCCGAGATCGTTGAGGCGCTGCTGGAACTCGTTGCGGTCGAGCTCCTCCTCCTTGCGCCCGAGGAGGCCGTGGGTCATGACGTCGGTCAGGTATTCGTAGGTCGGCATGGGCCCAGCCTACGCGCGGGGACTACTGGCCGTCGACGTCCTTCTTGGCCTTCTTGGCCTCCTGCTTGGCCTTCTCCGCGGCCTTCTCGGCCTTCTTGCCCGCCTGATTGGCCTCGCGTTCCACGTCGTCCTCGCCACAGGCCGGCAACCCGGCGAGGCAGACGGTTGCGAGCAGGGCGAGGAGGGCCTGACGGAGTCGGTTCATCGAGATACCGGTACCCACCTACAATCGCGATGAGACATGGCAAGACGCCGATTGGAAGGCCTGGAGCGGGTCCTCGGGGCCAACGCGCTCTTCTCCACCGCCTACGGCAACGTCGGGTCCTCGATCTATTACGCGCTCGGCCTCGTCGCCTCGTACGCGCTCGGCCTGACCCCGGTCGTCTTCGTGATCACCGGGGTCTTCTTCTTCATGACCGCCGCGACCTACGCGGAGGCGACGTCGATGTACCCGGAGGCCGGTGGCTCCTCGAGCTTCGCGCGGCGGGCGTTCAACGAGTTCTGGTCCTTCTTCGCGGCGTGGGCGCAGATGCTCACCTACGTCATCACCGTCGCGATCTCGGCGTTCTTCGTGCCGCACTACATCGGCGGCCTGTTCTGGGAGCCGCTGCGCTCCTCTCCGGGGGACATCGTGGCCGGCGCGATCGTGATCGTCGTGCTCGCGGTCATCAACGTCCGCGGGGTCAAGGAGTCGACGACGCTCAACGTGCTGCTCGCGGTCACCGACTTCCTCACGCAGGTGCTGCTGGTGCTGCTGGGCGTCGTGCTCGTCTTCTCGCCCCAGACGCTGATCGACAACGTGGAGCTCGGCGTGGCGCCGACGTGGCGCGACTTCATCCTCGCGATCCCGATCGGAATGCTCGCGTACACGGGCATCGAGACGATCTCGAACCTGGCGGAGGAGGCGCGGGACGAGACGAAGACGATCCCGATCGCGATCAACCGCGTGCGGCTCGCGGTGTTCGCGATCTACTTCACCCTCCCGGCGGTCGCGCTGTCGGCGCTGCCGGTGGAGCGCGGGGCGGACGGCGAGTACTTCACGCTGCTCGGCCTGACCGAGGAGGAGGGCGGCTACGCCGGCGATCCGATCCTCGGCGTCGTCCAGCAGATCGACCTCGGAGCGCTCCAGACCGTCGGCGAGATCTACGTCGGCCTGCTCGCGGCCACGATCCTGTTCCTCGCCACCAATGCGGGGCTGATCGGCGTGTCGCGGCTGGTCTACTCGATGGGGATCCACCGCCAGCTGCCCGACCGGCTGCGCCAGCTGCATCCGAAGTACCGCACGCCGTGGATCGGGATCCTGCTCTTCTCGGCGATCGCGATCGGCACGATCCTGCCGGGTCAGGAGGGCTTCCTCGGCAACCTCTACGCGTTCGGGGCGCTGCTGTCGTTCACGTTCGCGCACGCCTCCGTGGCGCGGCTGCGGTCGAAGAAGAAGGACGTCGCGCGGCCCTACCGGGGCCCGGGCAACATGACCATCCGCGGCTACGACGCGCCGCTGTTCGCGATCGTCGGCGGGACCTTCACCTTCATCGCGTTCATCGTGATCGCCGTGCTCTACCCGACGGTGAGCGTGTTCGGCGTCGGCTGGCTCGTGCTCGGCGTCGTGATCTACATCGTCTACCGTCGGCGCCAGGGCCTCGATCTGACCTCCACCCACAAGGTCGCGATCGCGCAGCCGGTGGTCGACCACGAGGCGGAGTACGACTCCGTGCTCGTCCACTTCGGCGACGCCGGCTACGACGACCAGGTGCTCGCCACCGCGCGCAAGCTCGCTGCCCGCAAGCGGCGCGGCATCCACGTGCTCGTGACCATCACGGTGCCGAACTCGATGGAGATCGACGCGCCGATGGCCGAGCAGGACACGCTCGCCTGGAGCGTCATCGAGGAGGCCAAGGTCTCCGGCGGCGGTCGCGTGTCGGGGCACGTCGAGCGCGTGCGCGCGGGCCAGGCGGGCCGCCGCATCGTCGAGGACGCCGTCGAGATGCGCGCAGCCGCGATCGTGATGCCGCTGCCGCGCCGGGTCGACGGCGCGTCGCTGTTCGGCAAGACGCTCGAAACGGTGCTGACCGAGCGGCCGTGCCGGGTGATCATCGAGTCGAGCCCTGACGGGACACGCGGCGGGCGCCGGGCCGCGCGCGTGGGGGTGCTGTCGGAATGACCGCGCTGTCGCTCGTGATGGCGGTCCTGATGATCGCCCTCGGCGTCGCGATGATCGCCGTCACGCTGTCCAATGGCGGCGGGCCGACCGCCTTCGGGATCCTCATCGGGCTGCTGTTCGTCGCCGCGGGAGGTGGGCGCCTGTGGGTGCAACGCCGCCGGTGAAGCGGCCGCGCCGAGGCATGCCGGCGATGCCGAAGTGGGAGCTCGAGACGCCCGAGGGGCTGCGGCGCGGGCTCGGCTCGCCCGCGCTGTTCGGGATCGTCCAGGGCTTCATTGCGGCGTCGATCTACTTCTCGCTCGGGCTCGTCGTGCAGGCCGCGCTCGGGTTCGCGTGGCTGGTGTACCTCGTCTCGGCCGTGTTCTTCGGGCTCGTCGTCCTCTCCTACGTGGAGGGCGCCTCGCTGCACCAGGAGCGCGGCGGCGCGACGATCATCGCGCGCTACGCCTTCAACGAGCTGTGGAGCTTCATCGCCGGCTGGGCGATCCTGCTCGACTACATCCTGCTGATCGCGATCACCGCGTTCGCGACGACGGACTACGTGGCGGTGCTATTCGACCCACTCGCGGGTGGGCTCACTGAGTTCCTGTTCGGCGCCGCGGTCGTCGCCGGCGTGGCGTGGCTGAACATCCGCGGCGCCGGCTCGCGGCGCTACGAGCGCTTCGCCTTCGTCGTGCTCGCCGACCTCGTGCTGCAGACCGTGATCGTGATCCTCGGGCTCCTGCTGCTGCTCAACCCGGACGTGCTGACCCACCCCGCGAGCATCGCCGGCACGCCGTCGACCTCCGACCTCGTCTTCGCCTTCACGCTGACGCTGGTGACGTTCGCGGGCGTCGACGCGTCGTCGGGCCTCGCGGGCGAGGTCCGGGTCAGCCGGCGCGGGCTCAAGCGCCTCGTCAGCGCGCGCCTGCTGGCGTTCATCCCCTACGTCGGCATCGCGCTCGTGGCGGTCAGCGTGCTGCCGTTCGAGAGCGATCTGCAGTCGGGCGGGGACGACTACGTCGACGCGCCGATGCTCGGCGTCGCGGCGGGCTTCGAGCAGGCGTGGCTGGCCGACACGCTGCGGGTGCTGATCGGCCTCTCCGCCTTCGCGATCCTCGTCATCGCCTGCAACGCCGCGATGCTCGGGCTCTCGCGGCTGGGCTACTCGCTCGCCCTCAACCGCCAGATCCCCTCGGCGATCGGGCGCCTGCATCCGGCGCGGGCGACGCCGGTGGTGATCATCGGCGTCGGGGCGCTGCTCGCGATCGTGCTGCTGATCCCGGCCGACCTCGAGTTCCTCGCCTCGATCTACGCCTTCGGCGCGACGATCTCGTTCACGATCGTGCACCTGTCGGTGATCCGCCTGCGCTGGCGCGAGCCCGATCGCGACCGCCCGTTCAAGACACCGCTGAACGTCCGCATCGGCCGCGGCGAGCTGCCCGTGACCGCCGCGCTCGGCGCGCTGATGTCGGCGGCGGCCTTCGCGGCCGTGGTCTTCCTCCACAACAGCGCCCGCTGGGCCGGCATCGGGTGGATGGTGGCCGGGATCGGCCTCTACGTCGGCTACCGCCTCGTGGAGGGGAAGCCGATCCTCAAGCGGGTCACGATCCCGGAGCGCGCGCTGACCCGCCGCGGGCGCACAAAGGCGGAGTACGGCTCGATCCTCGTGCCCGTACTCGGCACGCCGCTCGACGACGACATCATGCAGACGGCCGGCCGGCTCTCGATGGAGGAGAACACGGACGAAGGCGAGGGCGGCGCGGTGATCGAGGCGGTGTGGGTGTTCGAGCTGCCGATGGCGCTCCCGCTCGACGCGCGGATCGGCGAGGCAGACCTCAAGCAAGCCCGCAAGGCGCTGCAGCGCGCCAAGGCGGTGGGCGAGGAGTACGAGGGCGTCGAGGTCGCGACGGCGACGGTGCGCGCGCGCCGGGCCGGCGAGGGGATCGTGCGCGAGGCCAAGCGGCGCGGGGTGGAGGCGATCGTGCTCGCCGCCGAGGAGCCGACCCGCGTGCGCGGCGGACCGCTGCTGGGCGGCAAGCGCGGCCTCTACGACGCGTTCGTCGGCGAGACCACGCGCTACGTCGTGACCAAGGCGCATTGCCGGGTCATCCTCACCGCGCCGCCGGGGGAGGCGCGCGGGCGGGCGCGCCCACCGAGCCGCACCATGCGCCTCGCCCCGCAGCGCGCGGCCGATCCGATGCAGCTCCCGCCGCTCGCGCCCGAGAATGGCGGCATCTCGGATCCGGACGCGGCCGAGACACCCAAGGGCGGCTAGAGTCCGCGCCGTGTTCGTGCTCGTCGTCGGTTCCGGCAGGGTCGGGTCCTCCGTGGCCACCGCTGCCCTGCGGGCGGGCCACACCGTCTCCGTCCTCGACGAGGACCCGCTCTCTCACGAGCGCCTCGACGTCGAGCTGGGGCAGGGCTGGGAGGAGGCCGGCGGGCGCTTCACGATCGGCACGGCGCTCGAGATGGATGCGCTGACCGAGGCGGGCATCGACGAGGCCGACGTCTTCATCGCCTCCACCAACGGCGACAACACCAACCTGGTGGTCTCGCAGATCGCGCAGCGCCGGTTCGACGTCCCGAAAGTGGTGGCGCGCGTGCTCGACCCGCGGCGGGCCGCCTGGTACGCCGAGCAGGGCGTCGAGACGATCTGCCCGACCCAGATCGCGATCGAGCAGCTCGTGGCTGCGGCGCTGGTGGAGGCGGACTAGGCAGCGATGGCCGGGCTGTACGTGATCATCGCCGGCGCGGGCAAGGTCGGCTGGAACCTCGCACGCGAGCTGATCGACAAGGGCCACGAGGTCACGGTGATCGAGCAGGACCGGCGCCGCTACCTGACTGTGGAGCAGGAGCTCGAGCACGCCGTCCAGTACGGCGACGCGACGGAGCTGTGGGTGCTCGAGCGCGCGGGCATCCAGCGCGCCGACCTCGTGGTCGCCGTCACCGGCGACGATGAGGACAACCTGCTGATCTGCCAGGTCGCGAAGGAGAAGTACCTCTGCGAGCGCATCATCGCGCGCGTCAACAACCCGCGGAACCTCGAGCATTTCAAGCTGCTCGGGATCCAGCCGGCGGTGTCGGCGACCGACCTGATCCTGCGCCTGATCGAGCACGAGGTGCCGCGCTACGGGCTCGTGCACCTGCTCGATCTGCCCGAGGAGCGGCTCGAGATCATCGAGCTCGTCGTCTCCGACACGGCGCCGGCGGCGGGCAGGCGGGTGCTGGAGCTCGAGCTGCCCGAGGGGGCGCTCGTGATCTCCGTCCTCCGCAACGGCTCGGGCTTCGTGCCGAAGGCCGACACGGTGGTGGAGTCGGGCGACGAGGTGCTGGTCGTGCTCGACCCCGGCCTCGAGGACGCGATCACCGCCCAGTTCGTGGCTGACGGCGACCTCGAGGAGTAGCGCGGATGGCCGATCGCAGCGCTGAAGTCCTGATCGTCGGCGGCGGCGTCGCAGGCGCGTCGTGCGCCGAGGCGCTGCGCGAGCTCGGCTTCGACGGCTCGGTCGTGCTCGCGGGGCGCGAGCCGCAGGCGCCCTACCAGCGCCCGCCATGCTCCAAGGACCTGCTGCGCGGCGAGTCCACGCCCGATGACGCGCTCCTGCACCCGGCCGAGTGGTATGCGGACAACGACATCGAGCTGCTCGTGCGCACGAGCGTGATGAAGCTCGATGTCGAGGCGCGCACCGCGTCGCTCTCGACCAAGGAGCAGCTGGGCTTCGGCAAGGCGCTGCTGGCGACGGGCGCCAACATCCGGCGGCTGCGCGTGGACGGCGGCGACCTCGAGGGCATCCACTACCTGCGCGCGCTCGGCAACGCCGCCTCGATCCGCAGCGACGCCGAGCAGGCCGAGCGGGTGGTGCTGATCGGCGGCTCCTACATCGCCTGCGAGGTCGCCGCCTCGCTGACCGCGATGGGGAAGCACTGCACGCTCGTGATGCTCGAGGACGCGCCGCTCTCCGGCCACTTCGGCGCGGCGGCCGGCGGCTTCTTCGCCGGCCTGCTGGCCGAGCACCACATCGACTGCGTGACCGCGGACCCGCTGGCGCGCTTCGAGGGCGACGGCCGCGTTCAGCGCGTCGTCACCGAGTCGGGCCGGGTGATCGAGACCGACCTCGTCGTGCTCGGCACCGGCGCGATGCCCGACGTCATGCTCGCCCGCTCGTCCGGCCTCGAGCTGGGGGAGACCGGCGGCGTGCGCTGCTCGCAGACGCTCGAGACCTCGGCGGAAGGCATCTGGGCGGCCGGCGACCCGTGCGAGTACGACTCGGTCGTGCACGGTCGGAGGCTGCGCGTCGAGCACTTCGAGGTCGCGGCCGCGCAGGGCCGCCACGCCGCCGCGGCCATGCTCGGAGACGCAAGCCCGTACACCGAGATCCCCTACTTCTGGTCCGACCTCGCGGACTGGTGCACGCTCGAGTACGTCGGGCCGGCCGAGCGCTGGGACCGCGAGGTCGTCCGCGGCTCGCTCGACGGCGGCGAGTTCACGATCTTCTACCTGGACGAGGGTCGCCTCGCCGCGGCGCTGACGGTGGGGCGCTCCGACGACCTCGAGCACGCCAAGCGGCTTATCACGGCGGGCGAGGCGCTCGGGGATCGTGTGGACGCGCTGGCCGACGGGGACCTCGCGTCGCTATAGGACCGCCGAACGGCAACTGCGCTGGGTAGGGAAGCGAGGGAGCGGGCGGAACCGGCATTTCTTCCCACCTGCGCCTGCTGCGGCACGCGTGGGAAGAAGTGCCGCCAGGAGCGGCGCTTCTTCCCCCGCCCGCGACGAGCGGCCACCGCGTGGGAAGAAGTGCCGCCAGGACCGGCGTTTCTTCCCCCGCCCGCGACGAGCGGCCATCGCGTGGGAACAGACGCCGCCCCCGCCCGTACCATCTCCTTCCCAGCCGCCGTTGACGTTCGCCGGTCCTGCCGCGACCGAGCAAGCTCAGCTCGAAACGCCCACCCGCCGGGCCGCGAGCGGCACCGCAGCCGCGTCGTCGCCGCCGAGTGCCCCCGTGGGCGGCTGGCCGCGCAGGATCCACGCGCCGTCCTGACGGCGCTCGATCGCCCCGCGGGCCATCAACTGGCCGAGCGCGGTGGTGACGGAGGGCCGGCGGGCGCCGACCATGCCGGCCAGCGTGCGGTGGGGGAGGCGGAGGGAGACGAGCACGCCGCCGGGCACGACGCGGCCCCAGCGCTCGGCGAGCAGCCACAGCAGCGCGAGCAGGCGTTCGTCCACGCGGGTGATGTGCGCGATCGCCTGCGTCACCACGAGCCGCTCGGCGCGCAGCGCGGCGCGGTCCATCAGCGCGGCGAAGATCTCCGGCCACTGGGCCATCCGGACGGCCAGCGCCTGGTCGACGATCGCGAGCCGCACGCTCGTCGCTGCGGCCCAGTCGATGCGGCGCGGGAGCAGCTCCTCGGCGTCGCCGTCATCCCAGGCCCGCAGCAGGTCACCCGGACCGAGCAGCTCGGCGCAGGGATGACTGCTGACGGTCGCCTCGCGGACGAGCAGCCCCTCGAGCACCAGCAGCCCGATCGGCTGGCTGCCGCCGGTCAGCCACGGCTGCGGCGTCCAGCGCCCGCGCGGCACGTCGATCGCCCGCGTGTAGAGGCGTTCGGCGGCCTCGCGCGCCCGCGGCGCGTCGAGCCCGCGAGCAAGCTCCGGATCGACCTGGAGGAGTTGCACGGAGCCTGAGTTCGGGTCATGCATGAAGTGGGGAGATCCCTTTCCAGACAGCGCTTTCGACGTTAGCGTGCTGACAAGACTTGGTAGGCGGACTGGACGGAATGACGACCCCTCAACACCGCGGGAAGCCAGTGGTTGCGGCGACCGTGCCGCCGGCGGGTGGTCGCTAGACTGACCGGCGTCTTGCGGGGTCGTCTAATGGCAAGACGCGGCCCTCTGGAGGCCGTTATCGGGGTTCGAGTCCCTGCCCCGCAGCTGGTGGGCCTTCTCGTGACGTTCCACTCGAAATCGGCGCCCGCCGATCACCGCCAGGCGGCGTCCTCGACCACTCGAAATACCAGGGGTATGCCTTCGGGTCTGCGTCCTTGCCTGGCGGCGCCGGCGACCGTTATTTCGAGCGCAACGTCACGAGGAGACCCACTGGGTTATGCGGCGGCCTGCTCGGCCCAGTCGCGGTAGAGCTTCCAGTACGCGCCCTCGAGCGCGAGCAGCTCCTCGTGGGTGCCCTGCTCGACGACGCGCCCGTGGTCGAGGACGAGGATCCGGCCGGCGCGCTGGATCGTCGACAGGCGATGGGCGATCACGATCGCGGTGCGGCCGCCGAGCAGCCGCCGCAGGCCGTCCTCGATCTTGCTCTCGGTGTGGATGTCGACGTTCGAGGTCGCCTCGTCGAGCACGAGGATGCGCGGGTCGGCGATCAGCGCGCGGGCGAAGGCGATCAGCTGGCGCTGGCCGGCGGAGATCTGCGCGCCGCGCTCGCCGACCTCGGTGTCGTAGCCGTGCTCGAGCGCGAGGATGAACTCGTCGGCGCCGACCGCGTGCGCGGCGGCCTCGATCTCCTCGCGCGACGCGTCGAGCCGGCCGAACGCGATGTTGTCCCCGATCGTGCCGCTGAACAGGAACGCCTCCTGGGGGACGATCCCCATCTGCGAGCGCAGGGAGGAGGCCCCGACCTCGCGGAGGTCGTGGCCGTCGACGAGGATGCGACCGGAGGTCGGGTCGTAGAAGCGCGCGACGAGCTTGGCGAAGGTCGACTTGCCGGCTCCGGTCGCGCCGACGAGCGCGACCGTCTGCCCGGGCGGGATGTGCACGTTGATGTGGCACATCGCTTCGCCGGACTCCTCGCCGCCGTAGCGGAAGACGACGTCGTCGAACTCGATCTCGCCGCGCAGCCGGTCAAGCTGGATCGCGTCGGGGCGGTCGGCGAGATCGGGCTCCTCGTCGAGCAGCTCGAAGATCTTGTCGAGCGCGGCCATCCCGGCCTGGTAGGTCGTGTAGAGCTGAGACAGCTGCTGGATCGGGTCGAAGAAGTTGTTCAGGGCGGCGACGAAGGCCACCAGCACGCCGATCGTGACCTCGCCCTGCAGCGCCTGGATGCCGCCGAACAGCAGGATCCCCGCGGTCGCCAGCGCGGACAGGAGCTCCACCCCCGGGAAGTAGGCCGCGTTGAGGTAGACGGTCGTCATGTTCGCCTCGCGGTTGCGCTCGTTGAGCTCGGCGAAGCGGGTCTTGTGGCGCCGCTCCTGTCCGAAGGACCGCACGACGCGGATGCCCGACAGCGTCTCCTGCAGGTAGGCGGTGATCGCCGCGATCTTCTCGCGCGTGAGCCGGTAGGCGTCCGCGGAGACGATGCGGAACACGAACGACGCGATCCCGAGGACCGGGAAGATCAGGAAGGTCAGCAGCGCGAGCTGCGCGTCGAGCCAGATCAGGATCGCCGCGGTGCCGAGCAGCGTCAGCGTCGAGCCGAACAGCGTCACCACACCGTCGGAGACGAGCTGGTCGAGCGCCTGCACGTCGTTCGTGAGCCGCGAGATGATCGCGCCCGCCTGGCGCCGCGAGTAGAAGCCGACCGACAGCGTCTGCAGGTGGGCGAAGAGCTGGATCCGCAGGTCCTGGAGCGCGCGCTGGCCGACCCAGCCGACGAGGTACGTCTGCGCGTAGGACGCGCCCCAGTAGACGAGCGCGCTGATCACGAACGCGACGACGACGATGTTCAGCGTCCCCAGGTCCTTGGGCGTGATGCCCTCGTCGATGGCGAGCTTGGCCAGCGGCGGGGGCGCGAGCGTCGCGGCGGTCGAGAACAGCAGCGCGACGAAGGCGAGGATCACGCGGCCGCGATACGGCCGCAGCAGCTCGACCAGCCCGCGCAGCTTGCGCCGGCGGCCGCTGGTCGCGCGCAGGCGGCGGCGGAACTCCTCCAGCCGGGCGGGGCTCTCCGGGGGTGAGACGCTCACAGGCCGGCCACCCGCTCGATCGGATCGCGGTTGAGGAAGACCTGGTCGGGCAGGCCCTTGGCCGCGATCTCGGCGTACAGCTCGGACTCGCGCAGCAGCTGCTCGTGCGAGCCACGGGCGGCGACCTGCCCGTCCTCGAGCACGACGATGTCGTCGGCGAGCGCGATCGTCGAGAGCCGGTGGGCGATCACGAACGTGGTGCGGCCGCGCATCGCCTCGCGCAGCGCCAGCTTGATCGCCTGCTCGGTCGAGGCGTCGACCGAGGACGTGGCGTCGTCGAGCACGAGGATCCGCGGGTCGGTCACGAGCGCGCGCGCGATCGCGATCCGCTGGCGCTGGCCGCCGGAGAGCGTCAGGCCGCGCTCGCCGACCACGGTGTCGTAGCCGTCGGGCAGCTCCGCGATGAAGCCGGCCGCCTGGGCGCGCTCGGCGGCCCGCTCGACCTGCTCGCGCGTCGCGTCCGGGCGCCCGTAGGAGATGTTGTCATGCACGCTGGCGCTGAACAGGAACGGGTCGTCGGTGACGACGCCGATCTCGCGGCGCAGCGAGCCGATCTCGATCGCGCGCACGTCGACGCCGTCGATCACGACCGCGCCCTCGGTCGCGTCGTACTGGCGCGCGATCAGGCTCACGAGCGTCGACTTGCCGGACCCCGTGCCGCCGACCAGCGCCACCGTGGTCCCGCCGTCGACCGCGAGATCGACGTCGCGCAGGATCGGCGGGCCGTCCTCATAAGCGAACGAGACGCCGCGCAGCTCGACGCGGCCGTTGCCCGCGGGGAGCGGCTGGGCGTCCGGTGCCGACTGCAGCCGCGGCTCGCGGTCGAGCAGCTCGAACAGGCGCCGGCCCGACGCGGTCGCGCGCTGGGCGAAGCCGAGCGCGATGCCGAGCGAGCGCATCGGCGAGATCAGCATCAGCAGGTACGTGTAGAAGGCGGCGAAGTCGCCAGGGGTGAGGTCGCCGTTGATGACACGCCGGCCGCCGACGACGAGGATCGCGGCGAGACCGAGGTTCGGCAGGAAGCCGATGAAGGGCTGGTAGAAGGCGCTCAGCCGGTTGGAGAACATCGCCTGGTCGAAGACCCGGGACACCGCGGTCCGGAAGCGCTCGAGCTGGCGCGGCTCGGCGGCGAACGCCTTGACCACGCGAACGCCCGAGATGTTCTCCTCGGCCTCGGCGGTCAGCTCGGCGATGCGCTGCTGAACCTCCTGCAGCGCCGGGCGCGAGCGCTGCCCGTAGCGCGCGGCGACCGCGACCACGAACGGCACCGGCGCCAGCGCCAGCGCGGCCAGCGACGGGTCCTTGGCGAACATCGCCACCGAGGCGAACAGGATCGTCAGCCCGCTCTGGGCGATCCACACGAGGCCGTAGCCGAGGAAGAAGCGGATCGACTGCAGGTCGACCGTCGCGCGAGACATCAGCTGGCCGGTCTGCTGGCGGTCGAAGAACCCGAGCTCGAGCGACTGCAGGTGCCCGTAGAGACGGTTGCGCAGGTCGTACTCGACGGCGAGCGAGACGCGGCCGGAGATGATCCGGCGGGCGACCGAGAAGCTGAGGCGCAGCAACCCGGCGGCGACCACGGCGATGCAGATCAGGTTCAGCGCGTCGCGATCGCCCGCGTCGATCTGGTCGATCGCGCGCCCGATCAGCCACGGCAGCGCGGCGGTGCCGACCATCGCGATGCCGGCCAGCACGATCGACAAGATGGCAGCCCCGCGGTACGGGCGGACGAAGCCGAAAAGCCTGATGAAGGTGCGCACGCAACCACACGATACGACGAGCCGTCTGCAAGACTCGCGCCGCGAATGACCGACCCGATCGCTCTCCGCAACCGCTTCGCCATGGTCAAGGGCGCGTGGGAGGAGCACCTGCGCGGGGTCCCGTTCCCGGCGCTCGGCGAGGGCACGGCGGAGGAGAAGATCGAGCGTCTGGAGCTCGCGCTCGTCGATGAGATGCGCGGACGCGCCACGCCGGAGACCGCCGAGCAGGCCGCCGACGCGATGTGGACGCTCGTGCACCACCGCGACGAGGCCGACCCGGTGAGAGTGCGGGTGACCGAGCACCACGCCGACCTCGCGCGCCTCGGGCACCGCCCGATCTAGACTCGGGCCATGCCCACCCGGCAGCCCGCCGGCCTCTGCGACCGCTGCGCGCACCAGCAGCTCGTACACACCACGCGCGGCTCGACGTTCTCGCTCTGCCGCCGCTCCAAGACCGAGCCCGAGTACGCCAAATATCCGCGGCTGCCGGTGCTGCGCTGCCCGGGCCACGAGGTGCGCCGGTGAGACTCGCTGCGTGCGCCGTGCTGCTGGCGCTCGGGCTCGTCGCCTGCTCCGCGGGCGAGCGCGCCTCGGTCGCCTCCACCACCACGTGGCGGCCGCTGGCGAGCTCGACGCTCGCCCGCACCGAGGTCGCCGCCGCGCGCGTCGGCCGCTTCGTCTACGTGATGGGCGGCTTCGAGCGCGCGTCCGGCGCGACGGTCGCGGTGACCGAGCGCTACGACCTGCGCCGCGACCGCTGGCGGCGCGTGGCGGATATGCCGGCCGCGCTCAACCACGCCGCGGCGGTCGCCTACCGCGGCAGCGTCTACGTCGTGGGCGGCTACCGCGGCCGCCGCACGCTGGACGACGAGGTGGCCACGCTGTACCGCTACCAGCCGCGGCGCGACCGCTGGACCCGCCTGCCCTCGGCGCCGACCGCGCGCGGCGCGCTCGCCGCCGCCGTCGTCGGGCACCGGCTCTACGCCGTCGGCGGGGCCGCGAGCGCCCGCGGCGCGCTCGCCACGCTCGAGATCTACGACTTCCGCAGGCGCCGCTGGTCAGCGGGGCCGGACCTGCCGCTCGCCCGCGAGCACCTCGCCGCGGCGGCGGCGGGCGGACGCGTCTACGCGCTGGCCGGCCGCGACGCCGGGCAGGGCAACTTCGCGCGCGTCGACCGCTACGACCCCGGGCGCCACCGCTGGACCCGCGCGCGCGACATGGGCAAGCCGCGCGGCGGCATCGCCGCGGCCGTGGTCGGTGGGAAGGTCGCGGTCTTCGGCGGCGAGGAGGGCGCGGGCACGGTCGGCGAGGTCGAGCTCTACGACCCGGCGCGCAACCGCTGGCGGGCGCTGCCCGGCATGCGCACGCCGCGGCACGGCCTGGGCGGGGTCTCCGCCGGCCGGCGCGTCTACGCGATCGAGGGCGGCGACGAGCCCGGGTTCCACTTCACCCGCTCGCTCGAATACCTCGATCTACTCGGGTAGGCGGTCGAGCACGAGGTACGTCTTCTCGTTCTGGGCCTGCTGGTAGGAGAAGCCGAACAGGTTGTTGCTGGTGAGCGCGTCGATGCGGCGGGCCTCGGACTGGTCGAGCGTCTCTGGCCGCGGCGTCTTCGGCGGGATCGTGGCGGCGAGCGGGATCTCGAGCTGCGGCTCGAGGTCGCCGGGCCGGAAGAACAGCGCCATCGTCTGCTTCGTATTCGCGGTCGCGGCCGCGGCGGCCGCGCCGTTCTTGCCCGGCTGCTTGACCGGGACGATCGTCGCCGGCGGCAGCAGCGTGACGACGAGGTCCACGTCGTCGATATAGCGGAAGGTGTAGAGCGCCAGCTCGAGCGCCTCGCGGCGCAGCAGGAGCGCGCGCTCGGGCGTCGGCTTGCCGCTCTTCACGGCGCCCTTGGGCCCGAGGCCGTTGAGCGTGTAGAGCAGCCCGTCGCCCTTGATGAAGCGGATGTCGCCGCCCTGCGGAGCGGTCTTCATCGCGATCTCCAGCGGCACGGTCAGGCCGAGCACCTCAAGCTGGAGCGGGCCGCCCTCCACGCCGACGAGCTGGCTGTCATCGGCCAGGCGGTACTTGGCGCCGACGTGGGTGGCGATCTGCGCCGCCGCCTTCTCCCCGCTGTCGGCGGTCGGCCGCCAGCCCGACCAGCCCTCGGGCACGCCGTCGCGGGTGCTGCCGACGAAGACCGTCGCCCCGATCGCCAGCGCGGCGATCCCGAGGCCCAGGAGTCCGCCGAGCACGAGCCCGAAGCGCGAGCGGAAGGGCGTGTCGGCGCGCGCGGGGCGAGCGGCGGAGGATCGGTCGGGCGAGCCGTCGGCGGCGAGCGCGTCGGCCCCGGCGCTCGCCGTCGCCTCGTCCTCGGGCGAGCGGTGCCACAGGCCGCCCTTCTGCTTCAGGCGCTGCTCCTCGAGCTCGGCGGCGCGCTCGCGCTCGGCCTCGGCGGAGCTGCCGGGACGGCCGGCGGGCGACGGCGGCGGGTTCAGATCACGGGCCATGCGTCCTCGTCCAGCAGGTCGATCTCGGGGCGCTCGAGGCGCGCGTCCTCCAGCACTCTGACGACCTCGTCGCCGTAGAGCTCACCGGCGGCGACGAGCCGCCCGGCGACGTAGTCGGTGCCCTCGCGGTTGGTGCGGATCGTGTTGTACGCGATCACGAACGCCTGCCCGATCAGCGCGGCGGCCAAGCGCCGCTTGCCGCCGTCGGCGAGCACGCCCGAGACGCCGTCGTCGTTCATCATGCTGCCGCCGGAGCGGTGCATGATCTGCGTGCCGAGCTTCTCGAAGCGCTCCATGATGCGCTCCTCCTCCTCGTCCCGGCGCTCGCGGTCCTCGATGCGGTCGGAGAGGTCGACCGGCGTCGGGCCCATCCCCGAGTGGCCGACCATCCTGACCGCGTGCGCCGTGGTCGAGTAGACGTCACCGCCGACGCCGGTCGTCGTCTGCTCGTAGAAGACGTACTCGGCGGCCATCGCGCCGAGGCTCCAGATGAGGCCGGCGATCTGCTCGGAGCGCCATTCGACGAAGCGGTCCTCGACCCGCATCGCCTGGTGGTGGCCGCCCGAGTCGCCGCGCTTGCGCACCGACAGCCGGGTGGACAGGACGTTGTCGGCGTAGAGGTGCGAGCACACGGCGTGGCCCGCCTCATGGATGGCGATCGAGCGCTCCTCGTGCTTGGCGTAGGGCTGGCCGACGGCTACGCCCGACTCCACCGTCGTCATCGCCTCGAGCAGGTCCTCCCACTCGAACGCCTGGCGGCCGTCGGAGTGCGCGTAGGTCAGCGCCATCGAGCAGACCTGGTCGATCATCGCCGGCGAGTAGCCGTTGGTGACGCGGGCCAGCTCGTCGCGCTTGCGCGGCGTGTCGAGCGCCTCGGCGTGCGACACCTTGTTCAGGTAGAGGTCGAAGATGTCGCGCCGGTCCTCCCACGTGGGCGTACGGAAGTAGATGTGGCGGCCCATCCGGCCGGGCCGGGTGAGTGCCGGGTCGAGGCGCTCGAGCGCCACGTTGCACGCGCCGATGAAGTAGATCTCCTCCTTGTTGGGCTTCGGAGGCTTCAGGCGCAGCGAGCGCTTGCCGAGCTTACGCGGCACGATGTAGAGCGCATCGAGCCAGGTGTTGATGCGCTTGGTGCGCATGCGCTTCATCAGCGGCGGGTCGTCGATGCCGTCCATGACGACCAGCAGCTGGTTGAGCGCGAGCCCGCCGCCGCCGCCCATCATCCCCGGCATCATCATGCCGCGGATCGCGCCGGCCAGCTTCTCGATCGCCGGCGGGTAGACCGGTCCGCGCGGCTCGGCGCGCATCTCGAACATGCGCTCGCGCCAGGCGGCGGTCTCGAGCACGAGGTCGCCGTCCCAGGTCAGCGCGCCCTGCGGGCCGAAGAACAGCTCGTCGTGCAGCGTCGAGCCGGCGTGCAGCGGCCGGAAGCCCGAGCCGAGCGATTGGCGCCGCATGCCGACCGCGTCGATCTCGTCGATGAACACGATGCACTGGCCGCCCCACTTGCGGGCGAGCCGCTTGGCCTTGAAGGCGAGGTAGCGCACGAGCACCGCGTCCATGCCGATGAAGGTCTGTGCGAAGCCGGAGCCGGGGATCGAGACGAACGGGCAGTTGAACGACGTCGCGATGCCCTTGGAGAGCATCGTCTTGCCGGTGCCCGGGGCGCCGAGGAAGAGCACGCCGCGCTCGCGCTTGCCGCCTGCCTTCTCGAACTCCTCCCCCGACTGCCAGAGCGAGACGACGCGCGTGATCTCCTCCTTGGCCTCCGCCTGCCCGCGGACGTCGGCCAGCTTGACGCCCCAGTCCGCGTCGCCCGGCTCGTAGCCCTTGATCTGGCCGGCGCCGAGCAGCAGCAGCGGGCCGAAGAGGATCAGGAAGTTCGCGAAGAAGAGGATGAAGATGATCGGCAGGTAGCCGAAGAACACCGGCCCGAAGGCGGCGAAGAGGTCGCCGATCGACGAGAAGCCGCCGGAGATCGAGCTGTCGCCGCCCGCGAACGAGTTGTAGATCATCGCGATGCCGACCAGCACGGCGACCGTCACGAACAGGCGCCACACGTTCCGGAACTTCTTGCGCCAGTACCAGACCCGGCGCCGCGAGACGACATCCTCGTCCTTGAGCTCGGCCTCCGCGCCGTAGAGCGTGGGCGCGGGGATGAAGCGGTGGGCGATCACGTCGATCAGCCCGCGGAAGATCGCGACGCCCGCGATCGTGCCGACGATGGCACCGAGCAGCGGCCACTCGAGCGCGTTGAAGAGCAGCACGAACAGCACCGGGCTGGTGAGCACCGCGACGAAGGTGGCGGCGCGGCCGAGCCGTCTCCACTCGCGTGCGAGCGCCAGCGCCGAGTCGTTCACACGACGTTCATGCAGGGTCGGAAGGCGGTCGCCGTCGGCCACGAGCGCGCAGCGTACCTCTCCAGACGCCGTCGGCCAATTGACCACGGGTCCAAGTCACGCTTGGTCGTAGACGTCCGCGGCCGCGCTCGCCATCACGTGCTCGGCCATCTCCTGCTTGACCTCCGCGAGCCGCACGCGCTGCTCGTCGGTCGGGTCGTCCGTGCGCGCGAGCGCGATCAGCTCGGCCGGGACGCTGCCCTCGCGCGCGACCAGCGTGACGGCGCGCTCCCGGTAGGCGAGCTGGAAGACGAAGCGCTCGAGCGTGCGGCCGCGCTCGGGTCGCGCGAGCGCCGGGTCGAGCGTGTAGCGGCCTTCGGTAACTGCGCGCGTGACGAGCTCGATCCCGTCGCGCGCGCCGGGCCCGCCGAAGGCGGTGCGGACCACGATCTCACGCCGCTCGGCCGGGGCGTTGGGGGCGAGCAGCGGCAGCGCGCGCTCGAGCAGCTTGAACGCGTGCGCGACCCCGCCGGGCGAGCCCGGTCCGTGGTAGCGCAGCATGTCCTCGAAGCTGAAGCTCGCGGGCACGCCCGCGTCGGCGAGGCTCAGCCGCGCCACTTGACCGAGCACCCGCGCGGGCGGGTCTCGGCCTCGGCCGGCGACGTGCCCGCCAGCGCGCCGTCGAGCGCGGCGCGCAGCCACTCGGCATTCTCGTGGTCGGAGCCCGGCGCGCCGCGGTAGACGAGCCGGTGCTCACCGTCGAGCACGAAGACGTGCGGTGTGACCTGGGCGCCGAGCGCGCGAGCGACGTCCTGGGCCTCGTCGTGGAGGTAGGGGATCGGCCATTGCAGGTCGCGGACGAAGCGCTGCATCGCCTCGAGCGAGTCGGCCGGGTAGCGCGACGAGTCGTTGGCGTTGATCGCGAGGAAGCGCACCCCTCTCTCGCCGTACTCCTCGGCGACGCGGCGGACGTGCGGGTTCCAAGCGATCACGTGCGGGCAGTGGTTGCAGGTCACCACCAGCACCGTCGCGGACGGTGCCGGGTCCTGCGGGACAGCGTGCGCTACGCCGTCGGTGTCGGGGAGGGAGAAGGGCGGAACCGGGTCGCCGATCCCGAAGGTCGTCGTGACGATGTCGGCCATGGTCCGTCAATGGTGGCACGCAGCTCGTCCAGCGCTGCGTCGAGGTCGCCGGCGAGCGCGTCGGAGTCCGGCAGCGTCTCCGGGTCGGCGAACAGCCCGAAGCAGGCGTGCTCGCCGATCGTCGTCATGCCGACCGACAGCGCGTGGCGCGCCGACAGCGGCACCACCGGGTAGGCGTCGTGCAGCCGGCAGCCGGCCATGTACATCGGGATCCGCGGGCCGGGGATGTTGGAGACGACGAGGTTGGCGATGCGCGGGCTGGCGAGCGCGTGGGCGGCCGCCTTCTGCACCGGCCGGGGTGCGTACGACAGCGCCTTGAGCGCGGCGTCGGCGTCCTCGGTGACGCCCGACTGCTTGCGCGAGCGCGTCGCGTCGCCGATCAGTTGCAGGCGAACGAGCGGGTCGGGGACGGAGGCGGGCAGCTCCACGAACATGAACGTGATGCGGTTGCCGAGCGCGCCGCAGTCGGCATCGCCGCGGACGTTGACCGGCACCATCGCCTTGAGGTCGCGCGGGCGCTCCTCGGCGCGCTCGGCGTGACGGCGCAGGGCGCCGGCGACGGCGGCCAGCAGCACGTCGTTGACCGTCACCCCGTGCGCCTCCTTGACGGCGCGCAGCTCGGTCAGCGGCCTCCGGGCGGTGGCGAGGTGGCGATCCGGCGAGCCCGGCTCGTTGAGGCGGCTCGCCGGCGCGACCGGCAGCACCGCGCCGGCGAGCGCGCGGGCGGTGCGCAGCCCGAAGGCGGGGATCGCGAGCGGCGCGCGGGCGAGCGCGAGCGGGTGGCGCAGCAGGCCGAGCTGCTCGCGCGTGCGATCCCAGGCGCCGCGGGCGAGCAGCTCGAGCGCGTGGGGGGTGGGGGCGGGCAGCCAGTCGTGGTCGTCCTCGGCGGGCGCTGCCGCGGGCCCGGTGTCGAGCAGCAACGAGCCGAGCTCGACCGCCGCGAGGCCGTCGACCATGCAGTGATGCGCCTTGCCGACGAGCCCGATGCGCCCGTCGCGGAGCCGGTCGGCGATCCAGAACTCCCACAGCGGGCGGTCGCGGCGCAGCGGCTCGGACAGCACCGCGTCGGCGAGCTGCGGGAGGTCCTCGGCGGCGGAGCGGTGGATGTGCTCGGCGGGGTCGAAGTCCTCGGCGTCGATCCACAGCGGCGCGTTCAGCCCGAGCGCGTCGGGAGCGATCCGCTGGCGGAAGCGCGGGGCGCGGGCGAGCCGCCCGGCGATGTGCGCGAACAGGTCGTCGAAGTGGGGGTGCGGGCCGTGCTCCGGCGGCTCGAACGTCGCCGCCCATCCGACGTGCATGTGTGCGCTTGGGCCCTCGACGGCCAGAAACGACGCGTCGAGCGCAGACAGCCGCTGGGGCGGCATCCGTTCTCCTCTCAAGTGGTTCCGTCCGCAGTCCCTTGCGGTCCTGCGATCCGTCCTCGTGACTGAGGCTAGCTGTCCCGAAGCCCGGTGCCGGGACTTTTTACCGACTCGTTACGAGTCGGCTCAGATGTCCTGGGAGAAGGTGTCGCAGGCGGTCGCGTCGCCGTCCTCGAAGCCGCGCTTGAACCAGCCGGAGCGCTGTTCGGCCGTGCCGTGCGTGAAGGTCTCGGGCCGGATCTGCCCGCTCTCGGCCTGGATGCTGTCGTCGCCGACCGCCGAGGCGGCGGTCAGGCCCTCCTCGAGGTCGCCCTGTTCGAGCAGCCCGCGCTCGTACGTCGAGTGCGCCCACACGCCGGCCAGGCAGTCGGCCTGGAGCTCGACCCGCACCGACAGCGCGTTGCGCTGGTCGGGGTTCTCGCGCGACGCCGTGTCGACCTGCTCGGTGACGCCCGTGATCGTCTGGATGTGGTGGCCGTACTCGTGCGCGAGCACGTAGGCCTGGGCGAAGTCGCCGGGGGCGTTGAACCGGTTGGCGAGGTCGCGGAAGAAGCTGAGGTCGACGTAGATCTGCTGGTCGGCGGGGCAGTAGAACGGGCCGGTCTGGGACGAGGCGGCGCCGCACTCCGTGTCGACTCCCTGGCGGAAGAGCACGAGCCGAGCGGGCGAGAACTCGCGGCCCGCCTGGCTGAAATCGGTCTTCCAGAAGCTCTCCAGGTCGCCGACCACGAACGAGACGAAGTCGACGAGCTCGGACTGCGCGCTCGGGGCGCTCTGCATCGCCGTGCTGTCCTCGGCCTGCTGCTGGGCGGGGAACTGCTCGAACGGGTTGCCGACGTCGTAGCCGCCACCGCCGCCGAGCAGCACGATCGCCAGGGTGACGATGATCCCCACGAGGCCGCCGCCCACGGGCAGCGCGGCGCGGCCGCCGGGCCGCCCGCGGCGGTCCTCGACGTTCCCTGAGCCCGCTCCGCGTTTCCAGCGCATCGCGGCGACGCTACCCGGTTCTGGCGACGGCGAACGCGGCGGCGGTTTCGCGCCGCCGGCGAACGGCGGCATCGAGGAGGGGGTGCGAGCTGCCGCGGCGGCTCGCGAGGAGGGGGTGTGCTCGGTTTGTGGGAATTATTGCGACAAACCGAGCACACCCCCCCGCCACCGACACCCGAACCCTGCTCCTACTCAGCCGCCATTGAGGTTCGTCTGACCTGCGCAGCCCGTCGAGCAGCGTGCGCGGCGAGCGCCGCTTGGCCGTACCCGCCCCGCTAGTCCCTGCGCGCGAACCGCTGGACGGCCTCCTGCGCCTCGGGCGTGTCGAACAGCTCCACGCACGTGAGCGTCTCGCGCTCCATCGCCGCCGGCAGCAGGTCGCCGAAGCGCTCGTTGAGCATCCGCTTCGTGCGCGTGACGGCGGGCGCGGTGGTGGCGTCGAAGGCGCCGGCCAGCTCGGCGACGGCGGCGTCGAGCCCGTCGGCGCTCACCAGCGCGTTGAAGAAGCCGTGGCGGTCCATCCACGCGGCGTCCTTGAGCGCGCCGGTGAGCAGCAG
>Ga0136617_10000054_pt1 | contig 73253 bp, 66 predicted proteins | sample AntDrymUQ3222106_2_FD_129672 | JGI IMG/M metagenome (GOLD analysis project Ga0136617, IMG submission 129672) | Polar desert sand microbial communities from Dry Valleys, Antarctica - metaG UQ322 (21.06) | ecosystem: Environmental > Terrestrial > Soil > Desert | place: Antarctica: Dry Valley...
CGGTGTACGACGCGTTGCTCGGATCGGCCCGGCGCGCGGTGCAGCGAGCCAAGGGGTTCATGCGGAAGAGCACCCGCGCGAGCCTGCTGGAAGGACTCGACCTCAGCAAGAGCTTCAAGGGACGCCGGGTAGTGGACGACGTGAGTGTGCGCGTGGAACAGGGGGAGATCGTCGGTCTGCTCGGCCCCAACGGCGCGGGAAAGACGACGACCTTCTACCTTATTACGGGCCTCATTCGGCCTGATGCAGGCCGCGTCCGGCTGGATGGAGTCGAGCTCACCGATGCCCCCATGTATCAGCGGGCCCGAAATGGAATCGGCTACCTGGCGCAGGAGCCTTCGGTCTTCCGCAAGATGACGGTGGAGGAGAACATTCTAGCCATCCTGGAAACCCGGGGGTTGGGGCGGGACGAGCGCTACAGCAGGCTCGACCGCATGTTGGACGAGCTTTCGATCAAGCACTTACGGAAGAGCAGGGCCTACACCTTGAGCGGCGGTGAGAGGCGGCGGCTGGAGATCACCCGGGCGCTGGTCTCCGATCCCAAGTTCATGCTGCTGGACGAGCCGTTCGCCGGGGTGGACCCTATCGCCGTGCACGACATCCAAACCATCGTCGCCGGGCTCAGACATCGCGGCATCGGCGTACTGATTACGGATCACAATGTGGAGCAGACCCTCGACATCGTAGATCGGGCCTACATCATGTTTGAAGGAAAAGTGCAGGCGGCCGGTACGGTACGCGACCTGGTATACGACGACCGGGTTGCCCAGCTCTACCTGGGCCCGACGCTCACGGCGCGCCTCCGCGCCCGCCTGGAGGCCGTGGCATGAGGACCGGCCTCTCCCAGCATACCAGCCTTCGGCAAGAGCTGCGGGTCAACCCGCGGCTCTATCAGGCCATGGACATGCTCTACATGCCCATGATGGACCTGCAGCAGCATCTCAAGCAGGAGCTGCTGGCCAACCCGTTCCTCGAGCTGCTCGAGCCGGAAGAGGAGGCGCCGCCGGAACAGGCCACCGCCAAAGAGGAGAAGGAGCAGAAAGACAAGCAGGATGAGGTGGACTGGGAGGAGATCCTGCTCAACGGGTTCGAGGTGGGCGGCACCCGGGAGCAGTATGAGCAGCTGGAGTACACGGAGCCGGTCACGGTAGAGTCCCGCAACCTGATCGACCACCTGCGGGACCAGCTCCAGATGCTCGTCCTGACCCCGCGCCAGCTGCTGCTGGCCGAGGAGTTCCTGGGTAACGTCAACGAGGAGGGGTACCTCGCGGCGTCACTCGAGGACATTCTGACCTCGGTGAATCTGCTGCTCGAAGGACACGTTAGAGGGGGCGGAGAGGAGGGAGGGGACGGAGAAATCGAGGACTTCGAGGTGCCTTCCGGGGCCGGCGTCTCCGGAAACGCGTCCGCACCGTCCGTTCGGCCTTCTCCGTCTTCTCCGTCCTCGTCATCTCCGCCTTTCTACACGATAGCTGAAGCAGAGGAGATGCTCGCTGTCGTCCAGCGTCTCGACCCATCCGGCACCGGGGCTCGAGATCTTCGCGAGTGCCTTTTGATCCAGCTGGTGGAGCTGGCCGATACCAGCTCGCTCACCTACCGTCTGGTCTCGGAAGCTTTTCCCGATCTCATCGCACATCGCTGGAACGACCTGGCGAAGCGTTTCGGCGTCGAGCCCGCGGCAGTGCAAACGGCTGCCGATCAACTCTCCCGTCTCGATCCCAAGCCCGGTCTCAAATACTCCCACCAGAGCGATGGGTACATCATTCCCGATCTGATCGTCGACAAGATCGGAACCCGGTACCAGGTGTTCCTCAACGACACCGGCATGCCCCGGCTCCGGCTCAGCCGCTCCTATCAGGAGATCGCGCGGGACAAGAAAAAGATGACGCCGGAGAACCGCGAGTTCATCGCCTCGAAGATGAACAGCGCCAACTGGATGATCCAGGCCATCGAGCAGCGCCGGCAGACCATGCTCAAGGTCATGAATTTCATCGTAGACCGCCAGCGCGACTTCTTCGAGAAAGGAATCGAGTACCTCAAGCCGCTCACGCTGCGTGAGGTCGCGGAGGTCATCAACATGCACGAGTCCACAGTTAGCCGGGTAACCAACGAGAAGTACGTGCAGACCCCGCGCGGCGTGCTGCCCCTCAAGTTCTTTTTCTCTAGCGCCCTCTCCACCGCCTCGGGTGAGGATGCCAGCGCCCGCTCGATCCGCGCCAAGCTGGAGAAGATGGTGGGCGAGGAGAACAGCGCCAAGCCGCTCACCGATCAGCAGATCGTCCACCTCTTCCAGGAGCAGGGGATACAGATCGCCCGCCGCACGGTCGCCAAGTACCGCGACCAGCTGGGCATCCTTCCGGCGCGAATGCGGAAGCGCGTATGACCATCGTTCCGGTCGAGACGCTGGAAGTAAGCGTGCTCGTCCCGGCCAAGGACGAGGCGGCAAATCTTCCCGAGTTTCTTCAACGCTGCGCCGATGCGCTCGGCCCCTCCGGTTTTTCCTTCGAGGTCATCGTTGTCAACGACGGCTCGCGCGACGGCACCGACCGGGTGCTCCGCGATCTGGAGCGGCAATACTCCTTTCTGTCGGTGGTGACCCACCGCCGGCAGCGGGGAATCGCCGACAGTCTCCGATCGGCCGGCGATATAGCCCGGGGTGATGTCTTCGTTTTCTATCCCGCCGATCTGCAGTATCTCCCGGAGGACATCCCGGGGCTGGTGGCGCCGATCCTCGAGGGACGCGCCGACATCGTCACCGGCACCAAGCAGGGGAAGTACGAAAAAGCATTCGTCTCCAGCGTCTACAACGTTCTCTGCCGGTGGCTGTTTGGAGTGCGGGTGACGGATCTCAATTCAGTCAAGGCATACCGTCGAGAGGTCATGCATGGCGTGCCGCTCCGCCCGGACTGGCACCGCTACATGGTCGTGATCGCCGCCGCCGACGGGTACCGGCTGGACTCGTTGCCGGTCCCCCTGTATCCCCGCCGCGCCGGCCTCTCCAAGTTCAATTGGAAGCGGATACCCATCGGACTCCTCGATCTGATCTCGGTCTGGTTTCAGCTGCGATTCGGCCGCAAGCCGATGCTCTTTTTCGGCGTGGGTGGGGCCATCCTCTTCGTTATCGGCCTCCTGGCGGGCATCGTCGCAGTGGTGCTTCGGTTCGGCTACGGCATCGGTCTTCGCCCGCTTCTGAATCTGGTCGAGATGATGGTCATCAGCGGCATCGTCCTGTTCGGTTTCGGCTTTCTCGGGGAGATCATCGCTGGAATGCGCGAGGAGACCCGGGAAATCGCCCGGGATCTCGCCCGGCTCGAGAAGCACGACGTCCGGGACTGAGTTGTGCGGGTCGTCTTCCTGACCCATGCCTATCCCTGCAGGCCAGGCGATCCCTCCGGCGCACCGCTTGGGACACTTGCGGGTGCTCTAATGCGGCGGGGCGTCTCGGTGCGGGTGGTCACCCCGAGCGAGGAGGGTGGCGACATCGAGGTAAACGGTGTTCCCGTTAAGCGGGTGCGCGTGGCCCGCTCCATCCGCGAGATGATCTCCAGTAGCGACAGAATTGCCTCGGCGTTGAGAACGCCACTCGGCTGGCTCTCCCTGAGTCGCCTCCGACGGGCCCTCCGAACGGTCGCCCGGCAGGAGATGGCGGCCGGCGCCGACGTTTTGCACGCCCATTGGTGGCTGCCCGCCGGCATTGCCGCGCCCGCAGGGGCACCCCTGGTCCTGACGGTCTATGGGGCGGACGCCGCTCTGCTGACCCAGTCTCGCATTGCTCGGTCGTTGGCCCGGCCTCTCTTTCGGCGCGCATCGGTGGTGACCGCGGTCTCACGCGAGGTCGGGAACCGGGTACAGACTGGTGCGGGCCGATTTGTCGATACCGCGCAGGTCCATCCCATGGCAATCGACACCCGGTCCTATCCTTGGACCCGGGGCGGAGGCGGTGCGGTGGTCATCTCCCGGCTCACAACCTCGAAACGGGTGGAGCTGGCGATCGAAACCGCCGCGGTGCTCGCGTCCTCCGGCCACAACTTTCCCCTCACTATCGTTGGAGACGGCCCCGAGCGATCCGCCCTGCAGCAGAGAGCGGGGCGTTTGGGGGTCTCCGCCCTGGTCAACTTCGTAGGGGCTAAGTCGGCCGCGGAGGCGCGCGTGTACCTCGAGCGCGCCGACGTCATGCTCTGCACCGCCCGCGGAGACGGTTCCGCCGGTGCCGCCATCGAAGCCTTGGCTTCAGGAGTGCCGGTGGTCGCGAGCTGGGACGGCGGCGCCGCAGTGGACATCGTGCCCGAGTCGGGTCCCGGCCGTCTGACCCTCCCTTCGGCCGAGGCGCTTGCCGATAGCGTGCTGGAGCTACAGGGAGACCCGGATCGCTTTACTATGGGACGCCTACTGGGCGAATCGTGGCGTGCCCGGCTGGCACCCGACCATGTGGCCGGGTTGTGCGAGGGTTGGTATCGCAATGCCCTCGCCCGCTAAGCGTCTGCGCATCCTGACGGTGACACACAACTACCCGCGCTTTGCCGGTGACCCCGCCGGAGCCTTTGTCGCCCGCATTGCCGAGGGCGCGGCCGCCCGGGGACACGAAGTCGAAGTCATCGCTCCGCATGCGCCCGGGCTTTCCGCAGAGGAGCAAAGTCCGGGGCTCCGGTTGCGCCGATTCCGGTACGCTCCCGAGGCATTCGAGCGGGTAGCGTACACCGGCACCCTCCACGGTCGAACGCTACTGTCTCCAGCGGTAGCGCTCGCCTTTCCCGGATTCCTTCTGGCCTTTGCGCGTGCGGTCCGCGCAGCAATACGCCGGTTTGCCCCTGATGTGATTCACGCGCACTGGTGGCTGCCCGCTGGATTCTTTGTCCGCCGGGGCAGGGTGCCGTACCTCGTCACCTCTCACGGTTCGGATGTCCAGCTGCTGGAGCGCGGGAATCTGGTTCGGAGGTTGGCGTTGCCAGTGTTCCGGCAGGCGGCTCGAATCACCACCGCTTCCCGATTTCTGGCCGATGACATTCGCAGAATGCTACCGGCGCTCGAAGCCGAAATTCTGGTCACCCCCATGCCGGTGGACGTCTCCGGATTTCTGGAAGGTGTACGGATGGCGAAGCGCGAGCCGCCCCGCATCCTCTTTGCGGGAAACCTGGTCCCGAGCAAGGGCGTCGATGTGCTGCTCCGTGCTGTAGCGGAACTCCGCCGCCGCGGACTTGCCTGCGAGCTCAAGATCCTGGGCCAAGGTCCCGCCGAATCCGATCTCCAGGCGCTCACCCGCGATCTTGGAATAACCAACCAGGTGATATGGTCACCGTTTGTCCCTCAGATGCAAATGGCCGCTGAATACGGAGTCAGCACCGTGACCGTGCTACCCAGCCGGGGCCGTGCTGAAGGTCTGGGTCTGACGCTGGTGGAGGCGATGCTCGCGGGTTGCGCCGTGGTCGGTACCGCTGCCGGCGGCATTCCCGAGGTTGTCATCCACGAGCGCACCGGGCTCATTGCCCGGGATGGCGACGCCGACGACCTCGCAAGTCAGATCCAGCGCCTGCTCACTGACATTCCCCTCCGCGCACGCCTCACCCGTGATGGGAGAGAGCACGCGCTGCAGACCTTTTCGCCCGAGGCCGCCATCGAGCGCTTTCTTCACATTTATAATGCCGTCGCTGACAATCAGCCGCAGCGCTGAGCCGCCGGAAGACTGGCAGGCCTTTACGGCGGAGCACGGCACGTTCTACCATCAGCCGGAGTGGGCCCGCTGTCTCGGCGAGATGTATCGGCTGCGCCTCGAGTACTACTCCGCCCATGCCGCAGGAGAGCTGCGGGGCATTCTGGCGGTCGCCGAGATTCCACCCCTGCTCGGTCCGCGCCGGTTGGTGAGCCTTCCCTTCAGTTACGCAGCCGGGCCGCTTGCCCGCGATGCGGGCGCGGCCGCTGCCCTGTCGGAGGCCGTGCTCGAGCGTGCCAGGGAGAGGCGCATCCGACGCGTCGAGCTCAAGTCCCGGGGGGAGCACCCCGCGGCGGCCGGGTTTCAGCGCGTCTCACGATACGCGACGTACGAGATCCCGACTGAAGAGGGAGAGGCCGGGGTGTGGCGGCAGCTGCATGCCAGCAGCACCCAGCGCAGCATCAAGAAGGGCCAGAAGGCAGGCATCGCGGTCCGCCGGGGTGAGACCACGGAAGATTGGCTGACCATGGCTGAGCTGGAGGAGCGCACGGCCCATGGACACGGCCTCCCGGCGCCGCCCCGGCGGTTTTTTGTCGATGGATGTCGCCGGCTGCAGCGCGCCGGCCTGGCGGATGTTTATCTCGCCTTCACGAGTGCGGGCGCACGTGCCGCGGCGATTACGGTCTGGAAGGGCCCGCGTTCCTGGATCTATGCATTTGGTGCGTCCGACCCGACCTACCTCGAGCATCGCCCCAACCACGCGCTGCTCTGGACCGCCATCCGGGATTCCATTGCCGCCGGGTGTCGCTTCGACATGGGCCGAGCCGCGCCGGAGCAGGAAGGATTGGTGGAATTCAAGAGACGTTGGGGTGGACAGGCTTTACCGCTGGCCTATGATTACTGGCCAACGCCCCGCGGACTGAATGTGGTCGCGCGCAACCGCGGCCCGGTGGCGGCGGTAGCCGCGGCCTGGTCCCGCCTGCCGGCCAGCGTCGCGCGGCTCGGAGCAGGCCTCTACCGCTACCTGGGATAGCTCGTGAGCTTCGCGTGGCGCCTTCGGAAGAAAATCCTCAAGCGGTGGGCCCGGAACGCTTTTTTCCCGAGCTGGCGCGTCAGCCTGCTCCGGTCCTGCGGTTTCATCATCGGCCGTAACGTGTACATCGCCGATGACCTGCTGATCGTCGAGGAGCTGGCCGAGCGCGCCAACATCACCATCGGCGACAGGGTGAGCATAGCGCCTCGCGTCACACTGGTAACCTCGTCTCATCCTAACCACTCGCGCATCCGAGGCTTCGCGCCGGTAGCACAGGGACCCATCGTAATCGAAGAAGACGCCTGGCTCGGCGCGGGGTGTGTGGTGCTCCCCGGAGTACGTATCGGGCGTGGAGCCGTGGTCGGCGCCAACAGCGTAGTGCTCTCGGACGTCCCGTCGCTCCACGTGGTTGCCGGTCAACCCGCTCGGACGGTGCGGGAGCTGGCTCCCGGGGCGGGGTGGCAGTGATACTGCTGGACGTGGGGCCAGACCAGCTACGCCCGGCGGAACGCTACGGCCTGGACGTACTGATCGACCTCTCCCGCCTTCTTGTGGCCGAGCGAGCCGACTGCGATCTGGTGCGACTGGCAGTAGTAGATCGGGGATCCGCCGGCTCGGCTGCTGCCGACCTGAGCTTCAAGGCCGCGCTGGAACGAGGAGACGGGGAGGTCCGCGTAACCACCGCGGCCTTGCGCGGCGTTGCCGAGGTCGCTGGTGGCGCCATGGAGCAGCGATCCACGGCGACCGACCGCCACGGCCGCGTTCCCGCCGCGGAAAATCCTCTTGTCGCGGCCGGTCAGAGCCGCCGCCCGGTGGTCTCCCTGCTTGCCAACGAGCTCCGCCGAGCTGTGCTGGCCGTGGCGGGTCGGCGCCCCGTAAGATCGCTGGCTCCCTGGCCAGAGGGACACCGTTGGGCAGCTGTCGTAACTCATGATCTCGACATCGTGGAATGGTGGGGGCTCTTTCCTCTGCTCCGTATGGCACAGCTGGGCGTGAAGGGAGAATGGAATCTCTCCGCCCGAGTCGCCCGCGCTGCCAGACGGAACATAGGTAGGGACCCTGTCACCCGCGGAGTGCATTCCTTACTGCAGCTCGAGGCGCATCACGGAATCAGGGCCACCTGGTTTGTGATCTGCGCTCAGCCAACTATCAGGTCCATGCTGGCCGGCGATTCCACTTATCGCCCCGAGGGTCCAGCGGCTCGTCGAATCCTCACGGCGTTGAGCCAGGCCGGCCATGAGATTGGCCTCCATGGCAGCTTTGCCACGGCCGAAGACGCGAAGGCCATGATGACTCAGCGTCGCACGCTGAGTCGTCTCGCTGATTCGCCGGTGGATGGAACCCGGCAGCACTTCCTCCGCATGCGTCCGGGACGCACTCAGCGAATCATGCTCGAGACCGGTTTCGAGTACGACGCCTCATGGGGTTTCGCGGATCGCAATGGCTTCCGCCTCGGTGTGGCGGACGTTATTCCCGCCTGGGACGCGAGCAGGGAGATACAGCTACCGCTCGATCTGGTGCCTTTGGTTTGGATGGATCGTGCCCTCAGCAAGTATGCTGGAGTGCAAGAAGCCGGGCGTTGGATCGAAGACGCACGGGAGCTCGCCCGCGAATGCAAGGCGGCGGAAGGGGCGTGGGTCGGGCTGTGGCATCCCAACACCATGGAGGCGCTCGGGTTTCCGGGAGCCGAGCCGGCGTTCGTGAGTTTGCTGCAGGCGCTGGCCGATGACCGTCCCTACTTTGCATCGGCGCACAAGATCGTCCAATGGCGCCGGTTTCGCCGCTCGGTGCGCGCGGCTCGTGTCTCAGCCGATGGCCGGGCGGTCTTGAGCACCGCGGGCGGGCAGCGCATGGTAATCGCCATCGAGGACGAGGCAGGCGACACCGTACAGATGCAGCTGAAAGCGGAACGGTCCGGTGGCGCGGCGTAGCGTCTGGCGTTTTTTGCAGTTTGTCGCCGGCGCGATGCTGGTTGCAATAGCGGTACGCTCCATCGTGATCAATTGGCAGAGCCTGAGGACCGAACCGGTTGCCTGGCAGCTGTCGCCCGCGTGGCTGGTTGCGAGTGTCCTCGTGGTCTTTACCAGCTACGCAGTACTGATAGAAGCCTGGCGCCGGGTGGTGCTGAGCATGGGCCAACAGCTCGCGTACCTCACGGCGGCGCGCATCTGGTTTCTCGCGAGTCTGGGGAAGTACGTGCCGGGTAAGGTCTGGGCGATTGCCGGCGCCGCGGTATTGGCCCAGCGTGCCGGGGTGGATCCTGCCGTGGCGGTGGCGGGAGCGCTGGTGCTCCAGGTGCTGGCCCTTGGGAGCGGCGCGGCCGTCGTGGCGCTGACGGCGCGAGATGCGTTCCAGACAGTAGGGCAGGGAGCCGGACTGGTGGCCGCAGCTGTTATTCTCATGTCCGTAGCCGGGGTCGCGGTGCTGACTTCGCAGCCGCTGCTCGACCGAATTGGACGTCTGCTCCCGGGCTCCTGGCCCCGGCTTCGTGCCATACCGCCAGCCGTGGTCGCCGCCGCATTCGTCGCCAATACTCTGGCCTGGATCGGCTATGGAGTGGCGTTGCTCCTGCTCGCCCGGGGTCTGCTGCCTGGAGTCAACCTGGGTCTGCCGCAAGCCGTGGGAGTGTTCACCTGCTCCTACCTCGTGGGATTTCTCGCCCTGTTCGCGCCCGGAGGCCTGGGGCCCAGAGAATCGGTGTTTCTTCTGATGCTCGCCGGCGATATCGGGCTCAAACCAGCGGCGGCCCTGGCTCTGGCAAGCCGTCTGCTGCTCACGGGAACGGAGGTGCTTCCCGCCGTCCCTCTCTTACTTCGGCGCCACGCGCCGAATCCGCCCTCGGTTCGAGAGGCCTGAGTGGAGCAGCCCCGGTCATCCGATCTTGATCAGATTCCTCGCTGGGTGCCCTTCGTTGTGATGGGTGTGCTGACCCTGCTTCTCTTTCGCGAGTATCTGGTGAGCGGCGAGGGCTCGATGCTCCTGGGTCAGGACACCATCGCGGCGGGAATTATGTTCCGCAGCTTCTTCGTCGAGCACATTCGGGCGCTGGGCCGCCTGCCGCTGTGGAATCCCTACCTCTTCGGGGGCGTCCCTACCATAGAAGCTGGAAGCGGAGACATTCTATATCCGGCTTCTATTCTGCACTTTCTGTTGCCCCTGACCAGCGCCCTGGCCTGGAAGCTCATTCTTCATGTGTACCTGGGCGGGGTCTTCATGTATTTCGCCGCCCGTGCATTCAGCGCCAGCCGTCTGGTGGCGCTCTTCGCGGGCTCGGCCTACCTGCTGTCGGCCAATCTCGTGAGCCTCGTATGGGGCGGGCAGGACGGCAAGATGTACGTCACCGCGCTCTTCCCCGCCGCCCTCTGGCTTCTGGTGACGGCGCTCGACAGAAGCTCGTGGCTTCGCTTCCTGTGGCTGGGGGTAGTTGCCGGCCTGATGGTGGTGGCTCACCCTCAGTTGGCCTACTACGCCTACCTCGCTCTGGCCGTGTACGCAGCAGCCACGCTCTGGGGGCGTCGGGGTCAGGGCGGCGCGTTTCTGGCCAACGGGCTTGCGGGCGGCATGGTGGCGGTTCTAACGGCGGCCGGGGTGGCCGCGGTGGTGCTCCTGCCGATGTACCGATATCTCCGGGAAGACTCTCCCCGTGCCGGCCCCGGGCGAGGTTTCGAGTATTCGGCCAGCTGGTCGCTTCATGCGGAGGAGGCGGTCTCTCTCTTCGTCCCCGAATTCTCCGGAACCGATGTCCAGTCTCAGACGTACTGGGGAAAGAACCCCTTCAAGCACAACTCGGAGTATGGAGGGGCGCTGGTGTTGGTGTTTGGGATCACCGCCATCGCCGGCCTCAAGGGAGACCGCCGGCGCTGGGGTCTCGGGACCATGGCGGCAGTGGCCTTTCTCTACGCGCTCGGCTCGGGTACGCCGGTATTCCGGCTGCTCTATTCCACGGTGCCCGGGCTCAAGAATTTCAGGGCGCCGAGCCTGGCCACCTACCTGGCGATAGTGGCGCTGACACTACTAGCCGCCTTGCTGGTAGAACGAGCACTGGTAGCGGGTGACCTGCGCGCGCGCCGGGCGATGTCGATCGGCCTGGCCGCCGGCGCGTCAGCCGCACTTCTGCTGGCGGTGCTCACCCTGGCGGCCGGTACCGGCCTTTACGCCTTTTGGACCTCCATCTTCGGCGGCGTTGAGGGGAGCGACCGCGCCACAGCCTTTGCCGCCAACGCTCCGCGGCTTACGGCGGGCGCGCTTATCGTGGCGCTGATTTGTGGAGCGGCCTGGGGCGCTGTCTATCTATGGGGCCGGGGAAAGCTGCGGGCCACCCATGTTGCCATTGCTCTGATCGTCCTGACCGCGGTGGATCTCATGCGGGTGAACGACCGGTACATCCAGGTAGTGCGCTACGACGATTTCTTCCCCCCGGACCAGGGCATTGACGCTCTTCGGGCCCGGCTGGTTCCGGGAGAGCGCGTGCTTACCGTCGGCGGGGTCTACCCCGAGGGCTTTTTGGCGACTTACGGAGTTCCTGAAGTCTTCGGTTATCATGGCAATCAACTGCGATGGTACAACGATTTCACCCGCCATGCTGTGCGCCAATCGGCCGCTACCACTGCCGAGCTCGAGCAGTACTGGCTCGGCTTTCTCAACAGCGCCGCGCTGCGTGCCCTTTCCGCCCGGTACGTGCTGCTCCCGGGGCAGGTGGAGCTGCCGGGTTTCCGGCTGCTGGGGGCCGATCAGCGGGTGGCGGTATACCTGAACGACGCCGCCTTGCCCGGCGCAGCAGTAGTGCCGGAAGTGCAGGTGGAGCCGGACTCGGCTCGACGCATCGCCACCCTCTGGTCGCCCACGTTCGATCCGGCAAAGACCATCATCGTGGAAGAACCGGTTCTGGCTGTGGGCCAGGCGGGTGGTACCGGCACTGCCACAATCGAAGGCAATGGCGACGACACGCTGGCGGTACGGGTCCGCTCCAGCGGCCCGGCGCTGCTGCACGTGAGCCGCACCTATCACCCGTCCTGGCAGGCGGAAATCGATGGAGTATCCGTCCCGGTGCTTCGGGCCAACCACGCTTTGATGGCGGTGCCACTGACCCGGAGCGGTGATCATCGGGTGGTAATGCGCTACCGGCCCCCAATCGTCCGCCTGGCGGCCACGATCACGATCGTTACTTGGGGAACCGTCATCGTCATCACCATTCTCGGAGGTGTCCTCCACCTTCGTCGCACTCGTGGCTGAACGTCTTCTGGTCGTGGTCCCCACATATAACGAGCGAGTCAACCTTCCGCTCGTGGTCCCCGTCATCCTCCAGCAGGATCCTCGGCTCGAAGTCCTCGTGGTGGACGACAACTCACCCGATGGAACGGGGCAGCTGGCCGATGAGCTCGCCGCTTCCACTCCGCGGGTGCACGTCATGCACCGCCCGGCAAAGTCTGGCCTGGGCAAGGCCTACTTGGCTGGCTTCCGCTGGGCGCTGGAGCATAAGTACGATCTCATCTTCGAGATGGACGCGGATTTCTCGCACGATCCGAAGTTTCTGGGCGATTTCGTGCGCGCCGCCAACGAAGCCGACGTCGTCATCGGGTCCCGCTACCGGACCGGAGTGAATGTGATCAACTGGCCGATCTCACGCCTGCTCCTCTCCATCGGCGCCAACCAGTACGCCCGCTGGATCACCGGCTTGCCCCTGGCCGATTCAACCGGGGGCTTCAAGTGCTTTCGGCGGGAGGTGCTCGAAGCCATCGATTTCGAGAAGGTCCGGTCGAACGGGTACTCTTTTCAGATCGAGATGAGCTTCCGCGCGTGGAAGAAAGGGTTTCGTTTGATCGAGATTCCTATCGTGTTCACCGATAGGGTCGAGGGGCAAAGTAAGATGAACAAGCGCATCGTGCGGGAAGCCATCTGGATGGTCTGGTGGCTCCGGCTTCAGTCGATCGTAGGCCACGTATGAGAGGAACCCACTTCTACAAAATGACAGGCTCGGGCAATGACTTCGTCGTGCTCGACGGCCGTGTTAGCACACCGGACCTGTGGCCACCCGCTCGGGTCCGGGCCATCTGCGACCGGCGCAATGGAGTCGGGGCAGACGGGCTGGTCATTTTGACGCCTGCTACGCCGGGCTCCGTTCGAATGTCGTACTGGAACTCCGATGGCTCGCACGGCGCTCTGTGCGGCAATGCCGCGCTCTGCAGCGGCCGGCTCTCGGTTGACCTGGAGCTGGTCGCCGCCGGCGAGTTCTGCCTCCTGACCGACGCCGGGTTGGTCCGGGTCATCTCTCGCGCCCAGGCCGAGGAGGCAGAGATCCAGCTTCCGCCCGCCGACCTGCCCAGGAACCTGTCAGAACTGAGGCCGGCCCCGGGGGAGCGTTGGCTGTCGCTGGGCACCGTAGGGGTGCCTCACCTGGTGGTGCGGGTGGAAGATATTGAAGCAGTTGACGTCATGGGGCGAGGTGGGGCGCTCCGCTCCCATGCGCGGGCAGGCCCGGCGGGGGCCAACGTGAACTTCGTGAGTCCGCAGGCTGATCCCCGGGCACCGTGGCTCATTCGGACCTTTGAGCGAGGAGTGGAGGGCGAGACGCTGGCCTGCGGCACGGGTACCGTCGCGGCAGCGCTGGCCTTGGCGTCACGAGGAGAGGCTGAACTTCCCCTGCGCTTTCAGAGCAGGGGAGGGCTGGAACTGACGGTACGCGCGGAACTGAATGGAGCCCAAGCCACCGAGGTGTGGCTGAGCGGCCAAGGAAGGCTGCTGTTCCGGGGTGTCTGGGAGGGCAAGGAGGACGGCGGCAGGTAAGCGTAGTGGCTGAGCTGGTATCGCCAGTAATACCAATTACTTACAACAGCAGTTCAGGAGTAGTCCACAGTTCTCCACAGTTTTCCCCAAGCCTACTTAACATAACATATCTTATACGTCGTTCACTTCAAGCACAAATCAAGAGGGGGCCCCTCGCTCCGGGCCCCGGTTGCCTTAGCTCCGCCTGAACGCTAAGCCGCCTACATCTTCCCGTCGGTCAGCTCGGCCAGCCGCACCTCGGCCTCTGTCCTGCTTGACGACTCAGGATACTTCTCCATGACCGTCCGGTACGCCCGAGCTGCTTCCGCGGGTTTGGCGCCCTCCCGAAAAGCCCGGCCGGCGTCAACCAGATACTTCGCCTTGAGGTATTCGACCTCGGCGGCATTGGAGGCCTGAGTATAGGCATTGCCGGCGTCGGTCCAGCGCTTCGAGTTCTCCAGCGCCGCAGCCAGCAAGCCGTAGGCCGGCGTCATGTACGGTTTGGAAGGTTTGCTGGCCAGAAACTCCCGAAGGCCAACTGCTGCCAGTTCGCTCTGCCCATTGACCATCCGCACCTGATTCAGGGTGATTACCGCCTCACTCGCCGCGTCGGTGCCCTCGTAGGCGGCGATCAGCTTCTGCAGCTCACTCGAGGCCAGCGGGAGGTTGCCCGCCTCCGCGGCGGCCCGGGCCTGATTCAGGCTCCGCGCGGCGAACTCCTCCTTTCGCTTTCCACTGGCGATCATGAACCAAACGACTAACGCCAGCGCGGCGGCAACGGCCAGCGCAGCCACAATCTGGCGCTGGCGGCCCTGGTACCACGGCTTCGTTGCGGCAGGCTCAGCAGCGGGTTCGGTTCGGGTCGGTTCCACAGTTGTTGCCATCGTGTCTTTGCCTGAGGTTAGTTGGTGCTTTACCTAAGCCTTCATATGATAATACGGCGGGTGGCTATACTGAACCGAAGGTCGGCTTGGAGACTGCCCCGTCTAAGATGGGTTCGGATGGGGTTCCCGTACCCTTAGACCATTGACCATTATAAGTGCCCCCGGCGTGACTCGAACACGCGGCCAACAGTTTAGGAAACTGCTGCTCTATCCATCTGAGCTACGGGGGCAGTATAAGTGTTTGTGAGACGGTGAGCTGCGGCATTAGGTTCAGGTAACTTGTTAGCCTGGTGCTCCTCTGATGCTTCTAAGAACAGTCTGATCGAAGGCCCGCCGCGCCGAACCGAGAAACATGGTATCCCCAGAGGGGTCGAGGCAACCCCGTTGCCCGGTCAACAGATATGCGCATTCATCGCTTCACGCTCACCCTTTCGGCGACTGCGGTCCTTCTTCTGCTGTGCGCTGGCCCGGGGGTGCGGCTAGGGTTGTGGACGTTTGGCACTGGCTTCATCGTGCTGCGCTGGGCAGCGTATCTCGGGCTGGCGTCCGCGGCGGCCGCCCTCGTCCAGCTGCTGTTAGCCCGTTGGCGTGGGCGGCACCCATGGCAGCTTGCGGTGGCGATGGGCTTGGGGCTTCTGACGGCCGGGCTGCCCTGGTATTGGCGCCAGCGGGCCCTGCAGGCGCCACCGATTCACGACATCACAACAGACACGCAGGACCCACCCCGCTTTGTGGCAATCCTGCCGTTGCGGGCGGAAGCGCCCAATCCAGCGGCATACGGAGGTGCCGAGGTGGCCGCCGCACAGGGGCAAGCCTATCCCGACCTTGGACCGCTCCTGTTGTCTTCCACGAGACCAGCCCTCGCCTTTCAGCACGCACTTGACGCGGCTCGAGCGGCCGGCTGGACAATTGTTGCGGCGGAATCTGTGGCTGGACGGATAGAAGCCACCGCCACCACCGGTTGGTTTGGCTTCAAGGATGACGTTGTAACACGCATTCGGGCGGTCGGGACTGGCAGTCGGATCGATGTCCGCAGCGTGTCGCGGGTGGGGAAGAGCGACGTCGGCACCAATGCTCGGCGCATCCAAACGTACCTACGGCGCCTGACCGAGATGAGCGAGTAAATTTCAGCTGATGAGCGTATAGTGGATAGCGTGCATTCTTCCATGTCAACCTTACGTACGGCCGTAATTCAAGCCGAGGTCGCTCCAGACCTCGCGACTGGATTGGAGCAGACGGCCGACCTCGCTCGTGATGCGAAGCAGGCGGGCGCGGACCTGGTGGTCTTTCCCGAGACCTGGCTTCCCGGCTACCCGGTGTGGCTGGACGTCTGTCGCGACGTGGCACTGTGGAATCATGCGCCGGTCAAGGCCGTCTTCGCCCGCCTGGCGGCAAATAGTGTCGTAGTGGGTGGGGCGGCGGGCCAGGCGTTGAGCCACCTCGCCGCCGATCTCGGTATCACTCTGATACTGGGCGTGAGCGAACAAGTGGAGGAGGGGCCGGGACGGGGCACCCTGTTCAATGCCCTCCTGACCTATGCTCCGGACGGGACACTCCTGAATCATCACCGCAAACTGATACCCACTTACACCGAGCGGCTCGTTTGGGGGACCGGAGATGTGGAGGGCCTGCGAGCAGTGCCCACGCTGGTCGGACGCGTCGGCGGCCTGGTCTGTTGGGAGCACTGGATGCCTCTCGCACGGCAAGCGCTGCATGAGTCGGGCGAGGACTTCCACGTGGCCCTATGGCCGACGGTTACGGAGATGCATCAGGTGGCCAGTCGCCATTATGCGTTCGAAGGCCGCTGTTTCGTGCTGGCTGCGGGCTCTCTCATGCGTGCGGCCGCGCTGCCGCGCGAGCTCATCGCACACCCAGAGCGAGTCGCCGCCCCCGGCGATTGGGTGTTACGCGGTGGCAGTTCCATCATTGGTCCCGACGGTGCGTATCTCGCGGGCCCGGTCTACGACGCCCCCTGCACCCTGCACGCGGAGCTCGATCTGGCGCGGCTTCGGGAAGAGAGGATGACACTCGATGTAACCGGACATTATAGCCGTCCCGAGTGCTTTGACTTCCGAGTGCACGCCCACGAGCGCAGTCCACGTGCCTCCGGCCCACCGGCAGCCTGAGAGGTCCACAGCCGTGTAGCCTGGCGTGCTGTTGCAGCCCGCTCTAACCTTCCAGGTCAGTCATCTGCGGCCCTTCCCTTCCCCGAGGAGCCCGTTGTTTCCGTCCCTGCCCGCGCCACTCGCTACGCTCCCGCTGCCGTCCACCAGGCACGTGACCACTGAGCTCGTCCTGGTCGAGCGCGCGGCGTTCGTGACTACGGCGGCTCGTCGGCTGACCGTCGAGCTCGGGCGCATCCTCAAGTCCCAGGATCGTTGTTCCCTCGCCCTCGCCGGCGGTTCGAGCCCACGACCGGTTTACGAACGGCTCGCCGTGGAGTTGCCCGATCGTGACTCCTGGAGTCGCATCGACGTCTTCTTTGGCGATGAGCGCTGCGTCCCGCCCGGTGACCCCGCGAGCAACTATCGGATGGCGAAAGAGGCGCTGTTCGACAGGGTGGCGCTCGACGCGTCACAGGTGCACCGGATGGAGTGCGAACGATTCGACCGGGACCAGGCCGCGCGCGCCTATGAGGCGATTCTTCCCGAGAACCTCGACCTCCTGGTACTCGGCCTGGGCGAGGACGGGCATACCGCGTCGCTCTTCCCCGGTGCGCCGGCCCTTGCTGAAACCCGCCGCAGGGTCCTTGCGGTCAAGTCACCCCGGCCGCCGCTCGATCGCCTGACCATCACCCCCCCGGTGATCCTTGACGCGCGGCTGGTCCTCGTGCTCGTGGCCGGAGCGGACAAGGCTGATGCGCTGGCCCGGGCTATCGACGGACCGTACGCTCCCCAGCACACCCCGGGTCAGCTCGCGCGGAACGGGCTCTGGATCGTGGATCCGGCCGCCGCCGCTCAGCTCCGGGACCGCCGCCAATGATCTACCAGGCTCTGGCAGGAGACATCGGCGGAACCAACGCACGGCTTGCCATCGTTAATGTAGGTGACCTGGCCAAGCCCGAGATCGTCCACGAAGCCCGGTATCGGAGCTCGACCGCGTCCGGCCTGGCGGCGCTCGCCAATCAATTTCTCGAGGAGACTGGCGCTCGGCCCGATGTCGCCTGTTTCGGCATCGCCTGCCCGGTTATCGAGGGCGACTGCGAGGCTCCCAACCTTCCCTGGAAAGTCAACGAGCGCGCGCTCACCCGTGAGATCGGTATTCCACGAACGACGATCGTCAACGATTTTCACGCAGTGGGCCACGGCCTCTTCAACCTGATGGACGACGATGTCGAGGTGCTACAGCAGTCGGCTGCCGCCGGCCATGGCCCGGTTGCGCTCATCGGCGCCGGCACTGGCCTGGGCCAGGGCTTCCTTCTCTGGGACAGCACTCACTATGTCTTCCACCCGTCGGAGGGCGGACACGCGGACTTCGCGCCGACTGATGCGCTCGAGCGCGATCTGCTCACCTTCCTGGCGAAGGAGTTTGGCAGAGTGTCGACAGAGCGGATCTTGTCCGGTGCCGGGATCGGCCACATCTACCGCTTTCTCCGCTCCGCAGGTGTGGCGGAAGAGCAGTCAGCCGTTCGGGTCGAGATGGCCGGGAACGACCCAGCTCCGGTGATAACCAGACACGGGCTCGCCGGCACCGACCCCCTTTCCGTCAAGACGCTCGAGGTCTTTGTCGGCGCCTATGGCACCGCAGCCGGCAACCTGGCACTCGCCGTCCTTGCCTCGGGCGGCGTATATATCGCTGGTGGCATCGCGCCGAAGATCATCGGCCAGCTCCGATCGGGAGCATTCATGCGAGCATTTCGCGATAAGGGCCGGCTCTCGAAGGTGGTCGCCCGGATGCCGGTCCGCGTCATCCTCACCGATGACGTAGCACTCTACGGTGCCGCGGCGGTCGCGGCCCGCACTCTGATCGACTAGTCAAGAGGAACGAGATGGCCAACAGCACTGCCCCCGCAACTCAGTCGCTCGAACAGCTCTGCATCGATACCGTCCGCACCCTGTCCATGGACGCGGTCCAGCAGGCGGACTCCGGACATCCGGGCACCCCGATGGCGCTGGCGCCGCTCGCCTACCTGCTCTTCACCCGGCACCTTCGTCATAACCCCGCAGATCCTCTCTGGATGGACCGAGATCGGTTCGTGCTCTCGGCGGGACATGCCTCGATGCTGCTCTACAGCGTGCTCTATCTGTCCGGCTACGACTTGTCGCTCGACGATCTCAAGAACTTCCGCCAGTGGGACAGCCGAACCCCGGGACATCCCGAGCACGGCATTACCCCTGGCATAGAAACCACGACCGGGCCCCTGGGTCAGGGAGTGGGGAACGCCGTCGGATTCGCGGTTGCGGAGGCGCATCTGGCGGCGGTCTTCAACAGCGGCAGTCATCGGCTGGTGGACCACCACACCTTCTTCATCGCCAGTGATGGCGACATGATGGAAGGGGTCTCCCACGAGGCCTCGTCGCTGGCCGGTCATCTGAGACTCGGCAAGCTCATCGGCTTCTACGACGACAACCACATCACCATCGAGGGCGACACCGACCTCGCCTTCGGTGAGGATGTTGGCGCGCGATACGAGGCCTACGGCTGGCACGTACAGCACGTCGAGGATGGGAACGATCTCGATGCGCTCAACGCGGCAGTCCGGGCGGCCAAGGCAGCCAGCGACCGGCCGTCGCTGATAGTGGTACGGACCCATATCGCCTACGGCAGCCCCAACAAGATCGACACCGCCGGAGCGCACGGCTCTCCCCTCGGTGCTGACGAAATCCTGCTTACCAAGCAGGCGCTCGGCTGGCCCTCCACCGAGCCATTTTTCGTCCCCGACGATGCCCTCGCCGAATGGCGGAAGTGCCGTGACCGCGGCGCCGGGCTCCAGGCGGAATGGCAGGGGCGCTACGATGCGTTCCAGTCCGCTCAACCGGACCGAGCGAAGGAGCTCGAGCGACGGAACCGGGGCGAGCTGCCCGCGGGATGGGACGCAGACATCCCCACCTTTCCTCCGGGAAAGCCGGTAGCGACCCGGAACGCCTCGGAGAAGGTGCTCAACGCGATCGCTCCTCGACTACCCGAGCTGATGGGCGGCGCAGCCGATCTCGCCCCTTCCACTAAGACGCTGATGAAGGACGGCGGCGATTTCGAGGCCGGTAATTACGCCGGCCGCAACATGCATTTCGGCATCCGGGAGCACGGCATGGGGACCGTGATGAACGGGATGGCGCTGCACGGCGGGATTCTCCCCTACGGTGCCACCTTCCTCATCTTCTCCGATTACATGCGGCCGCCGATCCGGCTTGCCTCCCTGATGGAACGACAGGTGATCTACGTCTTCACCCACGATTCTATCGGACTGGGCGAGGACGGTCCGACCCATCAGCCGGTCGAGATGCTCGCACTCTTGCGCGCCATTCCGCATCTGACGGTGCTCCGGCCGGCGGACGCGAACGAGACCGCGGAAGCGTGGCGGGTGGCGATCGGTCACCGGCACGGTCCGGTTGCGCTCGCGCTGAGCCGGCAGAATCTCGCGGTCTTCGACCGCTCGAAGCTCGGCGCCGCATCCGGGGTGGCCAAGGGGGCGTACATCCTGTCAGAGGCAAAGGGAGGAAAACCTGAGGTGCTCCTTCTGGCGAGCGGCTCCGAAGTAGAGATCGTGCTCGCGGCACAGGAGAAGCTGGCCGCTCGCGAAGTAGCCGCGCGCGTCGTCAGCGTGCCCAGCCTGGAGCTCTTTGCGCGAGAGCCGGAGAGCTACCGGAACGAGGTGCTGCCGCCCGCGGTGCGGCGCCGGGTCGCGGTGGAGGCGGCGCACCCCATGCCATGGTATCGGTGGGTCGGCGACCTGGGAGAGGTTATCGGCCTCAATCGGTTCGGTGCGTCCGCCCCCTACGAACGAATTTATCGAGAATTGGGCCTTACCCCCGACGCCGTGGTGGCGCGGGTCGAGCGGCTCATCGGAAGGGAGAAATAGATGACAGCCACATCCACTATCACCGGCTCCCGGATGCCGGCGCTGCTCGAGCTGGGGCAGAGCATCTGGCTCGACTATCTCCGTCGCGGGATGCTCACCTCTGGCGAGCTCGCCGGGCAGATCACCGACGGGCTCCGGGGCATGACGTCGAACCCGACCATCTTCGAGCAGGCCATCGGTGGGAGCACCGATTACGACGACGCCCTTGCGCGGGTGGCGGCCTCGAGCCGCTCTGACGCCGACGTCTTCGAGGCGCTCGCGGTCGAGGACGTGAGGGCAGCAGCCGACCTCTTCCGTCCGGTCTATGACCGCACCGGCGGCGCCGACGGCTTCGTCTCGCTCGAGGTCTCGCCCGGAGTTGCGCGCGACGCCGAAGCAACCATCGCCGAGGCGGAGCGGCTCTGGCGGGCGGTGGATCGGCCGAATGTGATGATCAAGATACCTGGCACTCAGGAGGGGTGGCCGGCCATCGAGCGGTGCCTCACCGGAGGCATCAACATCAACATCACGCTGCTGTTTTCCGTGGAGCACTACGGGAAGGTGGCCGAGGCATATCTCAAGGCCCTCGAGGCACGCGTGTCGAGGGGGGAGCCGATCGACCGAATCGCCTCGGTTGCCTCTTTCTTCGTGAGCCGGGTGGACACCGAGGTCGATGCCCGCCTTGCCCGGATCGATAAGCCGGAAGCGAGGGAGCTGGCCGGCTCCATCGGCATCGCCAACGCCCGCCTTGCCTACTCACTGTTCGAGGAGATTACGGCGAGCCAGCGCTGGCATCGGCTGGCGGCAAAGGGCGCGAAAGTGCAGAGACCTCTTTGGGCCAGCACCGGGACCAAGAATCCGGCCTACTCCGACGTGCTCTATCTCGACGAGCTGATCGGCCGCGACACAGTCAATACTGTTCCCCCGGATACCCTGCGCAAGTTCGACGACCACGGCACCGTCGCCCTGACGCTCACTGGCCATGAGGATGCCGCGCGGACGCGGATGGAGGGGCTGGCCCGGCTGGGCATCGATTTCGACGATGTCACCCGCGTGCTCGAGGCGGACGGAATCGACAAGTTCTCGAAGTCGTACGCCACTCTCATCGGCACCATCACAAAGAAGCGCGAAGCGCTCAGGAAGGGTGCCGCCTCGATAAGTGAAAGCCTGGGTGGCATCGCGGACTCGGTCGACCAACGGCTCGAGCAACTGAAGAAGGAGGACGTGGTCCGCCGGATCTGGGAGCACGACCCCAGCGTGTGGAGCGATGACCCCAAGACGCCGGAGATAACCGACCGGCTCGGGTGGCTGACCGTTGGCGAAGCAATGGCGCAGCAGGCGCGCGATCTCAGCGCGTTCGCCGACGAGGTCCGCCGGTCATACGACAGAGTCGTGCTCTGCGGCATGGGCGGCTCCAGCCTTGCGCCGGAGGTTCTCTGGCGCACCTTCGGCCGGCGAGCGGGATTTCCCTCACTTCATGTGCTCGACACCACCGACCCGCGCGCCATCGCCGCGGTAGATGCTTCCGGCGACGGCGCTCGTACCCTCTATCTCGTCTCCAGCAAATCGGGGACAACGCAGGAGACCACGAGCCTCTTCCGGCACTACTGGCGCACGACCGGCGGCAGGGGCGAGCAGTTCGTGGCCATCACCGACCCCGGTACACCACTCGAGCAACTGGCGCGGGAGCGCGGATTCCGCCGCCTCTTCACCAATCCGCCCGATATCGGCGGCCGCTACTCGGCGCTCTCCTTCTTCGGCCTGGTGCCCGCCGCGCTCATCGGTATCGACGTCGCTGAACTGCTTCACCGCGCGCACCGAATGGCGGTGGCGTGCGCCTCCTGTGTCGCGCCGGCCGCTAACCCCGGGGCGCGGCTGGGCGCCGTACTTGCCGCGGGGGCGCTCGCCGGCCGTGACAAGGTGACCTTCATCCTTGCACCCGGCCTCGGCAGCTTCGGTCTCTGGGCCGAACAGCTCATCGCGGAAAGCACCGGCAAGGAGGGGAAAGGGATCATTCCGATCGCGGACGAGCCGGTGGGCCACCCTTCGGTGTACGGCACCGACCGGCTGTTCGTCGCCATCTCTCTTGCCGGCGAAGCTGGCGGCGACGAGCAGCGGCTCGAAGCGCTGACGCGGGCTGGGCACCCGCTGGTTCGGCTCCGTCTCGAGGATGGCTACGACCTGGGGCAGGAGTTCTTCCGCTGGGAGTTTGCCACTGCCGTGGCCGGCTCGATTCTGGGGATCAACGCCTTCGACCAGCCCAACGTGGCCGAGAGCAAGGCGAACACCAATGCGGTCCTCGGGGGCAAGGGGAGCACCGCCTCCGCGCCGGCTGACGCGAAGGTAATCGACCGTTTCCTCCAGCAGATACCGAAGGGGCACTACCTCGCCATCATGGCGTACCTCCCGCCTTCGGACGAGAACGACGACCGGCTCGCCGCCATCCGGGTTCGGCTTCGCGACCGGCTCAAGGTGGCGACCACGTTAGGCTACGGCCCCCGCTTCCTCCACTCCACTGGCCAACTCCACAAGGGCGGTCCGGCGACAGGACACTTTCTCCAGATCACCGAACGCACGGCCAATGACATCACCATACCCGGCGAGGCCTTTACCTTCGGGATGCTGGAGGCGGCGCAGGCAGAAGGCGACTATCAGGCGTTGGTCAAGCGGGGACGGCCGGTGGTCCGAGTGGAGGGGCTGGCGCGGCTCGAGCGATGAGTGTCACCCATCTCTTCTTCGACGTCGGCGGCGTTCTAGGTACCAATGGATGGAGCACGCCGCAGCGTCGGAGGGCAATCGAACGGTTCGGGCTGGACGCCGCCGAGTTCGAGCAGCAGCACCGGGATGCGGTGGGAACGTTCGAGCAGGGACGGATGAGCCTCGACGAGTACCTCGACTCTACCGTGTTCTACCGGGACCGGGATTTCAGCCGCACGGCGTTCGCCGACTTTATGCTGGCCGAGAGCCGGCCCGACGAGACGACGATCGCCCTGGCCCGGCGGTTTGCCGAGACGGGGAAGTATCGGATGATGACGCTCAACAACGAATCGCTCGAGCTCAATCTGCATCGCATCCAGCGGTTTGGTCTCTGCGACATCTTCGAGGCATTCTTCACCTCCTGCTGGATCGGCGTCACCAAGCCGTCACGCCGCATTTACGAGATGGCGCTCGGCATCTCGCAGGCGGCGCCGGAACGTGCGGTATTCATCGACGACCGCAGCCCCAATCTCAGGCCGGCCCAGGCGCTCGGCATGAAGACAATCCACTTTACCACCGGCGACCGGCTCGCCGGCCAATTGGCGGGACTCGGCGTCGCCGCCTGACAAGGGAGACGAGGACAATGAAACTGGCGATGGTGGGTCTTGGGAGGATGGGTGGCAACATGGTCCGTCGCCTGCTCCGGGACAAACACGAGGTCGTGGCCTGGGACCGAAGCGCCGATGCCGTCACCGAGCTAGCCAGTGAAGGGGCGGATGGAGCGAAGGATCTCACCGATCTCGTGAGCCGCCTCGAGACCCCGCGCATCGTCTGGCTCATGGTTCCGGCCGGTGCGCCGGTTGATCAGACTATCGAGCAGCTACTGCCGGGACTGAGCAAGGGAGACATCGTTATAGACGGCGGAAACTCCAACTTCCGCGAAACTGTCCGGCGCGGTGCGGCGCTGAAGGCCAAGGGAATCGAGTTTGTCGATGCCGGCACCAGCGGCGGTATCTGGGGGCTCAAGGTTGGATATTGCCTCATGGTCGGGGGCAGCAAAGCGGCCGTCAGGCACGCCGAGCCGATCTTTAGAACCCTCGCGCCGGAGGACGGCTTCGCGCACGTCGGCCCCACTGGCGCCGGCCACTACGTCAAGATGGTACACAATGGCATCGAGTACGGCATGCTCCAGGCGTACGCCGAAGGCTACGAGATTCTTCACCACTCTAAGGACTTCAAGCTCGACCTGCACCAGATCGCCGCGCTGTGGAATCACGGCAGCGTTGTTCGGTCCTGGCTCAACGAGCTGGCCGAGCGGGCCTTTGCCGACAGCGCAGACCTGGCCGATATCCGCGGCTTCGTCGATGACTCCGGCGAGGGACGCTGGACCGTTCAGGAGGCGATCGATCAGAGCGTGCCGGCGCCGGTCATCACGCTCTCCCTCCTGATGCGATTCGCGTCGCGCCAGGACGAGTCGTTCTCCGCCAAGGTCATCGCCGCGCTCCGGAATCAATTCGGCGGGCATGCCGTGAAACAGGCATGACCATCTCGGTCGAAGCACCCGCCACTGTCCAAGGCGACGCCCCAGCGGCGGCGGCGCCGCTCAAGCGGAGTGACGCCTGTACCGTCGTGATCTTTGGCGCCGCCGGCGATCTGGCCAGGCGAAAGCTCTTTCCAGCGCTCTTTCATCTGCAAGGCGATGGTTTGCTGCACCCGGATTTCGCCATGGTCGGAGTGGGGCGGGAGGCGATGACGGACGACACCTTCCGTCAGATGGTCTATGAATCCGCACGCGACGCCGACGACCCGAGCCCCGCCGGCGAGATCGACGATGAAGCGTGGGGGCGATTTGCCCACCGGCTGAGCTATGTGCAGGGCGATTTCACCGCCAGTTCGACCTACGCGGCCATCGGCGAGCGGCTCACCGCGATCGAGTCAGCCCGCGAGCACAGCGACGGCCGGCTCTTTTACCTTGCGATTCCGCCCACCATCTACGCCAAGACGATCACCCACCTGGAGCAGAGCGGCATTGCGGAGCGGGTCGACCGGCGGTCGACCCGGCCGTGGGTGCGGGTGCTCATCGAGAAGCCGTTCGGGCGCGACCTGGAAAGCGCCAAGAAACTAAACTGCATCGTCCGGAAAGCATTCGCCGAGCATCAGGTCTACCGCATCGACCATTATCTGGGCAAGGAGACGGTCCAGAACCTGATGGTCTTCCGTTTCGCCAACTCAATCTTCGAGCCGGTGTGGAACCGTCATCACATTCAGCATGTGCAGATCACGGCGGCAGAAACGGTCGGGGTCGAGCATCGGGCGGGTTACTACGAGGACGCCGGCGTCGTGCGAGACATGTTCCAGAACCATCTCCTCCAGCTCATGTGCCTGACGGCAATGGAGCCGCCCGTTGCCTTCCAGGCCGACGCCGTGCGGGATGAGAAGACCAAGATCCTTCGTGCCATTCGCCGCTTTTCGGCCGCGGAGATGCACGACTACTCGGTGCGGGGGCAGTACGGGCCAGCGACCATCAAGGGCGTGGGCGTGCCGGGCTATCGGGAGGAGCCTGATGTCGACCCGCAATCTGACACGCCGACCTGGGCGGCCCTCCGGCTCCTCGTGGACAACTGGCGCTGGCAGGGAGTGCCGTTTTTCCTCCGCTCCGGCAAGCGGATGGAGCGACGGGTGACCGAGATCGCGGTGCGGTTCCGGGAGCCGCCCCACCTCATGTTCCAGGACCACGACAAGACCATCACGCCCAACGTCATCGCCATCAGGGTGCAGCCTGAGGAGGGAATCTCACTCTCCTTCGACATCAAGGTACCGGGCGTCGGGGTTCGGATGACGGCGGCCAAGATGGACTTCAGCTACGCTGGGGCCTTCGGCGAGGCGACCCACTCTGCCTACGAGACCCTGCTGCTCGACTGCATGGTGGGTGATGCCACGCTCTTCACTCGCGGCGACGCGGTAGAGGCTGCATGGGAAGTCGTCGATCCGGTGATCGAGGCCTGGAGCGACAAAGATCCGGAGCATTTCCCCAACTACGCGGCCGGGAGCTGGGGACCGGCGATCGCGGACGAGTTCATCGCGCGCGACGGCGCCCGGTGGCGCCAGCCGTGACGGCACCGGCGCGGGCCGATGCCGCGCACCTGGACGCCGCACGACGGGCGGTGGACCTCATTCATGCTGGGATGGTATTGGGCCTGGGCACCGGGGCTATGGCCGGCGCTGCGGTGCGCGAGATCGGGCTGCGGCTGGCGGCAGGCCGGCTCTCCGACATCGTTGGGATCCCGACCTCAAACGCCACCCGTGACCTGGCGCGTAAAGTAGGCGTCCCCCTCACCGACTTGTCGGCCAGCCCGCGGATCGACATCACCATCGACGGCGCCGACGAAGTGACCCCGAGCGGCGACCTCATTAAGGGGCTCGGCGGCGCGTTGCTGCGCGAGAAGATCGTCGCCGTGAATTCGCGTCGCCTCGTCATCGTGGTGGACGACGCCAAGCTGGTCCAACAGCTGGGCCGGCGGGCTCCTCTTCCGATCGAGGTGATGTCATTTGGGTGGAGCACGCACCTCGATTTTCTGCGCGAGCTCGGAGCTGAGCCCGCCCTCCGCCATGGGGGCGAGAGTCCGTTCCTGACTGACGATGGGCACTACATCATCGATGCGCGGTTTCTCGGCGGAATCGATGACCCGCATGCGCTGGCGGATGCGCTGGCGATGAGGACCGGCGTTGTAGAAACGGGACTCTTTCTCGGGATGGCGCCTGAAATCGTGGTGGGGCGGGCGGAGCAGGCATCGTGAGCGGGTCGCTGAGTCGGCCCTGAGAATCGTCCAAGGCCCACTCATTCGGCCGGGCGTACCTCAGCCTTCCCCGGCGGTCGCCACCACGTGGCAGAGAGCCCCGGCCAGCTTGGCCCGTCCCCGCAATCCGCCGATCTCCAGAAGGAAGCTCCACCCGATCACCTTCGCGCCTAATCCTCGCGCCAGCTGCCCGGCGGCCCGGGCCGTGCCCCCGGTGGCCAGAACATCATCCACCACCAGCACCCGGCTCGCCCCGTCCAAGGCGTCTCGGTGTGCCTCGAGCGAGTCACTGCCATACTCCAGATCGTACGATTCGATCGCGCGCTCCCAGGGCAGCTTTCCCGGCTTTCTTGCCGGCACGAACCCGGCACCGAGAGCGGCGGCAACGGCCCCACCGAGGATGAAGCCTCTTGCCTCGATTCCCATGACATGGGTAACATCGCTGCCGCTGAACGGACGGCACATGTCGGAGACTACTTCTCTTAGGAGGCGGCCGTCACGAAGAACCGGGGTGATATCCTGGAACAGTATTCCGGGTTTAGGGTAGTCCGGAATGATCCGCAGAGTCCGTTGTACCTGATTGGCAACCGTCGTCATAGGCCCATGGCTCGGGTGAAGCAGTCCTACATGACGTCAAAGCTCTTTCCGACCGGAATCGCTGCCGGCTCCGGCGATCGCTCTACCCGGTCGACCTGGGCGTTGGCGGGGCCGGCTTGAAGCAGCCGCTCCAACTCGGGAAGCGATTCCGCGGGCCCGTCTATCACTACCTCTACGCTGCCGTTGGGAAGGTTCCGCGCGTAGCCCTTGAAACCCAGGGGTCGGGCGTGCCGGGCGACGAACCAGCGAAAACCCACGCCCTGCACCATCCCTGATACCAGAAACCTCGTCGTCACGCAGGGCGGCTCCGGCGTGCGCGCACCGCTTCGATGGCGATGGGCATGACCGATAGGGCGATGATGGCAAGGATAACCAACGTGAAATTCTCGCGCACCAACCTGATATTGCCGAAGAAGTAGCCGCCGAGCACGAACAGGCCAACCCAGAGCACGGCCCCGACCACATTATAGGTGATGAACTTCGGGTAGCTCATGGCGCCGACGCCCGCCACGAACGGCGCGAAAGTGCGAATGATGGGGACGAAGCGCGCCAGGATAATCGTCTTCCCGCCGTGCTTCTCGTAGAACGCGTGGGTGCGGTCGAGGTATTCCTTCCGCAGAAACCGTATGTCTCCCCGGAATGCGCGCGGCCCGATGTAGGCGCCGATCCAGTAGTTCACCGTGTCGCCCAGGATGGCGGCGATGATCAAAAGGATCACGAGCAGCCACAGGTCGAGCGCGCCCAGCGCCGCAAATGTTCCCGCCGCGAACAGCAGCGAATCTCCTGGCAGGAAGGGCGTAATAACCAGTCCGGTCTCGCAGAAGACGATGAGGAACAGGATGAGGTTAGTCCAGGTTCCGTACTGGGAGATCAACTGGCCCAGGTGCTTGTCCAGATGCAGAAAGAGATCGGCTATGCCGTGCAGCACATCCATGCGCAGTCTCCGTAGGTTCTACTCTTGAAAGCCAAACTCTCCTACCAGGGGCACGAATCGCACGTCGGCTACGGTGCTGGACCGTAGTCCGTCCGCGTGGCGTTCGACCAGCGTGAGCGTCTGCGATGAGCGGTCGCCCAGTGGGATCACCATGCGGCCTCCCGGCGCCAGTTGGTCTACCAGAGGTGCCGGCACTTCCGGCGATGCCGCGGATACCAAAATGGCGTCGTAAGGCGCGAACGGGCGCCAGCCCAGGGTTCCGTCACCCACCAGCACCGTCACGTTGCGAACACCCGCCGCGGTGAGCGCTGCGCGGGCACTCTGGGCCAGTCCCGCCACCCGCTCAACGCTGAACACCATGCTGGCAACCAGTGATAGCAGCGCGGTCTGGTACCCGGACCCGGTCCCGATCTCGAGTACCTTCTCCTGGCCGCTGAGATTGATCAGCTCGAGATAGCGGGCCTGGACGTACGGCTGGGATATCGTTTGCCCATTGGCGATGGGCAGGGCCACATCGTCGTAGGCCCGGTGGCGTACGCTCTCCGGCACGAAAAGGTGCCGCGGCACCATCCGGATGGCACGCAGCACCGTGAGATCCCGCACTCCCTTGCGCTGGAGAGTCTCGACCAGTCGGGTCCGGTAGCCCCCGTAGCTGTCGCCTTCCCCTACCCCTCCAGCGACCATCCCCGAACCGTCTCCAGGAGAGAGTAGTTGGTCAAATCCATGTGCAGCGGAGTGACCGAAACAAACCCTTCGGCGACAGCGAGATGATCCGAGTTCTCACCGCCGGTCCAGGTGATCGTCCCGCCTCCGATCCAGAAGATCTCCCGGCCCCAGGGGTCCTTCATGCGGGTGAGAGACTCCGAAAAGTATCGGCTGCCGAGCTTGGTCACCTGAATGCCTTTCACCTCCGAAGCCGGCACCCGCGGAAGGTTGATGTTCAGCAGCATCTGTTCCGGAAAGTCGCTCACCCGCGTGATCCGCTGGACCAGCTCCAGAAGGAGGGACCGGTAGGTGGCCATCGTCTCCGGTTGATTTCCGGCGAAGGATATGGCGATTCCGGGCACTCCCAGGGTCACCGCTTCCATCGCCGCCGCTACTGTCCCCGAGTAGAGCACGTCCTCGCCCATGTTGGGGCCGTGGTTCACCCCCGAAAAAACAAAATCCGGCCGCTCGGGCATAAGCGCCTGAATGGCGAGCATGGCGCAGTCGGTGGGGGTTCCATCGATCTGCCAGCCGCCATCGGGACGCCGCATGGGCCGGAGCGGGCGGTGCAATGTGAGCGAATGCGAGGTGCCGCTCTGCTCCCGGTCGGGCGCCACGACCGTCACGGTACCCACTTCTCGGCACACGTCGGCCAGCAGCGCTATGCCCGGAGCCAGCACGCCGTCGTCGTTGCTGACTAGAATATTCATTGACGGCAAGATACAGACTTGTACGACAAAAGCGTGAACAGTGAACCGTGAACAGTGAAAGGGGCCGCCCAATGTTTACCGTTCACCGTTTACCGTTCACGCTTTGCCCGCTTGCTGTTCACTTTTCACGCTTTTCTTCGGAGCCGCCTTGCCGTCGAGGATGGCCACCGCCTCCTCGAGAGTCGTGCGGACTTCCTGCGCCAGCTCCGCCTCGAACGCCCGCCGGGCCGAGACCTTGAGCTCTCCGGTCCGCCGGTAATGGTCGATCCGCTGGCGGGCTCCGTCGATGGTAAACTTCTCAGTGTAGAGGAGGTGCTTCACGAGCATGATCAGCTCGACCTCGCGTCCCTTGTAGACCCGATTGCCGGAGCGATTCTTGGCCGGGTTCAGAAAACGGAACTGACTTTCCCAGTAGCGAAGGACGTGCGGCTTGAGGTCGGTGAGCGAGCAGACCTCCCCAATCGAGTAAAACTCCTGGACTAGTCGGGTGGTGGTCATCTCCACTGCTCCGACTTGAGTTCGCGCGACATGAGCTCAGTGACTCCATCCCGGGCTGACTTCCCGCCGAATAAAACTTCACAGACTTTCTCGATGATGGGAAGCTCGACACCCATCCGTTGGCCGAGGGCGGCGCCCGCCTTGGAGGTGTTGGCTCCTTCGGCAACGCTGCGGTGAGCGGCGCGGTAGTCTTCCAGCGTCTGACCCTCCGCCAGGGCCACACCGAGAGCGCGGTTCCGGCTGAGACTTCCGGTGGTTGTCAGGATGAGGTCCCCCATGCCGGCCAGGCCGGCGAAGGTAAGAGGGCTTGCCCCGAGCGTTACTCCCAACCGCGTGATCTCCGCCAGGCCTCGGGTGATGAGCGCTGCTCTCGGATTATGGCCCATACCGAGACCCTCGGAAATTCCAGCTGCTATTGCGATCACGTTCTTGAGAGCGCCGGCGAGCTCGACGCCGACGACGTCGTCGTGCGAATACACCCGGAAGCGGGGCGTGGCAAAAAGTCGCTGGACATCACGGGCGGTAGCCTCATCTCGTGCCGCGGCCACGACCAAGGTCGGCTGCCCCTGACACACCTCGAGGGCAAAGCTGGGTCCCGACAACGCGGCGAAGCGAACTTCAGGCAGGCACTCGTCGAATACGTTGGACATGAGGGCAAGAGTGTCGGTCTCTATTCCCTTGGTGGCGCTCACCACCAGGGTTCCCTCCTCCACCCCGCCCTTGATGCCTGTTACCACCGACCGGACCGCGTGACTCGGTGCCGCCGACACGATGACCGCAGCATCCGCAACCGCCTCTCGCGCGTCTCGATAGGCCCGCAGTCCGGGCGCCAGCGGAATCCCGGGAAGGAAGAGCGCATTCTCATGCCGCCGGTTGATCCCCTCCACTACCTCGGGCTCGTAGGCCCAGAGCCGGACGGATTCCCCCTTACCAGCGAGGAGATTGGCCAGGGTAGTGCCCCAGCTTCCAGCGCCGAGTACCGCGATTGAGCTCATGGCTGCGGCGTGCTTGCCGCCCTCCGGCCGAAACGATTCTCCGTTCCCTTGATCAACCGCTGGATGTTCCGCCGGTGCAGGATGATGACTCCCGCAGCGATAACAGCGGCGATTCCGACCAGCGCCGGCGTGCGCGACTCCTCCAGCAGGTAGACCCCAACCGGGAGCGCCGCCGCCGCGGCGATGCTTCCGAGCGATACATAACCGGTGAGCCGCACCAGCACCGCCCAGACTGCGGCCGAGACTGCCAGCGCGATCGGCGCAAGGCCGAGCATGACGCCCGCGGCGGTCGCGACCCCCTTCCCTCCCTTGAATCCGACGAATGCCGAGAACACGTGGCCGATGATGGCGGCCACTCCGCATGCCAGCGCGAACAGTTGCGAATCGGATACCTGGGGTGCGAACACCAGGACCGGGACAACACCCTTGGCAATATCGACCAGAGCGGCAGGGATAGCGTACTTCCAGCCGAGAACGCGATAGAGGTTGGTGGCGCCGAGGTTACCGCTGCCGTGCTGCCGGAGATCGATCCTTGCCAGGAGCCGGCTGAGGAGATGGCTCGTCGGTACGGCGCCGAGAAAGTAGGAGGCGACAAGCCAGAGGACGGCAGGCGGCATCAGCGTCGCGATCCCCGTCGGGTAAACTTGAGTCGGAGCGGCGATCCCGTAAACGGCCACACTTCCCGGAATCCGTGCGCCAGATAGCGCTGATACGACTCCGGCACCTCATCAGGGCGGTTACTCACGATCGCCAGGGTGGGCGGCGCCGTGCCTATCTGTGAGGCGTACAGCAGCTTCACTTCCTCGCCGGGCTTCTGCGGCGGCGCATTCCGCTCCACGAGCGTCGCCAGCACCTTGTTCACTTCGGCAGTCGGGACCCGTTGTTCCCGGCCCATGGCCACCTCCACGATCAGATCGAGAACCTTCCTCACCCGCTGCCCAGTGATCGCCGAGACGTAGAGGAACGGCACATACCGGAGGAACGGTGCCTTGGTGATGATCGCCTCCTGACCCTGGTGGGCGGTATTTGCATCCTTTTCCTCTATCAGGTCCCACTTGTTCACCAGGACGATCAGCCCGGCGCCCTCTTCCCAGGCTTGAGTGGCGATGCGCAGATCCTGGTTGTGTAGCCCCACAGCCGCGTCCACCACCAGGACGGCTACGTGTGCCCGCTCGATCGCTCGCTCGGTTCGTAGGGTGGAGTAGAACTCCAGGTCATCTTCTACTTTAGCTCGACGTCGTAAACCTGCAGTATCAATGAAGTTGAGTGTTTTACCCTGAAAGCGCAAGACCGAGTCGATCGCGTCGCGCGTGGTGCCGGCCTGGGGGGCTACTAAATGGCGGTCCTCCCCCAGCAGGCGGTTCACCAGTGAGGACTTCCCCACATTGGGGCGGCCCACTACGGCCACATTGATCGCATCCTCGGCCTCAGCCGCATCGAACGGTGGCAGACGCTCGACTACCGCATCGAGCAGGTCGCCACTTCCCTTCCCTATGGCCGCACTTACGCCCACTGGGTCGCCGAAGCCCAGGGAGTAAAACGAATACTGCTCGGTGCTCTGCTCCAGGTTGTCCAGCTTGTTCACCGCAAGCAGGACCGGACGTCCGGCCTTGCGCAGCCGCTCGGCGATGGCGCGGTCAACCGGGTTCAACCCTTCCCGGCCGTCCACGACGAAGAGCACTACATCGGACTCATCCAGCGCGAACTCCACCTGGGCCCGGATAGCGCGGTCCATGGAGTCCGAGGAGTCCGGGAGCAAACCACCGGTATCCACCACCCAGAAGTGGCGGCCCTGCCATTCAGCATCGCCGAAGTGGCGGTCGCGGGTAGTGCCCGGCTGATCGGACACAATCGCGGGACGCCCCCCAAGGATGCGGTTGAAGAGAGTCGATTTGCCGACATTGGGCCGGCCGACGATTGCGACGGTGGGTTTACTCACCGGGTAATCGGGGACTGAAGCACGTCGGTAAAGTCTCGGGACAGGCGGATCTCGACCGGAACCGACCGCGTCAGCAAATCGAGGCTCATGTTATCAATGAAGAGCCCTTCGTCGTTGACCGACTCGCCGGGCAGCAGCGCGAGATCGAGATCGCGGCGCTCCTTGAGAATCTGTTGCATTGCCATGGCAGGCAGCAGGCCGGCAGTCGTTACGCTCGGGCCAAACAATGTGTTGACAACGGGGATCAGTTCGAACTCGGCGCCGGTGACTTGAGCGAGCGGCTCCAGGACCATCGGCATGAGCTGCCCCATGGCCGTGCCGGTGACAACCCCGATTCTCTTGCCTTCCCAACCGCGCAGCTCGTGAGAAACCGTCTGGATTCTGTGTTGCAGCCAACGCACCGAGCCCACACCGTTCTCCACCTGATCGAAGCCGTCGTAGATCTCCGGGCCAGGCAGCTCGACACCCGCACGAACATAGAGCTCATCGGCGCCGAACGCCCAGTTGAGACCCCGCTCCCGGCCTGCAATGGCCGACCGTTCTTCGATCAGGGCAATGGCCGCCCGGCACTCGGCCGCAGTGGGCTCACGCACCAGGTGGTGCTTCGAGTACTCGGTAAGGCCGACCGGCACCACCGAGCAACCAAGAACGGCGGGACCGAACTGGTACAGCTCCGTGAGGGTTTGCCGCAGCACCGGTCCGTCGTTCACCCCGGGTGACATCACGACCTGGGTGTGGAACTCGATGCCGTGGTCCGCGAACTCCCGAAGCTGGGGGATGATCTCCGGTGCCGTCGGGTTTCGCAGGAGGTAGCGCCGCACCGTCGGCTCGGTGGCGTGAACCGACACGTAGAGTGGCGAGAGACGATACTCGATGATGCGGTGGACGTCGTGCGGCTTCAGGTTCGTGAGCGTGGCGAAATTGCCGTAGCGGAAGGAGAGCCGGTAGTCGTCGTCACGGATGTAAAGGACGTCGCGTAGGCCATCAGGCAGGCCATCCACGAAGCAGAAATCACACCGGTTGGCGCAGCGCCGTATTCGGGCCGGCTCGAGGGCCACCCCCATGGGCTCGCCTAGCGGCCGCTCGATGTCGAACTCGATCTCCTCACCACTGGGTTGCCGCACGTGAAGCAGGAACTCTTCTTCAGCCGTGAGGAACTCCCAATCGAGAAAGTCCTCCAGCTCTCGCCCATCCACGGTCAGGAGCTCCGTGCCTTCCTGGAGCCCCAGCTCGGCGGCGATGGAATCGGGATGTACCGCGGTCACTCGAATCATCAGGCACCACTCAGAAGCCATGGGGCGGCGGCGGCCCCCGAGAAAGCCCGGAAAGATCTCTCCCTGTGAGGCTAAATTCAAGACCTGTTTTCACTTCCCGCCGGTAGCCAAAGTACCTTCTGAGATCGGGCTTGCTCTTGAGTTCTGCCCTTCCCGGATGCATCCTGATAGCGAAGGACATTGCAGCCGAAGGACTCAAAGGAGCCAGACCATGGGCATCAAGTTGAAGCGTTTAGAAGATCAAGTCATGGTGATCACGGGGGGCACCAGCGGTATTGGTCTGGCCACCGCCAAACGCGCCGCTGCTCGGGGAGCCCGGGTAGTCCTGTGCTCCCGGAACGAATCCGAGCTGAGGGAAACCGTTTCGGCGATTGAAGAGCGGGGTGGCACTGCGCGCTCGGTCGTGGCGGATGTGGCCAACCAGGACGATCTCGAGCGGCTGGCGGCCACCGCCATCGAGGAGTTCGGTTCGATCGACACCTGGGTCAATAATGCCGGGGTCTCGTTCTACGGTAATCTGATGGAGGTGGCGGTTGAAGACATGCGGCGGCTGTTCGAGGTCAACTTCTGGGGGACGGTGTACGGCGCGCGTGCGGCCGTGGTTCGACTTCGGGGCGCCGGCGGAGCGCTGATCAACATTGGCAGCGTGGTGTCAGACCGCGCCATCCCGCTGCAGGGAGCCTATTCGGCCTCCAAGCACGCCGTGAAAGGATTCACCGACGCGCTCAGAATGGAGCTCGAGGCAGAAGGAGCGCCGATCTCGGTAACGCTGATCAAACCATCGACCATTGACACGCCCTACTTTCAGCACGCCAAGAACTACATGGCGGTGGAGCCCAAGCCACCAGCCCCGGTCTACGCGCCCGAGGTGGTGGCGAACGCGGTTCTGCGCGCGGCCGAGCATTCGGTGCGAGACATCACCATCGGTGGAGGCGGACGTCTGCTGACCGCGCTGGGCAGCGCGCTTCCGCGTCTGACCGACTTTTACATGGAACGGGAGATGTTCGACTCTCAGCGCTCCAACGTGCCCTCGGAGGAGAGGCCCGGTAACCTGTATGTCCACTCGCCGGAGGAGGGGAAGGAGCGCGGGGAGTATCGCGGACACGTGATGAAATCCAGCGTCTACACCCGGGCGGCGCTTTCGCCTGGAAAGGCTTTACTCGCTGCCGGGCTGGGGCTCGCCGTGTTCGCCGGAATCAGGTCCCTGGCAGGATCCGACGATTGACTCTTAAGACCGAAAACTCCTCCACGGATCACCGTCTCAGCGTACCTGCACGACCTTCCCCTCCGACGGCACGCCGTTCCGGTTGAGCATGAAGAGCATGTAGTGGCCCGGAGGGGCCTCCCTCGGTGTTAACGGAGCGGTCACCTGCACGTTCCCGCCGCTGATCGAAAAGGTCAGGGTGTTGGCCCGGGCGCTCGCATCGAATGCGTGAGTGACGGAGCCTAGCCGGATCCAGCGCACGCCGGTGATCTGCGCCGCGTTCGGCGTGGCCACCGAGAAGACCTGCCCGTAGCCGACGCTGGCGGGAGCCGAGGTGATGGTCGGGCGGGCGCCTTTGAAGAGGTACGGAGGTGAGAAGATCTCGTGGTTGTACTCCGGTGGAACGGGGATCTCACCCCCAGCTGGTCCAACGGTCATTGCGTCGCCGCTGGCCCCATTCAGCACGGTGCCGTCCGGCAGGAGCAGTGACACCGAGTGATACAGCCGCATTATGTTGGCGTTGTTACCGGCCAGCGTAGTCCACTGTCCGGTGGCGGGATTCCACATCTCAGCCTCGTGCACGGCCAACGCCCGGTCGATATTGACCAGAATAGAGCCACCACCCCGGGTGCCACCGGTGGCGAGCACCTGGCCATCGGGCAGGACGGTGGCGTTCATGTGCCGCCGGCGGAAAGCCATCGAGCCAGTGCTCTGCCAGGACGGGCTCGACGAACCGAGATCGATGATCTCCGCTGTAGCCGTGGGTTGGCTGCTCTTCGGGTCTGGGGTGGGCCAATTGGTCATGCCGCCACCGCCCACCACGAGGATCTTCCCGGCGTCGTACATGACCGCGGAGCCGTAGTCGCGGTTGAAGCCGTAGATGTGAGTCGGGCCGGCAGTCCAGGCGCCGCGGTTACCTCCGACCCCAATGCCATCCACGTTGAACCAGCGCGACTGCACCCGCTCGTTGGCGTAGAATACCAGACCGTTCTTCGGATCTACGAAGTTGCGGGGATAGTACGGAATCTCGACATCAGTTGCTCCGCCAAGCTCGGTCCACAGCCCGTTATCCCAGATCTCAGGAATTTTGACCACCTGGTTCTGCTGATTGCGCCCGGCCATGGTGAGTATCCGGCCGTCCTCCAGCACGGTCACGGTCGGATACCAGCGGCCGTGGGCCATGTTGGGTCCCTTGGACCACGCCCCGTCCGGAGAGAAGAAGTTGGTGACGGCAATGCCGAACCCATCTTTCAGGTGACCGCCAGACACCATCAAGTTGCCGTCGGGCATCAGGGTGTGCCCGGCGCAGAACAACATCGTATCGACTGGGATCATGGCGGCGCTGGTAGGCGGCCCGGAAGCCGGATTCCAGATCCGCGGCATCCCCATCGTGTCGGTCCTCTCCGTCTTGCCCCAGGCGACGATCTTCCCGGTCGGCATCAGACTCATGTGGAGCGGAACGATGTCCCAGGGGATCACCGGTCCCCACTTCCCGGTCGTGGCTTCAGTCGGCAGTGCCGAAACGTTTACGGGTGAAGACGTAACCGTGGCGGATCCCGCGGCGAACTCGATGGTATGGTCACCCGTGCCGCGGATCCCAAGGTCGGTAAAGCTCGCAACCCCGCTTGCGTCCGTGGTCTGAGTGGTATTCCCCTCCAGCGTGCCGCCACCCGAGATGCTTGCGCTAACCTGCACTCCGCCCGTCGGGGTGCCGCTCCCATCCCTGACCACAACCACCGGTTGAACAATGGGGTCGAACACTTCGGCGTCTAAGGCGGATACCGGCGGGTTGGTCGTGATCACGATGCCACCGGTGAGGGGACCTTCCGTGGCCGTGGTCACGAAGGTCACCGGGGAGCCCTGAAGACCGCTCACCGATGCGGTAGTGGTTTGCTCCCCCGGCTCGGTCCCGAGCACTCGGATCACTGAAGCGCGACCATTCGATCCGGTTGAAACCGTCGTAGCCGAGACGGATCCACCGCCTTGGACACTCCAGCTGACGCTGACGTTTTCTACCGGGCTCCCCCCATTGTCGGTAACGAGAACCACGAGCGGGTTCGGCAGCGGCTGGCTCACGGCTCCGATCTGGGTATCTCCGCCGGCGTGCGCGATAGCCGTGGCAACGGCCCGCGGATCGGTGTTTTCGCTGCAGCGAACAGAGCTGGCGGCAAGGAGGGCTGCGAGAACCCAGGACCGAAGAGGCTGAAGTCGAGACATGTTCACCCTGGCGGTCCGGCTGCCCGGCTGCGCCTAAAAAGGATCAAGGTCGCTCTTAAACTCGCCATCCCATGCACGTACCGGGCCGTGGGATCGGCGCATTCAAGCGACCTAAGTTTTTGTAGCAAATAGGCTTGGGATCATGGCCCGAGCCCAACTGGCAGCGCCGTTGCGTCCGCGCCACGGGAAACCTAACCAGACGTAGCCATCGTGCCAAAGGTACCTTGGGCTGAAGATCCCGGTTTTCCCGGCTCCTTGCTGTGTCACCGGGCACGGCAGTGGCGACGTCAGGCTTCGTGACCCCCCTCAGGATACATCGTAACCATACCGAACCAGATCCTCGCGCAGCAGATTGGTCAGCATACTTTGCTGCTCCACCGATAAGTCCTTGCGCCAGCGATTAGTCATGTCCTTGATGGATGCGCCTTTGACCATCCGCTCGAAGGCCGCGGACTCTGAAAGCTCGGCAAACTCCAGCACCCGGCGGCAGGTTTCCAGCGGTTGCTCGCAGAATGACTCATATCTGACTTCGAGGAACCGGCTGGGATCAACACTCTTGCGTGCCGATTCGAGCGCCCGGGTGTGGATTCTCCACTGCAGGCCCGCCAGGGCAACGAACGAGCGATTGCTGGCATCCCATTCCGCCTGATCTTCTGCCGACAATGGGCCGTAGCGCCAGCTGTAGGGCCCATACCACCCCCGCCACTGCCACGAGTTGATGTGCAGCAGCGAGCTGGCAACCGCCCGGCCATCACGAACGATATGAATGAACTTCGCGTCGTCGAAAACCTCGTTCAGAAACCCGAGACGCGGCCAGCCGGTCAGCTTGACGAGCAGGCGGTTGCGCCGGGGAGTCAACATCGGCTCCAGCGCCGCGCGCATCTGCTTCCTGACCCGGGGAGTTACGTCCGCCCGGACTAAGTCCCGGCCCGGCTCGGCAAATCCGTAGGCATGGGTGTACCAGAACCCGTAATTCTCACCCGGTTTGATCCTTGTTCCCAGAAGTCGCCGAGCCAGTGGGTTGCCGACCGCGGTGACCGCCCAGCGGTTCCATGCCGGCTTCTCCGGAAACTCCTCGGCTAAGCCCGACAGCCACATCAGGTGCGGGTGTAGTGCCAGCAGCTGGTGCAGCGCTGTCGAGCCACAGCGTCCGGTTCCCACAATAAAGATCGGTTTGGTGATTTTCATCCGGGCCAGGATGGAGGGCGGTGGGTAATAGCCGGTGCTGGGGGAATTGGCCCGGGGCAATCTAACCGCTGCCGGACCGGTAAACCAACGCATCAGGGGCGTCCCCGAAGGCGTAGGGGAGCTAAGCCGGACGATGAGGATTGACTGCGCTGGTGCAGAGAGCGGGCGACCGGACTCGAACCGGCGACGTCCAGCTTGGGAAGCTGGCATTCTACCACTGAATTACGCCCGCGGGAAACGGTCGGAATGTAAGGCTTGGGCGGCAGGAGGTGAAGAGGGCAGTACCACTGCCGACTACATCGAAGCCGAAGCCTCCAGAAAGCTGCGCAAGTCGGGCTCGCTGATAGCTGGCTCTCCCGGTGCGACATTGTCGAGCCGGCCGTCGCGCATCCAGCGCTCGAGCTCACCCACAAGATCGAACAGGTGGTCGAACGAATCCACGATAAACAGCAGCGGCTGGTACCGATCGATCTCGAAGTACTGGTTGATTACCCACTCGAGCTGCATCGGGTAGCGCTGCACGTCCGGTGAGTCGATCGCGTGGGCGATCTCGCCATAGGAGCTGAGGAGCCCGCTTCCGTAGACTCTGAGCCCTCCATCCTGCCGCATCAGCCCGAACTCGATGGTGAACCAGAAGAACCTCGCCATCGCCTTAAAAATGCTGGTAACCCGGCGAATCTTCTCCTTCTCATCTCGGATACCGGCCACGATCTCGGCGGCCGTGTGAGCGCAATCGCCAAACCGGACGAGTGTATCGGCGAACGCTCGGTCGGTGTGCATCGGAACATGCCCGGCGATATCGTGAAATATGTCGGGCTCGGGAAGGTAGTCGAGCGCCGCACCGTCCCGTATGGTGATGGTGGTGGGAAACTCGCGATTGCGCAGGCAATCGAAGAAGAGAAACGAGGGGATGTAGCCGCTCACCGGCTTGGCCTTGAATCCGGTGAGCGGACCGAGAAAACGGTTGACGTCTTCCAGCCGGGGCATCCGGTTCGGATCGAGACAGAGACTATCGATGCCCTGGACGAACCGCGGGTTGGCATACCGGCGCCAGCGGTCCTCCATTCGGGAGAACAGCCTGCGCCACGCGTCATGGTTGGCTTCGGAGTAGAGCTCGTACGGCTGGTGGATGTACAGCCGGCCCTCTTCCTGCGCCTGTTCGATGAACGGTGCCTTCGTGGTGGTCAGACCACCGCCAGCCTGTTCAGCTCGAACTGTCGCCATCGGTCTCCTTCCCGACTCGGGAACAATGTCCTTGTCGGCTCCGGCGGGTGCCGGAGCTCCAGAACGACTCTACTTCCGCTTATAGCGCCACGCCGTGATCCCCGCCCCCTTCGCCTCTATGGCGAGATCGTGCGTTGCCCCTGCCGTGAGAGTCGGCACCTGAGCTTCCTGGGTTGTCACCACACCGCCCTTTGCATCGAGGAACTCGAAGACCAGCACCACTGGCGCCGGCGGAATTGCCTTGCCGGTTGGCGTCTGGGCCTCTCGTCCGGTGGCTGAACCAGTGAGCTTGGCACCGTCGCCCGCAGCCGTGAGGTCGGTGACCTTAATGTCCACCGGCAATGCCAACACCCCCTCGGCGAGCTTGACGGCGCTGTTGATCTTCTTGCTCTGGCGGTGGCCCTCCCGCTGCAGTTTCAGCGCGTTCTCGCTCATCGGCTCGATGGCAACGAGCCGGTCCGCAGCGGCCAGCAGCTTCGGTCCGTCTTTGAGCGCCAGGTACGTGTTGCTGAGGTTCGAGAGCGCGTCACGGTTGTACGGCTCGGCCACCAGCGCCTTCTCGAAGGCGGCGGCCGCCTCCGCGTATTTCTTTTCGTTGTAGAGATTGACGCCGATGTTTGAAATGTCCTCGGCTCCCACCGCGGCCGCACCAGTGGCCTCGCTGGTGGCTCCCATGGCCAGAAGCTCCTGCTCGAGTGCCTTTGCCTTGTCGGTCTTTCCAGTGGTCCGATAGAGACCCGCAAGGGCCTTTTTGGCTTCGATGTCTTTCGGTACCCACCCGATGAACCGCTCCAGCGCCGCGATCGCCTCGTCGTTGCGGTTGGCGCCTTGAAGTACGGCGGCCAGGTTGAATGTCGCCGAGTTACGGTCTGCGGGAAGGTTCGCCGCGGTCGAGACGTCAGCGGCACCCTTGAAGTAGACGATGGCGCTGTCGGTTGCCTTCTGGTTCGCGAAGATTACACCCGCGGCGGTGTAGGCCTGGGGCTTGTCGCGATAGATCGTGTTGGCCTGGCGAAACAGGACCAGCGCAGAATCGTCCTTCTGTTCTTTCGCGAAGGTGATTCCGCCGTTTACCAGCGGAACCCAGCCGGAGTAACGAACGTCGCTGATATCTTTCTTACACGCCGGGATTAGAGCCAGCGCCCTGGTCAACGCGCTGTCGGCGCCCACGATGTCACCCTGCTGGAGAGAGATCCGCCCGAGGTAGTACCAGACCGCCGGATTCTTCTCCTGCTTGTTCTGCTCGATGGCCTCGAGCAGGACTTTTTTCCCACTGGTAAGCGCCCGGGCCCGGTTCGCCGGGACCTCGGTTTCAATGCCGGTCTTCAGGTAGGTTGCGCCACTCTGCACCTTGAAATGGCCGGCCTTGAGACCGCAGGTGGGGGGAGTGTACTTGGACGGCATCGCCTGAACGACCCGTTGGTTGACGACCGTTTGAGCCGCTGCCGGCGCTGCGCTGAAGGACCCGAGCAGGATCACTGCGGACAGGATTCTGTTTCTCACTATTATGACTCCTTGTTCGGGGCCCCCGGCCCGGCATTTTCGGCGCTCACCAGACGGAGAGCCCGGGATTGCAAGTCCCTTGCCACTTCATGCGCCGGCCTGCCGGTTTGGCGAGCCAGCGCCGCAACGTCCTCGTACTCGGGCTTTACCCTGGGGCCGTCAGGGCCCTCCAGCACCTTAACCCGTACCGCAACTCCGTCCGCGGTGGTGACCTCGACCTCGCGCCGAGCCAGTGTGACGCGCTCAGCATTATATCGCCGGATTCCCGCCGTGGTGCTGTGACGAAACAGCGTTTCGGCCACCCTGTCGGCTTCAGCCGGAGCCGCGGTTATTTCCACCCGAAAGCCGGTACGGCCTTTCTTCATCTGGGTGGGCCACAACTGCACGTCGAGCGCTCCCGCCAGGACGAGCGCCTCCCGCATCGGGTCCAGGTACTCGGGACTGAAATCGTCCAGATCGGTGGACAGCAGGACCACCTCCCCGGCCTCGACTGCAGCCGACGCCAGAATGAGCCGCAACGCATTGGGGTAATCACGGGGGTTGCGGGCCCCTGCTCCCCAGGCGCCCGCACCGGTCGCGCGCCAGTGCGCCGGCGGTGTTCCTGAGGATAGTACCCGCACAAGGACGGCTCCCGTCGGCGTGGTCGCCTCTCCAGTCACCGGACCGTTCGGGCCAACCTCCACGCCTTCGAGGAGAATCGAAGTGGCCGGGGCAGGCACCGGCATCACCCCGTGCGCTGCTCGCACCCACCCGCTCCCCAACGCAACCGGCCGGTTGTACACCCGGGTTATCCCGAGCTGCTCGAATCCTTCGATGCCTCCGACAATATCGATGAGTGCGTCCACGGCGCCTACTTCGTGCAGCGGGACCCGGTCGGCCGACAGTCCGTGCACGCGACCTTCCGCTTCACCGAGTAGCTGGAATGCGTGTACCGCCCGCTCCCTCACCCAGGGAGACAACCGGGCGCGTTCTACGATGCCTATCAGCTCGCCAATGTGGCGATGGGGTCCGGCGTGGTGGCTGTGATCCCCATTAGCCTGGTGAGTGTGCTCGTGTACAGCCTCGGCCGGCTCTTCCCGGGAACCGTCAGGCAGGCAGACATCGACCTTTACCGCCCTCACCCCACACCGATCTACCGGAGCGGTCTGGACGGTCACCTGCGGGAAGCCGAGCCGGCCAGGAAGAGACCGCAGCCACTCAGCGGGTGCGCCGGCGGCCAGAAGGGCTCCCAGCAGCATGTCTCCGCTGATTCCGGAGACCGGATCGAGGATCGCAAACTGTCCATCGGGCATAGACTTAGAAATATGCGCGTGGGGGAAGACAGGCGGTAGGGGACGGCTGGATGGGTCTGTCCGCGCGCTCGCCCTGCTTCCGCCCGTCAGCTCGTCTTGAGGTGGTCCAGGATACGCTCCGCCAGCCGGGTTGAGACCCCGGGCATCGAGGCGAGCTCGGCCACAGACGCCGACCGGACCCCGGCCAGGCTGCCAAAGCGATCCAGCAGCTGACGCCGCTTCGAGGCGCCGACGCCAGGAATGTTGAGCAGCTCCGAGGTGATCGTCCTCTGGGTTCGCCGGGTCCGGTTGTAGGCCAGCCCGAAACGATGCGCCTCGTCGCGGGCACGCTGCAGGAGCCTGAGGGAGGGGCTTCGCCGCGGGAGCCGCATGCTTTCGGCGCGGCCGGGCAGGAATACCTCCTCCTCTCTCTTGGCCAGGCTCACTATTGGGAGCTCTTCCAGCCCCAGCTGCCTTGCGGTTTCGACCGCCGCACTGAGCTGGCCCTTGCCACCGTCGATTACGATCAAGTCGGGAAGCTGAAGCCCCTCCTCTCGGCGCCGGGTCAGATAGCGGGTGAGGACCTCCTGGATAGCTGCGTAATCGTCCTGCTGTCCTGATCCTTTGATTTTGAACTTGCGATACTCGTTTTTGCGCGGCCTCCCAGCCTCAAACCAGACGAGGGAGCCGACAGTATCGCGACCCTGATTATGTGAGATGTCTACGCAGATGAAGCTGCGCGGCACGATGCTGAGCCCCAGATCGCGACCCAGGGCGTAGACCGGATCCTCGGCCCTCTCCTCGGTCTCGAACGACTCGATCCGGAGACTCTCCAGCAGATGCCGGGCGTTCTGATCGGCCAGCTCGAGCCAGCGTTGCGCTGTACCCCGCTGAGGCACTAGCCAGTCGGTATCTGGCAGCAGCTCCCGCAACGTATCCCATTCATCGGGAGGCAGCGGAATGACCAGGCGGCGGACCCGGCCCTCGACCGGCACGTAGTAACGAACCAGGAATGCGCTCAACACCACGCTGTCTTGCTCCTCTTCGACACCCTCGAGGAATCGGTGCTCCCGCCCGACCACGCGTCCTTTGCGGACCCGGATGAGAACACCGACGGCGTCGTCGCCGTCCCGAGCGTACCCGATCACGTCGGCATCGCCAGTACCGATTATCTCGACGCTGGCGGGCTCATCCAGGCGATCGAGCCACCGTAGAGCGTCCCTCATTTCCCGGGCCCGCTCGAAATCCTCTCGCCCGCTTGCCTCCAGCATTGCCTCTCGCACCCGGGCCCGCACGTCCTGCGTCCTGCCCTCGAGAAACTCGACGACATCGGTGACCATTCGCACATAGTCCGGCACGTCATGCCATCCCATACATGGCGCCCGGCAGCGCCCAATGTAGAAGTCCAGGCAGGGGCGTTCCCGGCGGTCTTCCGGCAGCCTGTCCTGGCAACTCCGCACGGTGTAAAGCCGGCGGATGATCGCGAGGGTACGCCGCAACTGCCCGACGTCGGTGTAGGGGCCGAAGTAGCGGGCGCCTGGAATGTCGCGCCTCCGGGTCACCAGCACCCGCGGAAAGGATTCTGCCAGGGTCACGGCAATGGATGGATAGCTCTTGTCGTCTTTGAGCCGGACGTTGAACCGAGGGCGGTACTCCTTGATGAAGTTGTTCTCGAGAATAAGCGATCCCGCCTCACTGGGAACGACGATGGTATCCACATCGGCTATAAGCCGCTGGAGCAGGCGGTTCCGCGGGCTTTCGGGAAAGTCAGTGGCGAAGTAGCTGCGTACTCTGCTGCGGAGCCTTTTAGCCTTGCCGACGTACAGGACCTCCCCCTCGGTGCCCCTCCAGAGGTACACACCCGGTCCTTCCGGAAGCGTATCGAGCTTCCGCTGCAGTTCCTCGGGTATGGGGGGAGTAGTCACGGGTTTCTCGCTTGCAAACTAACCGGCCCTCGGCCAGCCTACTCTGCCCAGGAGTCGGCGCGCGTGTGGCACGCCGAGGCTGGTTGAGATGGCGATGTATGCGACACCGTACATACCAAGGGAGAATAATGCCACAACCAGTGGATGCAGGCCCTCCAGTGCCAGCTTGACGACCCAACCGGCAGCAGCGGCGGTCAGAGCGCTAGCCCAGAGCTTTGCCAGAAAGGAGAGGGGGGTCCCGGTCCAGCCCAATCGGGGCGTAAGGGCCCGCCGGAGCAGATAAAACTCGATCCAGGCCGCCAGCCCCGATGCCAGCGTTATCCCGGCTGCGCCCCACCGCGGCTCTATCCCGAGCTGCCGCGGCAGGGGAACAGCGAAGAGGTATCCCAGCCCAATCGTCAATGCCACCCGGACCATCGCGAACCGGAGCGGGGTCCGGGTGTCCTGGAGCGCATAGTAGGTCGAGGCGTACAGACGTCCCCAGGTCGAGGCCAGGAGGCCGATTGCCGAGCCGGCGAGAATCGCCCAGACGTACACCGTCATTGCGCGGGTGAAGGCGCCCGTCTGGTAGAGGGCGCCGGCAACTACGTCTCCCAGCGCCAGAAAGATCACCGCCGACGGAATGACAAAGAAGGCGATCTGGCGAAGCCCGGCATCCAGCCGCCCCCGCAACTGTTCGGCGCGCTCACTCTCACCTCCGGCAATGCCGGCCATGGCCGGCAGCTCGGCCGCCGCCACCGACATCCCGAAGAGGCTGACCGGCAACGTGTATAACACCTGGGCATAGGAAATAGCGGCCACGGCGCCGGTGGGGAGGAGGCTGGCGATCACGGTATCAACGTAGGAGCTGATCTGGACCACGCCCCGCCCGGCGAAAATCGGGAGAGAGTTGCGAACCACCGTTCGAACCGCGTCAGCTCCTCGGCTCAGGGAAGGAGACACGCCACCGAGAAGCCCGGACACGGTGGGAAGTTGAACCGCGAACTGCAGGGCGCTCCCCGCCACCGAGCCCCACGCGGCAATCTCCGCCAGCCGGTAGCCACCGGCTCCGCCGCCGAAGGCGAGCAGGGTGCCGATGATCGCGAGGTTCCAGAAGACCGGCGCCACGTACGAAAGGAAGAAACGGCCATGGCTGTTGAGCACCCCAAGGCACCACGCCGAGAGAACCAGAAGCCCTGCTCCAGGAAAGAAGATGCGGGCGAGGCGGATGGTGGCCTCCCGCTTCTCGCCATCGAAGCCGGGCGTGAAAACGGTGACGAGCGCCGGCGTAATCAGCACGCCTAAGAGCACCACCACGGAGACCGCCAGGGCCAGCAGGCTGCCCACCGCAACCGCAACCTTCCGGGCCTCGTCCCGGTCCTGCTGGAGCAGCTTCACGTAGACGGGAATGAACGAGGCGGAAAGGACTCCCTCGCCGAAGAGATTCTGGAGGAAGTTCGGAAGCTTGAATGCCGCGTTGAAGGCGTCGGCGGCGGCTGAGGTGCCGAAGTAGTGAGCGAAAACCCGGTTTCGGACCAGTCCCAGGATCCGGCTCAGCAGGATGCCCGCGGCGACCATCGCCGCGGGACGATAAGGACGCTCCTCCCGCGTGGTCAGTGATCCTGGGGCGGTGGGAGGGTTGAACGCTGCGGGGCCTCGAGCAGTCGTTGCAGAAAAGCATTCTCGTCCTGCAACCCCTGAACGCTGCGCATCAGATCGTCGACTTCCGCTTCCAGGAGCTCGACCTTCTTTGCGAGCTCGGACAGAGCGGGAGGCGTTGCCTGAGGTCCTTCCAGTCGCCGGGCAAGTGCGCGGCCGATAGGTGAGTCAACCACTATCCCGATGATAGGGATCAGCAGGGCAACGAGCAGGATCAGCGCGATGATAGACACGGAGTCGAGTCTACGACGGATTCAGAGCGCCCTCAAGGGCGGTAGCATACCACGCCTCAATGGCCTCGCCGAGCTCGGTCAGCAGCGCGGGACCGTGGCGCGCCAGGAACGGCGCGACGGTGAGTACCCTTTCCTGAGGCTTATTGTCCGGCATGACCAGGGCCCGCGCTTTTCCAATTTGACCGAGCTCCGTTTCTTGCCGCCGCTTGAGGTGTTGAACCAGCTTGCGCTCCATATCGTTTATCCCGCCCAGCGCCTGATTCCTGGCCCCTTGCACCGGCCGCGCCAGGGTGGGATCGATCCCGAGCGCGCTGTTGCCGAGCGCCTCGTAGCCCGATTCGATCGCGGCACGCAGCTCCTCGATCGCGCGGGTGGCGTCGCCCGGCAGCTGCGAACGTACCAGCTTCGCCTCCAGAGCTCCCGGCGCCTCCAGCAGGTCTTCCAGGTCGATGCTGAACTTTTGAAGCACACGGTCGACCCGAGGCTCCACCAGAATTCCCGACCAGCGCGGCAGGGCAAGCTGCCGATGAATCCGCATTCGCTCGTACACCGGGGTGGTCAGCGCCAAATACCGGAGCTCGCCCGGGCCGGCGAGGTAGGCGGCGGTGGGCAGCAGCGCGCTCTCCACGACCGGCCGCAGGAGGACGTTGGGAGATAGTCGTTCCGGCTCGGATGCGGCAACCCGTTGAAGGGCCGCGAGGTTGAACCGCTCCCTGCTGCGCCGCGTCAGAAATGCACCGTCGTCCAGCACCAACCGGTCGCGGCCCTGCGCGCCCTCCAACATCACCAGGGTTGCGCCGTCACCCACGGGCACACCTGGATCCGACCCTGCCAGGCGCAGCTCCTCGGACCGGTGGCCGAGATCACGGTCCAGGTCCTGGGCTAACCCAAGTGCACGCACCAGGTGGCGTGCGGCGGCGCGCTTCACGGCTGGATGGGTGCTCTCCAGAACGGCGACCCCGAGAGGCGCAAGCAACTCGGCGAGGGCGCCGGCGAAGCTGCCCGCCACGGTTGCCGCCGGCCGATAGTGCCGCCGTAGCCACTCGAGGGTGAAATCGCGGAACTCGGATGGCGGCAGGTCAGCGGCTAGCGCCTCGAGCGTCGGCTCCACCTCAGGGCCCAGGATCTGACGGTACATCGGAGTGAGCGGCGCATCGGGGGCACGAGGCGGCAGGCCGGCATTAACAACGGAGCCGTCTGCCGAGATCCAGTTGGCGCGGCTCGCCTCGACGAAATCGTGGTCGTCCCCGGCGACCCAGAACACAGGTACCACCGGTCGGTGCCATTGCCGCTCCAGGACTCGGGCGAGCGCGGCGGTGGACACCGCCTTATAGAGCGTGTAGAGCGGACCGGTAAACAGTCCCGGCTGCTGTCCGGTGGTGACCACGAATGCACCGGGCTGTTTCAAGCGCGCGAGGATCGCTTCGCGCGCCGCGGAGGCCACGATGGCCGGAGCCAGGGTTGGATCGAAGTGCCCTTCCCGCGGGCTCGGGAGCTCGATGGAGGGGCTGAGAGGAGTCGACACCAAGCGCATGGTCATCCGACCTGCCCCACGAGAATGGTACGGGGCGAGTCGGGGAGGAGCGGTGCAGCCTGGTAATCGCCGAACCGGAACCGTACCGCCACGCCGGCCGCTTCGAGCATCTCCGACATCTGCTGCGGCTCGAATAGCCGCACCCTTTCGCGGTAATGGCGTCCCTCCGAGGCCCGGATGCTCTTGCAGACGTAACGGCCATCGGGCGAGACCGAGCGTGACACCTGCACCGTCGATCCGGCCAACTCGAGGGTCTCCTCCGGTACCAGCTGCCGGCGGACCGCGGCAGGGTTAAGAAAGTCAATCACGAACCAACCCCCCGCTCGAATCGTGGCGATCATCTCACCGAGGGCCGCAGTGTGTTCGGTGTCCTGATCGAAATAGCCGAAGCTGGTGAACAGATTGACCGTCAAGTCCATCGAGCCGGGACGGATAGGGAGCTGACGCATATCGGCCCGAACCAGGGGAGCCTCGGTTACCTGGCGGGCCAGGCGCAACAGCGTCTGGGATAGATCTACTCCGGTACAGCGGGCGCCGGCGGCCTGAAAGGCACGGGCATGCCGACCGGCTCCAGAGGCCACATCGAGCACTCGCCAGCCAGGCTCAAAGGGCACCGTCCGCAGGATGAGATCCACCGCCTGCTCCGCCTCGGCATCGTTCCGGTGGGGGTAGAGCCGAAGGTACTCTTCGCCGAACCATTCTTCGAACCATTCCATGAGGCTATTGGCTATTGGCTGTTGGCTGTTGGCTGTTGGCTGTTGGCTAAAAAGCACGGGACGGGAGCTGTCCTGGGCTGGGAATGGCCCATAGCCAATAGTTCATAGCCCTTTATGATACGGCTCGCCCCTCAGAATCGTGAACGCCCGGTAAAGCTGCTCGGTGACCACGACGCGGGCCAGCTCGTGCGGAAGCGTCAGGGGACCGAGACTCCAGCGGGCCACCGCGGCAGAAACCAGGGTCTCGTCCAGTCCGTGCGACCCTCCAATCACGAACGTCAGCGGCCGCGCAGCGACCAGCCAGCGCTCGAGCTGCTTCGCCAGGTCGGCGCTGGTCCAGCCGGCGCCGACTCGCGCCAATGCCACCACATTGGAGCTTTCCGTTAGACGAGCCCGAAGCCGTTCGGCCTCCTCCGCCCGCTGGGCCGCGACTGTGGGAGCTCGACTCGCCTCCCGCACCTCGTTCTCCCGAAAGGTGGCGTATCGCTGCAGGCGCCGGGCGTAGTCGTCAAAGGCCTCACGGTAGTACGGCCGCAGCTTCCCGACCGCGACGACCGAGATTTCCACCTGTAGTTACTGCCCATCCGCCCTGGGGGCACCCGTCCCGCTGCCCCGCCGCTCAGCCTTCACGCGTACATCCCTCTGAGCCGGTGCACCGCGGCCACCCGTTCGATCGCCTGCATGTATGCGCCGATTCGCATGTTGATTCCGTGGCGGCCGGCCATTGCGGCCACCTCGTCGAAGGAGTGCACCATGATCCGTTCCAGCCGCTGATTCACGGTTTCCTCATCCCAGAAGTACCCGCCGCGGTCCTGCACCCACTCGAAGTAGCTTACCGTCACCCCGCCGGCATTCGCCAGAATGTCAGGAATGACGAAGACCCCGTTCTCTTCCAGGATCTTGTCGGCGCCCGCCGTTGTGGGACCGTTAGCTCCCTCGCAGATGATGCGGGCCTTGATGTCCGCGGCGTTGTGGCTGGTGATGACGTTCTCCATGGCTGCGGGCACCAGGACGTCGCAATCGAGGGTCAGGAGTTGCTCGTTGGTGATCTGCTCGGCCTCAGTGTAGCCGCTCAGGAAGCGGTGCTGCCGCACGTGCTGGAGAACTTCCTTGATCCTGAGGCCCTTGGAGTTATAGATGCCGCCCGACTTGTCGCTGACGGCAATGATCTTCATCCCCTGCTGCTCCATAAGCGCGGCGGAGACCGAGCCGACGTTTCCGAACCCCTGCACCGCCACCCTGCTGCCCTCAACCGGCATGCGCAGCTTGTTCAGCGCCTGACGAGTGACCAGCATACACCCCCGCCCCGTTGCCTCGCGCCTTCCCAGCGAGCCGCCCATCTCCACCGGCTTGCCGGTTACCACCGCGGTAACGGTATGGCGCTTATGCATGGAGTAGGTGTCCATGATCCACGCCATCATCCGTTCGTTGGTGTTCATGTCGGGAGCGGGCACGTCCGAGTCGGGGCCGAGCGTGTCGATGATAGCCGAGGTGTAGCGCCGGGTGACCCGCTCGAGCTCCGGGTTTGACATCGTGCTCGGGTCGCAGACCACGCCGCCCTTGGAGCCCCCGAACGGAATGTTCACCACCGCGCACTTCCAGGTCATCCATGCCGCCAGGGCCTTCACTTCGTCCAGGGTGACGTTCAGGTCGAACCTGATGCCTCCCTTGGCCGGTCCGCGAGAAGTGTTGTAGAGCACCCGGTAGCCTACGAACACATCCGTGTCCCCGTTGTCTCGGAGGATCGGCACCGAGACGATGATCTGCTTCTCGGGACTCCGCAGAACCTTGTACAGCCCGGGGTCGAGATTGAGCCGCGTGGCCGCATAATCGAAGCGCGACATCATCGCCTCGAATGGATTCTCCTCAGCGAGGAACTTGTCCTTGTCGGGGCGGATGAGATCTTGGGTCGGACGAGGGGTGACGGTGGTCATAGGGGTTCCGGTGCGCTCCGAGAGGTTGTGTTTTTTACAATCCATCCACCGGCGTAACGACGGCGTCCAGCGCTGCGGCGATCCTGTCGCCACCTTCTTCCCACTCCAGATCGAGCATGGCTACGAGGGGCTCAGGCACTGAATTGGGCCAGCGGTTCCGCAGCTTCACCGCATCTTTCTGGGTAATCACGACGTGATCGGCCCTGCGGGCGGCATGGGCCAGCCAGGCGACATCCTCATCGCGGTAGTCGTGGTGGTCTTTCCAGGTGGCGACTTGAACGGCCGCGCCGGTCGCTTTGGTCTGGGCAACGAACGCATCAGGATCGGCTATGCCGGAGGCGGCCACGACCCGCTTCCCGGCGAGGGCGGAGGCGGGCTTGCGGGTACCGCTTACCATGCCTTCGAGGTAGCGAAGGCCGAGGTGGGCGATCGCGACCGGTCCTGACACCCTGGCCTGCAAATCGGCGGCGAGGGATGCGGCGGCCTCGGCGGTCGCCCGCTTCCGGGTGACGATCACCGCGTCGGACCGATCCAGCGCGCTAAGGCCTTCACGCCAGGGGCCGGCCGGCAAAGGCCAGCGCACTGCCCGGATCGTTTCGGCGCTCACCACCGCAATGTTGAGATCCCGCCGGACGTCCAGCCGCTGATACGCATCGTCGAGCACCAGCACCTCCGCCCCTCGCGCCAGCGCGCGCTCCGCTCCCGACGCTCGATCGGGGTCGGCAACGACCTGTGCCTCGGGCACCGCGTGCTGATGCACCAGGACCTCGTCACCTCCGTAGCCGCGGAGCAGGATACCGGGGACCAGGCCGCGAGACACATAGTGGCGGGCGATCCAAATGGCGATCGGTGTCTTACCCGATCCCCCCACGGTGAGGTTACCCACGGCCACCGAGGGGAGCGGCAGATCCTGAACCGCGAACCAGCCACGAGTGTACGCGAGCTCACGCGCGGCCATGGCGCCACGCCAGAGCCCGGAGGCAGGCAGCAGGGCCAGGCGCACGAGCCGGGCGTCCGGGCGCCTGCTGGTCCAAAGCCATCGCACCAGCCGATGAGTATCGCCCCGCCGCGTCATGGAACCATCCTGGAAACCTCGTCGAGACCCTCAGCTGCCCGCGCCAGCCCCTCCGCCAGACCTTGCTCTCCCTCTGCCACCTCGAAAGGCCTGCCGTAGGTGATCCGCACGCGGGTCAGGGGCTTCGGGATCATGAAACGATCCCATGAATGTAATCTCCACGCTCGATCGGCCTCCGCGTGGATAGGCACGATCACTCCGCCCCCACGCTGCGCCGCGGCAACGACCCCGGGTTTGATCTCGCGACGCGGGCCCCGGGGACCGTCCGGTGTAAACGCCACCGATCGGCCCGCCCGAAGCTCGCGTACCGCGCCGAGGAGAGCGCGGGTACCGCCCCGAGTGCTCGAGCCGCGGACTGCCCTATACCCGAGCGTGGCAGCCAGGTCCGACAGATACTGGCCATCACGCGCCTCGCTCACCACGATGGCAACCCCCTGGTTCCGGTGCTGCCATAGTAGCGGCAGCAGCGCCTCGTGCCACAGGAGGAACACGTGAGACCTCCTAGCCTGATACAGCACCCGCCAGCGCTCCTCGTGAACCAGCCGGACGCGCCAGGATGACGCCAGCATGCGCACCACCGGACCGCTGATAGCCCGAGCCGCAGCCGGCGGCACCTTCAGTCTCACGGCGTCAGCAGCTCACTTGCCAGCGCTACCACCCGTGTCGTGGCGCCGGCGTTCCCGAGCCGCTCGCGAACCAGAGCCAAGCCCTCGCGTTGGGCCAGGGTCCCTGGATCGGTAGGTCTCAGCAGCGGCCTGATGGCATTCGCCAGCTCCGCGGCCGTGGCCTGATCCTGCAGTATCTCGGGCACAACCTCGCGCTCGGCCACCAGGTTCACCAGGCTGACCCATCGCACTGTGCGCACCCGCTGAAACATGGCCCACGTGAGCGGGTGAACCTTATAGGCCACGACCATTGGAGTGTCGGCCAGCGCTGCTTCCAGCGTGGTGGTGCCCGACTTGGCCAGGGCCGCATCAGCCGCGGCGAACACCGGCACCGGGTTTCCTCGCAGCACCTCGATCGGTCCCGGGTCGGGATACACTCCGTCGGGAATGCCTGCAACAAGCACTCGATCGCAGCTACCCTCCTGGAGCAGCCGTAGCCCCGCATCGCGGAACGGCTCCCACAGCCGCCGGATCTCCTGCCCCCGGCTGCCGGGGAAGATGCCCAGCACCCGGCTCGTGGCCGGGATGCCCAGCTGAGCCCGGGCTTGCTCGCGACTGGGCCAGGGTCCCCGATCGACCAGTGGATGGCCGACGTACTCGCTTCGGAGGCCGAGGCCGCCAAAAAACATCTTCTCGAACGGCAGCACCACCGCGAGCCGGTCAACCGCCGCCGCAAGCCGCCGCGCCCGGCCTGGCCGCCAGGCCCACAGCTGGGGTGCGATGTAATACAGCACCTTCGTTCCGGTGGCGTGCGCCGCCTCTGCTACCCGCACATGGAAGCCGGGATAGTCCACCAGAATGACCAGGTCATAGCGCCCGACTTTGAAGTCGTTCCGGAGCGCTTTGAGCAGCCGGTAATGCGCCCGGATCTTGGTAATGACCTCGACCAGGCCAAAAGCGGCGAGCCCTTCCATTGGGTAGCGAAGCGTGGCCCCGGCCTGCTCCATGTGAGGGCCGCCGAGCGCCTCGATGGCAGCATCCGGGTAGCGGGTCCGGAGCGCCCGAACGACACCCGATCCGTGGAGATCGCCCGACGGCTCGCCAGCGGAAATGAAAATGCGAGGCGTGCCCCGCGAGGCCATCAGTGAGTGGAAACCGCGAGCGGAGGGGTCCGCACGGCATCGGCGACCCGGAGGGCAAGCTCCAGAGCCGCCCGCCCTTCTTCCCCGCGGACCACTACCTCGTGCTCCCCACGAACCGCGTGCACGAAGCTTTGCAGCTCCAGGGAGAGTGCATCGGCCTCGGGCGCTTGGAGCACGATCTGCTCCACCACGTCAGCCAGCTCCCGGCCCGTCCCCGGTTGCCAGCCTTGCCTCAGCCGCATGAACTCGCCCGCGCCGGTGGCCAGATCCAGCGAGAAGTAGCCGTTCGACTGGAAGAGGCGGAGGCGGCGCACGCGATCTCGGGCCACCCGGGAGGCCGTGGCCAGGGCGACGGCGCCGTTGGCGAATTCCACCCTGGCGTTGGCGATGTCGAGGTGGGGCGAGAGGACCGGAAGTCCCGAAGCGCGGACCTCCGTTGCCACGCTACCCGTCAGGTGCAGTACGAGATCGAGGTCGTGAATCATGAGGTCGAGGACCACGGCCACATCGGTTCCCCGGGGCTGAAACGGTGCCAGCCGAAGGCTTTCTATGTACCGCGGTCCGTCGAGGTACGCCTCCGCCGCCCGGAGCGCGCGATTGTAGCGCTCGATGTGACCCACCTGAAGTTGGACCTGCCTCCGCTTGGCGGCGGTAATCAGGTAATCGGCCTCGGCGAGAGTGGAGGCCAGCGGCTTTTCCATCAGCACCGGCACGCCCTGCTCCAGCGCTCGCAGGCCGACTTCCGCGTGTGCCGGCGTCGGAACGGCTACGGTGACTGCCTCGACCTGGCGGAGCAGCTGGTCCAGGTCCCGAAACGCGGTCGTTCCCAGCCCGCTCGCGACCTTTACCGCCCGGGCACGATCGGTGTCGTACACACCCGCCAGCCGAACGTGATCGAGGTGGGCAAGATGCCGGGCGTGGTGCTGCCCCAGGGCGCCAACCCCGATGACCCCAACCGGCAGGCGCGTCGTCACGCCGGCACACCCCGCTCACTTGACTCGACGAATGCGAGGAAGCGCTCGACTTCCGGGGAAGGCGGAAGATCAGTACGGGCGCGCTCGAGCGCTTGAGACAGATTGAGGTCGGAGTTAAAGAAGAGCCGGTAGGCCCGCTTGAGCGCCGCAACCGTCTCACCAGGAAAACCCGCTCGCTGGAGACCGAGCGAGTTGAGCCCGTAGAGCTCCATCGGGTTGCCGACTGCCTTGACGTAGGGGGGGATGTCCTGGTTGACCCGCGAGCCGCCTCCGACGAACGCATAGGTCCCGATGGTGACGAACTGATGGACGGCGTTGAGCCCGCTGAGGATGGCACGGTCGTGGATGGTGACGTGGCCGGCGCACTGGGTGGCGTTGGCGATCACGACGTCGTCGCCGACGTGGCAGTCGTGCGCAAGATGCACGTACGTCATGATGAAGCATCGGGCGCCCACCGTGGTCTTGTACGTGGCGGCGGTTCCCCGGTTGATGGTCGAGTACTCGCGGATGATGGTGCCCTGCCCGACTTCGACCCAGGTTTCCTCACCACCGTACTTGAGGTCCTGCGGGTCCCCCCCGAGAATGGATCCGTCGCCGATCAAGACGTCCTCGGACAGGCGCACATTCTTCTCCAGCGTGGCACGCGGCCCGATGCGACAACGGTCGCCGACAGTCACCCGGGGACCAACGATGGCGTAGGGGCCAATAGAGACGCCGGCGCCGATGTCGGCGGTCGGATCGATCAGCGCCGTCGGGTGTATCACCGATCCACCACTCGCGCCATCATCTCCGCCTCAGCCACGACCAGTCCATCCACGTACGCCACGCCCTTCATGCGGCAGGTGCGCCCACGATTCTGCAGCATCTCGAGCTCGCAGCGAAGCTGGTCGCCCGGGAGGACGGGGCGGCGGAACTTTACGTTGTCCAGCGACATGAAGTACACCACCTTTTGATCCGGATCCTCGATCGTACCGAGGAGCAGCATACCTCCGACTTGCGCCATCGCTTCGATGATGAGCACCCCGGGCATAATCGGGTGACCGGGGAAATGGCCCTGAAAGAACGGCTCGTTGATCGTCACGTTCTTGATCCCGACAATGCGCCGGGTGCCCTCGACCTCGATGATCCGGTCCACCAGCAGGAAAGGGTACCGGTGAGGGATTACGTCCAGAATCCGGCCGATGTCCATCACAACGCCTCCGTCTCGCTGTCCGGTGCGGGTGAGCCAACGGGCCAGCGCAATGTTACCCTGGTGGCTCGGCTTGGTGGCTACGATATGGGCCTGGATCCGGCCTCCGGTCAGGGCCAGATCGCCAAGGATGTCGCCGGCCTTGTGACGCACGAACTCATCGGGCCAGCGAAGCGACCCCCCCACGAGCCCGTCCTCCGACAGGACGAGGGTGGATTCGAGGGCGGCGCCAAGAGCCAGCCCCCGGGCACGAAGCGCTTCCGCCTCGCGGAGGAACCCAAACGTCCGGGCCTGGGCCAGCTCCCGGGCAAAGCCTCCTGGCGTGATGTCGTACGAACCGGTCTGCCGCCCGATGAGCGGATGAGACCATTCAATGGTGGTTGTGAGACGGAGAGTCCTGGCGGGCGCCACCAGGTAAGAGGAGTCGGCCTCCGAAACATCAGATGGCGACGTCACCCGGTACACCACAGGGTCTCCCGGCTGCTCCACGATGCCCGCCTGCTCCAGCGCGGTGAGATAGGGAGCGAACGATCCGTCACCGATGGGCGGCTCGGGTCCGTCGAGGTCTATAGTGAGGTCATCGATCTGCAGCGCGGCCGCCGCGGCAAGCAGGTGCTCGACCGTTTGGACCACGGTCTCGCCTTGTCCCAGTACGGTGCGCCGCTCGGTCGACTGAACCTCGCTCAGCCGGGCGGGGATGACCGGAGCACCCGGCAAATCGGTCCGGCGAAACACGATCCCCTGCCCCGACGGTGCCCCCTGACATACTGCCGAGACCGAGGACCCGCAATGCAGCCCGATTCCGCTCACGCGAGCACCCTGGGCGAGGGTGCGCCTAGGCATGCGACGCGCGCTCCGGCACCAGCCGCTCCAGCTCATCGACAATCGGCGCGAGCCGGTACATGGCGGCCTGGGCCCGCAGGAACTGCCGATGCGGCCGCGCCGGGTGGCCGCTGAATGACGTCCCGGCCGGCACGTCGCCAAAGATGGCGCTCTTGGCGGCGATCCGCGCCCGGTCCCCTATGACGAGGTGGTCGGTGATCCCCACGTGACCGGCGAGAATGACGTCGTTGCCCACCCGGGTGCTGCCCGCAATGCCCACCCCGGCCATGATCAGACAGCGCTCGCCGATACGGACGTTATGCCCCACTTGCACCAGGTTGTCCAGCTTGGTCCCCCGGCCTATCACCGTGTCATCGACGCTGCCCCGGTCGATGCAGGTATTGGATCCCACCTCCACCTCGTCCTCGAGAATGCACCCACCGACGTGGGGGATCCGAGAGTGACCCTTGCCGTCCCACAGGTATCCGAATCCCTCGCCCCCTATGACCGCACCGGCCTTGAGCACCACCCGGCTTCCGATGAGGCTCCCGGTATAGCACACAACACCGGGTCCTATTGTGGTGTCGTCTCCTACGATCACGCCGTCGCCGAGGGATGCGCCCGGCTCCAGACGAGAACGTGCGCCGATGCGAACGTTCCGGCCCAGTACAACGAAGGGAGCGATGAATACGTCCGGGCCGAGCACGGTACCGGCTCCGACACGTACGGAGGGGTCTACCCCGGCTGCGGGTGGGTCTGCCGGGTAGAGGGCGCGCAGCACCCGCACGAGGGCCCCGTATGGATCGGGGACCACGATTCGAGTCGGCGGGCCCGCTCCGGCGGCCAGTGCCTCGGGGACGAGGACCGCACCCGCACGGGAACTGTCCAGCTGGGAGGCGTAGCGGCCCGAGACGGCAAAGGACAACGAGTCCTGCTCGGCCCGGTCCAGCGGACGTACCGTGCGGAGCCGGACCGCCCCATCGCCAAGCAGGCGGCCACCGACGAGGTCGGCGACCGCCTGGGCGGTAAGGCTTCCGGCTGTCACGAGATCAGCTGCCCGCTTTGAGCTGCTGAATCACACGTTGGGTCAGATCGATCGACTTGTCGGCCGTGACAATTCCGTTGTTGGGCGAGCTCACATCGAAGATGATGGCGTAGTTGCCCGCCGCGCGGACTCCCTCGATGACGCTGTTGACTTTGCTCTGGATCGGGTCGAGCAGCTCTCGCTCCCGGGTAGCAGCGCGCTGCTGCAACTCCTGAGTGCGCTGCTCCAGTTTCTGCTGCTGCCCCTGAAGATCCTTACGCTTCGCCGCGCGCTGCGTTGGACTCAGCATCACCGACTGCTGGTCGAAGTCCGAGGCGGCCGAATCGAGCGTCGCCTGAAGCTTCTGCACCTCCACCCGGTAGGTCGCGAGCTCCTTGGTGAAGGTTGATTCCGCCTTGACGTACCCGGGCGTCTGCTTGAGGACGGCCTGAGTGTTGACGTAGGCGATTTTGCTGCCAGCCTGTTGGGCAGTGAGCGCCTCAGGCCCCGCCACCGCTACGGCAATCAAAGCAACCCAGACTCCCACGACAGCAAGCTTCATACTTCACTCCAGTTGAAAGGTGCGCCCCGCCTAGAAGAAATTGCCCAGCTTGAAGTGTAGCTGCCAACCCGGATCCGGTCGGCCGTCGGTGTCCACCCGGTCGAAACCGTATCCCAAGTCCACTCCAATCGGACCTAACGGAGAGATCACCGCGGCCCCGAAGCCCACGCCGCGGAAGAGCCGCGTCGGGTCCCACTGCCGGGCGCTTCGATACACGTTGCCGGCATCGAAAAAACTGCTGACGTAAAGAGACTGACTGATCCTGGCACCCGCCTCGATGGTGAATGCCGAGTAAGACTTGCCGAAGGCCTCCGAGCTTGTGGCGTTGTTGCCGCCAGCCGAGGGATCGAAGCCGTTCGGGGTGATCGAGAACTCGTCATAGCCCCGCAGCGGCACGCCGTACTGGACGCCGCCCAGGGAATAAAGCTCGGTATAGAACGGTCCCGCATCGCCGAAGATGAAACCGGACTTTGCGGTCAGGCCGAGGACGAACTGTATTCCGGCCCCCAGCTCCCCCTCACCACCCAGCGTTCCCAGAGGCGCGTACCACCGCCCCTCCATATCCACCTTCCGGTAGTTACCGGTGCCGCCGAGGAAGCCCCCATTCAGCTCCCCGCTGACGTTGGTCAGCGAGCCGCCGGTGGCGAAGGGCAGACCGACTCGGGTATCACGCAGCACGCTGGTGCCCAGCGTAGACCGGGTACAAGCCGAGCAACGGAAGCGAGCCTGGATGTCGGCCGAGCCTTCGCTGTAGCGGATACGCTGGTAGGAGTAGGAGGTGAACAGACGGGTATAACGAGAGCCAAGGAAGGGAAATCCCAGCTGGACACTTCCGCCGGTCTGCTTTCGCCGTCCCAGATCGCCCACCGTGAACCGCGCCCTGGAATCGAACAGGGAGATAGTGCCGGAAATTCGGCTCTCGCGTATGGCCGGGTCGGTGTAACTCAGCGTGAAGTCGTTGATATTCTGACCGAACTGCCACTGTAGCTTGCCGCGTTTGCCCCGCCCGAAGAGGTTCGGCTCTTCCAGCCCCAGAAAGCCGCCGACACCGGTGCCCTGGCCCAGTGAAGCGCCGAAATTGATGTTGCCGGTGCGGCGCTCCTCGACCCGAAAGACGATGTCGACGTCGACACCATTGGCCGCCGGCCGGACGTCCGGCGAAGGCAGCGGCTGCTGGAAGTAGCCCAGGTTCGACACATTCTGGTACGACCGGATCAGCCGGTCGCGGCTGAAGAGATCGCCGGGCAGCATGACGATGGCCTCACGAATCACCCGCTCATGGGTGACGTCGTTGCCGACAATCTCCACCTTGTTGATGGTGGCGGGCGACCCTTCCCTGATGGTCCAGCGCAGGTCGACCAGCGGATTCCCCGCCGTGCCGGTACGCCGAATTTCTTCCGGCTGGACCTGGGCGTAGATGTACCCGTTGTTGGCATAGAGATTCTGAACCTTCTCGGTTGCCTCGTCCCATTCGGACCGGCTGAACGGCCGGGGCTTACCAGCCGGCGCTCCAGTGGAACCGAGCGGCCCAAAGGGGTAGAAGGCCGCCAGCTCTTCAGTGGAGAAGCGCCGGTTCCCCTGCATGTCGAAAATGCCTACCCGGTAGATCGGGCCCTCATCCACCGTGAGCCGCAGAACCGCCTTGCCGCCGGTCGAGTCGGACACGAGAGAGTCCTGGGTAACCTGGAAATCCACGAACCCCCGGTCGGCGTACCACCGGGGAAGGCCCTCTCGCACGTCCTCTTCGACCTTTCGTTCGTCGTACTCCCCCTTCTGGAACCACCAGAAGCCCTCGGGCCGGGTGGCCATGTGCTTCACGATGGCCTTGTCGGTAAAGTGCTTGTTGCTGTCGACTATGACCTGGCTGATGGCGACCCGGTTGCCTTCGTTCACATCGAACACAACCCGGATCTTCCCGGACTCCTGAGGGAGCTGGAGCACCTTCACCTGGGAGGTGTAGTAGCCCTTGTCCTTGTATAACGAGTCAATGCCCGCACGCGCCTGCTCGACCGCGTTGCGATCCAGCGGCCGGCCCTCGGTCAGGCGGACCCGGCTCTTGACGTCGCCCTCCGAAACCCGGCTCACGCCCCGGACCGCCCACTTCTCCAGGAGGGGGCGCTCTTTCAGCTGGATGACGAGGATGAGGCGGCCACCAACGTTCCGCTGCTCCACCAGCACGTCGTCGAACTGTCCGGTGCGGAACAGGGCGGTGATGGCCCGCTGAATGTCGCGGTAGTTCACCGGCTGGCGAATCACGATGCCGGAGCTCCCGATGACCTGGGCGGGGGTCAGACGCTGGTTGCCCTGGACCGCGATGCTATCGACGGCAGGGGCGGCCGCCTCCTGAGCCCGAAGCGCCGCCGGCCCTCCCAGGAGAAGGGAGCCGGCGGTCAGAAGCTGAAGAGAACGCTGCATCGGTAAGGGGCGAAAGGTGGGTGCGCTGGGCCCCGACGAGGGACCCGGCGCTGGCCTCAGGCTTGGGTCCCGGTCAGCACGCGGAATGCGAGCCGCTCGCCGTCGGGCGCGACATCGACCTCGATCTCGTCTCCCCGGCCGAAGTCGCCCATGAGGATCTTCTCGCTGAGCGGATCCTCGATGTAACGCTGAATCGAGCGCTTCAGCGGACGCGCCCCGTAGTTCTGGTCGTAGCCATGCTCGACCAGGAACTCGATCGCGGCTGGCGTGAGCCTGACCTCGTCGCCCAAGCGCCGCTGGACCTCCTTCAGGAGGATCGTGACGATCCGCGCGATGTGGTCCTTGCCCAGCGGGTGGAATACGATCACCTCGTCCAGCCGGTTCAGAAACTCGGGGTTGAAGACCTTGTTCATCTCGTCTTTCACGGTTTCCTGCATCTTCTCGAACGTGGCCCGCTCGTCTCCACCGTGGAAGCCGAGGCTCTTTCCCTTCATGATGTCCCGGGCGCCGACATTGGAGGTCATGATCACGACCGTGTTCTTGAAGTCGATCATGCGGCCATAGTTGTCGGTCAAGTGTCCTTCATCCAGAACCTGCAGCAGGATGTTGAAAACATCCGGATGGGCTTTCTCGATCTCATCGAGCAGCACGACGGAGTACGGCTTGCGGCGAACCGCCTTGGTCAGGGCGCCCGAATCCTCGTAGCCGACGTAGCCCGGAGGGGCGCCGATCAGGCGGGATACCGAGAACTTCTCCATGTACTCGGACATGTCGACGCGGATCAGCGCCGATGCGTCGGCAAACAGGAACTTGGCCAGGGCCCGCGCCAGCTCGGTCTTGCCGACGCCGGTGGGACCGGAAAAGATGAAGGAGCCGATCGGGCGATCCGGGTCCTTCAGCCCGGCGCGCGAGCGGCGAATTGCTCGCGACACGGCCTTGATGGCTTCATCCTGGCCCACGACCGATTCGTGGAGCTCTTCCTCCATCCGCATCAGGCGGGCGGTTTCTGCCTCCTGGAGCCGGGTGACCGGAATGCCGGTCCAGCGGGACACGATGAAGGCGATGGCTTCTTCGTCGATCATCGGACGGCGGGTCTGCCGCTCCTTCTCCCACTCCTCCTGCTTGAGCCGGATCTGATTCTGAAGATCGCGTTCCTGGTCTCTCAATGAAGCGGCCCGCTCGAAGTTCTGGTCGCGGACGGCGTCTTCCTTCTGCACGTTGACCTTCTCGAGCGCGGTCTTCAGCTCGGCCACTTCGGCGGGCGGCACCTGCGACGCGAGACGGGCCCGGGCCCCGGCCTCATCGATCACGTCAATGGCCTTGTCCGGCAGGAAACGGTCGGTGATATACCGCTCCGAAAGCTCCGCGGCCGCGCTGAGCGTGGCGTCGGGGATGCTGATCCGGTGGTGATCTTCATACTTCTTGCGAAGCCCCTTCAGGATCTCGACGGTCTCGGGAACCGAAGGGGGCTCCACCACCACGGTTTGGAAGCGGCGTTCCAGGGCGCCATCCTTTTCGATGTACTTGCGGTATTCGTTCAGCGTCGAGGCGCCCACGCACTGGAGCTCGCCGCGAGCCAGCGCGGGTTTCAGCATGTTGGAGGCGTCGATAGCGCCTTCCGCCGCGCCAGCTCCCACGAGCGTGTGCAGCTCATCGATGAAGAGAATTATCTGCTTGTTCTGGGCGATCTCGTTCATGACCGCCTTGAGCCGCTCCTCGAACTGGCCCCGGTACTTGGTGCCGGCTATGACAGCGGCCATGTCCAGCGACAGCACGCGATGGTCCCGCAGCACGTCCGGACAGAGACCGTTGGCGATGAGCAGGGCCAGGCCCTCGACGATCGCGGTCTTGCCAACGCCGGGCTCGCCGATGAGCACCGGATTGTTCTTCTTCCGGCGGGCCAGGATCTCCATGACCCGTTCGATCTCCTTGGCCCGACCGATGGTCGGATCGAGCTGGCCTTCAGCGGCGAGCTGCGTCAGATCGCGGCAGAAGTGGTCGAGTGCGGGAGTCTTGGACTTCTTCTCCGACTTTGGTGCCGAGCTGGGCTGGGAGCTGCCGCCGCCGGCCGAAGCCTGCGGCATGTCGCTGCCCAGCAGGCGCAGGGTTTCAGCGCGCGACTGTTCCAGGTTCACACCCGCGTCGGTCAACACTTGCGCGGCGATCCCCTTCTCCTCTCGAAGAAGGCCTAGCAGCAGGTGCTCGGTGCCCACATAGGAGTGGTTGAGCTCCCGCGCCTCGGTCATAGCCAGCTCGAGCACCTTCTTGGCTCGGGAGGTGTAGGGAAGATCGGGACCGGCCGCTGCGGCCGCTTTCCCCTTCTTCACTGTTTCCTCGATTTTCTGCTGGATGTCTTCGAGATCGACGTTCAGGTTGGTGAGGACTGCCGCCGCCACCCCCTCACCCTCACGGATGAGCCCGAGGAGGATGTGCTCCGTCCCCACATATTCGTGATGCAGGCGCGCCGCCTCTTCACGGGCCATCTGCAGGACTTTGCGGACACGATCAGTAAAATTATAGCCGTTCATCGTGGTATCCTACGTAGCTGCCGAAGGCCTTCGTCGCGGCTCATCCACGGCGTCCCACTTCGGATTCCAAAACTTTGCGCACGAACTGTGCCCGCCGGACCGGCAGATCAGGGTCGGCCGGATCCACCCCTTCGGCGGCCGCCAGGTGAGCCGGTTGAGTGTAGACCAGCAACTTGTTCAGCGTATACATGCCGACGTCGGGGATGAGATTGACTCCGACACCGAGACGCACACCGCTCAGCAGGTTCATGGCCTCCTCGAAAGACAGCGCCCGCGCGTATCGAAGCAGACCATACGCGCGCCACACCTTGTCTTCTATGATGGCCGGTGCGTCGCGCAGCAACACCTGCCGCGCCTGCTCTTCGTAGTCCATGACCTGCCGGACCATTTTGCCGAGGTGATCGAGTAGCTCGTACTCGGAACTGCCGAGAGTCGTCTGGTTGGACAGCTGGAAGAAGTTGCCGACGACCTCGCTTCCCTCGCCATACAGGCCCCGGAAGGTCAGTCCCACCTGCGCCAGCCCCTGCAACACCTTGGAGATTTCCTTGGTGAGCACCAGGCCGGGAAGATGGATGAGAACCGAGGCCCGCAGCCCGGTACCAACGTTGGTCGGACAGGATGTAAGGTAACCAAATTCAGAGTGAAATGCGAAAGCAAGTCGTTGTCCCAGTTCGGCGTCCAGCCGGTCGACCTCGGCGTATGCGGCATCCAGCGCGAACCCTGAATGGAGCCCCTGGAGCCGGAGATGATCCTCCTCGTTCAGCATCACCCCGAGCCGGTCCTGAACCAGAACCGAGGCCCCCGAGCGCACCCGGCCATCCGCGTCCAGGCCCGCGAGCTCCTTGCTGACCAGGTGCCGCTCGTGCAGCAGTTGCCGGTCGCTTCGATCCAGCCGATCGAGCCGGAACTTGATTGCCCGCCGAAGCAGCACCGTGTCCCGAGCCGCGCTCTCCACCGTCTGGATGATGTCCTCCCGCTCCGACTCGGAGTTCCGGCCCTGGTAGACCCGGCCGGCCAGATTCCGCGCCAGACGAATCCGGGTGGAGAGAACCAGGTGGCTGGAGGGTCCGCTCGCGTCGAGCCATCCCACGCCGCCGTCCGTGAGCAAGCTGAGATCGATCATTCCATCACTCGCAGGCGGTCTCGCAGCTCCGCGGCCAGCTCAAAGTTCTCGGTCTCGACGGCCAGCCGAAGCTGCTCTCGCAGCTCGGTGGTCTGCTGGCGGACTTGCGGGGTTGTTGTGCCGCCGCCCTCGGCATACCGCTCGCCCATATGATGGGTCGATCCGTGCAACCGCCGGAGCAGGTCCCGCAGCGGCACCTCGAAGGAGCGATAACAGTCGGAGCAGCCGAGCCGCCCGCTTTCCCGAAAGTCCTGAAGCGATCCACCACAACGGGCACAGGCATCGCCGTTTCGCGGCGCGGGCGTCTGTTCCGGCAGCTCCTGGCCCATGGCGGCCAGGAAAGTTCCCAGTGGCGTCTTGGGCGCCGCGCCCGGGCTCTCCACACCCTTCTCCGCCGCGCAGCGCTCGCAGAGATGCAGGGTGGTAACCTGCTCGTTGACGATCTGGGTGAGGTGAATGACCGCCTCGCGCTCCCGGCACTGCTCACAGGACATCAGGGCATCGACTCCACGCCGGACAGTGGTATCAGGCGTCCGCCCTCCAGGGACAGCACCCGGTCGGCCCGGGCCGCCAGCGATCGATTATGGGTGACCACGACGAGTGCGGTCTCGAACTCACGGGATAGATGCGCGAAGAGCTGGTGCAGTCGCTCGCTGTTGGCATTGTCCAGATTGCCCGAGGGCTCGTCCGCCAGCACCACGAGCGGATCTGCCGCCAGGGCTCGAGCCACGGCGGTACGCTGCTGCTCGCCGCCGGACAGCTGCGATGGGCGGTGTGACATCCGGCCTGCCAGCCCGACGTCGGCCAGCAGTTCTTCCGCCCGGGAGCGGGCCCGCGCCTCGTCCTCTCCCGCGATCAGGAGCGGCATCATGACGTTCTCCAGGGCGGTAAACTCTCGCAGCAGGTGATGGAACTGGAAAACAAACCCCAGCTTTCGGTTGCGGGTTGCCGCCAGGCTGTCCGGGCTCTCATCGGCGTATGACTGGCCGCCCAACCGCACCCTGCCGCCGGAGGGGCTGTCGAGCGCCCCCAGCAGATGAAGCAGCGTGCTTTTTCCCGAGCCGCTGGCGCCCACTATGGCCACGAACTCGCCCCGGCTCACGGTGAGGTTGACGCCGGCCAACACCTCGATGGGGTTGCCGTCGCCTCCGCGGTACACCTTGCGGAGTTCCTGGGCCTCCAGAATCTCCGTCATTCGTGGCGAATCGCCTCGACCGGGGCGAGCGCCGCTGCCGAGCGGGAAGGATAGATCGTAGCGGCAACCGCGATTGCCAGGCTTGTTATCACCACCACCGCCACGTCTTGCCACTCGATATGAACCGGCAGGTGATCGATGAAGTATACGGCAGGATTGATCCTGACCCACCCGGAGCTGTCGACTATGTAGGCCAGGGTAAGGCCCATGATTAAGCCGAGCAGGGTACCAGCTACGCCGATTACGGCGCCCTGCACGAGGAAGACCCGGGCGACCGCCGGGGAGGTGAGTCCCATCGCCCTTAAAATACCGATCTCACGGGTCTTGTCGGTGACTACCATGGTGAGGGTTCCCACGATGTTAAACGCGGCCACAACCATGATGAAAAAGATAACCAGACCCATCGCGAGCTTCTCCAGCTCCAGGGCGCTGAAGAGGCTGGAGTTCTGGGTTTGCCAATCGAGGGCACGGTAGGGGTAGCCTAACCGTGTCTCCAGCGCGTCGCCAACCAGGGGTGCCCGGTCGGGGTCCTCCACCCGCACCGCGATTCCGGAGACCGCATCCCCGAGTCCGGTAAAGCGCTGCGCCATTTCTCGCGACATGACGACGAACTGATTGTCGTACTGGAACATTCCGGTATCGAAGAGGCCGGTGACCTCGAACTTCCAGAAGCGCGGCACTGCCACACCGAGGGCGGGGTTGATCTTGGCCTGGGTGACCGGCACCAGGGTGACGATATCGCCAGGGTAGACGGAGAGACGAGAGGCCAGGCGCGCGCCGAGCAGGAGGCCTCCGTCCACACCCGGCTTTGCCGCCTTGAATGACAGATCTCCCTTGGTCACAGCCTGGGGGAGCGAGGTGACGGACATCGAGCCGGTGTCGGGATCGAACCCGACCAGGTTCACCCCCTCACCGTAGTCCTGGCCCGCCGTGATCCCGGCCTGGCTTATTACCTCCGGGCTCGCCGCCACCACCCCAGGTTCCTTTCGTATTTCCGCAATGACGCTGCGCCAGTCGTCGAGGCGGAGCCCGGAGCCGAAGGTGAGGATCCGCAGGTGAGGATTGGCCACCAGAATTCGCTCGCGCAGATCGTTCCTGAGACCGTTCATGACTCCAAGGACGACGATCAGCGCCGTAACTCCTACGGCAACCCCTCCGATAGAGATTACCGTATTCAGCGACGCGGTCCGGGCGGTGCGGCGGCTGCGGAGATATCGCCGCGCGATCCGCCATTCGAGCCGGGCGCTCGCGCGAATACGGCGCCGCTCCTCCCGGGAAGGCCACCACTGCCGAGGGTCGAGTTTGGCAAGTCCCCTCATGACTCCTCCGGCCGCATCGCGGGAAAGAGGATCACATCACGGATGGAAGGCCGGTTGGCAATGAGCATCATCAGGCGATCGATTCCCAGACCCAGCCCCCCCGCCGGGGGCATCCCGTATTCCAGGGCCCGGATGTAGTCGGCATCATAGCTGTGGGCCTCCGCGTTTCCCGCGGCGCGCTGGCTCACCTGATCTTCGAACCGGCGGCGCTGGTCGTCGGGGTCGTTGAGCTCGCTGAAAGCGTTGACCAGCTCCCGTCCCCCAACGAACAGTTCGAATCGCTCAGTGAGCGACGGATCGTTCCTATGCTCCTTGGCCAGCGGCGAGAGCGCCTTGGGATAGTCGATGACGAAGGTGGGCTGTACCAGATGGGGCTCCAGAAAAGTCTTGAATACCTCATCCTGCAGCCGGCCGCCGGACAGCACCCCGATAGCATCGGGATCGGCTGCGGCCCGGACGAGAGCCTCCCGCATTTCATCCTCACTGGCCGTACGCAGGTCCAGGCCGGCCTGGTCGCGAATGCCGTCGATAAACGACACGCGGCGAAACGGTGGAGTAACGTCCAGTGGGATGCCGTCGCGCTCGAGTACCGCGGTACCGAGACAGTGCCGGACCACACCGGCCATGAGATCTTCGGTGAGGCGCATCATGTCGTTATAGTCGGCGTACGCCTGGTAGAGCTCGAGCATGGTGAATTCCGGATTGTGGGTCCGGTCCATCCCCTCGTTCCGGAAGTCGTGGCCGATCTCGTAGACCCGTTCGATTCCCCCCACCAGCAGCCGCTTCAGATACAGCTCGTCCGCGATACGAAGATACAGCGGCATATCGAGGGCATTGTGGTGGGTGACGAACGGCTGAGCTGCCGCGCCGCCATAAAGCGGCTGGAGGATGGGGGTCTCGACCTCCAGGAAGCCTCGCTCGTCGAGAAACCTCCGGATGTAGGCGGTAGCCTTGGCCCGCAACACGAAGGTCTGGCGAACGTCAGGGTGGACTGCCAGGTCGGCATAACGCTGCCGGTAACGGACTTCAGGATCAGCCAAGCCGCCGAAGGTGACGTTTCCGTCCGGGCCGGTTTGTGTCTTCCCCCGCGGGAGTGGGCGAAGCGACTTGGCGAGGAGGGTAATCTCCGAGGCCCGGACGGTGACCTCCCCTGCATTGGTCCGGAACAAGCGCCCGGTTACTCCCACGTGATCGTCGAGGTCGAGAAGATCGACAACCTCGAAGCGAGCGCCCAGGTCGTCGCGCCTCAGATAGACCTGGATGCGCCCGCTGGGGTCCTCGAGGTGGCCGAATACTACTTTCCCCTTGGGCCGCCAGGACTCGATCCTCCCCGCGATCGAGACCTCAGGTCCGTTCTCGCCCATCTCGTCGCGGTAGGCAGCCAGGGCCTCGGCACCGGTGTGAGTGCGCTCGTAGCGATACGCGAAAGGCTGGACGCCCAGCGCCTCCAGCGCCGCCCGCTTCTCCCGCCGGGCCGCCTCAACGTACGACCGCTCCTCCACTGCGCTCACGCCGCCTTGCCGCCGAATCGCTTCAGATACGCCTGGATGAACGTATCCAGATCCCCATCCATGACACGTTGCACATCTCCGATCTTTACCTCGGTTCGATGATCGTTCACCATGGTATAGGGCTGGAACACGTACGATCGAATCTGGTTTCCCCAGGAGTTGTCCGTCTTGGTAGCCTCCACGACAGCCCGGGCCGCCTCCTGCTCTTCCAGCTTCTTCTGGTATATGGCCGCCCGCAGCATTTTCATGGCGGTGGCCCGGTTCTTCGTCTGGCTGCGCTCCTGCTGGCACGAGACCACCGTATTGGTGGGCACGTGGGTCAACCGGACGGCGGATGATGTCTTGTTGACGTGCTGGCCGCCGGCGCCCGACGCCCGAAACACATCCATCTTGATGTCCTCGTCGCGGATGTCCACCTCGATGGTATCGTCGATATCGGGATACACGAACACCGACGCAAATGAGGTGTGCCGGCGCGACTGCGAGTCGTAGGGCGAAATGCGGACCAGGCGGTGAACCCCCTTCTCCGCCTTGAGGTAGCCGTAGGCGTATTCGCCCTTGATCTCTATCGACACCGATTTGATGCCGGCCTCCTCGCCCGGCAGCAGATCGAGAACGGTGACCTGAAACCCGTGGCGCTCCGCCCACCGCACGTACATCCGCATCAGCATCTCGGCCCAATCCTGGGATTCCGTGCCGCCGGCTCCCGGGTGAATCGTGAGCAACGCATCGCGCGAGTCCTCGGGGCCCTGGAGCATGGCCTGGAGCTCGAACGCACCGGCCGCGGTATCGAGCTCGTCCGCTTCCTTGGCGATATCGGCCAGCATGGCGTCGTCCGGCTCGGCATCTAACAGCTCGGCCATTTCAAGCGCGCTGTTCAGCCGGCCGTGAAGAGTGTCGTAGGGAATGAGCCAGTTCCGAAGGAGCTTGATCTGCTGAACTGAGGTTCGTGCCGCCTCCGCATCAGTCCAGAAACCCGGCAGGGACTGCTGATTCTCCAGGGCCGTCAGGCGCCTAGCCTTGTCCGGCAAGTCAAAGGAAATCTCGAAGTTCAGCGACGCGGCGTTGCAGGTCCGTAAGACGGTCAACGAGGTCCGACATGCCAACGACTCCATGCGAAGGGATGAGGAAAGCTAATCGAGTTCTTACCTCAGAAGATCTGTCGGCCCCCTGCAAGTATCTCGTTCAGCGCCTCACGGAAATACGCCGTGGACTCGGCCACTTCCCGTCCGACCTGATCGGCATACTCCTCCCAGCTCTTCTTGATCTCCTCCTCGAAAATTTCCTTGAGGTTTCCATCGCGGAGACCATCCTGGCGCTTGCCCGGATGGTAGACCACCATATCGGAGATGAGGGCACGGGCCAGGCGCCTGGCCTTGAGCGCCGGGTCCTGCGACAGAAAAGGGTTGGCAGGCCGACTCCCGGACGGTGGAGCTGGACGGGCAACAGGAGTGCTCGGAGCCGCTGGGGGTGCCGAGGCGGGCCTGGGCGCAGCCGGCGCCGCTGCCGAGGCTGGGTTCTTGGCAGCGGTGGCAGGTGCAGCGGGTGCCGCAGGACCGGGCGCAGCCGACGTGGCAGCGGTGCCCTGCGGGGCTACGGCCGCCGGCCGGGCAAATGGGCTAGCCGGGCGCTGCGGCGCAGCGGGACGAGGAGCACCTGCGGGCGGCGCTGGAGGGGTGGTCGCGGCCGGCGCAGCCGGCAGCGAGGCCGGAGCAGGCGGCGGAGCAGGCTCAGTGCCCACAGGGTCAGCGGCGGCAGGCCGTGCCCGCGCCGGCTCCACCGGGGACGGCTCAGCGCTCTGAGGTGACTCCTGCCGACGAGGGGGCTCGACACGAGCCTCTGCCTTGACTGTCTCCGGGCGGGGTGGGGCTGGGGCTGGAGAGGCTGTGGCTCTGACATCCGGTGTAGTGGGCGGGACAGCTGCCTCGGTCTCACGTCGAACCTGAAACACGGCGCTACACACGGCGCAACGCGCCCGTACCCCGGCTTCGGGCACCTTAGCCGGGTCGACACGGTAGACGGTGGCACAATTCGGGCACGTGACGTTCATCTGGTGATCCTCATCGGGCAGCTCTGCTTTACGATTCTCTGGATGCCGGTCCGGAGCGCTCCTCCCCGGTAACGCCTTGCCGCCGATCCACCACGAACACCGACCCCGGCAACGTCTTTGCGTAGCTCTTCATTTCGGTGGCAAGCTCGCTCACCTGAGCCGGATGCGCAAATCGGCGGTGGCGATTGGTGACGATCCCGATTGACAGCGTCATCAGCGGCACCCGGTGAAGCTGGCCGCGCCGGTCCTTCCCGAAGAAGTAGCCCGCCCGCCTATCCTGGTCGTTGTACTGCAGCGGCACCAGCGAATCGAACACTTCGAGGACCTCGCTGCAAACCGGACTGATCGCTTCCCGGAATGACGAAGATGAAGTCGTCCCCTCCAATGTGACCCACGAATCCACGCGAGCCCATGAGCCCTCTTACGACGTCGTGCAGGATCCTCGAGAGGATGTAGATGACCCGGTCGCCATCGTAATAGCTGTAGCGATCGTTGAATTCCTTGAAATGATCGAGGTCGGCATAACAGACGGCGAACTCCGAATTCGATTCGAGCCGGCGCCGGATCTCACGCTCGATCTCGGTGGTCCCCGGGAGCCGGGTGGAGGGGTGGACCGACACATCGCGTTCGGTCCGGACCAGCATGGCATCCATGCGGGAGCGCTGCTCGGCCGGTGAAAACAGCCCAGTGAGCACCTCGTCTGCCCCGGAAGTAAACCAGGCTTGCACCTGTTCTGAGTGATGCGTGCTTACCAGGGTGGTTATCGGTACGATGGCAGTAAACGCATCACTTTTGAGGCGCTGGACCAATCCTATCCCCACGGTTCCCGCGCTATCCCCATCCACGAACAACAGGCAGGGGTGGCCCCGCAAAACGATAGACTCGACCTCGTCTGGCTGACTGAATACCAGGAGGGGGAATGCATGGGCGGCGGCCCACTGGCGAACCAGTGTTGGCACCGGACAGCCATCCGGCGAAAAAAAGAGAATCGTCGGACTGGTGCGCAACGTTTGCCTCTCGTAAGAAGTTACGTGCAGCTAACTTAGGACCCTCATAACAACAAGTCAAATATCAGAAGTACCCCCTATAATGGCTTCGCTTCATCGATGAGCATGATGGGAATCCCGTCCTCGACCGGATAGACGAGACGACACGAGTGGCAGACCAGCGTTTCAGGCGACACCCGGTACTCGAGGTCGCCCTTGCATTTGGGACAGACGAGGATGTGGAGGAGCTCGGGGGCCAGGGTCATGCGGACTCCTTATCAGGCGAGGCGGGTGCCGGCCGGCGCTCCTGAAACGACGAGACCGGCTGGAGGGGCGCGGGAAATCCGAATCGCGCCAGCGCACCCGAACTCTTGCGCCAGGCGGGCAACGCTTTGACCCAGGAGTCAAGGTAGACCGGGGCGCCAATCAGCTCCTCGAGCCGGCCGCGTGCGTGGGCGCCAAGGGCTTTGATAGTCTGGCCGCCGCGGCCTATGACGATGGCCTTCTGCGATTCGCGCTCAACAAAGAGCGTGACCCGAATGTATATAGGGCGCTCGGCTTCGCGAAACTCCTCCACTTCAGCCGTGAACGAATAGGGCACTTCGTCTTCAAGCAACGCAAAGGCGGCTTCGCGCAGATACTCCACGACGAAGAATCGGAGCGGCTGAGTGCCGATGTCCTCGCGATCGAACTCGAACTCGCGCTCGGGTAGAAACGGGCGCACCCGCTCCAGCAGGCGAACGATCCCATCGTCGCCTGAGGCTGCTACGACAGGGGCTTCCTGTTCGAGGGTGGAACGGCGCTGCGGCGGCAGGAGATCACCTTTGGTGTAGACAGTGAGGGTCGGCACGCCGAGGGGCTCGCTCAGGCCGGCCATCTTCTCGAACGGAGGGGCGGGTGCTTCGGCAGCGGGGTGAAGGTGGAGCACCAGATCCATGCGGCTGGCGGTGTCGAGCGCCATTTCGCGCATGCGGGTCTGGAGCAAGTAGCCGGGGTCGAGGAGCCCCGGGAGGTCATGAAAGATGTACTGGGTGTCGCCGTCGGTGCGGATGCCGGTGACGGGAAGACGGGTGGCCTGCGGCTTGGGGCTCACGATGGCCAGATGCTGGCCAACCAGGGCGTTGAGTAGAGTGGACTTGCCCACGTTGGGCGCGCCGGCGAGGGCGATGTGGCCGGTTTTCTGGGGCATGCATCAAGATAGGGGGCCGGCAGCTATTGGCTATTGGCTGTGGGCCTCTGGCTATTAGCTATTTGGCTATTAGCTGTTGGTCGTTCCGTAGCGCTCCATTTTGATGGCTGAATTGGTCAGTCACCGACGCAGCCAATAGCGAATGGCCAATAGCAGAACGCCCCACCAAACTTGGTGGGGCGTTCAAAAGAGAAGCTGGCGGCGGCCTACTCTCCCACAACCTCGCAGTTGCAGTACCATCGGCGCTGCAGGGCTTAACTGCCGTGTTCGGAATGGGAACGGGTGTGGCCCCTGCGCGCTAGTCGCCAGCCGTTTTTTCAGGTCTAGGGTCTAGGGTCGAGAGTCAAATAGACCCTAGACCCTAGACTCTAGACCAACAACTGAGCAATGGATGGTTGTAAATGTGAAGATGGAAGAGATCAAACTTCACGGGCGATTAGTACCGCTCGACTAAAGCGCTTGCGCGCCGTACATCTGCGGCCTATCA
>Ga0136617_10000055_pt1 | contig 73179 bp, 61 predicted proteins | sample AntDrymUQ3222106_2_FD_129672 | JGI IMG/M metagenome (GOLD analysis project Ga0136617, IMG submission 129672) | Polar desert sand microbial communities from Dry Valleys, Antarctica - metaG UQ322 (21.06) | ecosystem: Environmental > Terrestrial > Soil > Desert | place: Antarctica: Dry Valley...
GAAAGCGGCCTGACTTTCCCACATTCCCACAGCCACCGCTGGATAAATAGATGAGAAAACCAAAAACCAAAACCGGACACTTCACTTGCTAATAAAACCGGACATTTTAATTTGCTAAGAACAACAGCTTTTGGAGGGGGAACGGCTTCTTCAAAGGTACGCCAAAGAAGCGGGAGACTGTCCTTCAAGGTACCGAGCCAACAGAATCAAAAGATATGTCGGTTCGCATTAATTTAAAACGCAGAATTACATTGCTTCTAGAAGTCTATCTTAAATACCATTTCGTTACGGGACCAATAGCGTCACCTCCTAGACATCCAAACAGATTGCAGGCACTGGTGTGAGCGGCGATGTTCGAAGAGCTCGGACTTGCCCGAGGTCTTTGCCCAACGGATCCATGAAGGGTGAGTCGGGTTCAGGAAGCAACTCGACAGCGAGCACGCTGAGAGGCGAGTTGTGCGGCAGCCCGAAGGCTTCGAGCCACGCCTCGATTTCGTCATGATCCCAATAGCCGAAGCCGTGCGGCTCGGGGCCGGAGCGGCCGCGGAAGGCGAGGTCGGTAAACGCCAGGCGAGTGCGGCCAATCAGAATGTTGCGCCAGTCGCTCGCGTCGGCGAGGCGCGCCTGAACGTAGAGCAGGGCCCACAGATCAGAGGTAGGCGGCTCGGCCCGCAGGATCTGTCCGTTGGCAACGGGCGTGGCATAGGGTGCGCTCACCCGGATGTGCTCGGCGGTGCGAGAGACGCTGCACGAAAGGACGGGAACCGGGTGCTGCACTCCGGTTACGCGTTGGGGCAGAGCGAAGCGTGCCTGGGCGGTGGACCAGCCCTCGGCATGGCCGACGCGAAACTCGTAGATGAAGAAACCGAATAGTTCGGGCGAGACTTCCGACAGCGCCGGAGGGAGCGGCAGAAGAAAATGCCGGATCGGTCCGTCCCCTTCCGCGGGTATGAGGCGCTGCATGGCTTCCAACCCCGAAGAGTCTTCTGGTTGGTCCGGGACGATCGAGCGGATGGGCTCGGGGTCAATGTTCAGCGGCGGCTCGAGCGGACCGGGCGGCTGCGCGGGTTCTCCTCGGATCAGCATAGGGTCGGCAGAGTGCATCGCCACACGAGCGAAGTAAGCATCGCGCGGATTGACCGTGGGTTCAGCAAATTCGATCCACAGCATTCGACGCCGCGGCTCGGTCTTCGAGTAGTTCTCGTCGCGCTCGTAGGGCGACAGCGCGATGCCAGCGGACACGATCTGCGGCACCTGGGTCGGAGGGGCCGCCATGGGCAAGCGGACGGTATCAGTCCACTCGGGCGCGGGAGGTTCCGGCGCCTGGCGGAATTGCGGCACGACCCTGTAGGTGACCTTGATCTCGCTTGGAAACTCGCCGGGTGCGGGTTTCGGGTCGATGGCGTCGAAGAAGAAGAGGTCGGTGGAGGATCGGTCGAGTACAACTCCCCGGCGCACGGCGGTGGTGTTGAGAGTTTTGCGCGGCGAGATGATGCCGACCAACTCATGGGCGCCGCCGTTGATGCTGCGAAAGACCTGCAAACCCTCATCGGTGAGCGCGTCCCACGTCCAGTCGCGGGCGAGTCGCAGGGGGACTGCCATCAGCCACTGGGCGGTGATCTCCGTTTCGTCAACGAACGTGATAGTGGAGTGGTCCGGAGGAGGTGATGGCGTACGGCGGCGGAGGCTCCAAAGACCAGGCGGCGACCGGCTTCACCGATCAGTGTCAGATCGCGGTTCTCCATGCGGAGTTGGCGCGCGAGCCGCTGGATGGCGCTTTCGGGGGCCTGGTCGCGGGTACCCGCTGCGGAATTCTTATCGTTGAGATGCGCATCGTGTGCCGGGCTCGGCTGGAGGAAAATGCCTTGGAATGGCACACCTGGCACTTCTTGAAAGAGCCCGCTTTCCTTGGCGGATTCACGCCGCTCCGTGACAATACGACGCGTGCCCACGCGCGCAGCATGCTTGCCGAAGTAGATAAGCTTCGAATCATCTTTATCGAGAGCGGCAGGGTCGATGATTTCGGCCGCCGCAGGATCGGCGAGGGTCGGTAACATACCCGGATCCTGTCGTGCGACTGGAGTGAACGTCAGATTGATGGTCCGGGCCGTTGGGAGCTTGATGGGTCCGACAGCCGTAGGAGCCGGGAAGGTGGCAAGGTCGTTCTCATCCTCGAACTCGATGATGAGTTCCAGTGGTTGCTCGGGATCGTCGTCGAACTCGCGGAAGGTGGAATAGAGGAGTCGCCGAGGCTCGGGTTCTGGATGGTTCTCTGGATCGAATTCGAGGCTTGCCACGATCACATCGATGCGGATGCGGGTGACATCGGGGTCCGGGAAGCCAGCTAGACGGCCTTCCGTGGCGGCTGCGGCGGCGTCGGCAAGCAGAAGAGCTTCCGCGTTCGCAAGCGGCGTGTAGAGCAGTGCCGGGTATCCGAGTCTCGGCCGTACGATAGAAAAGGTCAGGGGTCCACCGGTGTTTTCCACGGGCTTGGCGATGTTTAGCGAACCGGGGGGGGGGCGAAACGGCGGAAGCGGCACGTCGCAATGCCCGAAGGCGGCTCGTTCTCCGCGTCGGGACTCGGGTCACCGCCAGTGAGGTCGGTCAACCGAACTCGGAACTGGTATGACTTGCCGTAGCGCAACGGGACGGAACCCTCGCCCACTGGGTTCAGGACCCGAGGCACTGGTGCTACATTGGCGACCTTGAACGCGTTCGGGTCGGCGGCAATCAGTGATGAGCCGGTCCACTGCGTGAAGTATGGCGGCAGCCAGTACTCGCCGTCGCGTCTCCCCTGCAGTTGTGACGGCGCAAGCTCGATGGCCATCTCGCCGTCGAAAACGCCGAGATCGAGATCGCCGAGCCGAAGGGGCCCTTGCATTCGCACGAGGGAGGTCCATGGTCCGAGACCATCCGCCGCGCGGACGTCGATGCGGAACCCGCGCACGCCCAGGGGCGTGTCGCGCGCGATGGGAGAGCCGTTGCGGGGGTCATCGGTGAGCTGGCGGTTGAGCCAGATGACGATCTGCTCGTCGTCCCAGCCGAGCCGCAAACCGGTTTCTTCGTACGGCCGCGAGCGGCCTTCGTTTTGGCGCGATAGATTCAGGTAATCCGTGCGGTCGGCCTGGAAGGTGTGCACCAGACGTGCGAAGCCGTCAGAATAGATGTCGGCTTCGAGCAGCATGTCGTCGAACGAGCCTGCCGGCGGCACGGCGGTAACGGGAAACAGAACAGGAGCAAAGACGGGTACTCGTTCATCCACCTGCACTGGCGGGATCCGGGCGGCATACAATTTAAGGAAATCGGGCGCTGCACCGACCGCAAAGTAGTCGCTCGTGTTATCCAGGGTGACATATAGCCAGCCACCGTTCTCGTAGAACGACGCGTCGGGCGGCCCCACAGACGTGACGTAGATCAGACCGAGTTGCTCGGCGAGCACGGGTTGACGGAGTGCCATTGCGAGCACAGCCTCCCACTTGGGCTGCGCGGGGGCCTTGGGCGGGCGCTTATCCGGACGCGGCCCGTCGACCAGCGCGCAGATGTATCGGTTGTCGGTCACGGCAAAATCCGTACGTGGCCGAGCAAAGCCGGACGCCTCAAGATAGCTTGGCATCAGCATCTTGAGGAACGCCGTCTTGGTCGGAGGGACGTACGCGGCAGGCGCTGTTGGATCGACGCCGAACTGAGTCGCCACTTCACTATAAACCTGCTCGATGTTCGGCGGAGTGTTGACGTCCAGCAGAATGCGCTCTGTCACGTCGGCGGGGCGCGGAAGGTTGTCGAGGTTGGGTATCAGATGTGCGGAGAGCGCGAGCTGCGCTTGTGCAAATGGTTTCAGCCCAGAGTCGAGAGGTTGCAGCGGATTGCCGAAGGGCGCGATCAGGATGCGGAGCAAGATTTCTGTGCCATCCCAACCTTGCGGGAATGTGCAGATGCGAAGCCGGGTATCAGTTATTGCCATGGTATCCTCCTAGTCTTACGGCAGCACCGTGGTTGCGACAAAGGCCGCTACGGCGATGCGCTCGTCTACATCGAATTCCATTTCAAATGTTTTGCTCAGCATCCAGCCGAGGGTGACATCGACAGCCAAGGTCCCCTCGCCCTTGAAGTGATATTCCTCGTGCATCTCGATAAGCGCGAGCAGTTCGAAGGAGATTGCGATGGCGGCAAGACCTTTCACGAGCTCGCCTTCGACCTCCCACTCGCTGGCCCCGCCCAACTCCACCTTTTTCGTGCCAAGAAGATGCCGGAACCCCAGGCTATAGGTTCGGCGACCAACCAGGGTGAGCGCCCCAAGCTCGATTTCGACGGCGCCTGCGATACCCAGAAATGTGGAGAGCTTGGTTGCTCCTTCCTCTTCTCCGCCGACCTCGAATTTGAACACGCCCCCGGCGAACCCCTTCGCAGCCTTTGTTATTTCTAGTACTTCGGACATTATTTTTGCATCGGCCTCGAAAACGAAGTGCCAACCGCGCAACGCCGCCTTGCCGGTTCCTTTCGTGCTGATTATGGAGTGCTCGGATATTTCCTCTCCGATTTCTCTCGCTATCAGGCTTTCTTTTCCCCAGCGGCCGAGCAATTCCAGATCCAGCATGAGGCACATGCCGTTCTTGATGGCTATTCCGACAGGATCGAAGCCGTATTTCGGAAAAACGTATTTCCAGCCGCTCTTGAAGCCATACGTCGTGTTCGTCACCGAGACATCGAGCGGGAACGGAACTCCAAAAGCGGTAAGCATTTGCACAATACTCTGCACGGGGCCGAGCGGCCCGCCAAAGACCATCTGCGGATTAACCAGCCTCGGAGCTGCCTCTGAACTACTCGACATGTTTCCAACGACGTGCACGAGGTCGTCGAGATCATTAATGTCACCGATCATGGAAACCGGACCGAAGGTGCAGGACCAGTCCGGGCGTTGATCGGAATCGACTACCAGCTTAATTGTGGAATCAGGGCGGAAGCGCGACCGCACGCGCAACGCTGCACTTTGAGAAAGCGTGCGCTCGAGTGGCCCGACCATGAACTCTCCAGGGTCCAATCCGGGCTGGATGGGAATGTCGAGACGCGCTTTCCTGCGTCCGGTGATGCGTAAAACGGAACCTGCGGGCAAGGGATGGCACTGATCGAACCGAGGGAAGAGAGCGACGCCGCCGGCCAGCGTGTACGTATCGGCGAAGAGGATCGTCGATCCACCGTAGATTGTGGCGTCGCCCCAGCGGACTTGCGGCTGCGGCAAGAGCATTCGCTGAGCGCCGGTAGAGTGCAGGAGTCCGTACTCGGAGTCTGGGTTGGTTGGGTGGTGCAGCTCGCGCGGGTCGGCAAACCGGTAAGGTGGAATGACCCCCCCTACTGGATTGGCGCGGATCAAAGGGATAGGACGATCCGCCTCCAGGCGGTGCGGCTCCGTTTCGGAAGGACCACAATGGTCCAGCCGGAGGCCCAGGCGGGCTCCGACTGTGGTATGTGAGTGGCTAGAAGCGGCCAAGTGCGCCGAAAGATGCGCAGGGAGCGATCGCGCTGGCTGGGATGGCGTCGTGGACGATGCGGCGTAGGTCATCGACGGTTTGTTGTGGCAGGGTGTCGATGTTTGTGGTCACGGGGCTTGAACTAGACGGGTCCACCATGGGTTCGGACTGGCTATTGAGCAGCGCTTCCGCGAGTAGACGGCGAGCTCGATCGAGTGCCTCGGGCGGAGTGCCTTCGGCGGGGGAAAGCAACCCGGTTAGTTCGGCTAGCCGGGAGACAAGACGTGCCTCATCCATAACCTACCTCCTCCGCATCGTGCGAATCTTCGATTTTTCGCCTCCTTCAGCTCTGCCAAGTGGTCCCTTGGCAAAGGAACGCGATTCGAAGTCACCTAGAAAACTAGAAACACTTGCCTGGCTCTGACCGGCGCCTTAGCTCGCGACCTTTTTCCAACGGCATGCTCAGCCACCTCGGACGGCCCGCGTGGACCCATCCCAATCGTGTCAGCGCCTTAACGACTCGTTCTCAGGGTTCTACTACATAAACAGCAAGGCTAATCAGGTGTCGAAAAGTGAACCTTCGTCCCTAGGTAGACAATTCTGCGCGATCTCAGCAACCCGCATCAAGTGGGATGTGCTGTGCCGATATTTTTGGGGTATTCTTGCCGCTACATAATTTCAGCACAGCCTGAATCAAGACAAGGGGGCGCCGTGTTCATTTCGCTTATTTTCCTCATCTGCTTTTACGCGGGGGTATGGCCGCAGCAAGTCGTCCAACAACCCACTTCGCGAGCGCGCTCGGCACGGCATTCATTGCTAACGGGCGTCTATCGAATCGACATTCCGGCGAGCGACAAACTCTACTCAGTCGTAGCCGGCGCCTCCAGTAATGTTCCGTTCAGCGAACAACAACGTTTCTTCATGGATTTGGCGGTAAGACTCACCCCTCCCGATCTACTCGCAATAGAACAGCAGGGCACACGAATCAGCTTCGGCTCGTCGCGCGCTCCGCGAATGACCTTTGTAGCGGACGGTGTGGCCCGCAACACCCGCGCTGCGGATGGTCATCTCATTCGTGTTCGGTTTTCTGTTGAAAACGAACGACTGGTGTTCACTTCCGCCGGCAGAACCGAAGACAACTTCACAGTCATTTTTGAGTCCATTGATAACGGTAAACGGATGCGGGTGGTGCGACGCATTGCGGCCGAAGCACTGGATCAGCCGTTAGTTATTCGAACTATCTACAACAAGATTTCCGATGTTGCTCGCTGGGAACTTTATGGTGAAACTCAAGTAGCTACTTCCGCGGGAACACCGCCGAGACCGGCACCCGACGTCGCCCCAGCAGGAACCGACAGATCCGCAGCCGACCTGTTGCGCAAAGCGCTCGACGAATGGATATCCGCTACTAACAACCGCGACATCGACAAACAGATGTCGTTCTATGTGCCGCGATTGAGAGCTTACTACCTGACTCGTAATACTTCGCGAGCTTTTGTGCGTGAAGAAAAGGCCCGCGTCTTTGCGACAGCCTCCCTCATCGACATTCGCGCCCAGGAACCGGAAATCATTTTCCAGGACGGCGGGCGCACAGCCATCATGCGCTACCGCAAAAGTTACCGAGTAGACAATAAACGGCAGAGCCGCCGCGGCGAAGTGATTCAGGAACTGAGGTGGCAGCTCATAGAACAGGAGTGGCTCATTTTCTCGGAGCGCGACATTAAAGTCTTATGACGACGCAGTGCGCCATCCTCAAGCGAAGGATTCAAAAAAAGAAGAGCACAAACCTAGCGGCTGCTCTTGTTGAAGTACGGTATTGTTCAGATGGGAGCGGTTGACTAGGTACCTTCAGCGAAAAGATCCAAGTATGAAACGATTGTATATCATTGGAATATTGTTCGCGCTAACGCAAATGTGCTGTGTAGTAGGAGGTTACTCTAATACGAAAAGCAGTTGAAGCCCTACGGCTGTAAGGGCCAGAAGACAGGTACCAACCAGACTACAATCGCAAACACAACGATTGTCAGGATCGAGCCGACTCTCACAAAGTCAAAAAAGCGGTAACGGCCCGGCGTGTAAACCAGGACGCAGGCAGGCTCAAGGGGCGTTAGAAAGGAGCAGGAGGCGGCAAAGGTAACCGCGACCGCAAAGGTCCGTGGGTTTAGGCCCAAGGCGAGGGCAGACTTTACTGCGATCGGCAGCATGACGAGAGCAGCAGCCTGGTTAGACATCGGCTGCGTAAGCGCAACCGTCACGATGAAGAATCCAGCTAAAACTGCGAGCGGGCCGTACTGACCGGTGCCGCGGACGATAAGATCGGCAAGGTATTGATCGGCACGGGTCTTTTCCATTGCCAGCCCGAAACTGATCATACAGGCAATAAGAATAACTAACCGCCATTCGATCATCTCATAGATTTCAGACGTCCGCAGAGACCGGCTGGCAAGAAGAATCAACACCCCAATCAAGACGGCGACAGGCAGTGGAACGAGATGTGTGACCGAGAAAAAAAGAAATACCCCGAAGGCCAACAATGCCCATCGTCTTTTTGAGGGGCGCGCCTGACGTTCAGAAATCCCTTCCAGAAGCAATATCTGGTCATCCGCGGCGATACCTTCAACATGCTCGCGGTTACCCTGTAGGAGGAGCACATCACCGAACCGTAGCCTTACGGTGCTGATCTTCGAAAGCAGATTCACTCCATGGCGGTTAATGGCTAATACAACCAGTTGGTAACGCTTGCGAAAATCGAGACGTTTTAGACTTCTACCAATGAAATCTGAGCCGCGCGGCACCATGGCCTCAAAGAGCTCAACATCACTTCCTTCCAGGAGCGCATCGCTCAAACTAAAATCCGCCTTAATCTCAATGCCCGCCTCGCTCTTTACTCTGAGGATGTCTTCTACACGGCCCTGAACCAACAACAGATCGTCAGCCTTAATTCGCTCGTGAGGGTTGGGTGCAATCCTGTACTGTTGGGCGCCACGCAGAATTCCTAATACAGTCAGATCAAGATCGTCGCTGATACGGGCCTCGCCGAGTGTCTTACCAATCAGCGGAGAGTTATCTAACACTAATACTTCTGTCATGTACTGCCGCACGTGGTATTGCTCGGTGAGAGACTGAGCCGAATCACGTCTGGGCAAAAGGCGAAGACCGACCAGCAACATATAAGCCATGCCGACGCCAACAATTGGCACACCAACTTTGGTCAGCTCGAACATTGAAAACGGATCCATACCGTAGCGGGGTAAAGCGCCACTGACCGCAAGGTTGGTGGATGTTCCTATCAGGGTACAGGTGCCGCCGAGGATGGCGCCGAAAGCGAGAGGCATTAATAATTTTGAAGGGCTGATATTTCTCCGGGCGCCAATTCCTAACACCACTGGAAGAAACATGGCCGTCGTAGTAGTGTTTTTCATCACGGCGGCAGAAAGGGCTGCGGCAAACATAATCAGCGCTGTAATGCGAAACTCACTATCTCCTGCGAATCGGTGCAAACGTCTGCCAACCACATCGACCACCCCGGTCTTTGCCAGTCCTCCAGTCAAGATAAATAGGCCCGCGACTGTGATTACTATGTCATTGCCAAAACCGGCAAAGGCCTCGCTCGCAGAGAGTGTGTTGGTGATAACGAGGGCAATCACTAGCAAGATCGAAACGATTTCGATGGGGATTCGCTCAGTGCCGAAGAGAACAAGAGCGACGAATAGCAAAGCTAGAACAATGGCAATCTGACTAGTCATTTAAATATGGATTTGGTAAGAGTAATCGCGCCGTCGCTCATAGAAAAGAAACCATACACTTCTCAGACTGCGGATCTTGCTTAGCAATGCACATGCCCAGCCGCCGAAAGACCAACCACCGGCCTCCTGATCATAGCCCAACAACAGACTCAATACAGCCCTGGGGGCATCCGTCACCCCGCCATTAAAAAGTAACGCCAGGCACAAACACCTATTTGGACTTGGGCCTCTTGACCAGCGCCGGAGGCGCGGCAGAAGTTAGCCAGGAGCAAACGCGTAGGCAGTGCCGCGCCTGGAATGCCCCAAGACTTTCCCGCGCTGAAAGGGCTTATTCTGCCCCCGTCGGGCTGTTCGTTTATGTGGTCATAATCCAAGGGCAGCGCTGTAAGGCGCGCACGCCCCTGGCTGCCTTCTGCCGCGTGCCGGCGCTCATAAAATCGAATCTAACGCAATCTCATTAAGATAACTTAGGTTCGTTGCGACTTTGAAGGTGTCCGGTTGGTGGCCAGTTACGGCTGCATTTCATCGCCGGCCTGGCTCTGTGCACTTCGCACACTTGCAGCCGATCGGCTTGATATGAATGTCAAAATACTCTTTGCCGTAGTTGTAGCTCAGTTCCTCCCCAGCTTTGATTGCTCTCTTTGACCAAATCCATACGCGCCGGCCAGAAACAATTGCTTCAGCATTCGGTCTGCACGAATGGTTTATGTAGCGCGCGAGGTTGCCGCGGGTTGTGCCGTCAACAGACCACTTGGAATTGACGCCGAAGAAGTACTTGCCAGTGGGCCTCTTATCTACCTCTTCGTTTGAGATCAGGGGCCCGGTGTACTCGATAATCCGTTTTCCGGCTGGTATGGGTTCTATTGTAAATAAACCTAGTCCATGCGCCGTGCGCTTGATGACGTAACGCCCCTTGCCCTTAGTCATTGATCCGATCAGCCTGTCTTCGAAAGTTAATCAACTGCTGTAGTGATGTCCTAACATGAAAGGTCTGGGAGTTCTCAACGGAGAGCCAACAAATACAGAACCGCGAGCGATAGCGACCGCACTCAGCTAGCGCCATCATTACTTCTCGCGAGAGTTTGAGGACCGACCGCACTCAACTAACATCATGGATTAGAATATGAGACACTGTTTGAAGTTTGCACGACACGGTTGTTTTATTCCGCTGCGGCATGCTCGCGGGAGCTGAGTGCAGTCGCTACCGCTCCCGGTTCCGTAATTGAGCTCGGCCGATACTTTTGAAAAACGTTACACCCCAGCCTCGATAGCGACGGCACTCAACTACATCACGATTGTCTTATTCCGGCGGGCATTCTCGCCGGAGTTGAGTGCGGTCGCTACTGCTCCCGGTTCCGTAATTGCGCGCGACGGATGCTCTTTCACGTAACGACGGCATTGCCCTTTTACTTCAGAGTCAAGGCCTGCGCCTGGACCGCAGCGTCGAGCATTCCAGTTACATCATTAAGTGTGACGGTGCCGTAGTACCAGGAACCTGCCGCTGCGGCTTCGGCGTAAACGGCTTTGTAAATGTCGAAATAACTGCGTTGGCCGTCCACAAAGTTGAAAACTTCATCGCGCATCAGGCCATGAAGGTTGCTGCGAAAGCGTATCTTGTCCCGATTATCAAAATAAACCTTGATGGAGGTGTTGCGCGGAATCTTCTTCATTGCGGCGGATTCTTCGACGCTTATTTTGATGGGAACTGGAGGCCCGCAGCGCAACTGTGCATAGTAAGTTTCCAGGTCCACCCTCAACTGCACGCCGTTGCGTTTCATGTTGGCATTCAGATCATTAATCGAACCCGCCGCTTTACTGCCAGACGCAGTGAAAACCCGGATGGAGTTGAGTGCATGTTGCTCGCGTAAGACGCCCTGCTCGATAATGTAATTCGCCTCTTTCCAGTTATCGGCGGCGGCACTCCCCTCTTTCAACAAGCTCATTGCTACTCGCAGATCATTGGCCAGCCGTTTCGTCCCCTGCGCGTAGGTCTCCGCGGCGAGGGTTGGCACGTCGTTCTCGGTAGCCTTTGAAAGAAAATACGCGATTGAGCCAATCAGGAAGTTGTTGCGTCGCAGTTGAGTCTGGTCGATTTTGTCGATGTCATCATCGGAAGAGTGAATATAGTCGTCATCCCAGTTAATCAAGGCCACGGCGGGCGTATTGATGGGACCGTCGAGAAAAGTCATGTGGTCGGACGAACCAAACCAGGGCACAAAGCGCGCGTTGTAACCTTGCCGTGAACCCCGTGTCGAATAGAGCGGCCGCGTGTGCGGGCGTGGCAGCCCGCCTTGTCGGCTGGCTGCGAGAAAACCGTTGTTGGTGTTGATGAGATAGGTGCCGACGGATTCAAAAATGGCGTCGAGGTAAGACGTGCGCGAGTGGGGCGCGAAAATGAGGTGCTGGACGCGACTACCTAAAGCCTGGTCAGCGCCGGTCATGTCCTGATGCACGTTTGCCAGAAACTTCTTCGGCTCGTCTGGATTGTCCTGGAAGTAGCGATACTCAGAATAGATCTCGTCAGTCCACCAAAAGCGAATATCGCGGGCGGGGCGGGCCATCTTGCCTTCAGCGATCAACTTGTTGAAGGTGCGGGCCAGTTCGAGAAGGTTGCCGCAGCCACTTCCGTCGTCGTTGGCCGAACCCTGTTCCTCTTGCAGGTGCGCCGTAAGAATGATCTGCTGATCGTGGATAGAACTCCCACGAATCCAGCCCTCAACGAAGCCGGTACGGCCAGGCGCAGGAGTGATCTCGGTGTCAACTTTCGCTTTCAGGACGATGCGTCCACCCTTGGTGCGTTTGCCCGTACCGAAGAGGTCCTGCATGGAATCGGACGCGAGAATGCGGCGCAGCGTATCGCCTTTGCGCGGCGCGAGGACGAAGGCGAAAGTGCCTTTCTTGCCTTCTGGCGGCGTCGCATCCATTCGCGTCCAGGCAATTTGATCAGGGAAGTCCAGCGGGTTTTTGCTTTCGGCCGTAGTGTAGCTAACGACCCCGACCGCACCGCGAGCGTAGACGGCGTTCTGCACAGCCGTTCCAGGATTTGCGCTGGTCAAGACGATCTTGCCTGTCACGTCCAGGCCTTTCAAACTCTCGACCGAGGCGTCGCCCACGTAAACGAGTTCTGCGGTGACGTCTGCATCGTGGCTGCCGTCGGCGAGGTAGACAGCATGCTCGCCAATGTCCGCGAGTTTGAGTTCGACGGGTTCGACCATCCAGAGCTCCGCGCTTCGTGCCGTGTAGTTAACGCCTGGCAAAGGTTGTTCAATGAACCGGACGTCGGTTAGTCCCACCTCTTTCGCAGCCTTCACGACATACTCGGCTGCTTTGAAGTAGCCTTCCATGCCCGAGTCGCGGTGCCAGTGGGACAGCCAGCGGATGTGTTCGAAGGCGCGGTCGCCGGAGATTTCGTTGGAGAGCATGCGTATCTCACCGTCAGAGAGAAAGGGCGTAGTTTGCGCCTGGCAAAATGCCCCCCAGGGCGACATTGTCATAACGCAAAACAAAACCATGCCGGCAAGTTTTCTTTTCAACATAGCTGTCCTTTCAATGAGCCGATTTCACGCGCTTGTTAATTTGCGCGCGCGGGAGTCGGCTGCGGGCTAACGCCAGAGTGTGCAGAAAAAGACCCCAGCGTGCAAGAGACCTTCTGGTTTAACGTGCCGATGCTGTTCGAGCAGACCACACCTTCTATGCGTCCGTTTTCGCAGTCGATCGATTCGGTATACCGTGGATCATTAACTGCGAGCAAGAATTGTGGGGGGTCTCTCCGTGGGCGCCCCCGCTCGCGCAACTCAGGGGCGCCCAGGGAGGGACGCCCCTACAGAACGATCCGGAACGCCGGCGAATCACGAACGAACACGGCATGGTCTTCGTGTCGTTTCGTGGGACTTCGTGGATCTTTATTGCCTCGTCTTTATTGCAACACCCTTACTCATCGGGACGTGCAGGTAGTCGTTCTACTGTAGCCACTGATTGAGGCTGGTCGTCCAGAATCGCCTCGCGCACGGCGAGTCGGTGGGAGGCGGGCAGCTTTAGATACTCGTCCACAAGCGGATGGCCGGGGCCGTCAGTCTCGTCTTTCCCTGCGAAAGCTAGCAGTGTCAAACCAGCGACGTAGAGCGTCAGCGTGAAGAAAGAGATGTAACCCGTGGCCGGCGCGAACGTCGGTGCATCAAGCGTGCCCAGCGAGACTCCCTGTAACAGTGTCCCTGCCACACGCTTTAGCCAGCCGCCTTCTGTACTGTAGAGACTCGCCAGCAACATGTGTTTGAGGACGAACGCAGTCCCAAACAGTATCGCGAGGCTGCGCAATAGTCGACGCGCGTCAAAAGACGAGAACTGATTGTTCCAAAGCGTCCATAGAAAAAAGAAAGAAAACAACCAATGAAGCAAGCCGCCCTCAGGGAGCACAGAGTTGAACGCCTGGGCCGAGGCGAAGAAGAGTGTGAGAAGCATCCAGATGTGGGCAACATTCGTAAGAGGCGGAAACTCGGTCCCGACCAATTGCTGAAATCTAATCAGACGGCCACGTACGAGGAGAAGCACCAAGAGAACCGCGAGCAAGAGGGTGACCAAGGGCGGCGCTACGAAAATGAAGGCTCGGTTCTCGGCACCAACGCGCAGCCCGCCCAGCAGCGCCACCGTCAGAAAGAACACTGGCAGCACTACAAAGTCCACGAGCTCGCGATTCCTGGAACGATCAGTCGCGGTCATCTTCTTCTTAAATCACTCGGTACTCAGTCGTCAGTCGTCAGTTGATTTGAGCCGTACTGGCAATCGGCAATCGGAATTGCCAATTCCTCAACTCTTACTTTCTCGTGCGTAACACCTTAAGCGGATTGACGTCGCTCAAGCTGCTTTCTGTGCCTTGTTCCAATTCGGCCTTCAACTCCGCCGCGGTGTGCATGCGCAAGTTTGGATCATCCACCGTAAGCGGGCTGGCTGCGGTAAGAGCGATGGCTCGATTGACTGCCTCCAGACCTTTCTTGAACAGCTCCTGATCGTAATAAACGCGACCCCAACCCTCGCGGTAAAACGAGTAAGCGATATAGAACTGTGTGCGCGAATCGCCTTGTGCGGGATCTGCGCGCTGCCATTCGTCGCGCGCCGCACGAAACTGTTCCCTCCGAAAGAGATCGAGCGCGGAATTGAACTTCTCCTGATTTATCTGGTAAGTGCCAGAAGCGACCTCAGCACTGGTCGCCACCTCCCTAAAAGAGCGAGGCTCGGTAGCGTAGATCCAGACAATGAATACAGCGTAAGCGATCGTTAATGCTAGGCCCGCTACTTGAATGATTTTGGACTGCATTGCTTTGCATCGAAGCTAGAGGATGCTTCCGGGTTGTGTCAATGGATGTCTGATACTGGCGGTGTCCTAGTTTCATTTTTCCTTTGTGCTTTTGTGTGCTGTGAATAACCAAGACGGCAATTCCTGCTGCTTGAGCGATTCTCGACCGACCTAAAGCGATCCATAAATTACACGAACCAAACACGAAGTATTTAGTGTTATTTCGTGCGAGTTCGTGGATCGTATCTAACGCTACCTTTCATCGGATTGCCTATGCGCCGCACTACGGACACCAACGATAAGGAGAAGCAACGCTCGTGAATATTTTTCTCTGGAACTGTCAGTGTTATCTTCTCTCCTTAGCACGTTTGTCGAGCACTGGAGGAGAAACCATGAACAGGGAAAGCAACGAGAAGAAATCGGACACTCGGGCAGCTGATAGGGAGCCCACCAAAGCCGAGCTTGAACGGCAAATGGAAGAGACACGCGAGTCGCTGTCTCAAACTGTACAAGAGATTAAGGACACCGTGAGTGAGCAGGTCTCTTCAGTGAAGGAGACCGTCAGCGGAGTGCTTGATTACCGTGAGCAATTTCAAAACGAGCCGATGGTCTGGAGTCTCGGGGCCCTTTCGGCGGGATTCGCGCTCGGTTATACGCTTGGTTACGCTCACAAGAACATAAAAGGCTCCCGGAGAAAGTCAGAGGTGGCCGCTTTCGCGAACACACTGGCGACTGAACTTTCCACAGTTGGCAAGACAATGGTTATGCCGGCACTTAGTACCAAGATCAAGGACCTGTTCGGTTTTGACTTCTCAGACCTGTTAGAAGAGATGGGAGGGAATAAGAAAATGCCAAGGAAAAAAGCCATACCGAAACGCGCCAGTAAAAGCGCAACAAAGAAAAAGAGCAAGCCACGAAAATGAAGTGGCCACGAGCGAGTTCAGTTCGAGGTAGAACGCAACCGGTGGTCCCAAACAGCGTGCAGTCAGAGCAGGCTGCTGAAGGGGGTGGGCCTCTCAGGAGGAATAAGACGATGCACGAAATCTCACGAACGGCCACGAAATGACCCGAATTAAAGGTGTTTCGTGTCCTTTCGTGGCCGTTCGTGAGATTTCGTGCATCGTTCTTAATTTTTCAGCGGCCTTACTAGTGCATCTTGAAAGGGCCACCATGCGGCTCCGGTTCTAAATCAAGGCGACCGGAATCCTGGACCACCTCATGCAACTCCAACACGTTCGACTGTGAAAATGCTTCTTTCGGCAACGTGCCGGACTGCGCGTGTCCCTTCACAAATGCGTCAGAGCGCACCCAGTTGAGGAAGTCCTGGCGGCTATTCCAGATGGTAAACACCACATATGGGTCGCCTTCGTTGACCGGGCGCAGGACCTGATTGGAAATGAATCCAGGCATTTGATCCACCAGACCCGCACGGTCACGAAACCTCTGCTCGAAGGCCTCAGTATATTCCCGCGTGACGTAGATCCGATTAGCGACAGTTATCATTAGCCCGGTTCCCCCTGTGAAACAAGAATGCAGAATCCTGGTTTTCGAAGCAAGAATGTCACACAAAGACGCAAAGTCTGGAACCTATTCTTCTTTGCGTCCTTTGCCCCCTTTGCGTCTTTGCGTGAAACTACCCCGGTTTGCGGTCAGAGGCCGCGCTCGGTTTTCCCTGGTTTCATGATAGCACCTCGCCCTGCTCAATCATCTGTCGAGGGCTTCGAGCGCAATCGCTTGGTCTGTGAGCGGCGCGCTTTCTCTTCCAGCGTTCGGTTCTTTGCGCTACGCGGTACGCGCGTGGGCACACGTTTGGCGGGGCGGTGATTCAATTGCTCAATCTTCTTACGGAGCTTCTGCAGACAGAGCCCCTTATTCCGATGTTGGCTGCGTTCCTGCTGAGAGGTGACGACGATCCCCGAAGGCAGATGCCTCAGACGAACGGCGCTTTCAGTCTTGTTGACGTGCTGTCCTCCGGGTCCACTCGAGCGAAAAGTCTCGACTTCGCACTCACGTAACAAGTCTTCATCTGAATCCGGCAGTGTGATCACAGTGCCGTCATAATACCTCAGTGCCGTTGGTCGCAAAGAGTGTTACATTGACCCTTAAGGAGAATGCTATGAACGCTCCGCTTTCCATCGTCGAAGGAGTTGCTCCCAGCTGCCAATGGCTGCCCGCAGGCCCATGGAAAACCGTCATCGACTTTTTCAGGGAACATTACCCTTATGTGGACGCCGAGACATGGAGTGCACGAATGGCGAAGGGTCAGGTGGTGGATGAAAGCGGGCGCCGCGTAGATTCAGAAAGCTCTTATCGAGTTGGCGCCTGCATTTTTTATTACCGCGAGCTGGAAAATGAAAAAGCCATTCCCTTGGTGGAGCACGTGCTCTACGAGGATGAACACATCCTGATTGCAGATAAACCGCATTTCTTGCCGGTGATTCCCTCGGGAAGGTTTCTCCATGAAACGCTTCTGGTCAGACTGCGAAAACAACGCAGACCGGAAGCCCTGGTGCCCGTCCATCGTCTCGATCGGGAAACCGCCGGAGTGGTGTTGTTTTCCGTCAACGCGAAAACAAGGGGCCACTACACAGCGCTCTTTCGGAACCGGAAGGTTAGAAAGGTATACGAGGCCCTGGCGCCAACTCTCAAGGACTCGAGCTTACCCACTACTCGGCGGAGTCGCATCGTGCGGGGAGAACCATTCTTTCGCATGAAAGAAGTTGCTGGTGAGCCGAACTCCGAGACTCACATCAAATCCCTCAGCAATCTGGGGCGCATCGCTCTGTATCAGTTGGTTCCCATCACCGGCAGGAAGCATCAGCTCCGCCTTCACCTCGCGGCCTTAGGAATTCCTGTCATCAATGACAAACTCTATCCGGCGCTGATTTCTTCAGAGGACGATGATTTTTCCAGGCCGCTAAAGCTGCTGGCAAAATCGATTTCCTTTCAAGATCCGTTGACCGGTCGCCAACACTATTTTGAAAGTGGCAGAAGACTATGAGCACACCTCTTAACATGCATGCGGCTCGCACATCTCTCAACCGGGACCCGGAACTCCGTCAGTGGGCCGAACAATGGTTAAAGAGCAAGGAGCGAACCGTAACTGCAACTATGACCGGTGAGGAGTTCGAAAAGCACTGGCTCTACGTTCGCCCGGAGAGAATGCATGATGGTGCGCTAGAAGCGGTCGCTGCATACCGACAGGACCACGAAGGCTAGCACAATATGAATTAGCCGCGGATGCAGGTGGATCACACAAGGGCCTGTCATTCAAACGCTCTCTGCGCGTTGGGATTGACAGCCTGATGAGTTATTTGCGGTTTTTTTGTCTCCGACTCTCCCCTTCCTTCTCTTCCTTATTTCTAATCGGCGTTTTCCGCGTGCATCCGCGGCGGATTCCCTCGTACACTCTGGCTTATGACCTGGCAAAAGAACATCATCACTGGCGCGGAGCAAATTCGCGAGTTACTCTCGGGCATGACAACCATTGCCGTGCTGGGGATCAAAACTGAGGCGCAAGCGAGCCAACCCGCCTTCTATGTTCCCCGGTATCTCGAGTCCGCTGGCTTTCAGATCATTCCGGTCCCGGTCTATTACCCGCAGGTAACCCATATTCTTGGGCAAAAGGTCTACCGCAAGCTGATCGAGATACCCGTCGAGGTCGATCTGGTAAACATCTTTCGCCGTTCCCAGGATGTTCCCGCTCACCTGGACGACATACTCGCTAAGAAACCCAAAGCAGTATGGCTGCAGTCAGGCATCCGGGACGATTCGGTTGCCGAGACAATGGCCAAAGCAGACATCAAAGTGGTCCAGGATCGGTGCCTCATGGTTGATCATCGTAACCTGGGAAGATAAGGATCAGCCGGGCATTTCCGCGGATACACGCGGATTAGAAATAAGATTCAGAACAAACTCAATCAGAGATCGAGGTGCTTCAAGTCAATCTACCAAGTTCTCTAGTTTTACTTGTTTGTCTAATCCGCGTTAATTCGCGTAAATCCGCGGCTTATTAATCTGTTCCTCGTCCCCGGTTCTTATGTGAAGTAGCCGCCCTCTGTCAAATGAGAGATAAAAAATGATCGTTCATAACCTGATACTAGCCATCCTTCTGGCTACGCCGCATTGGGTTATTCAAGACAGCGGGACAACGGCTCGGCTGCGCGGCGTTAGCGCGGTGAGCAATCGCGTCGCGTGGGCCAGCGGCTCCGGCAGCACCGTGTTGCGCACTGCTGACGGTGGCCACAGTTGGCGAAAGCTTACGATAACCACAGACGCGCTCGACTATCGCGACATCGACGCGATTGACTCCCAGACAGCCTACGTCCTCTCGATCGGCAATGGTCCTTTATCTCGGATCTACAAGACGACCGACGGCGGCTCAACCTGGACGATGCAGTTCAAGAACGACGATCCAAAGGCGTTTTACGATGCAATGTCTTTCTGGGACGCTATTCACGGCATCGTCATCGGCGATTCGATCGACAGTCGGTTCTGTATAATAACAACTGAAAACGGCGGGCAGATCTGGAAGCGGGTACCCGCGAGTGCTTTGCCTCCAGCGCTGGAGAATGAAGGCGCATTTGCCGCAAGCGGCACCAATATTGCGGTCCACGGAAAGACCCACGCGTGGATTGGGACCGGCGCTGCGTCAAAAGCCCGCGTGCTCCGTACCACCGACCGCGGGCGCACGTGGAAGGTTTCCGACACGCCGCTAGTTGCGGGATCGTCGGCAGGTATTTTCTCAATCGCTTTCCGCGACTCAAAACACGGCGTAATTGTCGGTGGCGACTACACGAGAGAGAAAGAAGCCGTCGGCAATCTCGCCGTCACCAACGATGGTGGCGTAACCTGGACACTAGTGAAAGGTCTATCCGGCTATCGCTCGGCGGTCGCGTATGTACCAGTGACCGCTCAATCTCGCCAGACATCGATGCTCGTTGCTGTGGGTCCGTCAGGCGTAGATTACTCCACGGACGACGGTCTCACCTGGAAGCAGCTCGCAGGTCCGGGTTTTGACACGTTGAGCTTCGTTCGCGCGCGAGTTAGGGGTTGGCCCATCGGCTGGGCCACGGGTTCGAGTGGAAGCATCGGCAAGCTGGTGTTCAATTTTGAAATGACCCCCCTACCTGGAGGAGAACCTTCTAGGAAAGGCTCGGCTTCGCCACGCGCCGGAGCGCTGCATCCAGGTCTTCCTTCATCCCTGGATACGCGTTAACATCCGCGCCCGCGTTGACCAATGCCTGGATGATGGCAGCGTGGTCAGGCTTAGGATCATTGTGCGAAGACCACAATGTCTGATCCAGCACCGTGGCGCCGTAAATGTTCTTCACTTCAAGAGGAGCTTTGCGGTCCAGCAGCAGCTCAACGGTACCCAGCTGTCCGCCGGTCGCGGCCCAGTGCAGACCGGTTTGGCCGCCAATGTCCTGAGTGGTGATAGCGACAGCTTTCTGGAGGAGGAAATCGACGACGCTGTCTCGACCATACTCACAAGCCCACATGAAACCTGATACCATCTGAGCTTTCGTTGCATTCGTTTTCAAGCTGCCGTCATCGTTGAAAAAGCCTTTGACCAGCTCGAGCCGCCCCACTCCAGCCGCGCCCTCAAGATCCAATGGTCCATCGCGCTGGGCAAGAAACTGGGCAGCTTGCCCGCGCCCGTTGGCCAGGCACGCATTCACCACGTTGCCGGTGGCGCCGATCGCTGCGCCGTGTTTGAACAACGTCTCGAGCAGTTCAATTTGCACTCCGGCCCGCTCGGGATGGACGCTGGTCGCCGTCAGACCAAGAGTCGTGTCTCCTCCACCGTACATTTCCGCCGGCGCGTCGACTTCGGCGCCGGCCTCGAGCAGCAGCTTGGCAATTGCAACCGCGTTCTGGGGAGTCTTTTGACGGTAATCTTCAACGCCATTCGCGGACACGTAGTGCAGGAGCGTAGCCCGGTGCACCCGCGTCGAACGTTCGCGAACCAACCCTGGATTCTCGCGCAGCAATCGCTCAAGTGTCGCGATGTCACCGTTGATGACGGCTTCCACCGAAGTTTCGAAGGTGGTGACCGGAGAACTCTCACGAGTCAGCTCTTCAATGTGTTTCGAAAACTTGTACCAACTCTGGAAGCCATACTCGCGTGCGATAACGAATTGAGCATCGGCAAGTGCAAACTTCACTCTGAGAATTTCGGAATCCGAGAGTTTGCCGAGGCGAGGATGATGTTTTTTGATTCGTCGAATGAAATCGCGCTCGGTGAAATCGATCTGTTGGCCCAGGCCGGCCCCCATTGCCTTCCCTTTGCCGCGCTCCTTGCACGCTTTGACGAGTTCCTTCGCTTGTTTTTTGTATTGTTCGAGGCTGGGGAAAGCGGGTAGTTCTTTGGCATCCATTACGACCTTCCTGTCATCACTGCGTCTGGAGTCCGCCCGATCAGGCTGAAAGAAGGTTCGTAACCTTCGTCATTTTGTTAAGGTGGGGCACGGCCCTTTCCGCGGACTGGATGCGCCCTTCGCGCCGCCGGCAAGTATAAGCCGTTCGCCGAAATATAAGAAAGTCGTCTATTTGCAGTAGTTCTCCCAATTTGGACCGTTTCAAGCATAGGGAATCTCAAAACACGATCCACGAACTCCCACGAAACGAGAGATATGAACCACTAACAAGATTTAGTGTTTTGTTCTTGTAGTTTAGTGGATTGCATATCTCATCCAGCCTTTTGCTACTGAGACAATCAACCTCAGTAAATTCACCTTTGATGAGCACTTCAAGGTTGAGTTCAAAAGCATCTAGGGTTCTGGCCCTGTTAGTTTTTCGCGATGCAGACCGGGCCCTTTGTTTATTGAAAATATAACACCACGGCCCCGAGTTTCCTCCTTGCACAATCCAATCTTAGACGCTAGCGTAGGGAGTTCGTTTCCAAGCTAATTCTTCCGAGGTATTGATTTCAATTCATGAGCACTGAACCAAACAAAGTTATTTACTCAATGATCGGCGTCAGCAAGTTCTATGACAAGAAGGCCGTTCTCAAGGACATCTATCTTTCATATTTCTACGGCGCGAAGATCGGGGTAATCGGTCTCAACGGGTCGGGCAAGTCGTCCCTCCTGCGCATACTCGCCGGCGTTGACAAGGAGTTTAACGGCGAGACAGCTATCTCTCCCGGCTTCACAGTCGGCTATTTGGAGCAGGAGCCGTTGATAGACGACTCGCGGACTGTGCGCGAGGTGGTGGAAGAAGCCGTGCTGGAGACAGTAGATTTGCTGAAAGAGTTCGAGGAGATCAACGCGAAATTTGGTGAGGAAATGTCGGACGAGGAAATGTCGGCGCTACTCGAACGGCAGGGCCAGGTGCAGGAGAAGCTGGACGCGCAAGATGCATGGGATCTTGATTCGCGTTTGGAGATGGCCATGGACGCGCTGCGGTGTCCGCCGCCCGAGACGCCGGTGAAAGTCCTATCCGGTGGCGAACGCCGTCGAGTTGCTCTTTGCCGGCTGCTTCTGCAGAAGCCGGATATCTTGCTGCTCGATGAACCAACAAATCACCTGGATGCTGAGTCGGTCGCATGGCTGGAACATCACCTGCAAGGTTATCCGGGCACGATTATCGCAGTGACACATGATCGATATTTCCTTGATAACGTTGCCGGTTGGATTCTGGAACTTGACCGTGGCCAGGGCATTCCCTGGAAAGGAAACTACACCTCCTGGCTCGAACAGAAACATGAGCGGCTTCGTCGCGAAGAGAAGTCGAAAAGTGAGAGACAGAAGACGCTGCAACGGGAGTTGGAATGGATTCGCATGTCGCCCAAAGCGCGTCGCGCGAAGGGCAAGGCGCGAATTAATGCGTATGAGTCCATGCTGCAACAGGAATCGGAGAAGGGGCGTGAGGACCTGGAGATTCATATTCCGCCCGGACCACGCCTTGGCAACGTCGTGATCGAGGCAGAAGGTGTCAGCAAAGCTTACGGCGATCATTTGTTGGTCGAAGACATGAAGTTCGCTCTGCCACCGGGTGGCATCGTAGGCATAATTGGTCCGAACGGCGCCGGCAAGACAACTTTGTTTCGCATGATCACAGGGCAGGAGCAACCCGACAGCGGCGCCATCAAGATTGGAGAGACAGTGGCGCTGGCATATGTGGACCAGAGTCGGATACTCGATCCTAACAAATCGATCTGGGAAGAAATCAGCGGCGGCGCGGATTTGCTGAAGCTGGGCACGCGCGAGGTCAACTCGCGTGCTTACGTGGGACGATTTAATTTTTCTGGCACGGATCAACAAAAGAAGGTTGGCATGTTGTCGGGCGGTGAACGAAATCGCGTGCATCTGGCGAAGATGTTGAAAGAGGGCGCCAACGTTTTGTTGCTGGACGAGCCGACCAACGATCTGGACGTCAACACCCTCCGCGCGCTGGAAGAGGCGCTGGAGAATTTCGCCGGCTGCGCGGTGGTAATTTCCCATGACAGATGGTTCTTAGATCGGATCGCGACGCACATCCTCGCGTTTGAAGGCGACAGCAAGGTCGTCTGGTTCGAAGGAAACTATTCGGACTATGAGGCTGACCGCAAGGCGCGGCTGGGCACGGCCGCGGAGCAACCGCATCGGATCAAGTATTGGCAGTTGACGCGCGGATAATCGACAAATTAAGCCTGACTATCCACAGATTACGCTGACTATACAGAGGAAGAAGAGGCAAGGCGGAGAGCATCGTGAAATCTGGGAGCGACGAGCTAACTATTTCTGTTCACTCATCTGATCATCAATGGCTTGCAAGGCGCGCTCGAGCATCGTGCGATGAGCGGGAACAGTGGCACGACTCAGTTGGCCCATGATGCGCGAGCGGGAAAGCCGTAAGGATTCGAGTTGCGCCTTACGGGCGCGGTCTTCTGCCGAACCTGTGCTCTTATTCGCTCGGGCCTCGACCGCTGCCTGTTGCTGTTCGAGGTTCTCTTCCAGCTTGCCGGCCAGGTCGTCTCCATCCCACGGCATAATCCACCTCCTGAGGTGGACCATCGTAGCATCTATCCCGTGGTCTGGATGAGAAATGTGTCGGTTTGTGCTGGTTCAGTTTAGCGTTCAAGCTTCAGCTTGTCCGTACCGCTGAGCCCAAACCTAAAGTTGAACACTGAATTTCCGGACTCAAGATGGACCAGTACCGTCCGTAATGCTGGGACTTAACGCGAAAGGGGATGATTTCAACGGAAATGCTGAAGGACATTTACTAGACTCGGTAATCGCGTGGTGTTGTAATCTTTGGTAATGCCAATAGTCAACCTCTCTGCGAGTAGAGCGGTAAACTCCGCCACCGAGAGGGGCGTACTAAACAAAAATCCTTGCACCTCGTCGCATTTCAGCATCTGCAAAGATTCGAGTTGTTCATGGGTTTCCACACCTTCGGCTATCACATTCAGTTTCAAGGCATGCGCGAGCGTAATGATCGCGCTGACGATGGCTTCGTTGTCGGGATCGGTGTTGATGTCTTTCACGAACGACTTATCAATCTTAAGTGTGTCGATCGGGAACCGTTTCAAGTAGTTCAAGGAGGAGTAGCCGGTGCCGAAATCATCGACGGAAATATGAATTCCCATGGCTTTCAGCTCGTGGAGTTTTCGTATAGCTTGATTCGGGTCTTTCATGATCGAGCCTTCGGTCAGCTCCAACTCCAGCAGGTTAGGATCAAGCCCGGTATCTTTTAGTATTTGAGCAACTGACTCAACCAGTGCAGGTTGCTGAAACTGGCGCGCCGAAAGATTGACTGCGACGCGCAAGGGATCAAAACCCGCGTCCTGCCACGATTTGCTTTGCAAGCAGGCAGTGCGCATGACCCACTCACCGAGAGAAACGATCAGCCCGTTGTCTTCCGCAAGTCCGATAAACTCGGCCGGATAAAGCAGGCCTAGCGCCGGATGCTCCCAGCGTACCAGGGCTTCCATCGCCACGAGTTGAAAGCTTTGTATGTTTACCTGAGGCTGGTAGTGGATGATGAATTCCTCGCGCTCGAGACCGAGCCGCAGATTGTTTTCAAGAACCAATTGCCTAAGTGCCTTGGTAGTTCTGCCCGCCTGGTAGAACTGATAGTGATTGCCGTGTAATTCTTTGGCCCGGTTCAAGGCAGTGCCCGCAGTCTTCAGCAGCGTCACAGCATCTTTTGCGTCGTCTGGATTGAGACTGATGCCGATGCTCGAGGTAAGAAACAGTTCCTGCTCGTCGAAGTAAAACGCCGCACTGAGGGTCTCCTGGACGTGCCGGGCAATCTTGGCGGCGTCTTCGGGGCGATTGACCTCAGTCAGCAAAAGAGCAAAATCGTCTCCTCCAAAACGCGCCACCGTGTCGCTCTCGCGCACGCAAGCAACGATTCTCTTTGCCACCTCGCGCAATAATTGGTCGGCGGTCACATAGCCTAACGTGTCGTTAATGGTTGCGAACCGATCCAGATCGATCAACAGAACTGCCAGCTTTCGTTCGCTGCGGTCGGCCGCGAGAAGCGCGTGTTTCAGACGATCCTTGAACAGCTCATGGTTTGGCAGATTTGTTAGTGCGTCGTGATAGGCGAAATAATTTACTTTTTCTTCGGCTTGCTTGTATTCGGTGAGGTCTACGGTGAAGCACACCAGCTCCTTTTCCGATCCTGACACCCGCGCGGCACCAAACAGCACGGGCACGCGGCTGCCATCTTTGCGAGTGCATTCCTTCGCGAAGGGGGCACAGGTTCCAGTCACATTCATTATTTCAGTCGCATAGTCGTCCAAGTGGCGGTATTCCTGCGCGGTCAACTCACTCCAGTTTAGCCTCCCGGCGCTGAGATCCTCGCGGGTATACCCTACGATTTTTAGGAACGCCTCATTGGCTTCAGTGACCAAGCCTTCAAGGTCCGCAAAACAGATCCCAGTGATGCCGTAGTCGAAAATAGAGCTGAGTCGTGCCTCGCATCGACTGAGCGCCTGGAGCCCTGCTGCGTCAGTTAGTAGTTTTTTTGCCGGCATAGTTCAAATTTTATTGAGGTTGCGAGGCTCAGGCCACGTGCGGTCGAGGAATAGGTCAGACGCGGCGGTTAGGCAATTGCGACGAGAGTCCCCTAACGCCGGGTTCTACTTAGAATCTATTTGCGAGAGTGGGGGCGTGGATTGGCCCGAATTTTTGTGAAAGGGGGGATCGAATTTTGGAAACTAACCCCCGGAGGTGAGAGTACCAAATAAGACTGGAGATTCCAAGACTTTTAGGTTCCTGCTAGCAGGTCAGTTTGAGCTTGAGGTCAGAGTTGAATGTGTTTTCGAATCCCGCGGAACTTAAGTCAACGCCGTGCGAGGGTTTGCGACGCTCAAGGAGGGATCGGAGAAAAGATTCCTGACCCTGGAAGGCTCAAACTGTGCCAGACTATGTGACGCCTTCAAGGACAGGCAATTTTTTCTTTCGCCTATCCGTTGGGGCGCAACGCTCGCCCACAGCTATTACTTAAATCCGTGCGGGATGATGAACCGAAACCCAAACTGTCCACTACCACATTCCCGGGCGCCTTAGGAAAGGCGCCCGGGGCCCGCGGCCATCACATCTTCGATTTCCACTCCGCTACACGCTTTTCCATATCCGCCACAGCCTGCGCGTTGGCGTTGGCTGCCTTGCCAAGCTGGATAGCTTTCTCGCCCGCAGCTATCGCCTCCGCGGTCTTTCCCTGTTCGGCCAGGGTCCGCGCCTTGAGGCCGACGTTGTTGAAGTTTTCCTTAATCTTGATGGATTGATCTAACCACTGCATAGCTTCTTCGGTATTGAGTTTGTTCTGGAGTGCGAAATTCGCAGCTTGGGCGCGCATCTGCCAGTCGTCAGGCTTGGCCGCGGCCAGGGACGCACGGGCCTTTTCTAACGCCAGGGCCTTCACATCCTTGACCTCAACCGTGAAGGGGACGCTCACCTTGTCCCAGCGAATGTTGACCTGAGCTGAATTCTCAGTGATAGGATCCAGATTGAACATCAACCACTCCTGATTATCGGCCACCATCTGGGGCTTGGCCTTCACGCGAAGCACGTCCTTCTTATCGTCGTAGGAGAAGCTACCCCACTGCCCAGAGTCGCTGTTGAAGATAATCGACCACTCTCCATCTTTGGCGGGTATGGTGTGCAGGCTGTAACGTCCGGCGGCCAAGGGCTGCCCGTTGATTAGTACGCCGTCGCTCACTTCAAACATCGTGGCTTCGTTTGCGCCCGTGCGCCAGACATGTCCGAAGGGCACGATCGGGGCGTCTTTCGCTCGCGCCCGGGAGTCATCCAAGGTCGCGGAGCCGGGGGGCGTGCCTGCCGGTGCGTCGCCCCAGATCTTGCGACCCTTCACTCCGGGACGGCTATAGGTGATTGTAATATCAGTTACGCCGACGGTCTGCATTACGCTAGCTTTCTGACTCGGTCGCGGGAGTCGCAAGGGCGTCTGAGCAAAAGCAATGGCACTAAAAGCCGTGAGCAAAACGAGGGTGGCCGTACTGTAGCGAAGGGATCTTTCCAGGGTCTTCATATCAATTCTCTCCTTGTAAACTTCGATTGGTCTTGGTGGCTTCAGAAATCCCGAGACGCGGATTGTATTACGTCGGGGCAAAAAAGCTAAACAGTGATAGCAATTTCGTGTAATGCAAAAGCCTCTGGAGAGCGGGGCGAGCAGCGACAAAGCTTTGATTACGGAGCGCCGTCGTCTTCCAACGAGCGGGGCTAATCCCCGCTGGGTAAACCGGCCGCTGCCTCTGCTGGGCGCAATCCATAACTGAAGGCTCACATCCATCGCAATGCCTCTAAGAAAAACCTCGGTCGCATGACTGGATTTCAGTTGCTCGGCATCGTTAAGAACCACCAGTTCGGGGTTGACCCAAGAATGGGCTTGCCGGCTCTTGGTCCTGACTGGAATTCGCACAAATTGATTTTGACTCCTCCGTTAAAAGCGAACGGTTCTAATGCAGCCTGAGATTTACTAACGCATTCACGGCGCCCCAACGACGCGGTTTAAGGCGTTATGGGCGAAATTATTGTTCTAGACGCTGCTATGGGACGATTGGCATAACCATTGCACCAGTGCAGGCTGAACTGGGTTTTGACAAAGGGGTAAATTCTAAACAAAGGAGACTTCGCGTATGTTGTGGACAATTCTCGTGATTCTACTGGTGCTCTGGCTGCTCGGCTTTATCGGAAGCGTCGGTGGCAACCTAATTCACCTTCTTCTACTCGTGGCCCTTGTGATCCTGATTATCAATCTGGTGTCAGGCCGAAGAGGACCCGTAGTCTAGACATATCACGCTAACTTAGCGTCTGTCGGAAACAAGGGAAGATCGCCAACTTCGCAGGTCTTCTCCAGAAGCCCTGGTGGAAACACTAGAGCGTAGTCCACAACAGGCAACGCTTCTTCAGCAATGAAGGGGCGTTGCTTTGTGGCAAACACTGCCGGTTCATCAGCCCAACGCATTCGCTCCGGGATCCAGCCAATAGTGCAATAAAGCGGCGCTGCCCTCCCGGTCAAGCAGTCAAACGTACTGACGGGCGTTACGGAGGAGAGTATGCCAACAACAAAAGCACGTAAAAGGTCGGCTGGGAAGAAATCGAGCAAGGGTCGATCTGCTTCGAAGAAATCAACCACTTCGCGCGGTGGCAAAAAGAGCACTAAGAAAGCCGCAAGCAGGAAGACGAGTGTCGCTTCAACCAGGAAGCGCGCAGCCAGTAAAGGCAGAAAACGAGCTTCCACGACCAAGACTTCTACAAAGAGCAGAGCTTCCAGAAAAAAAGCGACTAAAAAGTCCGGACGTAAGCGCTCAACTAAGGGCCTTCTTTCTCGCGCCAAGGAAGCTGTGAAGATAGTATTGACCGGCGCCGCAGTCGGAGCAGCATCAGGCGCCGTTCAAGGTGCCGCGGACTCCGGAAGCAAAGTCGCCGGAATCGACCACGAGGTTGAGCAGAAAATCGAGTCGACCAAAGGGGACGGTTCTGCCGAGTAATTGCGAGGACTTCAACCCGGGCAAAAAGCGACAGGGCGCTGTCAAGCGGCGCCCTGTCATAACAAACGAGGTAAATAAAGTGAACCGATATCCGGAAACTGAATCTTGGCGCCCGGGTGAAAGACCTGATGAGACGCCAACACATCCTTATGATCCAATGCATCCGGATCCTTCACCGGCTCCCAACCCGGTGCCGATACCGCCGGATCAAGAACCGGCCGCGCCGGTGCGAGAACCTACCACGCCTATGCCCATGACCGATCCAGAACCACCCGAACCTACCAGACTATCCTGACAAGAATAAGTACTGATCTGAGAACAGTGCGAGTTTAACCGCCTCCATGCGCAGACTTGGCGCGTTTGTCCATCTCTTCCGGAGTTACGTCTTCCTGGTGGGTGGCGATGTGCCAGACGTGTCCAAAGGGATCTACTAAACTGCCAGTGCGGTCGCCGTAGAATTTATCCTGCACGGGCTGTTGCTCCAATGCGCCGGCGACAATGGCGCGCTTGAAAACTGTATCTACATCCTCCACATAAACCATCAGAGACACCGGTGAGCCACCGAGCGTTTGCGGACTCACGTATTTCATCTCCGGAAACTCGTCAGCAAGCATGACGGGTGAATCTCCTATCTTAATCTCCGCATGCCCGATTTTTCCGTCCGGCTGGGGCATGCGAAAAAGCTCAACAGCGCCGAACGCCGTCTTATAAAACTCAATCGCGGCCGCAGCATTTTTGATGATCAAATACGGTGTCACTGAATGATAACCCTCAGGAATGGGCTTTACTGCACCAGTCATTGGTTTTCTCCTATCAGGTTCCAGCATTTGTTGAATGTCAGCAAGTAAGGTTTGGTCGTGTCCCTGGGGACTTACCTTCTCATAAACTTTGCGCACCACGCCGTTTGGATCCACCACAATCGAAGTGCGGTCCCAATACATCGTGCCTTTATAGTCGGTTTGACCTACCCCGCAGGCCTTGAGCAATTCCGCATTCGTATCCGCAAGTAAGTCGATTGTGAAACCAAACTTGTTGGAAAAGTCCTTATGTGAGGCGACATCGTCCTGGCTGACGCCGACGACTGAAATTCCCGCGGCCTCGAAGTCTTCCTTGCTAGCCGTGAAAGATTTTCCCTGAATCGTACAACCGGGCGTATCGTCTTTCGGATAAAAGTAGGCTACCAACCATTTGCCGGCGAAATCACCGAGTTTCATTGTTTTCCCGTCCTGGTTCGGAAGAGAGAAATCCGGAAACTGCTTTCCCGTTTCAAGCATATACATTGACCTTTCGTCGCGTCCGACTGTTTTTGAAGTGATGACCTTTAGATCTTCATTCTAGATGCTTCTGGTTCAGAATCCAATCTTTCAGAAGGCCCGCACGGGTACTGATTCATAGTGACCGGACGTTCAGACATCAACCTTAGGTTGCGACTTAGCCATCCGGAGAAGGTAAAGCTTGATGAACTCTAGACTGAACCAGCTCCAAGGTGCGTGGCGATGTACCAGGTGTTGCCGAACGGATCTGTTACCCCAGCAACGCGATCGCCATAGGGCTGATCCGCAGGTTCGCTCATTGAGGTGGCGCCTGACGCCACGGCCCGCTGGTACCACGCATCCACGTCATCCACATAGAGGAAAAACATCGTCGGCATTGGTTGATACGGACCATGGGCTTCCCCCATCTCCAAAACCGAGTCTCCGATTTTTATTTTCGCATGGACCACAGGGCCGTCTGCCTGAAGGCGATAGACCGCCACCTCTGCTGCTCCGAAGGCCGGTTTCAGAAACTCGATCATTTGGGCTGCGCCTAACGGATGCAGATAGACATTCACACTGTGAAGACCCTCATCAGTGTGGGTGCCTGACAGGCGTTTCGCGATATACCATTCATTGCCTGAGAGATCTTTCACACCGGCGAGGCGCTCACCGTGATCCTCAGTCGGCCCCATCATTGAGTTAGCTCCGGCATCAAGGGCTCGCTGATACACAGCGTCAACGTCATCCACGTAGAGATGAAGTGCGGTCGGCATAGGCGTCCCGCGCCAGGTCTCGCCGCCACCGATCATTACCATCGAGTCGCCGATCTTATACTCGGCATGCATACCACCTTCAGAACCCATCCCGTAGATTTGTCCTTCCGCGCCAAAGGCTTCCTTTACAAACTCGATCAGTTGCGGAGCCCCCTTAACCGCAAGATAGGGCGTTATGGTATGAAAGCCTTCACGAGCTGGCTTTGAAGATCTGGGATCTGAGATCTCAGATCTGAGATCGCCTGCTGATGACGCTTTGCTGGTGGGCATGTTCGTTATCCTTTCCAGATCTTCCCTGAGACGGGTTCGAAAATCATGGCGCGGAAGATCGCGTAGTTCAGCCGCAATACGCACGAACGGCTCCACTTCAGCGCTTAATCCCAGCGCTGCCTCCGAGTTGGCGAGCACCGCTGCCACCGCTTGATTAAGCTGTTCTACAAGACTCTCAGGCATTCTGATCACCCGGCTTGTCGTCAAATTGTGTCCGCAGAGTTTGCAGAGCACGGAACTGAAGCTGTTTCACAGCGCCCTCGGTGCGTCCCAGCTCTTGCGCGATCTCGCGTATACTCTTCTCCTCAGCAAACCGCAGCCTGACAACTCGACCTTGATCCGCAGGAAGCTGATCAACCATCCGGAAGAGCCGGGCTCGTTGTTCGACCTCCTCAAGATTAAACTGAGCATTCTCCGCCGCATCTTCCAGGTCGGCGATATCGACTGTTCTAGCGGTGTGCTTGGATCTGTCAGCCACCATGTTGGCGGCGATTCTCAATAGCCACGCCGCGAATGGCACCCCCCGCCAGGTAAACCGCGGCAAGTTTTCAAGGGCCCTCTTGAAGACCTCAGAAGTGAGGTCTTCGGCCGCCGCGCGGTCGCGCACGCGTCGCGCAATGTAAGCATATATCAGCTCAAAGTTAATTTCATAAAGGTCGGCAAACCTGGCAGGGTCTCTTTGCGCAGCTTCAACCAGGAGGCGCTCAAGCGCCCCGTCCGCGGCTCCCAGCGATGCAGGTTTTCCGACGGCCATCTGTGCTCTCTGCCTGTATAAACGCCCGTGAGAGAAAAAGGTTACGCACGAATCCTAACAAGATGGCTGTATGTCGCCTTTTAGCGTTCCCTTCTATAGCCCCTATTTGGAACAGATCTCGACTTCAACCATTCCTCTCGCCAGCCCACGCTCCCCGTGAGGGGTCGCTAGTTGGCCAACTCTCATTCACACCGCGGCTTCAGACCGGTGGCAGGGCATGCCCTCTGATTTCCCTAACCTCTTTACGGTTTTGCGGTGGGCCCAGTTTGTGACCCTTAAGGACCGGTTAAAAACCGTCCAAGGTGTCGAACTCGGTTTGACACCGGGCTAAGGCGCGGTTTCATTGAATCATACGAAAAGCAAACTGACTCTAACCCCCCTCCTTTTCCCTTTCCGGTTTTCGCCTTTTCTCCTTCCAAGCTACTATAGGCCCAACTCTTCCCCGTAGTCCGGCGTCTAACAGGCAGAACTTTGCTAAGCGCCAGTATCTATTGTAGCCAGCCATTGAGGTAAGAATTCATGAAGATCTGGATGACCTCCTTATTTATTCTCGGGCTCACGTTCGGGGCAGCGTCTTTAGTCTCCGCACAGGTAGACCCAAAATTGGATTCTACTGAGGAACAACAGCAGAAGGAAAAAGCGGAGAAGGAAAAGAAGGCGTACGCTCTGCTCGAACAGGTTGTTGAAGAGGCCCAATTACTGAGGCTGCCTGAGAACCGTGTCCAGGTCCAAGTTAGCGCCGCCGACTTGCTTTGGGAACGTAATGAGGGGCGCGCTCGCACGCTGTTCGCGCTGGCCGCCGAGGGGGTGGCCGAAATGATGCGGAATGCGAATGCGAATCCTGGCCCGGAAGGGCGTAGAGGTCCTAATCGGGGCAGAACTGGTGGCCAGCTTCGACAGGAGTTGGTACTGGCCGTCGCTCGTCACGATGCCACGCTCGCTTATCAATTACTGGCTGCGACCCGACCTCAAACACCACCTGCCGTAACTGGCTATTCGCGATTGGACTCCGAAGAAGGTCTTGAGGAACGTCTGCTGGCGCAGGTTGCGCAGCTGGATCCCAGACTTGCGTTGCAAAATGCTGAGCAGATGCTCGATAAAGGCCAGTACTCGCGTTCCCTGGCCCAGGTGCTGGCCCAGCTTCAGACGAAAGATAAAGATGCGGCGGCGAAGCTCGAAGACAAGCTTGTAAAGCGACTTCAATCTGCGAACATACTCTCCGCGCCTGATGCCGGCACACTCGCACTTAGTTTGCTGCGACCAGGCCCGCGGCCTGCTGACGGCGCCACCATTCCCACGCCGGCTACGTCCAGTAACAGCGTACAGATGCTGGCGCTTTCCACTTATACGAACTTGTTGGAAAACGTCATCGACGTAGCACTAAAAGCCACCCCCGCTCCTGCGGGTAGTCAACGAGGTGCCAACAACATCCGCGGCAGAAGAGGCGGTCCCGGAAGCGGTGGCAGTGGACAAAACAACGCTACGACTGAACCATCCGCGGCGGAACTAGAGCAGGGCAACGCACGGCGGCTCATAGGTGGATTGCGGATAATGCTGCCGCAGATTGACCAGTATTTGCCAGGACGTTCCCAGGCGGTACGGCAGAAAATGACGGAGCTGGGCATCACCGATAATTCACGTGCCGCAATGATCCAAGTGGAGAGAGCGATGCAGCAAGGCACGTCAGAAAGTCTCCTTGCGGCAGCAACTTCGGCTCCGCAAATGATGCAATCGCGGATTTATCAGCAGGCTGCACTCAGGGCTCTCGACGAAGGAAATGCCGACCGCGCTCGTCAGATTGCTAACGATTATCTGGAACCGGGGACGCGCGAATCGGTGTTGCGGACAGTGGAGTTTCGGCAGACCTCTGAAAAGATTGATAGCAGCAAAGTGGCCGAGGTGCGGCAGACACTCGCAGGGTTGCGTTCCGATGACGAGAGAATCGATCTGCTGGTGCAACTGTCGGGGAATGCCAGGCAGAACAATCCCAAGCTGGCGGTTGAACTTCTGAATCAGGCTCGGCAGTTGACAAATCGACGCGCCACCAATTACCGACAGCTCGAACAACAACTTATGGTCGCTGAAGCTTTCAGAGACCTTGAGCCGGCACGCAGTTTTGAGATTTTGGAACCTGGTATCATCCAGCTTAATGAGTTGTTAACGGCCGCTGCGACTCTCAGTGGATTTGAAATCAATGTTTTCCAGGATGGCGAGCTACCACTGGAAGGCAGGAATGGTTTGAGCAGCATCGTGACGCGCTACGGTCACGTGATCGGCCTTCTGGCAACAAGCGATTTCAACCAATCTCAAACTCTAGCCCATAGATTTCAGCTTTCCGAGCCGCGCATTGGGGCGCGGCTCGCTATCGTACGCAGCATGCTGGGTAAGGAACCAGGTTTCAGGTCGCGTGGTTCCCGCTTTAATCAGAATACATCCATTCGTAGAGGTCAGGACTAAGTGGACAGGAGTTGGGGGCGAAACGGAAAACTGGAACACGATAGCAGAGCGTATTAGTTGATCTATTGACCCTTTCCCCTTTTACCCCTTCCCTGATCCCGGCGTAGCCTGGCCCAGGTGGCCAAAGGCGGGCGCTTCAAAGACGTCTACGCTGTTCTAAAGCTAGTGATCAGCTGAAACTGAACTAGTAGTGTCCGTAATCGAGCCGGGTGGAAAGGCAAAAAGGGCCAACGGTGATTTGCAGGTCCAAGAAATTCTGCAAATTGTTAACTTGAAATGGCAGTTCAAGGTTGAGTGTTCGAGCATCTTGGCCCCGGCTCGGCGCGCCGTCCTTCCAAGTCTATCAACTTCCTAGGTACAATCGTCACCTCCCTTTCGAACAATTTGCGGCAGGAGGTTAGGAATGCGTCGCTCGTCTCGCAATACCAGTCCTTGGTCTCGTACGTTTCTGGCTTTATGCCTCGGCCTCGCGCTCTCGTCATCGTGCGCCACGTCCAGCGGACCGGACGTAGGCTCCAACGCCAAAGCCACGCCCGCGGAAGCTGAGCAGTTTGTTGCTGACGCAGAGAAGCGACTGCTGGAACTCAACATTAAGTACGCTCGCGCTGACTGGGTGAAGAGCACCTTCATAACCGACGACACCGAAAGCCTTTCGGCCGAAGCGAACAAACAAGTGATAGAAGCGACAACGGAACTGGCCGAACAATCCCGTCGCTTCGACGGAGTAGACTTGCCTTACGCTACAGCCCGCAAGCTCAAACTTCTCAAGCTAGCGCTTACCCTGCCGGCGCCTTCAAATGCAGCTGAACGAGATGAGTTAACAAAGATTGCCGCCTCGCTGGAAGGCGACTATGGCAAAGGCAAATATTGCCCTGACGGAGATCAAGGAAAGTGTCTCAGTCTCAGCGAGATGGAGGTAATTCTTGCGAACAGCCGCGACCCGGAGGAACTCAAACGTATCTGGCTGGGCTGGCACCAGGTTTCGCCGCCCTATCGCAAAAACTATCAGCGCTTCGTAGAGCTGAGTAACAAGGGAGCGCGCGAGATGGGCTTCAAAGATACCGGCGCGATGTGGCGTGAGAAGTACGATATGGAGCCCGACGCCTTCGCCGCTGAAATGGAGCGGCTGTGGCAACAGGTGAAGCCGCTTTACGATTCGCTCTACACCTACACGCGTAAGAAATTGATCGCCAAATATGGCACCCAGGTGGTCCCCAACGAAGGCTCGATTCCCGCTCATCTCTTTGGCAACATGTGGGCCCAGCAGTGGAACAACATCTATCCTCTCCTGGCACCGGCCGGTGGTGATCGAGGTTATGATCTAACTGAGATACTCAAGACGCGCAATACCGATGCGAAGCAGATGGTGCGCCAGGGCGAAGGCTTTTTTACGTCGCTGGGGTTTGAACAGTTGCCGGGAACATTCTGGGACCGGTCACTGTTCGTCAAGCCGGCGGATCGTGAAGTGGTCTGCCATGCCAGCGCCTGGGACGTTGATTACGAGAAAGACGTGCGACTGAAGATGTGCATTCAGATCCGTGAGGAAGACTTCACGGTCGTTCATCACGAGCTGGGCCACAATTACTACCAGATGGCTTACGCGGGCCAGCCCTTTCTTTATCGCGACAGTGCCAATGATGCCTTTCACGAAGCCATCGGCGACACCATTGCCCTCTCCGTCACTCCGCCCTATCTCAAGCAGATTGGATTGATCGACAAAGTACCAGATCAGAGCGCAGACATTGGTTTTCTTTTGCAGCGATCGCTGGAGAAGGTTGCGTTCCTGCCGTTTGGTTACCTGGTAGATCAATGGCGCTGGAAAGTTTTCTCCGGCGAGGTGAGTCCTGGCGATTACAACAGTGCCTGGTGGGCTCTACGAGAGAAGTACCAGGGAGTAGCCCCTCCTGCGCTGCGCTCCGAGCAGGAATTTGACGCTGGGGCGAAATACCACGTCCCGGCAAATACACCCTACGCTCGCTATTTTCTCGCAGCGATACTTCAGTTTCAGTTTCACCGTGCCTTGTGCCGCGAAGCGGGATTCAACGGACCGCTTTATCAATGTTCGATTTACGGCGACAAGAAGGCTGGTGAGAAGTTGAGGCAAATGCTGGGCATGGGTCTAAGCAAACCCTGGCAGGAAGCGCTCAAAGCCATGACCGGCGAAGACAAAATGGACGCCACCGCCATCATCGATTACTTCGCACCTTTAGAGCAGTGGCTGGATGAGGAAAACCAGAAACCCTGACGAAGAATAGGCGATGATGAAGTAGCTTGAAGTGTCAGCTGTTGAGTAAAGAGGGGGATTAGGGGAGGAGGCGGTGCCGACTGGAAACCCCAGCCGCGAGAGTTCTAACTTCAAACCAAATCAGGATGCAATGGCGGGCGAATTATTATTGGACCTCAACGGATAACGTCTGCGGCAGCGAATCTCGCCAGAACCTCAGTCGGCCAAAAACGGTGCTTGTTGCTTTCGCGCACCGTGGCTAATCTAACCTGGATAAACTCCTCGGTGGTCAGCATCGGTATTGTGAGCATCGGCGTTATTGTCTTCGCGGATCGAGGAGGAACCGCGTGTAACCGCCCTCTGGAAGATTTTTCAGGGTGGTAATCAAAATCCCTATCCGGCAGGGAGGCAGACGCCACGCCGGAAGAGAATGGTCTGCGCTTAAGCTCGGCAAATGCTTTCATATTAACTCCCTTTTTATGAGAAAATATCAATTAACCTCATCTTCCAGATGTTTCTCTTAGAACAGGCAACTTTAACCTGCTCATTGCATTAAGGGCGGCCAGGTACGGCTATAATTAGGCGCCCGCGCCGACTTGAGCGCCTTAGAAACCGATTTCGAAGCGACCTAATGGCAACCAATGCGGCCGAGCTATTTGCTCGGCGTGGTAACGTTGACGTCGATACTCTTGTTGCCGCTGAAAATGCGACCTCCAAAAATGAAAAGTCCCACCACCACGACGATCACAAAGATCACCAGGATGGCCACTACTCCAGTGCTGCCACTACCACCATCGTCTCCCATAAACTATCCTCCTCTTCAAATGGTTACCCGGCGGTTGTTTCACCACCGAGAAGTGTTAAGACTTCCCCTGTGACATAGCTCGAATCGACTTCTGAAGCGAAGTAGACAAAAGCTGGCGCAATTTCCTCGGGTTGCGCTGGACGCTTCATTGGCGTATCTGCGCCAAACTCCGCGACATCCTTCGCCGGTTTATCCGATGGGTTGAGTGGCGTCCATACTGGGCCAGGCGCCACGCAATTCACGCGGATGCCTTTCTCAACCAGGTTCTGGGCCAGCGATTTTGTAAACGCGTGGATGGCCCCCTTCGTCGCTGAGTAATCAAGCAAATGCTTGCTACCTTCAAGACCGGTAATCGATCCGCAATTCACGATCGAACTTCCCTTTTTCAAATGCGGCAGGGCCGCCTTCGTTATCCGAAAATAACTATATATGTTTGTTTGAAACGTCCGGTCCCACTGTTCTTCTGATATCTTGGCCAAACTCTTCTGGTGTTGCTGAAACGCCGCGTTGTTCACCAGGATGTCGAGTTTTCCGAACTTGGACACTGTCGCCTCGATGGCTTCATTACAAAAATCCGGATCCGTGAGGTCGCCGGCAATCAGGTGGGCGTCTCGGCCCTCGGCAGCGACAGCCTCTCGAGTCTCTTCTGCGTCGCTTTGCTCGTCGGGAAGGTACGTGATTGCCACATCTGCTCCCTCTCGAGCGAATAGCACTGCCACGGCCCTCCCAATGCCTGAATCACCCCCAGTAATCAAAGCGACTTTCTGCCTCAACTTCTCCGCTCCCTTGTAGTAAGGAGCCTGATATCTCGGTCGCGGCTTCAGTTTCGACTCCAAGCCCGGCTTCTGCTGATGCTGGGCGGGCATGGGCGACTTCGGCTGGCTTATTAGGCCCACCTTTCTGGATGCCTTTGTGGATGATCGGCCATGCGCCCGGCGTTTATCGTCAGTCGCTCGCTTTTTCGTGCTGAAGGTCGCTGCTCGCGAACTCCGGGTGACAGTTTTATTCTTATTTCTGTTTACCATTCCCCGATGTGGCTCTTTCCTTTTTTTTCCGAAGAGCTGTGAATTAGCTTTTACCCCGCCCGCTGGGCCCCATCCGACGCCTCTTTGACTGTGGCCACGCGCGCTTACTGCAAATGCTGAGCCGACAATGGGGGGCCCCTCGTTATTGATGAAATACGGGTATGTTCAGCACCTATCTGCGATTGAATTGGCGCGTGCTGGCATCGTGATTGCGCTGGGTTTGCTAGCCGGCAGTTGCGTAGACATACTGGTCTGTAAGTAAACAAAGCCAAGTGCGCAATGTATAGGAAGCCTACACAAAAGGGCAGATGCTAATTTAATGGCGTAGAAAGAGTGAGACAAACTAATCGATACTTGGACAGACAAGCGGTTTTGTTCGGCGCGACGATGAAAATCAATTTTAAGGAATCAGACGATGTGGGACGCTCGTTAGCCCAGGATAGAGGGCAGGCTGCCAAAAGAAAGGTGCCTGCGGTCACGGCGATCGGGTGACAGAAAGGAAAGTAAAAGTCCTAGGAACGTGGCGGCACTTGTCCGTTACCGGATTTGCCGCCCCGCACTTTCTGAAACTGATCATTCAGAATGCGCGCCTGGCAAATAAGACATAACTTTTGAGGAGTTCGAGAAGCCCGTATCGGCGCGCCGCACCAGAAGCAATCTACGGATGACTCAGGGTGCTTTTTTACGGATAGGAAATGGGTCATTTCAATTTCTAGTCGCTATCGAAACTAACCATTCGGACGCGCAACGTGGTTCGATCTAAGCCATTCTCACCACTCTTGCGCCACCCAAACAAATATTGTTCCGGTCGCACCGTAAGTCTGGCATGACACGAATTGAACAACTCCAAAAGACCGGCATCGCACGAACCGGCACGCCGAAAAAAGGATTCCGTTACAAAAGAGGCGACGGCGGTAAGGTTCGCGCTGCCGACCTCGATAGGATTCGGGAGTTGGGAATTCCGCCCGCCTGGGCTGATGTCGCTATCAACATTGCGCCGGGTGGTAAGCTGCAAGCTATCGGGAAAGATGTCGCGGGACGATGGCAGTATCTCTACCACGAGAGCCACACTCGCGCCCAAGAGCTTAAGAAGTTTCAGCGACTAATCCAATTCGCGGAAGCGCTGCCTAAACTGCGCTCAACAGTTAGTAGGCACCTCCGCCAATCTGACCTCGGCAAGGAACGAGTGTTGGCCTGCATGGTGCGAATCCTTTCCACCTGCTATATGCGGCCGGGAAGTCAGGTCTACGCTGCCGAAAATGGTAGCTATGGAATCGCGACGCTCCGACCAAAGCACGTAAAAGTGAAAAAAGGTGTGGTGGAGTTCGACTTTCCAGGCAAATCAGGGGTGCGTCAACACCGAGAGCTAAAAGATCGCCAGGCCGCGAAAGTCGTGAGAAGCCTGCTCGGGCACTCGGGCCGGGAAATCTTTCAATATCAAAACGGCGACGGCGAATTCATCAACGTCACCAACCGTCACATTAATGAATACATCAAGGAGATCATGGGCGCGAAATTCAGCGCCAAAGACTTTCGCACCTGGGCCGGCACTATTATCTGTGCCTGTGCCCTTGCGCGCGTAGGAACCGAGGACCTCGAGAAGAGGGCGGCGCGCAAGCGAAAGGTGGTGGCCGCAATTAAGGAAACGGCTGAGATGCTGGGCAACACTCCGGCCGTTTGTCGCAGCTCTTACATCAATCCCGAAATCATCAACAGTTTTGAAAAGGGAAAAATCATCGACGGCTATTTTGAAACCCTTGAAGACCTGATTTCCTACCGCGGCCGAACCCTGCATCGTGCGGAGGTGGGGTTACTGAAGTTTCTTAAGCGTGATGCAAAGAAGTGACTTAGAGCGCCGGATGTTGTTCAAGAGCCGGATGGGAAGGCTTCCGGGTGTCTTAAATTGTTTTCAGCCCCGCCCGCGAGTTTGGCATCTCGCTTGCAGCAAGAGAGAAAATCCTATCGCGGTGTCTTGATACCGTGCAGCGGTCGAAACCAACACGGAGGTAATGAATCAAATGGACGCTTTTGAACTATTAAAGAGTGATAAAGAGTGATCATGAGAAGGTGGCGGGGCTCTTGGAAAAGATTGAGGGAACCACCGAACGAGCACTTAAGACGCGCGAAGAACTTTTCACCCAACTGAAAACGAGCTCGATATCCACGCCGAGGTGGAGGAGCAGATTTTTTATCCGGTTTTGGAGAAGGCCGACGAATCTCGAGACATCACGCTCGAAGCTTTCGTAGAGCATCGACTCGTAAAGCAACTTCTTGGTGAATTGGAGGCAGAGGCTAAAGACGACGAGACGTGGACCGCAAAGTTCACTGTGCTGAAAGAACAAGTGCACCACGTCGAAGAAGAGGAAGGCGAGATGTTTAAGAAGGCTCGAAAAGTTCTCAGCCGGGAAGAGATTGAAGAACTGGGAGCTCGTATGGAAAAAGCGAAAGGCGAGCGGCGGGCGGCCACCGCTCGATAACGGCCTGATCCCGGGCACGCATCCCGTGCCTGTGAACCCGATACTCAAAAGTGTAGGTGAAATGCTATGCAGGGACCTTTGCGCGGACTCCTGGCCGGAGCTGCAGCGTGGAAGTTTGGTGGCGGGTGTATCTCCACGATTTTGATTTTTATACTTGTATTTTGGCTGCTCGGCTTTGTTAATTGCTAGGTCGAGTTTATCCGCAGAGCCACACCTTTCCGTATCCAATCTAAACGAGCAGGGTTCGTGGCTCGGCCTCGAGCCTGTTTGTTTCGTCTTCGTTTCGCAAACCATATTCAGGCCACTACGTCGAAGAGTTGAGCTTCACAAGTCTTCAACCTTTGATTGCTTTTCGTCGTGTGGCGTGGCGTGAGTTCAGCTCGGTCTTCCAAGGCGGAAAATAAAGTCTTCAAAATATGACCTCTAGCGACGACTGACCGCTCATTCAGGTCGTCACTAACGCACCCGTGGTCGCCGCGATGAACTTTGCCCGCACGGCCAGCTCACGATCAAAAACGGCCACAGAATAACCATTGCGTTCGACGTTGTGCGCCAGGTTCTGGCCCATGACACCCAGACCAATCATTCCGATGTTGGCTGGAGTTTTAGATGAGTTCATGACTCTCTAGAGTCGGACAATGGGTGGTGTCCTAATTCATTTCTTTTGTGCTTTTGTGTGCTGTTAAGCAAAACCGCCGTTTCTTGCTGGTTGAGCAATTTCGACCGTCCGTAAGTGATCCACGAAATCACACGAACCGACACGAAATGTTCTTAGTGCCTTTCGTGTGATTTCGTGGACGTGTCTAACGCTACCCTAGCACCCACGTAGGCATCACACAGTTAATGACCCAATAGACGCGCCAGCGATGCCTCCAGCACCGACGTTGATGGCAGGACCGCCCGCGTTTGATCGTCGGCAAAGACAGTCAGCACACCGTCACTCACGAGGACCGCTTGTTCCTGGAAAGAGAGCGGGGTTTTCCGAGTGAGACCTGCAGCCCACTTGGTTCCATCGATTCTCCTTCGATTGGAATCTCAAGCCCGATACCAGACACTAATTTGGGAAAGTCCAGTTTAGCAAGCCAACAGGGCACGCGGTGGTGCTGCCACAAACCCCTGCTTTAACTTTTCATCCGCGTATAATAGAGTCTTTTTCAAAGGTTCGTGGCAGCAATGGGGGTTGAATCGCTGAATAAGTCGGATTGCCGATGTGGCCCAACGATGGCATAAGGTAGACGTGAACAAAGTTAAGTTAGAAATCTTTTCGGATTATCTTTGACCGTTCTGTTGGTTGGCGGAGCCAGCCGTTCACGAACTGATGCATTCTAAGCCTGACGTAGAGGTCATGTGGCGAGCGTTCGAGTTGCGTCCTGAACCGGTACCGCCGCTGGATCCAAAAGGTGACTACCTGCAACGCGCCTGGAGTGCGTCGGTTTACCCGTTGGCCGAGAGATTGGGGGTGAAAATGAAACTTCCTCCCTTGCAGCCGCGCTCCAGGATGGCCCACGAGGCGGCGCACTGGGCCCGCACTCAAGGCAGATTTGATGATTATCACGCGGCAATTTTTCGCGCCTTCTTCGAGAGAGGCGAGGACATCGGCGATATTGAAGTGCTTATGACTTTGGCAACCGATTTAGGTTTGGACATGGAATCGCTACGCGCTGCTCTCAAGAAACATGAGTTTGAAAAGAGCGTGCTCGGGGACGAACAGGAAGCCGCGAGGATCGGCGTCAGCGGTGTGCCCGCATTTGTTGCGGATCGGAATGCTGCACTTAGGGGTGTTCAATCCGCGGAGAGTCTACAAAAGTTAATTCAGCATGTGAGGCTTCCTGAATGAACCTGCTGATGGCCCGAGCGAATGCTCGGAACAAAGGGTCAACGGGAAAAGGAGAAAGGGGAAGAATCTGGATTTGAGATTTGGTCTTAATTTTTACCTTCTCCCATTCAACCCAAAGGCTTGGTACTTTTTTTTTAATGTCTGAACACCTTGACACCATCACCTTGCCCGCATATCCGGCGGCCCGAGCGGTGGCCGCGACTGTCGAGGCATACTTCGCTAGCCGTCTCGCTGAGGCGCGACAACGCAGTTCACGGCAGTTGGCACCAGAGCCTGATGCGGCGGCGGTCGAGGCCATTATCGACGCGGCGTTCTGGGCCAGTCTCAGACGCGAAGAAGGTTACGCTCCGAAAATATCACTTGCTTTTCTCCCGCCGGAGCAGGCAGGCCAGCCGCTCACATTTGAGCGATGGTTCCCGCTTACCCCACCCGTACTCTCGCGGCTGGCACCTGCCGTTGAGCGTCCCGGAATTCATCTCGGAGTCTGGCGCAATCATGACGAAAGTTCTGACCTCCGCGTTTGGGGCACCACCCGTTCCATCCCAAAACTCTGCTTCGTTCTAGAGGTGATAGAACCAGGCCTGCTGGTGGTCAAGTACCGTCGTGGCCAGGAGCAAGGTAAGTATGTCAACGTTGCGGTGCTCAAGGGCGACCAGATAAAAATGGTGGACGAAGCGGGTTCGGGTTTGCCCGACTGTCCGGAGCTAGTCACGTCGCTGCTCAGCTTCGGCTCGCGAACCTTGACGTCCGACTCCGCGAATGTCCTCGTGCAATTGTCGGTTTCAATGCGCGCGCACGGTCGGGGTGGCTCATTACTGGTGATACCTCAGGGTTCCGAGACTTGGCGGCAGTCGATCCTCCAACCGGTTTCGTATCTCGTTACGCCTCCCTTCTCAGAGTTGGCAGCACTGATGCGGCAGAGCGCGGTTGAGAAGAGCCAGCCGATATGGCAGGAGGGATTCATTGATGCAGTAGACGGGATTGCGGGCCTGACTGCGGTCGACGGCGCGGCGCTCATTAGCGATCAATATGAATTGCTGGCGTTCGGCGCCAAGATTGGTCGTCGTGACGGCGGGACACAGATCGAGCAGGTAATCGTGACGGAACCAATCGTCGACGGCGTGGCCACGATCGTTCATCCCCTGGAACTCGGCGGTACGCGACACCTTTCGGCGGCGCAATTCGTACAGGATCAGCCGGACTGCGTGGCGCTGGTTGCCTCCGTGGATGGTCGCTTCACGATCTTCGCTTGGTCTCCTTGCGAACATATGGTTCACGCACACCGGGTGGAGACGTTGCTGATGTAGAGTATACTAAACACTCTTCCCACTGATTAAGTTTAGCTAGTTGAGGTTATGAAGAATGAGACTACTAATCGTCCTGTCTTTGTTGATCTGCGTGCCGGTCATGGCCCTGGCTCAGCAGAAATCGCGCAAACTCTTCCCCTATAATTACACCATCGACGATCTTCCGAACGGCATGAGACTAATAACTGTGCCGACAGATTATCCGAATCTGGTCGCTCTCTATATCGTCGTTCAGACTGGTTCGCGAAACGAGGTAGAGTCTGGCAAGAGCGGTTTCGCACACTTTTTCGAACACATGATGTTTCGCGGCAGTGAAAACTACACTGGTGACCAGCGGGAAGCAATCTTCAAACGCGCCGGTGCAGAAACCAACGCCTACACGTCAGACGATCGGACCGTCTACCACGCGACTTTTTCGAAGGACGATCTGGACGAGATCATGAAGATGGAAGCTGACCGTTTCCTTCGGTTGAAGTACGCGTTGCCGGAGTTTCGGACTGAGTCGCTGGCGGTGAAGGGTGAGTACGATAAAAACAGCGCAAATCCCTTTTCCAAACTTTTTGAGGTAATGCGCGAAACCGCCTTCAAAACCCACACCTACTCGCATACAACCATGGGCTACCTCAAAGACATTCAGGACATGCCAAACCAGTTTGAGTACAGCCAGGAATTTTTTAAGCGCTTCTATCGCCCGGAGTACACCACCGTCGTGCTCGTCGGCGATGTCACGCGCGCCGGGGCTATGGACCTGACCAGGAAATATTTCGGCGACTGGAAACGCGGTGACTATGTGGCGAAAATTCCGGCAGAGCCTAAGCAGACTGAGCCGCGGAAGGCGCACGTTGACTGGCCCTCGCCGACTCTGCCGATTGTGGCTGTAGCTTTCCGTGGTCCCGCATATTCTGATGTCGAAAAGGACAAGATGGCCCTCGACCTGTTAGCGCAGGTTGCGTTCGGCGAGAACTCAGACCTCTACCAGAGACTCGTTCTGACAGAGCAAAAGGTGGACGCGTTGTCCCCCACTTTCAGCAACCGGATGGATCCCGAGTTGTTTTCATTGCTGGCGCGCGTCAAGGATGCGAAGGATGTTGATTATGTGCGGGATCAAATTCTGGCAACCTTCAAGCGCTATACAACCGAGTTAATTCCCACGGCGAAACTCGATGCTACGCGTTCACGCTTACGTTATGGCTTTGCAATGGCCATGGACAGCTCAGACGCTATCGCTTCTACCCTCGCGCCTTTCGTTTCTTTGCGTCGCTCGCCGGAAACGATAGACAAACTGGCTTCGCTAATGGAAACAATTACGGCGCAGGACGTGCGCGACGCTGCCGCCACGTATTTTCGCGACGAGAGTCGGACGATAGTCACCCTGGCCACAGGCACTAAAGCGGCCGCTAAGAGTGAAGCGACGGAGGTCAAGAATTAAATGAGACGCGCAATTTTAACTCTACTCGTTTCCATTTCACTCCTGACGCCCTGGGCGGCTCTTGGTCGTTCACACAAACCCATGTCAACAAAGATTGCCAATGTTCTTCTATCCAACCGTTCGCCGTTAGTTACTTTTCGGATTGTCTTTATGACCGGCGCTGCTGCCGATCCAAAAGGTAAGGAAGGTGTCGCCGCTTTGACGGCTGCGATGCTCTCGCAGGGCGGCACGCGAATTATGTCCTACGAGCAAATCGTGGAGGCCATGTATCCCATGGCCACTTCCTTCAGCTCGCAGATTGATAAAGAGATGACCGTGTTTGCCGGAACGACACATCTTGATAACCTCGACAAATACTACGGCCTCATCAGCCAGATGCTGCTTAATCCCGGATTTAGAGCTGATGACTTTACGCGGCTGCGAACCGATGCCGTCAACTTCCTGAAAGTCTCCCTGCGCGAGAGTAATGACGAAGAACTCGGCAAAGAGTACCTCTACAACCTTATCTATGAAGGGCACCCCTACCAGCATCACAACATCGGGACGGTTAGTTCTCTCGAGAAGTTGACGCTCGATGACGTGCGCGCCTTCTACAAGACAAACTATACACAGGGAAATATGGTGCTCGGTCTGGCGGGCGGTTATCCGAAAGAATTGCCGGCGAAGGTGGAAACCGATTTTATTAAGTTGCCGGCGGGTCAGGCTGGCAAAGCTACGATTCAGACGCCGAAGCTTGCGCCGGGAACGCACATCACGCTCGTCAAACGCGAGACACGGGCCACCGGACTTTCTCTCGGCTTTCCGATCACGGTTACGCGTTCAGATAAAGACTGGCCGGCGCTCGCCGTGGTCGCGTCCTATTTCGGACAGCACCGTAACAGCAGCAGCTATCTCTACCAGAAACTTCGCGAGGCCCGGGGACTCAATTACGGTGATTACGCGTACATTGAATACTTCCCGCGCGGTATGTTTCAGTTTACTCCTGACCCAAATCAGGGACGCACGTCACAAATCTTTCAGATCTGGATTCGTCCAGTGACCCCGGAGAATGGCCATTTCGTGCTGCGCGCAGCGCTTTACGAATATGAGAAACTGGTGCGCGAGGGCATGACTAAGGAGACGTTTGAAGCGACGCGGGAGTTTCTTGCCAAGTACAACAACATCCTGACGCAGACCCAGGACGCGCAACTCGGCTACGCTCTCGACAGCCGTTATTACAACATTCCTGACTACGTCAACTACATGCGTGAACAGCTCGGCAAACTGACGCTCGACGACGTTAACAACGCCATTCGCAAACATCTCAGGTCTGACGCCATGCGCATCGTGATCATTACCAAGGATGCCGAAGCTCTTCGCGACGCGATTCTTAGCAGTCGACCGTCACCGATTACTTACAATTCACCCAAGCCGAAGGAGATTACGGACGAAGACAAGCTAATCGAAGCCTTCAAGATTAATGTGAAGCCTGAGGATGTCGTGATCGTGCCGGTGGCGAGGGTGTTTGAATGAAAGTCCGCCTTAGCGGACTGCTACCAATAGCGCGCTGTTTCCATGTCGGGATCGGTTTTAGGAACGACTCAACCAGCGCCGGAGGCGCGGCGGAAGGTAGCCAGGTGCAAGCGGCTTTGCGCGCAGCGCCTAGATGAAGTCCGACAAAATAAAACCGGGCCCTGAAAGGGCGCAGCAGCGGTCACCAAAACATGGCGTTCATCGTACTCAATCGGCCGGGAGGATTTATTTGTTCATAGCGCGCGGGACTATCTCAGGTTCTCGAGAATCTGTGCGCCCTTTCAGGGCGCGGTCGTGAAATAGCTGGGTCCAGGGGCTGCGCGCTCCGCGCTTGCCCCCTGGCTACCTTCTGCCGCGCCTCCGGCGCTGGTTGATTTCGTAGTTTTGTGTCCGCCTCGCCCGAGCTGCTCAGTCTCCGCTATGCTTGCTCGGACGCGCTCTTCATCCGTCGGATCCGATGTGCTGGTCTCGGATGCATCCACTGATTGTTCGCGACGTCGCTTTCCAAAACTTCCCACAATCCCCTGGTAAGCTTTGGCAGTTGCCGCCGCTAGACGTCGCCAGCGTGCGGTTGAACGCGCATCGTCAAGCAATGAGTAAGCAACTGGCGTTGCAATCAAGGTAAGGAGCAAAGACAAACTCTGACCGCCAATAACCACGATCGCAATCGAGCGTCTTTCCTCGGCACCTGGTCCGGTCCCCAGAGCTAGCGGTAACATAGCGGCAACCAGTGCGATGGTGGTCATTAGAATGGGACGCAGACGGTCACGGTTACCTTGCATGATTGCTTCATAGCGCTCCATACCCTTTGCGCGCAGACTATTCATGTGATCGATCTGCAGGATTGAGTTCTTCTTGACCACACCAAAGAGCACGAGTATGCCAAGCGCCGAGTAGAGATTAAGCGTGTTGCCGGTTCCCCATAGTGAGAGCAAAGCAAAAGGAACCGAAAGCGGCAGACTCAAAAGAATCGTGAGCGGATGCACTGTACTTTCAAACTGGGATGCGAGAATCATGTACATGAAGATGATCGACAGAATGAATGCCCAGATAAACTCCGTGAATGTTCGTTCCAGTTCTCGAGCTCTGCCGGAGACTGTGGTGGTATAGGCAGAAGGCAGATTCATTTCGTTCACCGCCCCGCGCAGCGCTTCGATGCGATCCGCCAGTGCGTATCCCGGAGCAACGGAAGCCCGCATCGAAACTTGCCTCTCTCTATCAAGCCTGTCGATTCGCGAGGGACTCGTATCGCGTTTGATCTTCACAAGATTATCCAGTCTCACGAGGCCGCCACGAGATGAGGGCACGTAGAGCCGGCTAATAGTGCCAAGGTCACTGCGGTCGCCCTCAATCAAACGCAACTGGACATCGTAGTCTTCATTCACCGTCGGGTCTCGGAACCGGGACGCCTCTTCATCTCCTCCGACCATCACGCGCAGACTGGTAGCGATGTCGGAAGTATCCACTCCCAGATCTGCCGCCCGGTCCCGGTCGATTTCAACCCGCAGTTCAGGCTTGTTAAGCTTCAATGACGTGTCGGCATCTACAATGCCGCCCAGACTCTCAGATCGTTTGACCAGTTCGTCGGCATAGTCTGAGAGCGCTTGGATTTCCGGTCCGCGCAACACGAAGTCAATGTCATATCGGCCGCCGGCTCCGAAATTGAAGGAAGGTGCATTACGAACGCCGGCACGAAGTTGCGCATACTTTTGCAGGCGCCGGCGCACCTCCAGCATTACGTCCTGCTGCGAATAGTTTCCGCGAAAGGCCTGCAGCGGATTTCCCTTTTTGGTTTCATTCCACAGCCGCGTCAGCGAAAGCGTTCTCTCCTCGTGGGGCGCTATGCGCACGTATGCGCCGCCTTGGTTCACTCCGCCAAGAAAGCCGCCGCCGGCGTTCGAGAGCACCAGTCGCACTCCGGGTGTTGCCAGAATCTCCTTTTCAATTGCCTGCATGCCTTCATTCATCACGGCAAGATTAGTGCCTTCCGGACCGTTGATGTTTACCTCAAACTCAGCCTCATCCACGTTTGTGGGAATAAACTCCTGCTTTACGGATTGATAGAGGGGAATGCTCGAGAAGATCACGACAGTGGCCAGCGCAGAGACCGCCAGACGATGACGCATGGCAAAAGCCAGCAACCGCGCGTATCCGCTATCGATCCATCCATAAAAGCCGCGGCGGGAAGCAGGCGCGTCATGGCCGCCCTTCGCATCGTCCACCCGAATGAGTCGCGAACTCATCATCGGAGTCAGCGTGAAACAGACCAACAGACTCACGAGGATCGCAACGGCGGCCGTGATGCCAAACTGATAAAGAAATCGGCCGGAGATCGAGGACATGAAGGAAACCGGAAGAAAAATAACCACGAGCGAAAATGTGGTGGCCAGGACCGCAAGGCCAATATCCCGCGTTGCTTCTTTGGCAGCCTCTCTTGCGTTCATCCTCTTTTCTTCGATAAAGCGGAAGATGTTCTCTAAAACAACAATCGCGTCGTCTATAACGACGCCCACCATAAGAACAAGCGCCAGCATGGTCACGCTATTCAGGGTGAAGTCCAGCGCGCGCATCATCCCGAAGGTGGAGATTACTGAACAAGGAATGGCGACTGCGGCGATCAGCGTCGCGCGCCAGGATCGCATGAACAGAAAGACTACCAGGCTGGCCAGAATACTACCGAGCACCAGGTGTATTTCGATTTCATGCAGGGCAGACTCAATGTAGCGCGACTGGTCGCGAATCGTTCCAACTTTACGTCTGCCGGCAGTTGGGAAGCCACCCGCGGCAGCTCTCTCTTGATCCCGTTGATGACTTCTATCGTGTTGGCGCCAGACTGTCGGCGTATTTCCAGCGAGACAGTAGGCACGCCATTGAGACGGGAAAGTGATCGCTGCTCTTTCGTTCCATCTTCAACTCTGCCAACGTCGCGCAGTCTCACCGGCGAACCCTCAATAGTCGCTATTACCAGATCGTCAAAGGCTCGAGCGTCCGAATAGCGACCCAGAGTACGCAGTACGAGCTCTTCACGCCCGGTATTCACATTTCCGCCCGGAATATCAGCGTTTTGACGTGTTAGTGCCAGGCGAACGGCAGTGATAGGAATCTGATAGGCAGCCAAACGCTCGGCATCAATCCAAATGTTGATGGCTCGGTCCAAACCACCAACAACCCGCACCTCACCCACACCACCTACGCGTTCGAGCTGAACGCGGGCAGTCTTATCCGCCAGCTCGGTAAGTTCCCTTATCGAACGATCCCCGGAGAGTGAAATCGTCATGACGGGAGCGCTGTCGTTGTCGAACTTTTGCACAACCGGCGGCGTTGCGTCTTCCGGAAGTTCTCTAAGAACGGTCGCAACGCGATCGCGCACGTCCTGAGCGGCGGTTTCCAGATCCCGATCCAACTTAAAAGTCGCAATGACAAAAGAAGTTCCCTGCCCCGATATCGAGCGAAGTTCATCGATCCCATCAACGGTGTTAACGACCTCTTCGATCTGCTGGGTAATCAGCGACTCTACTTCCTCAGGAGCTCCTCCGGGCAAACTAGTGCGGACGCTGACGGTAGGAAGATCAACGGACGGGAACCGGTCGACACCAAGCTGGAAAAAGCTGGCCGTGCCCACAACAACCAGCGAAAGCACAATCATGGTCGCGAAGACCGGCCGCCGTATTCATATTTCAGCAAGCTTTTGCACGAAGGTATTTTAGATTTTTGGTTTTAGATTGGTGATTTTTGATTTGCTCTCTCGCGTTGCATTCTGCTTATCCGCAAGTTGCCCTCTGTGGATTGTTATACGAGAGCTTGTCATTATTGCAACGAGCTCATTCGCCTCATTTAACAGGCTGGTCACGAGCTTAGCCTTCATCAGTTCTCCTTCAATGATCATTTGCAGCCAATAGCCACTCTCGTCGGCCTCTTCCTCCACGACACCAAGTCTGGCGGTGAACTCGGCCCTAGAGCGCGCCCGGCAAGCTGCTCTGTAATTTGCGCCCACCGACGTGCCCGCGCGAACAAGCTGGCCGCCAACCGTTCTGCCTTGAGGAGTATTCGGCAACGCAGCAACCAGTTTCATGATTCGTAAACCAAACGTTTCGTTCGCTTCTTTAGCTCTTCTTCGTCCATCGAATGTGCTCCAAGGTGAGGCTGGTCACAATCAAAAATCACCAATCAAAAATCAAAAATCATTGAACCACTTCGACTGCCTGGCCAGACTGTAGGTTGCCTGGATCAACAACAACCTGATCACCGACGTTTACTCCGGAAACAATTTCGGTCGATTCCCCGTTCCGTCGCCCTGTAGTTACGGGTTTTTCCAAAGCCCTGCCGTTTTGTACGAGAATCACTTTCTCGATCCCGGCGAAAGTGACAATCGAGTTATTGGGAACGGTAACCGCCATCTTTGCATCGTCTGTAACTATTTCAGCCCGAGCAAATGCTCCGGGTCGTAAATTTCCGTTGTTGCGAACGTCTGCTTCTACCATCAGCATTCGAGTCTGCTGCGCGATTACCGGACTCAACCGCATGATTTGTCCGACATAAACATTCGTGTCGCCGTCAATTGTGACTCTGACGTTCTGACCTGAACGCACGTTGCGCGCGTCGCGCTCCGGCACCTCGGCGCGCAAACGCAACGGATCCATTCGCACGATGTTAACGATCGGGGCACCCGCCGCCAGATACTCACCGACACTGGCACGCTTCTCTTCCACGACCCCATCCAGCGGAGCATAGACGGCGGTGTCGGCAAGTTGCTGACGGGCCAGCGACAATTCTGAACGGCGTTGCGCCAGGAGTGCCTGGCGATTACGAATCTCCTCGATGGCGTCCTGGTAACGCACGGCCACCTTGTACGTGGCATCCGCGGTGTCAAATTCTGAGCGAGCCACCACTCCCTGTTCGACGAGGCTTGAGGACCGATCACGATTCGCTCGGGCCTCGTCAAGTACGGCCCGAGCCTGCCTCACAGTTCCCGTTTGTTCAGGACTAACTTTGTCGTCCCTGCCGTCAGGCGATAGCCCCAGACGTGCACGCGCCTGAGCGAGGGCCGCTTCAGCCTGCTGCACCCGCAGGTTGTAATCCTGCTGCTCCACCTGCGCAATCACCTGCCCCCGGCGCACAACGCTACCCAAGTCAACTGTGATACTGCGTAACCGGCCAGGGACTTTAACGCTTGCGGTTGTTTGATCGAAAGCGGCCAGAGTGCCGTTAACCGTAACCGCCTCCCCAAACGGTGTTTCTTCAACGCGGGCTGTTTTGACTTGTTTGGCGGACTTGCTGTCGCTGGGACGATTCTGACTAGAGGAAGCTGGATACTCGCTCTTACAGGCAATCGAAAGCACGGGTAGAGAAAAAAATTCCCAGTATCGTGCGAGACCAATTTCTCCAATAGTTTTCACGAGACACAGGTTGAAATATATCCCTTTTCTAAGAGCAGGACTTTAATGGGGAGATAGTTTACCACGCACTGAGACATTCATTCAGCATCCCGACAAAGCGCCTCAAGGCAAAGGGGCCCGAGTCTGAGCGCTGAAGGCGCGGCAGTCTCAATAGCCCAGTATCACCCCATAGTCACACACTAACTACAATTCAACCGGGTTGCCTCCATTTGAATCGCGTAAACTGCGAAATCTGTGGATGCCCCTTCTTTTTTCCTACTTTGCCCGGCGTTTGATAAGTTCACAACTCTTGACATCTTTTTACGTACCCTTGACATAGCTTGACACCGGCAAGAGTATGCTTTCATTCGCATTCCGCAGTCTTCAGAGGTCGAAAATGAAATTGAAGAGAAGAGGTTTTCTGGGAGGCTTCAACCGGTTCCGCCTGATGTTAACGCTCGGGCTTGCAGTCGTCTTGCCGGCCGCCGCGCTCATCTACGTCAATTTCAGACAGTTGAGAGCCTTCGAGCGCGACAAGGTGCTGGAGGCGGCCATCCATCGCGATTTTCAGGAGATGCTCGCAATCACGGAGAAGAAAATCAGCAAGAAGGCTTACACGATGACCGAAGATGTCAGGAATCTTTTCCCATCTCCGGACGCTGACCCCCAGGAAAAAGAAGAGAAACTGGGTTACATCCTGGAAAAGAATCCGCACCTGTCGCACGTATTCCTCTTCGACCAAAAAAGTCTCCTGTTCCATTCGCAACCTCGAGAGATGAGTGACCAATACTCCCGCAAAGAACATGAGAAAATGGCCGAATCTTACCGCGGTTGGTTTGGTATGGAAGGCAAGATGTTGGTGCAGGGGATGCACAAGAAAACCCGGTCCATCACTTTCTATTCTGGCCAAACAAAACGGGCCGATTGCGACGCATACACAACGACTGCCTTATTCGTCTTACCTGGACTTCAAAAAGATAGAGTGGTATTGGGCGGGGCTTCCTTCGATGCTTGTTACCTGAAACAAACTTTCTTTCCGGGAATGCTGGAAGAGGCGGTCGCTCAGAAGATGAGGGACCAGGGCGGAAACCCGCTTGCTATGATGGTCTATCCGGTGGACATGGATAGTGGATACGAGAAGCCACTTGCCGCTTCGACGGGTTGGGGCGAAGGGAAACCTGAGGTTTCGCGCAAGTTCGACGATGCTTTCCGCGGGCTGGCGCTGGGCATCAAGTTCCAGGGTACGAGCATTAAGGCGCTCGGCCAGTCCTGGGTTCATCGCAGTTTCTGGATCCTAGTCTGTCTTTCGCTGCTGATCGCCGGCGGTCTGGTGCTCACCAGACACATCGTCAGCAAAGAAATGGCGCTGGCCCGACTGAAGTCCGACTTCGTTTCAAACGTATCTCACGAGTTGCGCACGCCTCTGGCCTTGATCCGGTTGTATGCTGAAACGCTCGAGCTGGGGCGCATCACAACTCAGGATAAAAAGCAGCAGTATTACCGCATCATTCGTAAAGAGAGCGAGCGACTGACCGCGCTGATCAACAACATCCTCGATTTTTCTCGGATCGAATCTGGACGCAAGGAGTACGAGTTTCGTAACACTGACATCGCCGAGCTGGTTCGCAACACGCTTGAGTCTTACCGGTACCAAATCGAGCAACAGGGCTTCGCGTTTGAAGAGAGCATTGACTCCAACCTGCCGGCAGTGCCTGTGGACCGTGAGGCAATCGCGCGCGCCCTTGTCAACCTGGTTAACAACGCGCTGAAATATTCGACTGACGAAAAGTTTCTGGGCGTGAAACTATACCGGGAAAACGGTGTGGTAAAACTCGAGGTTGCGGATCACGGCATCGGCATCGCGCGGCGCGATCAGTCGAAGATCTTCGAGAAGTTCTATCGAGCGGGAGATCCGCTCGTACACAACACAAAAGGAAGTGGCCTGGGCCTGTCCCTCGTCCGCCACATTACCCAGGCGCATGGCGGGAAAATCGCGGTGGAAAGCACGCCGGGAAGGGGCAGTAAGTTCATTCTATCGTTGCCCCTGGCATCAACCATCGGGCAACCGGTTAGTGCGTAGCAAAAACCTAAGCGTATTTCTTGATCAAATGCGTGCTGGAATGAACAGGATTTCATTCAAAGACTCAACAAGCCTGCCAAGCAGGCGGCAGCATAAAGCCTGGCGCGAAGTGAGGCTCTGCGAGCGGAGCCCCAGGTTTGCTCATCAACGATTCGGGCAAGCCCATGAAACTGGCGACAGGCTTCGCGCGTGGGTAGATTGTTTTTGCCGCCCGCTTTCGCGGCCTTCCGCTGCGTCAAATATTTCAAACCTGGGGCTTCGCCGCAAAGCCTCGCTTCACCCCAGGCTTTATGCTTCCGCCTGCTCTGCAGGCTGGTTGGATGATTCCAATCAATAACATTTTCAGTTGCGGCAAAGGACGAAGGCACATGAAGAGAAAAGCAAATCTCGAGCAGTCGAACGGCAATCGGTCATCGACCAAGGAACACGTTACCGAACCTAGTGACAGTAGGAAAACGCGAATATTGATTGTCGAGGATGAACCTGCCATGGTGGCCGGTCTGCGTGACAACTTCGAGTATGAGGGCTACGACGTGATCAGCGCCGCCGACGGAGTAGCAGGCCTCGAGCGTGCCCTCGCCGATGACCCCGATCTCGTGGTACTGGACGTAATGATGCCGCGTATGAGTGGTCTCGACGTTTGCAAGCAACTGAAGACCAAGAGGCCGTCACTGCCCATCATCATGTTGACCGCGCGCGGTCAGGAGATCGACAAGGTGGTGGGCCTGGAGTTGGGCGCGGATGATTACGTCACCAAGCCATTCTCCATTCGCGAACTGATGGCCCGGGTGAAAGCGGTGCTGAGACGCGCCTCGCCACAGGCGCCCGCTGCGGAGGTTTATCGATTCAGCGATGTCGAGGTCAACATCCGCAGCAATGAAGTGCGACGCGCCGGCCGGCCAGTCGAGCTTTCAGCAAAAGAGTTCGCGCTGCTCGCCTACTTCGTCTCCCATCCCGTGGAAACGCTCAGCCGCGACCGGTTGTTAGACGCGGTATGGGGGTATGAGAACTATCCAAACACACGCACAGTCGACACGCACATCGTCCATCTCAGGCAAAAGCTGGAACTGAATCCTGAGGAGCCGCGTTTCATTCTTACCGTTCACGGCAGTGGTTACAAATTCGTAGGTTGAGGTCAACTCAGTCATGGGTCAGGCACGATTAAAGTGTGCGCGTTTCATCCTGCAGGGATGTAATTTAATAGCCGTGGGCGAGCGCCGCGCGACGCCCGCGGAACATTAAAGAAACATGCATCTTGACCCTGAAAGGGTCAGACTTCGGCCCGGGTGTTGACGCACCTACCAGTAACAATTAACAAAGTGAGGTAATGCTCATGAGTCAGGCACGGTTCAATGCCGGTCTAGGGACACGGCAGGCAGTCAATGTTCGGGCGTATCCGTCGCGACCGAAACGTTCAGTCAGAGTACCTCGCCAAGAGTTGGAGGTTAAGCTTGCAGACCTCCAGCATGATTACGCTGATCTTCATACCCAGATATTCGAAGCCGCGCAGGTACACCGGCGCCTGTGCGCCCCTCGGCACGTTCGATTCGAAAACTTTGAAATTGCCAGTGAGATTTTCGCCGTTCGCCACTTACCCGGTGATTTTTTCACGGTTACTGAGAAGAGTGACGGCGTAATCCTGGCGCTGGGTGATATCTGTGGCAAGGGTTTGGCTGCCGGGATGTGGACCACGCATCTAGTGGGATTGGTGGGAGCGCGCGTGGCTGTGACGTCTAAGCCGGAAGCCATCGTTACTGGCGTTAACCGCGACATCTGCCTGCTGAAATCATTTATGCCCCTCGCCAGCTTGTTTCTCGCGAAGCTCGATCCGAACACGGGGATCGTCAAATACTGTAGCGCCGGGCATCCTCCGGCCGTGCTTTTGCGAGCCAATGGAGAAGTGGAATTGCTGTCTGAGGGTGGAATGTTGTTGGGCGTGGTTCCTGCGGCCCCCTACGTCTGTGGATCATTCGAACTGAGGGCTGGCGATGTGTTGATGATCTACTCCGATGGGATCACCGAATCGCTTAACTGCACAGGGGAGGAATTTGGTTACGGGCGCCTGGAGGCGCAACTGCGTCTCGCACAAGCCTGCGCTGACGATGCGGTTTCCAGCGCTGCTGATGCGGTTCATGAGTCGCAACTGCGAGCCACTCAGGCCAGCGATGCTAATGCAGTTCTCTTCTCTGTGTTGGGTGCCGTTCAGGATTTTGCGGCAGCCTGCCCGCTCGTAGATGACATGTCGCTGGCCATCGTCCGCCGCGAAAGTCGATGATCCGGCCCCTGCAGGGCAGTAGGCAGACGGCAGGAGCAGGAGGCAGGAGAAGTAAGTAGCGAGTGCTGCGGCTCTCGCCCACCGCTCACGTGGTTGTTGCCTACTGCCTACTGTTCGCTGTCTACTGATTCCTTTCTGCGTAATCTGCTTAATCTGCGGATACCTCCTGCCTGCTGCTCCTGCCTCCTCCCGCCTGCCTTCCCCCGCTCCGGTCTCGCATACTGGTCCAGTCCGAATCCAAGAGAAAGCGTGGCCAGTAGGAATGCAGACGAGAAAAAGTACGGGGCCGAAACTCCGATTGAATCAAAGGCCCAACCGAAGAATAGTGGTGCAATGATGCGAGCGACGCCGCCATACGTCTGTTGCATCCCCATGTAGAGGCCGCGTTCTCTGGGAGCGGTGACTCGCGATAGGAGCGCGGTCACGCACGGAAAGGTAAAGGCCGTGCCCAGAGGGATCAGCGCTACCGCCAACGCCAGCATCCCCAGGTTTTGCGACAACGGCATCCCAACAACTCCGGTCGCCAGGAGCACGATGCCAAGACGCGAGAGATTCGCTTCGCCCAGCCAATCGACTGCGCGGCCCAGGAGCAGAACGCGGGCGAAAACCGAGATGGCGCCAACGTACATGAAGAAATAGCCAATCGTCAGTTCGGTAACCTGAAAGCGCGCGTTTAGAAAGAGGGCGAGGACGGCAAAACTTCCCTGGAAGGCGCCAATCGCGATCGCATAAATCCATATCAGACGCGACGACGGCTCGCTCGCGCGCGAGATGACACGCCAGATGGCCTGACGCGAAGTCTGACGTACCTCGCCCGCCTGGTGCTGGTCACTGAAATCACGCGACTCTTTCAAATAGCGCGCGACGAAGACCATGTTTAGCAGACAGAGGGCCGCCGCGAGGATTCCCGGCGCCGCGTGGCCCATCTGGAAGGTCGACGATCCCGGCATCAGGTCGCGCGTGCCCAACGTGATAGCAAAGGAACCGAGCACCGGCCCCAGTGCCACACCGAGATTAGTTGTCGCCGAGAGCCAGCCGAGTGCTCGCGCGCGATCCTTCGGATCGGTGGAGTCGGCCACGTAAGCCTGGATAACCCCCACGGTTCCTCCGCCGGCTCCCTGCACGATGCGCGAGATGAACAGAAGGAGGAGCGAGTGTGCGAATCCGAAAATCAGATACGCGATCGCCGACGCACCTAACGCAATAAGCAGCGTGGGCCGTCGACCCACGCGGTCCGAAAACCGGCCCCACATCGGCGCGCTGATCAACTGTGCCAGGGTGAAGGAGGCGACGATAAACCCAATGATGATCCCAATCCCAAAGTGCATCCCCAATACATCGATGCCCGCCCCCCCGAGTGACTTCACATAGAACGGCAGGAGCGGAATGATCATCAGCAACCCCAGCATGTCCACGAACGCCGTGGCCATGAGGGTGAACAGCTTTGCGGGGATCTTCCGCACTTCCCTCCAGAGCACATAAAGCAGCCCCACCGCGATCGCGACGAGCAACACGCGGACGATCGGCGACTGGAACGACTGGGCTATGCTCTGCTGGAGAATCATTTCAACGTGATATCCACAGATTGCGCAGATTACACAGAATAGGAACCTAATGCACTGCCAGACACAATATCAACTGGTTATCTGGCTCATAACACGTGAGGCCAATCAACTCATCTAACTGCATTGATCTTAAATCTGCGTAATCTGTGAATGGTTCTTTTCCCGCCCTGATTGAAAGACACGTGTGCGGAGCGCATGGTCTCCATCACCAATCAATCTAAATCGATTTCTGTCGCAGCTAAACGCGCATCGTTCCGCTCTCGATTCTCGACCTCGTTCCTGTTATCGCAGGTGAAACATCACGCGAGGCTCTGCGCAAGAGCATGGATCTGGCCCAACATGCGGAGTTCACGAAGAGCTGTTGTTTCAGACCAATCAAATTTGGGCTGCATCCGCATCGGCAGCGCGAGCACTGCTGACCGACTCGGAATCTTTGAAAATTCGAACCACATGTGGATCAAGCACGGCCCCCTGAATAAAAACCTTAAATGCTAAATGGTAAATCGCGAATGGATAAGAGTCCGGTTCAGCGACTGCCATGCCGCTCTTGCTAATCCACGTCTCGTGATTCACGGCCGGTTAGCCAAAAACTTAAGCATCGCCTCATTGAATGCTTCCGGGTTCTCGCGCGGCGAACCGTGGCCCGCCTTCGGAATAATGGCCTGCTCAGCTTTTGGAAGAAGCCGTGCGAGCTCTTCGTTGACGAGCTTGTGAATCTTGATAGTGTTTTCACCGGTGATGATCAGAACCGGAATACGCAACCGCCCTACTTTGGCTTTAGACAGGTTCGGAAAAGGATCGGAAGATGAAGTGTTTGCTTTGAAGAAACGGGAGTTCTGCATGACGGCGGCACGACTTTCCGGCGGTAGTTTGTCGAACCTGCCCGTTCCGGCGAAGCCGTCTACCAAGATCCTCATCGCCCCCTGGTTATCCCCCGTCTTGAACGCTTCGGTGGCAGGCTCCCAAATAGTAGTCATAAACTCCTTGTAGGCAGCCGCACCGTTTGGAGAGTCTCTCACCCACTCATGAACCGGGGGCTCCGCGAGAACCAGGCTTCGAACCATCGCAGGATGTTTGACGGCTAGCACTATCGCCGTGAACGCCCCGATGGATGTACCAATCAGATGTACGCGTCCGAGCCCCAGCTTACGGATAAGTGCGGCGAGGTCATCGGCTTCTGTAAACGCCGACCGATACTTTGCCGTTACCGGATTATTGTTGGGATAGTTGTAGCGGCGGCTGTAAGAGATGACTCGAAATTGCGGGGACAACACCTTCATCTGAGGCCCCCAGGAGCGGTAATCACCCTGACCTCCGTGAAGGAGAATGAGGGGCTCACCTTGTCCCTGCTCGATGTAATGCAATTCCACCCACCAACACGAATCTTTGTCGCCTGAACACTTTGACCAATAGCCTGTCCGCAGAGCAGTAAAGAGAGCAAGGGAAGTAATGCAAGTCTCATCATTTCGTCCATCATACATTTCTTTATGAAGCAGTGCTCAGCCGCACTTTCGGTGGAATTACGATAGCTAGCGGGAGGTCGTGGTACCGCTCAAGTGTCAGAAATTCGCAGGCTGGGAAGGGCGGTTTACCCCCGCTTGCGTTAGCAACACTCAACCGCAGATTCAGCCCGGCATGGCGGGGAGTGCTCAGGAAACGAGAATGCCACATTAGGGCTTGAGCATGACGAATCAGCCGGGGTAAACCGCCCTTCCCAACCTACGAGTTTCCCAATGTTGAGCCAGTATACCGGACCCATTCTAATTTTTTCACACCTTCGGTGCCTGTAGTCCTGGCCCTGTTCTGAGTCGCCTTCTTCGCGCTAATATGCTGGCAATTCATCTTCCTGGAGCATTCAATGAGATCAACAACCGTACTTCTTTTGCTGCTTGGCGTCTTTATCAGCGGCTTGGCCCAGACGCCCTCGTCTGAGCGCCAACAGTTCCTCCGCGTGGAAGCACCAGTGATCGCACTGGCTCATGTGCGTGTAATCGATGGAACCGGCGCGGCACCTCGCGACGATCACACCGTAGTCATCGCTGACGGCAAGATCCTCTCAATAGCGTCGAGCACAACTGCGAGTGTGCCACCCGGCGCCCAGGTACTCGATCTCAAAGGCTACACGGTGCTGCCAGGATTGGTGGGCATGCACAACCACATGTTCTTCCCTCAAGGAGGCTCGCCTCCGATGTACTCCAACATGGGCAGCAGCTTCCCACGTCTCTATCTCGCACTTGGGGTCACTACGATTCGCACCACCGGCAGCGTAGCGCCGTTTACCGACCTGGAAATCAAGAAGCTGATCGACGGCGGCCGCATGATCGGTCCGAAGATGCACATTACCGCGCCATATCTGGAGGGACGTGGATCCTTCACGCCCGTGATGCACGAGCTCACCGGCGCTGACGATGCGCGGCGCATGGTGAACTTCTGGGCCGATCAAGGCGCGACATCTTTCAAAGCTTACATGAACATCACCCGCGACGAGCTGCGCGCAGTTGTAGAAGAAGCGCACAAGCGTGGGCTGAAAGTTACCGGTCACCTCTGCTCGATCGGCTATCGCGAAGCGGCGGAGATTGGCATCGACAACCTCGAGCACGGCTTATTCGCAGATTCAGAGTTTGTTCCGGGCAAACAGCCTGATCAGTGCCCGGGCAGCGGTGCGGTTCGGGCCAGCCTGCGGCAATTGGATCTGAACAGCGCTGCTGCGCAGGAAACGATCCGCATCCTCGTGGGGAAGAAAGTTGCGATCACATCCACCCTCCCTGTCTTCGAAGCAGCGGGTGCCCCCTTATCCCAAAGCGGGATCGGAGCGGCTAGCGCGCTGATGAACTCTCGGGTGTTTAGCGTGATGTCAACCGACGCCCGTGTGCGTTATCTGACTGCGCGGGCGCGCGTTTCTTCTACTTCGGATTACCCGGCTCTCCTGCGCAAGGCGATGGACTTTGAACGCGCCTTCGTCCAGGCTGGCGGGTTATTGATTGCGGGCCTCGATCCAACGGGCAACGGTGGTGTGGTCGCTGGCTTCGGCGACCTGCGTCAGGTCGAGCTGCTGGTAGAAGCAGGTTTCACGCCCCTGGAAGCGATCAAGATTGCCAGCTTAAACGGCGCCAAGTTTCTGGGAGAAGACGCGCGCATCGGCTCCATCGCTCCAGGCAAACAGGCTGACTTGATGGTCGTGAGAGGAAATCCCTCCGCCAACATTCTCGACATCGAGAAGGTCGAGATCGTTTTCAAAGACGGCGTGGGCTACGACTCGGAAAAGTTGATCCAATCAGTGCAGGGATTGGTTGGGATCCGGTGACCGGTTGCGCCGGGACTCTTATCCGCAGATTACGCAGATGCGGCGGGAAGGTTTCACGGCATTATGCCGTGCTGGGAATCAGTTCAATGGGAACTCTAATCTGTGGAATCGGCGTTATCTGTGGATGGCTGTTGCATTGCCTCATGCGCCAAAACAATACATCGCACTGCGAGTCCTGATGTAAATCTGGCCGTCTGCAATTGCCGGAGTCGCGAAGACCTCGTCGTCCAACTCGTTCACCCCCAGTACCTGCCAATCGCCGGCGGCCCTCAGCACAGACACCTGACCGCCCTGACCGATCAGGAAAACCTTGTCGTCCGCGGCGACGGGGGACGAAAAGTATTTATCAATAGCCCCGTGCAGGCGTCCCTGCTTGATCACCTGTCCGGTCGCTGGATCAAACGAGAGCAGAATCCCGCTATCATTGATCATGTATAGAACGGCTTTGTAGAGAAGGGTGGAAGGGACTTGCGGCACCGGTTTGTTATAGCGCCAACGGATCGCAGTCGAGGTTTGATCGCCCTGTCCGCCCAGCTTGATTGCGAGCAAGCCATTCTCAGAAGCCATCATCGCGCGGAAGACTTCCCAATCTTTAGCGTTCAACTTCTCATCGCGGTCCATATCAAACGCCTCGAACGCCCCACCCAACATCTTGTCCATCACTTCTGTGGCATCTTTGCCTGGGACCTCCGCCTTTGCGATCTGCCGATCCCCATTCTTGTCGTACCTGGGCAGTGCCTCCTCCCAGGGAATCGTTTTAACCTGCGCTCCCGGTTGATTTTGCGGAAAGCCCCATCCGTTGATGTACAGATATTCCCCATCGTGGCTGGCAATCGATTTCATCTCGCACGCAAGCCCGCGAACCCACCAGACCCTTTTGCCGTCGGCAACCGAATAAGCCGAGAGTTGAAACGATTCGGGAATAACAATCTGCTTCGGACCCTGCTTTGGTTGATAAATGATCGGTGTCGAGTAACCTGAAATGACTACCGGCCGGTCAACTTTCCAACGCACACGACCACTGTTCTTATCGACCGCTACCAGGTATGAACTTGGGCTGTCTTGATCTACAGGCAAGATTACTTTGTCGTCCACGAGGATCGGTGATGCCCCAAAGCCGTAGAACATGTTGAACGGTCCGAGCGGGAGCCGCCACCGCTCCTTGCCGGCGCCGTCAAAAGAAACCAATCCGAACTCTTGAAAGAAGACGAAGACATTCGACCCGTCTGTGACGGGGGTTGGTGAAGCGGGCCCATTGACGTTCTGCAAGCGGCCCACACCCGCGCGGGGCACTTCGCGCTGCCAGAGGAGCTTTCCTGTCTGGCGGTCGAGACAGATGACTAGGAGCTTGTACTTCTCCTTCTCTTTTGTGTGCGCAGTGACGAAGATGCGATTCTTTGTCAGCACAGGAGACGAATGGCCCGGTGGAAGTGCAGTTTTCCAAATTACATTCTTTCCAGGACCAAACTCGACTGGAAGCCCGGTAGATGCCGAAACGCCGCTCCCGTTAGGCCCGCGAAACTGTGGCCAGTCTTCGGCGACAACCGTTGTTAACGCCGCTGACGAGATGACCGCCGCGATCAATAACGCGATCGATAAAGCAAAGCTTGTATTCTTTAACTTCGACATTGTCCGGCGAGATTGAAGCGACGGTAACCTGGGAGAATGACGCAACATCGTTCTGCGAGTGTGACGAGTTTTGTTTGGCATGGCACCAGTCCTGAATGAGAGCTAGCAAAGCTGGTGCGATTCTAATTGAACGAAGCCATAAAAGAAACGCTGCGATCCTCACACTTCCACCGCAACATTCGGGGTAGCCTCCAGTCTAAAAACATCCTAAACTACGATCATGCAAAAACTCGCTCCTGATTTTCGTGACGCCCTGGACGTAGCTTTCGATCGTGCCATCTCCCGCCTTGAACACCTGGACGAATCGTCGGTAGCTGCAACTGCCGACGCCCCGGGGCTAAGAGCGCACCTAGACAAGCCGCTCGCACAAGCAGGCGTGCCGCCCCGTCAGGTAATTGAAGAGCTGGTGCGCGACGTCGAAGGTGGACTACTCGGCTCCGCCGGCGGAAGGTTTTTCGGTAATTTGCTTTTTTAGTCCGCTGCGGACTTAGAGAGGCTGACTTCATCAGAGACTCACTAAGATTTCACACCACGAACACGGAACGTAAGCACAACGTCATCACGAATGAGGTTGTCGGATGCTCCTGCATAGTTGATTCCGAAGTCTTTACGGTTAATCGAGAAAGTGCTGTCGACGGTCATAGCGCCTGGGCTAGCCGCAATCATCACTGGGAAGGTTATTGGATTTAGTCACTCCATGCAGCTGCAGGTTGCCAGTAATGGTGTGCGAGGCCCCTTTGTCGCCGCCAGCTTTTATTTCGGTTGACTGGAAGGTTGCTTGCGGATATCTAGCCACGTCGAAGAAATCGGCGGTCTTCAGATGAGCGGTGAGTTTCGGATCGTCCGCCGTCAGCGAATCAAGATCGATCGCGATGGTCACGCGACTCTTTTCTGGTTGGCCCAGGTAATCAATGGCGCCGGAGAATTTGCCGAATGAGCCATTATGACTGCCGGTGACTTTGGAGCCTACAAACTCAATCTTTGAGTTGTCCGGAGTTATCGAATACTTCTCTCCTGCGACGGGTGCCGGCGCCGCCGGGGCCGCTTCACTAGTTACAGCTTTCGGTTTGTCTGTTGCAGGATTTGCACAGGCTGCGGCAAAAAGCAACGGTAGTGCGATAGTCAAAGTCTTTACTATGCTAGTCATGCGGTTCTCCTGAAGTTGGAAAGTCAAGGGGAATTTTCATGAGACCTTAGCATTGAGGGCGAAAAGCATCAATCAGTCCTCTCGGAGGACCCACGAGCTAGCCGTGAGGTGTTATTAAGCTCAATGACCCCGACGTTAGTGATGGATAGCCAGCCTTGCTATTAGAGGGTCGCCGCTCGAGAGCATGAGGTGGTTAATATAAAGTCGATACTAAAGGGACGCCGGGCCCGAAACCCCGCTACGAACCAAAGCTCTTGCGGAACAAGTAAGACGTCTTGATGAAAAACGTTCTGCTGTTGCGACGGAACCCGGGAACGATCTCTCTGGTAAACGGATTAACCTCATTCAAGTTCATGTCGTCGTTATAACCAACATAGAACGACGTGCCCGGGCTCGGTGTCCAACCTGCGAGAAACTGCGCTCGCGCCCTTTGGCTAAGAGTGTTGTAATCGATAATAGCGCGCGCGAACGTAGCCTTGGTAAACTGGTACGTGCCGCGGAAAGTGAGAATGTTGATATCAAACGCGGTCCGTCCGGTATCACTCCTCACCAGGCGCTGCTTCACCAGATTGAACTGCGTGCGCAACTCGTTGGTAGGCTGGAAAGTGATGCCGCCGCTTAGCTGCAGAAGGTTGCCGCGCCCGGGATCAAGCGGGGCACTCTGTCCCAGCAGCAGGGCTGCGGGGCTGACGCGCGGATACTTCCTTCCGTTGCCAAAATCCAGATCGAAGTGTCCGAGCCGGTACGTGACCTGACCCATGAACTGCACCTTCTTGCTGTAGTTCGACCCGCCAAAAACTGAGAAGTGGTTCTTCCTTGACGAGCGCTCAGTGTCCTCTCCGTAGAAGGTGCATTTATTGGATACTGCAAACGGCTGGCACGGACGAGCCTGCCGGGTCGCGCCAAACTCGTGATCGAACAGTCGCTCGTAACCCGGCTCATAGAAGACTCCAAAATGGCTACTGCGCGGCAGTGACAGTTCGAAAGCGAACTCAGTCTCGTATGCGTAAAGGCGCCCCTGCCAGTCGTAATCGATATGGGTAAACTGATGCAAGTGATATGAAATCAGTTTCTTCTTGGGCTGGGGATCGGAGTTGTAGCGCAGGAAAAAACCATTAAAATTTGAGTTGGTGCGTTGAAAGAATCCCACGTCGGCGCGGTAGTCGCGAGTAAACCCTTCAGCGAAGAGCTCCCAGCCCCAGTTGCGGCCGGCCACAGTGTAGGAGGTCGTGTAACCCAGGCCGTTGCCGGTGCGGTAACGGCTTTTCCTTTCATCTGCGTTGAAGAAATTGTTCCTGGACGTGGTGCCGAGGGCCTGAAAAGTCCAGGTAGTCTGCTTGTCGAGCCTAAAACGGCCATCGACACCTAACAAGTCGTTGTGCTTCTCGATGAAGTTATAGGTCGTGGCAATCATGCCTATCGAATTTTCCTTGCCAATATCCCGCTTCAGCCGGAGTACGCCAATCTGTGCGTTCTTATCGAGGAACCGGAAATTCCGGGGACTTAGGCGCTCGTCTCCTACAAAAGTCCCCGGTCCGTTATCGCTCGCCACCATTAGACCGAAAGTGTTTCGCCCTTTCTTACCTGAGAGCTTAACGGCCACGTCGGGATCTACGATCGCGCGCGTATGCACTGCGGTGATCGGCGTACGAAAAATGTCTATACCTTCCAGAAAGAAGGGACGCTTCTCGGCAAAGAAAATCGGGAAACGCTGATTCGCCGTAACCACTAGTTGATCCGCCTCAACTTGCGCGAAATCCGGATTGATGGCCAAGTCGAGCGTGAGTGTTGAACTCGGAGTAAATTTTGCCGTCAGACCCGGGTCGAATTTTATCGGTTCATTAACGATGCGCCCGGGATCGACCGTGCTCAATGGCAATGGCCCAAATGAACGCACGAACTTTCCACTCTCTGAGAGGGTCAGACTGGGGATCAATTCAATAGTTCGCTCCAGGGAAATTCCGTCGAGTCCGCCCAGGTGGCCTGCCTGGCTGAGATTGCTGTCTATGCTGCGGGAAAAAGGCATCCACGAGCTGAGTTCTCGGTTGAACCGCTGAATGCGCCGGAAGAAGTGGGCCCCCCAAAGCTTCCCCTTGCCGGCCTCGTAGCGAATCGACTTGAAAGGGATGGCGATCTCAACCGCATACCCGGCATCGTTGACAACGCCCTTGGACTCCATCAGGACATCCACAGTGAAGTCCTCGCCACTTCCTTCCGTGAGCACGCCATCACCCTGGATCCCCAGGGGATTGAAAAACATCTCAAACGCCTTGCGCTTGTCGTTAAAGGTGTCGAGATAAAAACCGACGTAGTCGTCCTGAAAGATGCTGTCGCGCTTCGCGACGGTCGAGCGCACTTTGTCCGGTTCATCAAACGCACGGAATGCAACGTAAAGAAATTTTGGGTCGTAACCAATTAAGACCTCGGTCGGCTTCGATGGGGCAATGTTGTCGCCAGGATCGATCTGGTAGAAGTCTTTAAGCACGGCGGCGTTCTGCCAAACGGCCTCATCCAACTTCCCGTCGATTACGGGCGGAGTTGCAAATTTCGGAACCATCACCGGACTGGCCTTCTCCGGGGGGAGCACCACGGCACCCTTAACAGCAGGCGAAGCAGAAGAAGCTGGCCTGGATGTTGTGGGGGGCTTAGCCGATTCAGCAGGCGTTGCCGGCGCGGTCGCAGTCGCAGATGTTGGCACAAGCGTAGAAGACGCTACTGGTACTGGTGAAGAGGAAGCTGGAGGCGTAACCACAGTGATCGGCGCCTGGGCGAAAGCGATGGGTGTGAAGAGACTCAGGAAGCTGAGAATCAAGAATACTTGTTTCATAAGCAACGACGCTCTGATTGGGCTGCCAGTACCCGGCTCAGCGTCCGAATTACGTATTTTCGAACTGGCGGGTTAAGGTCAATGGCTTGTGTAGATCAAACCGATAAAGCTGCGTTTCGATGCAATTTCATCGATCCGGGTGCTGGAGGACCGCTATTCGTTACGTCCGGGATCGCTAACAAGTTCAAATAAACGCCCCTTTTTGATTCGGCACGCTGCAAGACTCGATCGGTGAATACCGCTCCGAAGGGTCTTCCCGGGCACCGGTGAAGCTTAGGGTCGAGTTGGGAAATATCAGTCAATTACAGAACCGAGGCGCGGTAGCGACCGGGTTCAGTTGCGCGACCTTCGGCAACTAAAAACCGGGTTCTTTTACAATTGAATGGTATCGCCCCAACCCGGTCGCTACTGCTCCTGGGTTCTGTCTTGAGTGGCAACCCCGGATCCGTACCAAGCCGCATCAAGAACCAGGGTCCTCGAATGGACCCTGTTATCTCATCGCGAATTAAGAACGATTCTTCCGTCCCCAGTGTTAAGAACGAAAACGTTGCCGCCGCGACCCACTCTCCATCGCTTCACACGCTTCGACGGGGTGATATCTTCAGAGATGGTCACTCCCGCGTTGTCTATACCCTCGGCGTTGGTTTCTATCGTGAAGTCCGAATTGGCAGGAACCGCCAGCGAGATATTCCCGTCACCGGTTCGCGCAGCCAGACCAGTAAATTTTCCATCGAGAGAAATCGAGCCATCGCCCGTGCGCGCGTCTACCTGTCCATCAAAGCTTGCGATCCGAATCTCTCCGTCCCCGGTATTAACCTGCAACTGTCCTCCGCCATTGCTGACTTTGATTGAGCCATCACCCGTGCGCAGAGTGAGTTCCCCCGAAACGCCTTCCAGGTTCAACTCACCATCCTGTGAGGAAACATGCAACGTTGAGTTGCGCGGAACGTAGACGTCCAAGGACGCCGCTCCGCTACTCTCAAAGGACTTCGCGATAATTGAAACCGATGAGCCTTGCTGTTCCGTCTGAATTGCTACCTGCTTAATCTCCTGCTCATCGCCACCACGCTTTGTCGCCGTGTACATCACTTGCGGTTTATCCCAACCGCGAACAGTTACGGCCCCGTCGAAGGTCACGATGTTCACGCGCGGCGAACCAGTGACTGAGAAGGTCTTCGACTCACGTTCGGTAAGACCTTTGTAGCCATATCCCCTTCCGCTGCCTTTGCCTGCCCCGACCCCTTCTGCTTGACCTCTCACTTCGCGGCGCACTCTTTCCCGCACCTCGCGTTGGGTCTCGCGTTCGATTTCTCTCTGGGCTAGCGCGATTTCGCGCTGAGCCTCGCGAATAGCCTGTTCAACTTCGCGCTGCACCTCAACCTGCACTTCACGATGGGCTTTGGCGGCCTCGGCTCGCTGCGCTCGTTCGGCCCGGCGGGCCTCCCTCACCTGGTGTCGCTGCTCCGAGCTCATACTGCGTTCGGCCTCCTCATCGCCTTCGCCCTCTCCCGAGCAATGCCCCTTATTCTTTTCCTTGTCTTTGTCTTTCGTGGTCAGCAAGCTCGTAGCCGGGCTTACTGGCCGGCCGTCCTGGGCATGCTTGATGGAGATACGGCCATTTACATTTCCCAGCTTTATCCGCGGCCCACCCGCTCCCAGTTGCCCGTAAAGCTCGTGGCCCACGTATTCCCCGTGCTGCACGTTAAAGCCAAAATCATCGCTGATGGCTCCATGAACCGTTCCCGCTCTCACCACTGCATTCGCATCCGAGGGAATGATCAGCGTCACACTTCCGTTGACCGAGCCGAGCGTAATCGGCTTCGCCTCATGAAGCTTGGTGAAAGTTGCTTCGAGGCTGCCGTTGACTGTCGAGAGTTTTGCTATGCCCGCGAGGCCGCGGGCAGTAACCCGGCCGTTCACCGACGACGCCTTGACATCACCTTCGACGCCATCCACATCGAGCGAGCCATTCACAAGATCGACCGACTCCAAACGCGCATTACGGGGAACCGTGATGGTGTAGTCAACCATGGCGGGATTGTTGTAGCGGCCTTTGTGTTCGTCGGTAAATGTCTGGTTCCAGTCCGGATAAGTCGTTTTAATTCTGATTGCCTCGGCGGTTGCATTCACTTCGATCTTCGCTTCGGTCAATCGCTCACGTCTGTAAGCGCGCTTGACCGCGTTCACCTGAACTTCATCCCGGTCCCACACGGCGATGCGTACGCCACCATTCAGATTCTCGAGACTTAGCCGGCCACTTGATGAAAGCGGGTAAGTCTGCTGAAAGTCCTCGCGCAACTCCTGCACCGGCTCCACGCCGGGTTGTGAGCTTTCAACTTCCGCGTTGCGCGCAACGCTCAGTTGAATCTTCGAGGCTCTCCCACTCGTTCCATTCCATAGCGCAGCACTCAAAATCATTGTCACGATCAAACTTCTCTTAAACATCATCTCTTCTCTCTTCTCTTTCTTTTGTCGGGAGTCTCAACTTTGCCAAATCAACCGGCACGTCGAGAAGCCATATTTCGTTCGTATCTCTTAAGCATAAATTCGCGCCTGAGGCTGTCAGTTCGACCGTGCGATTGTTTACGGCCTATCTTGCCGAGCAGGCTCAAGCTAAAATCCGGCGATACCTCAGCCTCGAAGGCATCTGCTTTCATATCAGCGAGCATCGTTATGGGAAGTTCCACGGTTACTGTCCGGTCAAAGGTCTTATATTCAAAGCGGGCTGGCCCATGTCCCTCTCGGCGCATCGTGGAGATCTCACCCTCAAGATTTCTCCCCTGAGCGTATCTGGCACCTGCTAAGCGTGGCAGGTTGCGATTCACCTTGCTGCTGGCAATTAGTTCGACCTTTCCTCCAACTTCGGGTTCAGTAATTGTCTCGTAGTCGATCATCTCAATCTCAGTGTCTCTAGCCGGCGCAATGCCCTCGCTCGAACCAGACTCAGGGGAAGGGTTGATCAACTGCGTGCTATCATTCGGGCACGACTCGTTAGTTGAGATGGATTCCACGTTAAGCATTACCAAATCAGTCCCGTGCCACTGACCAGCAAATTCCTTAACGCTGCTAACCATCTCCTGTAGGCGATTCAGATCCTTCATAGCAGTGGAAAAAGCAGCCAGCCCCACCAGTACTATCAGTGTTACTTTGTATGCTCTGTTTTCTGACACTTTAGTTTGGCTCATTTCTTTCACCCTTGGGCTTTAACATTCTTCAGGCCGGGAACAGTCACCTTGGAGGTTGTTACTACTACCGTCCCCGGCCCGTCTGCGTTGCTCTAATACCAGAACACCATGCGGAATTTGTTTGTGACAGGAATTTGGCGTTTCTTAAAGAGATTTCCGGCCAAAACTGAAAATGCGCTTTTTGCGTGATGAGAATCGCTGGGAAACTGGAAAAACTGGTAGTGGGTCCGCTTGAGTTGCGGGCTCATCATCCCGGAGGGATCTAAGTTAATAGCCGTGGGCGAGCGTTGCGCGACGGCCACGGATAGGCGAAGGAAAACACTCTGACGCTGAAGGTGTCACATTTTCGACTTCTGTTCTACCCTTAAAGGGACAGGATTCTTTTCTCCGCTCCTCCGTGGGCGTCGCGCAACGCTCGCCCACGGCTATTGACTTTAAATCCCTTCGGGATTCAAAGACCATTGAATTTGACCTCAAGCTCAAACTGCCCCACTAGTGAAAATTTTGGGGTTATGACTCGTTCGGGTTGGACTGCAGAAAAGCAAAATATAGGTTGAATCTCAGGCCAGGCGAGACAGATTAGCACGATGCCTACTTCTTCAGCAGATGAAGAGTGCCGCTGAATGAAGCAACCTGGATGCTAGCGTTTCCCGCACCGCACACTGCATTCACACGGCGCAATGCGGGAGTGGTAACAGTAACAATAACCGGTGAGGTCACGAATACCTTACTCATGCGAGGCGCAACCCTAACGATAACAGGTGAAGCCTCGGGCGTGGCGGCAGGTGCCGGTGCCGGGCTCTCTGGGGGAACACTACTCACTGCTGAGGCAGCCGGCTTCGGAGCTGCGGGAGGGGTCGTGTCCGGAATCAGGGTCAGGGGAAAATCCGAAATTATCTCACCGTCTTTAGAGACTTTAGCGCTAAGATTGAAGGACGAGTCATCTGGCAATGTTAGAGTTATGTCGCCGGACATTGTTTTGAATCCATAACGTCCGCCGGCCGCGAGTGGTCCTATCAGGTGAACATCTCCCGAAACCGTCCGCGCATTGAGCTGCGAGTGGCTAACTCCTTCAAGATTTAGATCGCCACTAACACTAACCGCTTCGAACCCATCCGCGGCCGCGAGTGGTCGCAGGTTTACTACTTCAATTGCGCCGCCAATCGTCGTGACGCTCGTGCGCCCGGTGGAATCCTTTATGGAAACACTGCCGCCCACACTTCCCACCTCAACGGCTCGCGAGACACGCTCGATACTAATGTCGCCGTTCTGGGTTCCAGCAACGGCAACTGCTATGTCGGCGATGTTTATCTCCCCGTCACGAGTTTGCACGTGGACCGAGGCCGCGCGCGGAACAAACAGTTCGAGCTCGCTAGACGCCTGACAGTTGGTTTTGATTCGTTCCTCGTCTGACTTGTCGACCACAAATACTTCCACTCTCAGTGCCTTAGCTGATTGACCGGCCCCATCCTTTTGCCTTAGCTCAATCTGCGCTGCATCGGACGACCGGGCGGACACTTCGTCCTTGTCCCAGCCGTGGACGTTGATACTCCCGGCCATTACGCAAATCGAAACGGTCACGGACGGATCCGCGGCTATGGTCCGCTCAACCTTCTGAGAGCGCACATCGTCATTGCGGTTCGCGGCACGAGCCCAGACGTCTGCAGTCCCAACAATAGACACGAGGACTAACACGAGACAGATTTTTAAAGCTCTAAACTTCATCGGCTTGAACTTAAAACCCTTACGGCCGGTTGTAGAGTCGCGCGTCGGCGACAGTATTCAAGAGGTCAACTTTGCTCTGATAGGCATTGAACATGAATTCCGCAGCATCCGGGTCGTTGGGGTTCTTCTTGGCCGCGTTACGCGTTGCTGCGAGTGCCCGATCAACTACCGCCAGGTTTCTTTCATACTCTGCCTGCAACCCCGGTCTCATGGGCCTATTGCTGCCTGCTTTGATTGTCGAGTCCAGAGCAGCAATCGTCTTCAGGTAACTACGCTCGCCCGGTAACAGCTTTACTTGCGCCACAGCTTGATTGCTCACCGTCGTGTGCGGCCTTACTGACCGAGTTCTTTGAACCCGCTCACCGGCAACCACAGGAGCTTTGGCCACAGGCGCCGACACGACATTAGACGCTGGCTCGCCGCCCGTATTCGAAATCTTGGTTATGGGAGCTTGCGGCGGTGCCAAGGCTACGTTGGCTATGTTGTTATTGCTATCGATGGTGGGCGACGGACTTTGTCGCCACTGGAGGGATCCGATTATAGCTGCGAACGCCAGCACTACCGCGAGCGCGGCATAACCGAAGGTCCTTTGAGGTGTAAACTCAAAGAGTGTGGTGAGAGATTGAAGCCCACCACGGCCTGCCAAAACTACAGGTTCACTGACTGCATTCTGATTGCCCAACCCAAATCCCGCGACCGCGACATCAATTCGATGACGCAAGCGCTCGGTGGGCACAGTCGCGTCAAACTCGGTTGCCAGAGCGCTCGAAAGCAGGAGAACCTCTCCTTCCAACTCACGGGCCGCGACCGCACACTTAATGCATGACACCAAGTGTGAGGTGACAGCCTCCATATGCTCATTTGAAAGCTCACGATCAAAATAGCCTTGCAAAATTCCTTCGTCTAAACACCTTCTCATCAACGTCCTCCGATTTTCCCGTACACCCTGACAAATTCTTTACGGCCCCGGGCTACCAGGCTGCCCACGTTCGTTTCCTTCAGCGACAACGTGGTAGCAATCTCGCGATAGGAGAGCCCTTGCTGTTTCAAGAGCAGGCAGCTTCGCATCGGCTCCTTGACCTTATCGAGCGCGCGTCGCGCTTCAGCGATCGCCAGCCGGCGCTCGTAATCTTCCTCGGGCTGCGGGAACCATACCTCATTGGTGGTCTTCTGGTACTCGTCGTCGCGGGCGGCAGCGCGGCTCTGGCCGCGCAGTGTGTTGCGCGCAACGTTTAGAGCGACACGCAAAAGCCACGCGCGAAGAAGTTCCTCGCCCGGGGTGGAGTCGAGATTGCGATAAAGTCTGAGAAAGACCTCCTGAGTAACGTCTTCAGCCAATGCCGAATCGCGTACGACAGCCCGAGCGGTTCGAAAGACAGCTCGGTGATGAAGCGTAAACGCCTCATCGAAACTGAGGGCGGTCGCCGCAGTCGCGATTTCCTTGGGCATTGACTGTATCAAGGCTCTAACTTGTCCGCTCATTGATCACCGC
>Ga0136617_10000056_pt1 | contig 73104 bp, 70 predicted proteins | sample AntDrymUQ3222106_2_FD_129672 | JGI IMG/M metagenome (GOLD analysis project Ga0136617, IMG submission 129672) | Polar desert sand microbial communities from Dry Valleys, Antarctica - metaG UQ322 (21.06) | ecosystem: Environmental > Terrestrial > Soil > Desert | place: Antarctica: Dry Valley...
TGCCAACCTTAGCAGTAGAGTTTCCGTCCTGGCTCTTTCGATTGCCAGTCGGGTTCCTAGTTACTCCTTAGCTGGCCTTACACACTTCGACGAACATATGGGATGGTTGACTACTCCTTTCCCAAGGGGCTACGCTCCCCCTTGAACTTGAACCATTTCCAGGTCCCCTGTGATTTCGTGGATCGTATTTACCCCTCTTGGCTATAATTAGAGGCCTGGCGACGAAGCGGTTGGTTTAGTTTTACTTGATCCACTCATCCGCGATTTCGGTTTCGACTTTCACCGGCACTGTCTTCAAGTATTCCTCGCCGGCGGCACACATTGCGTGTTCCACTTTCCCGACAATCTCCTCAGCTTCGTCGGCATCGGCTTCCACCACAATTTCATCGTGGATGATGTTAACTATCCGGGCGGAGGTATCGCGCAATTCATCTTTCAGGAGACTCAGAGCGCGTTTTAGTATGTCAGCGCTGGTGCCCTGGATGGGAGTGTTCTTGCCGTTCCGCTGGGTCATGGAAATTTGCTGCCGATCATTTTCGTCATAACGAAAACGCACCAGCCGTCCCGAAGCTGTCCTTGCCTGGCGCTCATTGACCGCCCGGTTAGCAGCCTCGCGCAGGTAATTATCAAGCCCTCGATAGGTTGCGAAGTACTTGCGCAAGACATTCTCGGCTTCAGGCACGCTCAACCCGGTCATTATCGAAAAACGCTGGGCGCCAATCCCATAAACCACCCCGAAGTTTAGTCGCTTGGCGAAATCGCGTTGGTCCTTTGAAACCTGGTCGAGGGGCACATTGAAAACTTGAGCGGCGGTAACGCGATGCAGGTCGGCGCCGGAATTGAAAGCGTCGATAAAGCCGCGATCGCCGGAGAACTCAGCAAGGATACGCAGCTCAATTTGCGAGTAGTCGGCTATCACTAGTCTTCGTCCAGTAGGATAGCCGCTGAAGCAACGGCGGTATTCCGTAGCATGCGGTACTTGTTGAATGTTGGGATTGGTACAGGAGAATCTACCGGTGGGCGCGCCGATCTGTCGAAAGTCCGCGTGCAAGCGGCCGGTCGCGGGATTGATCAGTTCAATCATGTTCTGACCATAGCTAGTCAGCGCCTTTTGCACCGTGCGGTATTCCAGCAATATGGCGATCACCGGATATGCGACTGCGAGCGGCTGAAGTTTCCAATTGCGAGTTGAATCGGGGACAGGTATGCCCAGGCGTTCGAGCGCGTGGGTAAGTTGCTGGTGAGAGTCGAGATTTATATCGTCCCGCTGCGGCCCACCAAAGAGTGAGCCTTGCGACGACTCTTCCGCCAGAATTACCTGCAGCTCTTCCGCCAGCTCGCCGCGCCTCTTTTCGACGATTGCCAACTGCTCGAGCCAACGATCCTTGTGCATGTAAAACCCGGCCAGCTCGATATCAGCCACCGGCATGACACACTCAAATTCCAATTGAGCACACTTGATTAGGGCCTCAGCCTTCAGCCGGTCGATTAGCTTCTCCCGCAATGGCAGCAGGACGGCCGCGTCACGCGCCGCGTATTGCAACTGCGCTTCCGACAATTCAAAACTCCAATTGCTCAAGCGCTCAGTCTTGTCAACCGACTCATTTAAGTAGCGAGAAGCAACTGTGTCGAGTCCGTGGCGCTCTTCGATGTCACCGGCGGAGATCAGTTGACTGGCGAGCAGCGTATCGAACAACCCGACGATATCCACGCCAAGGTTATGCTTGATGAACTTGGCGTCAAACTTAGCGTTGTGGGCAATCTTGATTGGCCGCGGCGCTTCGAGCAGCCGTTTTAACGGCAGCAGCGCTTCGTTATGCGTAAGCTTTCCGTTACCACTTTTTGCAAAAGCGTCGACATCGATGATATGCACGCCATCCTGGCCGGCGAGTTGAATCAGACGCAGGCGACCGGTGTAGGGATCAAGCTCTGTTGTTTCTGTATCAAGCCCAATCGCCGGCTGACCAGCGAAAGAACCCACCACCTTGCGCAGTTCATCCGCGGTCTTAATTACGTTGAAATTCGTGTTCATCTCAAACCTGTCAACTCTCCAGCAGTCTCTTGAGCATCAGAATCTGGCCTTTGTGTTGCGCCTCATGATCGATTAGATGATGCAATATCCAGCGCAGGCTATGCTCGTGGCGTTCGCCGCGTCTCTCAAAACTAACAATCCGTTCCAGGTCATCGTCATTGAAGGAGGCGAGGAGGTCGCGGGTTTGGTTTCGGATCTTCGCGATTTGATCCAAGCAAAACTGGGCCGAATAGAGTTTGCTTGCCGCGCTTGTCCGGATTTTCGAGCACGTCCCAATACGGCGCTTGACGATCTTCGGGAGTGAGCTTGTGACGGAGACGTTGCATTGCATCCACCACCACTCGCCTTCTCCAATGTGCAGGACAAGCGCAGCGATCGAATGCGCTCCAGGAACTGCACGTCGGCCCAACTGCTCGTTAGTCATGCCTTCGGCAGCCAGTTGTAATTGCTCGCGGACCTCCTCCATACCGCTGACGAAGAACCCAATTCCCAGCGAGAACACTGCGGCTGGATTCAGAACGTGCAGTGGCATGTTAGTTCACCTCGTTTCATCTCTATCCCTTTGCCCGCTTGCCGGGATGCGAAGACTCCCCTCTAAGCAGGTTGAGGTCGTGCCGGTGCTTTCACCAGAATGAGCATCAATACGGCGGCAGTTGCACCCAGCGCGCCACTAACGAGAAACGCAGGCGCCGGTCCCCTCCAGGTCCACAGAGCACCCATCAGCAGCGATGCCGGCAGCACGGTGATGCCGAACGCAAGATTATACAGACCGTACGCGGTGCCACGCTGTTCCGGTCTTACCAGATCTGCGACCAGAGCTTTCTCCGCCCCTTCGGCAAGTCCAAAATAGATTCCGTAGACTAAGAACAACACCCAGACAGAGATCGCGCTGGTGACAAACGCGAACCCCGCATAAACAGCGGCGTAAAGAATCCAGCCCGACACTATCAAACGACGCCGTCCCAGTCTGTCTGAAAGGTCGCCACCGACGAGCGAACTTATTACTTTGCTTACATGCAGCATGGCCCAAAGCAGTGGAATTGTGGCCACCGAAACGCCCGCGGATTGCGCGCGCAGTAAGAGAAATGCGTCGGAAGAATTTGAAAGGGTAAAGAGCGCGATGATCAAGAGGAAGCGTTTGAAGTTGCTGTCGAAGCCTCGCAGGGAGAAGCTCAGCGGAGTGCTAACCCTTAGATCTTGCACGGTCTTTGGCTTCTGGGGTTCTCGTACGAAAAATGTGACCACCAGCACGGCGGCGAGCGCGGGAATGGAAGCCAGAAGAAAGATCCTTGTGAAGTCGCCCGCTGTGGGTGAATTACGATCGGCGGCAAACAGCATTACCAGCAGATAACCAATCAACGGGCCGACCACAGCGCCCGTGTGATCCATCGCCCGGTGGAATCCAAACGCCAGACCGCGCTCCTCAATTGCGACCGTGTCCGCAATCATCGCGTCTCGTGGGGCGCTTCGTATTCCCTTTCCGACCCGATCAGTCAGGCGAATAGCCAGCACGTGATACCAACTGGTGGCGAAGGCGAGCAAGGGACGAGCAAAGCTGGCCAGCGAATAACCGAGGACTACCAAAGCCTTGCGTTTGCCCCGGCGGTCGCTGAAATAGCCGGCGAAGAGTTTGAGCAGACTGGAAACCGACTCGGCTGCTCCTTCGATCAAACCAACAATCCCAGGGCTGGCTCCCAACGTTATTGAAAGAAAGACAGGTAAGAGCGGATAAATGATCTCGCTGGAAGCGTCGTTTAGCAGGCTGACTAAACTAATTGCAAAAACGTTTCGCGGGAGCTTTCGATAGCGCCGCCAAAGTCCTGGAGTTCCTTCGTCGAGTTTGGTGGGACTTATGCGCGCGTCAAATTGGTCGGCGGCGTCGGTATCCGTTTCCCCCATTGATTCTCCGCCGTTAGTGAGAAGACGCGCGCCGGGTTGGCTGAGCCCGCTGTCTGTTTTGCTGTGGCTTAGCGGTGAGGCGATTGGTCCACCACCAAAAGACGCCGCCGCCGATCAGTGCCAGCAGAATGACCCCGATGATCGTCATCCGAACGATCCAACGAACCGCAAGGCGAACCACCAGAACGAAAATTACCAACAAGACAACGCCGCCGATTGTGAAAATGGTTGTGGAGTTCATGAAACGGGCGTTCGAATAGGACTACTTAACTCTGGATCGCCGCTCTCTGGCTTTCGATGATGATGTTGAATCGCAACTATGATCAAGAGTTCGCTTCGAACTTCGTATATCACGCTGTAAGGAAATCGATTGACGAGACAACGGCGTATCCGCGACGATAGCTGCGACCAGGCTTCAGGATAATGGCTGATGCGCTCAACGCTTGTCCAACTTCTGCCGAAAATTCAAGACCCCAATCCCGTGCGCTGTTCATCATAGTAGTCTATGGTCTCTTCAAATTCAGATTGCGCGGTGAGCAGGAAGCTTACTTTCATTTCGCACGCCGTTGTCTGATTCTGTCAAAAACCTCCTCTACCGGAACTGCCTTGAGTTCAACCCGATCGTAAGCGTCGAGGCGTTCCTCGGCCTCGCGTGTTCCAAAGCTCATCGAGATTAGGGTCTGGGGCCGATTGAAAACTGATCAAAAGTCTTTCCCAGTAGTGCGGCCCGCTCTTGAGTTGGTAGGGCCAAGGCAGCCTTGAGAATTTCTTCAGTGCTTGAAGACATGATAACACCTCTTATTTCAGGTCTGTCCCTCTGAAGTCTTGTCAGCCATCCGTGATTAGCTCTGACGCCTTTTTTCTGATTCCCATTAGATTGATTCTTTTTTGAAAATGCTACGTTGCTTACGATTTTCGATAACTTGCCTTCACGACGGTTTTGATATTTCCGCGAATGTGAAAGTCACCTTCGATATCGACGCTTAGCGGATCACAGGTGCGTACAAAGTCTTCAAGGATTACGTTGATCACGTGCTCGTGGAAAATTTTAACGTTCCTGAATGAGTTGATATAGAGTTTCAAACTCTTGAGCTCAACGCAGAGCTCGTTGGGAATATACTCGAGTCGTATGGTGGCGAAATCCGGGAAGTCGGAGAACGGACAGATGGCAGTGAACTCCGGAATTTGGAAGCTGATCTTTATCTCGCGTCCGGGAAATTCGTAGGGGAAAGTATCGAGCGGATAAAGCTGCATCTCCTCGCGCGGCGTGGAGCGGATATCAAGGTATTGCTGGTTGGCAATAGTGGTTGGTTCACCTGGCGGCATAAACTGTCCTCGAATTAGCGAAGGATCTTAACCGACGACTGCCGAAGACGCCAAACTAATACGTTTCGAGAACAAATAGAGGCTACCGGAACTACCAAAGACCAGGCGGGAATTGTCATCCTGGCGGACAACGGAGTGCGCGGTTTTCAGGCCGCCCATTGAGGAATCGTCGAAGGCCGGCTAAGTGACAGTACTCTGGCCGCGTCCGAGGGTGAAGAACTTGACCAGTACCAGCCCGGCAACAAAACCGCCAATGTGAGCCATGAACGCTACGCCGCCGCCGGACTGAGGACCGGCCCCGATTACGCCGAAGGCGCTAATTAACTGGAATACAAACCACAGACCAATCGCAACCACAGCCGGCACGGTGGTTAGCATTCGCAGCATAATCACGCGAACATTTCTTTTGGGATAGAGGACTAAATAACCACCAAGCACGCCGGAGATCGCTCCGGAAGCACCGAGGCTGGGAATGAATGGGTTATCGCCAAATACAAAAGTCGAAATAACGTGGGCGAGCGAGGCAATGAGCCCCGTTAAAAGATAGAAGATGATATACCTCGCACGTCCCAGAGCGTGTTCAAGATTGTCCCCAAAGATCCACAGAAACAGCATGTTGCCAAATAGATGCATGATGCTGCCGTGCATGAACATGGAAGTTAGCAGGGTAAGGTAAACCGAACCGGGGGTCGGCTGAAGGTTAATCACTCCCTGCTGATCCCCTACCTCAATTGGGACAGGCCGCGCTATGTCCACTCCAGTTCTTATTTCTTCTGGCACGGTGGAAAACGAATAAGTAAACTGTTCGTTTGTTCCCAGGCTTTGCAGAAAAACGAAGACCAACACATTGATGGCAATAAGTATGTAGTTGACTACGGGAAAGGTGGTTCGGTCGCTGTTGTCGTCGCCGATAGGGAAAATCATTTGTCACCTCTACGGACAGAGTGGGCCAAATCAAACCAGAAAACTATGTCGAAAATCTCTCGCGTCCTATCCTTAGTGCGGCACACTTCATCAGCCTGTTTGCTAACTAGCCAACCCCCGCGCGAGCGATCGCCGGCTCGTGCGGCTTCAAGAGTTCATACCCTTCGGAACGCGCGACGTAAGTTGCGGCCGTGAGATCCCCAGTCACGTTGAGAGTCGTCCGGCACATATCGAGTATGCGATCGACTCCTAGAATGATCGCAATCAGGGCCGGGTTCACACCGATGGTCACGAGCACGCCAATAATGAATGGTATGGAGCCCGACGGCACGCCGGCGGTCCCGATGCCACCCAGTATCGCCAGGTAAACTACCATCAACTGCTGGCCTATCGTAAGGTCAACTCCCGCGAGCTGCGCCAGGAAGAGCACCGTGACACCTTCGTAGAGGGCGGTTCCGTTCTGATTCGCCGTGGCTCCGACTGTCAGCACAAAACTATTAATCTCCTGCGGCACACCCAGGTTCTCTTCAGACACGCGCAATGCTGTCGGTAGAGTCGCATTTGATGACGACGTTGAAAACGCGGTTAGGATTACGGTCTTAATGCGTCTGAAAAAATCCAGCGGGGACATTCGCGAAAGGAAATAGATGGAAAGCGAATAGACGCCGAACATGTGAAGGGATAGACCCAGCAGAACGGTAACTACAAACCACGCTAAAGCCTGCAAAAGATCTAGTCCGAAGCGGGCTGTATTATTGAAAAGCAAGCAGGCGACCGCATAGGGCGCAAACTTCATGATGATCTCGATGAGCTTTGCAGTTATCTCATAGAGAGCCTGTAACCCACTCAGCAACGGGGCCGTGACTTTGGCTGGAATAAGAGTTATGGCAATACCAACTACGAGGGCGAAGAACATGAGCTGCAACATGTTCGGCGTCCCTGCGGAGGTTGCGGTGCTGGGGTTTGAGGGCACACCGGCGACGGCTGCAAGCGGATTTGACGGCACGATCGTCTCGACCACCTGCATGAGCGGCGACTGGACCGGGCCCGCCTTCGTCGCCGCCTCTACTTGCTTAGTAGCATCCGAGCCGTAGCGCTGTTCGAGGGCAGCCTTCGTCGTTGGGTCAATGCGCTCGCCCGGTCTTATCGTGTTGGCCAGAGTCAACCCGATAACCACAGAAATCGCCGACAGCACGAAACAATAGACAAACGACTTCAGACCTACGCGTCCCAGTTTGCTAATATCGCCAATTCCCGCCACGCCGACTACCAACGAAGAAAAGACCAAAGGCACGACGATCATTAGCAACAGGCGCAGGAAAAGCTGCCCGATTGGTGCGGTTACATTGTCAACGACCCAGGCAACCCGCGGGTGGTTGCCCCCCAAAGTATAGTTGACCGTAACACCCGCAATCACGCCGACCGCCAGGCCAATCAAAATGCGAGTGTGCAGTGCCAGGCCCTTCGGTTTGTCCGGTGTTTCCTCGTCGAGATCGGTCGTGACTTCGCGCTCGAAGGCATCGGCGTCGATCTCGGGGCGAATCTTCTGTTTCTTCTTATCTCCAGGCATAAGGTTTCTCAGTTTCGAGCTTTCAAATTCCGGGAACGGTTCTTAGTCTATCTCCAGGCAACAATGATCTCTTTCCGAGCCCCGTCGAAGTCAAACTCCGGACTCGAAACTCCGAGCTCAAAACTGCTGCTATCGTCCCCAACGCAACTTATCCCGTAAGACCTCAAAATAATTTCTGTTCATCGGCTGAACTAGATTGAAAGTCGTTCGACTCTTGCGAATGATCACGCGATCCTCAACCTGCAAAGGGAATCCCACCTGGCCATCGAGCGTCAGCGCTACATCTCCCTCCCGAGTCTTCAGGCACAACTCAATGACCGCGTCATCCGGAACAACAATGGGACGGTTCGAAAGGGTAAACGGACAGATTGGCGTGATTACAACTGCGTTCATCGAAGGGTAAATCACGGGGCCGCCTGCTGACAGATTGTAAGCAGTCGAACCAGTCGGAGTGGAAACAATCAGGCCGTCGGCCCGGAAGGAACTCACGAATTGTTGGTTTAGATAGGCTTCAATCTCGATGATTCGGGCGAGGGCAGATTTGTTGATGACCGCATCGTTCAAGACGCGAGTGCGTGTGACCTCCTCGTTACCGCGCAACAGTTGCACCGCGAGCATTACCCTTGTGTCAAGGCGATAGTTTCTCTCAAGAATGGATTCCAGGGCCGTGTATAATTCCTCAACGCGAAACTCGGCCAGGTAACCGAGCCCACCATAATTCACGCCCAGCACCGGCACTTCCTTATCGCCGAGCATGCGCGCGGTAGCGATCATTGTGCCGTCGCCGCCGAGTACGAGCATTAGATCGACACTTGCGGCAAGCTGATCATGGTCCAGTGCTTCGACCGCGCAGCCCGTTTCCTGTTCAATGCGCTCGCGTTCAAGGTCGGGACCGCCGACCACCGCAATGCCCCGTTCGCCGAGCCAGTCGACAACCGCGCATACGGTTTTTAGCGCGTCCGGTTGATGCGGCTTGACGACAATACCAACCCGCTTTATTGAAGCCTTCGTCATCCGTGTTGCCGGCAAGGAGAACGTTTGCATTTGCGGGTTATGGTGCAGGTTGGCACAACCAGCTGCGTACTGGTCAACTACAGAACTGAGGAGCGGTAGCCGCATCCTAACCAACTGCACCAGTACCCATTTTGCGGAGCTCGTCGCTTCCGACTCTGTTCGGAGGGATACTGAAGATCTTGAATAAGCTATTTGCGAAACCGACGGGATAATACGCGGGCGGGCTTTTGAGTGTCAACGAACAATAAATGATGGGTAATTCTTAATTTGAGAATTGACTTGGTGGAAAACAATCGATCCACGAAACCGCACGAACGAACACGAAAAGTGTTAGTGACATTTCATGATATTTCGTGGATCGTTCTTGACTTGCGCACCTAACTCACGGACACGCAGGTACGTAAAATGAAGCCAGGGCACTAACTAAATAATGGGATGGTGCCGATCTGCCATGATGAGGAAAGTAGTAAGGCCGATCCATAACTCAATTCCGAGCGAGGCTGGAAGACTACTGCGGTGGTTGTAATAGTTTCTCTTTTAGATACAGAGCGAAGAACTCAACATTGCCGTCCGCACCGTGTACCGGAGACTCAATCATGCCACCAATTCGAAGTCCAAGTTTTGTGGCGGCACTGTGGACCCCCCCCACTACGCGAACGTGTTTCTCCGGATCCCGAACAATGCCTCCGCTGCCAACTTCACCGCGTCCCACCTCGAACTGCGGCTTAATCAGTGTGATCAAGCGACCTGTCTCAGTTAACAGATTCACGATCGCTGGCATTACCTTGGTTGCTGATATGAAAGAAACGTCCATCACCGCGAGATCGAAGGGGTGATCGAAATCTTCGGGCTGGAGGTAGCGCGCGTTTACACCCTCTCGAGCCTCGACGCGAGGATCGTTTCGCAGTCGCCAGACAAGTTGGTTGTGACCCACGTCAACGGTCACTACGCGCAAAGCGCCCCGTTGTAACAAACAGTCTGTGAAACCACCAGTTGAAGCACCCACGTCAAGACACGTCAAATCGGCAACCTCAACGTCGAATTCTTTTAAGGCTGATTCCAGCTTCAGGCCGCCACGTCCGACATATCGAGACGTCGGATCGTCAGCACCTTTAATGCGGATGTGCGCGTCAAGTGGAATGGGATCGGAGGGCTTGGCGACGCGTTGTTCGCTTACCAGCACGCTCCCAGCCATAACCATTGCCTGGGCTTTTGTGCGGGATACAGCAAGACCGCGTTCGACTAGTAGTTTATCGATTCGCTCGCGCTTCATAGCAAGTGTTCCCCTGGTTAGAGATCCGACTCCCTTGCCTTGCCGATTGCGCGGGACGTTTCCTTAGGCTTGCCTCCTCGAACCCTGCGTCATCGCGCGCGGAAGATCCGTGAGCCGTAGCTCGGACGAGCAATCTGGACAAAGCCACACCAGAATATGAGGAGCATCTGCCCAGAAGAACGAACTCACTTTACCGGACACCCGCACGGCCGCATCCACCGGCAGACGCTGCAGGGCCTGCAAATAGAACACGCCATTGTAGAGTGCGCCTTCCGCCCCGTCACCCCGGTGAATACACTCCCGCTCCCGAAGGTCTTTTTTCATAAGAATCACTGTTTCTTCGCGCACTTGCGCGACATATCGGAACGCTGAAGATGTCGGGATCGTCTGCTATGTGAGAGTCCAAGGGGCAAAGCGGCGATATGAGCGGGGGAATTCTTGATTCGCCTCTTCGCGAGGAATAATGCCACTCGTTCTGTAATCAGTCAACATCCGATTTTAATGTACTAAACCTAATTAACGATCGACTCTGAATCCTATGGCCTGGCCCCTTCAAAGATCTCCCTGATCCGCAATAGATCGTCGCCCCTCTGCTCTTGACGGTGGCGTCGTTCACGCCTCGCTTCGCGTCGCGCATCTCTCCGCTCAGCTCGACGCAACTCCCTCTCGTCGCTTTCAAAATCCTCGTCTCTTTCACGGTCATGGCTGCCGGCTCTAGCTGATTTTTCAGAACTTTGCGAAATTACCGCCGCTGGCCGCTTCTTTATCGAGGAATCCCGAGTGCCCAGCACTTCTCTCGGCTGTGGTTCTTCCTCAGGCTCCGGAAGCACCGGCCCTCTCGCCTCGGCGGAGTCGGAAGTAAATCCGCCCGCGGCTCCCGATGATGACACTATCGGCTGACTCACCTCAGCGTCCGCGGCGGTCTGCGAACTCTGCCCACTCTGCAACGGCAGCAGGGCGGCGCTGATAGCTCCTACGAGGATCGCCGCTAGAATCGTCAGCGCGAAGATCACACGCTTGGAGCGCGATTCCGCCTTTACTGCGTGGAGTGGGACAACCGGTCGAGCTGCAAGCAACGTAGCGTCCTCGTCGAATTGTGGCAAGGAGAGCGCCGAGTCAGAAGCAGCTGAATGATCCGTTGAGGAGTAGTCGTTTTCCATAACCTATGAATTCCTATCTTGAAAGCTCTGGGCCCGCAGTCGGGCAGAGCTTACGTGCAACTCCAAGGCCACACGTCAACTTGAGAGGGACAGGCTCAACTTGTAAGTATTTAGCGTGACTTAGGGTGCCTCGGGCCCGCTTGTTGCAGTTAGGTTGCGGTGACTCAATGACCCATTTCGTGCACCAAAGAAACGCGCCCGTCTCTCCAGTCGGAACGGGCGCAGTCTTTCCCAAAAATTCCGGGGCAGTTCTTCGAAGTAATTCAGGAACTAACCTTTTGCGGTTTCGCACGACGGTCGTCCAAGACCTCTATGCTCTCTCTTACTCGGGTATAGATTCCGTCGGCATCGAGCCCATACTTGGCTAAAAGCAATTTCGCATCGCCATGTGTGACCAGGCGGTCGGAAATTCCGATGCGCACAACGCGAACCTTGTCCTGCAACCCGTTCTCCTCGAGCAGCTCAAGTATTGCGGAGCCAAAACCACCAGCCAGATACGCTTCTTCAACTGTGACAATTAATCGCTTCGTCCGGGCTAAGGCCAATAGGAGTGGCGCATCCAGAGGTTTCACAAACCGCGCGTTGATTACAGTCGTTTCGATACCTACTCGGGAGAGATTCTGGGCGGCCTGGAGCGAAGGGTGCACCATCGAACCATAGGCCACGATCGCGATCTCGCCTCCGTCGCGTAATATTTCTCCCTTGCCGATCTCCAGAAGTTGAGGTTCGCGATCAATTGAAACCCCGGCTCCGCTGCCACGCGGATAACGCATAGCCGCGGGACCCTCATGCTCAACCAGAGTTAGCATCATGTCGCGCATCTCGCCCTCGTCTTTCGGCGCCATGAGAACGATGTTGGGCACCCCCCGCAGATAGGCGATGTCGAGCAGTCCATGATGAGTTGGACCATCTCCACCGGCAATGCCCCCGCGATCGAGACAGAACTTCACGTTTAGATTCTGGATGCATACATCGTGGACTACCTGGTCAAACCCGCGCTGCAGGAACGTGGAATAGATAGCACAGACAGGCTTTAACCCTTCACAGGACATTCCGGCCGCAAACGTCACGCAATGCTGTTCGGCAATACCCACATCGAACGACCGATCCGGAAACTGCTCTAGAGCGTCGCAAACGCCAGTTCCATCGGGCATAGCAGCGGTTAGCGCGACGATCTTGGGGTCTTTCGCCATCAACTCGCAGAGAGTCTTTCCAAAAACCGAAGTGTAGGTTGGAGCTTTCGCCGCGGCCTTCACCGCCTTTCCCGTTTTTAGATCGAACGGTCCGGTGGCGTGCCAGCGGTAGTAGTCTTTCTCAGCCTGAGGGTAACCTTTGCCCTTTGTCGTCAACGCGTGAACTATTACCGGACCATCCTTAACTTGTTTCGCTTCCCGCAAGGCGGCCACCAGGGCGCGCGGGTTGTGGCCATCAACGTAGCCGATATATTTGAATCCTAACTCGCTCACCAGCGCACCAGGAAGAACCGCTGCGGCAATCGCGTCCTTCATCGTCTTCGCGGCATGATGCAGACGCCCGCCCAGCGAAGGGATCGCGAGCAAAGTCTCTTCCACTTCGTCCTTAAAGCGATGATATCCCTGAGCGCCACGAATACGATTCAAATAACCCGTTAGTGCTCCCACAGCTGGAGCGATGGACATCTCGTTGTCGTTCAGTACAACTATCAAGCGCGTCTTTAAATGCCCAGCCTGGTTTATCGCCTCCATCGCCATGCCACCTGCCAGAGACGCGTCTCCGATCAAGGCCACGACGTGATGATCTGCGCCCTTTCTATCACGCGCAATGGCCATGCCCAGGGCCGCCGACAAGGAGGTTGACGCATGCCCCGCCCCGAAGGTGTCGTATTCCGACTCGTCGCGACGCAAGAAACCACTGATACCTCCGTATTGCTTGATCGTCGGCAGGAGGTCGCGTCGCCCAGTCAAAATCTTGTGCGCATATGCTTGATGGCCCACATCCCACACGAGACGATCTCGGGGTGTATCGAACGCGTAGTGCAGGGCGACCGCCAGCTCGATCGCGCCCAGCGAAGCGCCGGTATGGCCGCCGATACGCGACATAGTTTCCAATAAGTATCGGCGAATTTCGTCTGCGACCGTTTCCAACTGCTCAAGAGGTAAACGTCGCAGGTCAGCGGTTGCGTTAATGTTTTCCAGGAGACTCATTTGGCCGGTATTGTAACCTCGTCGTTGTTCTTTGACTATTCTCCAGTCTAATCATGAACACCAGCTTGTTCGGTAGCACTCTGGGCACCGTCTCTTTGCGTTGCAAAGTACTCTATACCACTCAGGACAACCAGCCGTCAACCTTTCCCAACCGAACGTCTCGCTGCGGCGTCTAAAGAGAGGAAGCGCGATTAGAAATCCTCAGCTCATTATCCGTTAATAAGAAACGACAAAGGAGTACCAGCCAAATGTTTCTACGAAGAATTTTACTGATTAGCCTGACGCTGGCTTTTGGCGCCATTGCCTACGGCCAGCAGCCTCAGACCTCAGCCCAGGAGGGCGGCATCCGCACCGAAGAAATGCGACATAGAGAGGGACGGAATCACGAGAGAATGGGCAGGGCTGGCCGTTACGGGTCTGGAAAGTTTCATGGTCTCCGCGGACTGAATTTGACCGACGAGCAACGGCAACAACAGCACGCCATCGTCCAACGCCATCTCGAGAGCATCAAAGCTCAGCGTGAAGAACTTTTCAGGCTGGGCGAGAAAAGAGCTCAAGGTAATTTGACCGCCGAAGATGGGGCACGGGCCAAAGCGTTACGGCAGGAGATTCATAACTCAGCCCAGACTGCGCACACTGAAATCGAGGGCATCCTGACGCCCGAGCAGCGCATGAAACTTGAGCAGTTCAGAACTGAACGCAAAGCGCGTCACGATGAGATGCTGAAGCGGCACGGGGAACGCCGCGAGAACACTCCTGAGTAAGCGTCGAAGAATCGCCTTCCAAAAGCTGAAAGGTCCGGCTTCTCTCGAGGAGCTGGGCCTTTTCGTTAAGTTAGCTCGTCGCGTGATATTGCGGTTTACCGTGCAATTCTCAAGGGCTCGGGTGCGCAGCAGGAGTTGATTGCCGGGACGTTTGCATTTTTCACCGTCCCGCATTCGCAAGCTGCGGTCTCCGGCAGGTTGTCTTGCAAAACCACGAACGCTTCCCACTCGTTACCATCTGGATCACGCACCCACGTTTTATCCTGGGTCGCGTAGCAACAGTTGGTCTGCATCTCATCGCGTGTGACAAGGCCGGCGGCTTCCCATTTTTGTCGCATTGCTAAAACGTCAGCCGTTGAACCTACCTGAATACCCAGATGCGACAGCGCCCCGCGTTCTTTAAACGCGACTTCGTTTAGGGTTAGATTCAACGGCGGGTTTTGCACATCGAACTTCGCGTAACCCCGCCGCACCTTGCTGGGTTCGATACCCAGCATCTTTTGGTAAAAGCCGATGCTCTGCTCCACGCTGCGGACATTCAGAGCAAGATGTGCTTTTAGAGCCCTAACCTGATCATTTGCGTTGCTTTCCATGTCATCCTCCTCTATATTCCATATTTCATATTCGCCAATGCGAATGTGAAGCGGACTCTACACCCAGGGAGTATATCTGTCAAGCCGTATGTGAGGATTTTTTTGGTGTGGCAAATGAGATCGCGATTAGGCTGATGATCCCGGAGGACTGGGAAACCGTACTCTCCATCTATTTGGAAGGCCTCGCCACGGGCGACGCGACCTTTGAAACCGAAGCGCCTTCCTGGGAACAATGGGATGAGAGTCATCTGGGCGTTCCGCGCCTGGTCGCGGTCGCCCCCAGCGAGGGCCTTGTAGCCTGGGCCGCGCTGGCGCGGGTTTCCTCAAGAGCAGTTTACGGTGGGGTCGCCGAAGTTAGTGTCTATGTGGTAGACACCTTTAGAGGCAAGGGAGTTGGAAAAGCTCTCCTGAAACAACTCATTCCCCAGTCGGAACAGAAAGGTCTTTGGACGCTCCAGGCCAGCATTTTCCCTGAAAATATTGCCAGCCTAGCGCTGCATAAGATCTGCGGGTTTCGAGAAATTGGTACTCGACAGCGGATCGCCAGAATCCATGGCATCTGGCGAGACACAGTGCTCCTGGAACGGCGGAGCGGGATCGTCGGAAACGAATGATCCGAAGGGAGGGGTGGCCCGGGGTCTTTGGGCATCAAGAATTGGATAGAATTATAAGACAGTTTAGAGCTTAAATGGGCCGAAGGAAAGGAACTCTGGAACCGCGGAAATCGTAAATACAAAGTCACAGTATTCCCAAGCGATCAAACCAATGGCAGTCAAGGAGTACCGCATCGAAGAACTGTTCAAAGCACTCGCAGATCGCACGCGTTTACGCCTAATTAACTTGATTGGTGACGACGAGGTCTGCGTCTGTTTCTTTGTGGAAGTCTTGAAGCTAAACCAGCCCAAAATCTCGCGGCATCTCGCGTATCTTCGCAAAGCCGGTGTGGTGGCTGCCAGACGAGAAGGAAAGTGGATGCACTACCGGATTGCGGAACCGCGCGACCGGCGCGCGGCTAATATATTTCGCGAAGTGCGCGCCTCGTTGGCAAATGATGCCGGCATGAAGCGCGATCGCGCGAGACTGGCCCAAATCTGTTGTGCTCCGCAGCTTCCCGTGCAACTGCAAAAAGCCCCGCGCCCGACAAGCCTGGTGGCATAAACTGAAAGGAACAAGGAATGGTTACCGCAATTGAGCCCCTCCTCCGTGAACAGTTGATTGACCGGCGCCAGAAGCTGGAAACCGCGGCCCGTGCCGTCATTGAAGCCACAGAAATCTCGCAACTCCTGGCTGAAGTTGATGAGGCCTTGCGTCGCATGGAATTAGGCACTTATGGCCTGTGCAACGTCTGTCACGATCCCGTGGAAGCCGGGAGACTGATAGCAAATCCCCTAACTCGGCTTTGCCTTGATCACTTGAGCCCTAAAGAACAACGGGCGCTCGAGGACGATCTGGAGTTGGCTGCGCAAATTCAAACCGGATTGCTGCCACTACCAAGTCAAAAGATTGATGGATGGGAGATCGCCTACCACTATCAACCAGCCGGAATCGTTAGTGGCGACTATTGCGATCTCATCAGCAACGCCGATCAGAGTCTGCTGTTTGTGCTGGGAGACGTTTCAGGCAAAGGTGTGGCCGCGTCGATGCTGATGGCCCACCTTCAGGCAATGTTTCGAACGCTTATTTCCATCAACCTTCCGCTTGAAGAAATTGTTGAACGTGCCAGCCGCGTCTTTTGCGAAAGCACCTTACCCACCCACTACGCGACACTTGTCTGTGGTAAGGCCAATACATCGGGAGGTATCGAGATTTGCAACGCGGGCCATTTGCCGCCACTGCTGTTTCGCCAGGGTGCAGTGCAGAGTATCGAGGCCACCGGCTTACCTATGGGCATGTTCTGCAACGAGCATTTTACGGTAAACAGATTTCAAATGGAGAAAGGTGACACTCTCCTTCTTTACACCGACGGGCTTTCTGAAAGCCGCGACGGCGCAGGAAGGGAGTATGGTGTAGAGAGAGTGTCAGCACTTCTCAGCGCAAACGGAGATCTCGCGCCGAAGGCCTTGCTTACCACTTGCGTAGGCGAAGTCGATACTTTTCGGATTACCAACTCACTCGCTGATGATTTGACACTCATGGCGATTCAAAGGGTTCACTGAATCAACCTTCAAGGGCACGCCTTAAGCGCAGCACGGCGATCTCCGGCCTTACCCCGAGGCGCAGTGGCAAACCAATGACGCCGGTGCCCCGGGATACGTAAAGTTGCGTGTCTCCGCGCTGGAAAAGGCCCTGGGCATATTTGAGTTCGGCCGTGGCGAATCGAGCTGGTGGGCCAATCAGGGGTAGATCTATTTGACCCCCGTGAGTGTGTCCGCTAAGAATCAGTCCTACTCTTTCAGACTCCGCAAAATCAAGAACGCTCGGCTGGTGAGACAGTAGCACTGTGGGGCGTTTCTGATCGAGCCCGTAAAAAGCGCGAGGCCAATTAGTTCCTCCCCAGGACCAGTCATCGATCCCTGAGAGCTGCAGCACATCAGATCCTCGCCGTAGGGTGGTGTTCGCGTTATTGAGCACGCCGATGCGGTTATGTTCGAGAGCTCGCGTTGTCAATTCTCGATCAGTGTAGTGGTCGTGATTGCCCAGCACAGCCCAAACACCTTCAGGGGCATTCAACTCTCCGAGCGCTTCGGCGCAGGGTTCTATATATCGCCGGTAAGAAGTCGTATAGTCACCGGTAAGGGCAATTAGATCGGGCTTGGTCCTATTTGCCAAATCCGCGGTCCGGCGTACCTCATTAATACCAACTATGCGACTATGATGAACGTCAGTGAGCTGGGTAATTCGGAAGCCTTCAAAACCCTCGGGTAGGTCGCGTAAGAAAATGTCAGTCTCAGTCACTTCATAGCGATACGGTTCGATGAAGCGCGCGTAGGCCGAAGTAGCGGAAACAGCAATTAGCGGCGCAGCAGCAAGCCCGGTCAGGAACTGTCTACGACTTAACTCCAATTTGGCCACGCCAGGATTCTATACGGTGATCCCCAGTTGACCATAGCAGCCAATCATACAGGGTGTTAGTGCCCTGATTTGGTAGGTCAAGGGTCGATCGGGGTCCGGGGGCAGTAGCCCGACTGTTAAGGAGGGCTCCTCAAGATGCCCGGGATTCATCCATAGTGGGGTCAGATTGGTGGGAGTCCGGGCAAGTAGCCCAACCGTTGAGAAGGGGTCTCAAGCCGGGATTCTCAAAGGCGTTGGGTCTCCTCGCCGATCCGACTCCATCAAGTGACGCGAACCCACCACTCATTATCCACTCAAACTTGCCGAGCCCTCCAGAGCAATCGGGCTACCGCACCCGCGCGTTGCGCCTTTCAAACGGGGTCATCTTGACAATCTGATGCTGCAGACTAGAATGAGTTTTCGCCCTGGTTCGGCACGGAGATGTGGCCGAGTGGCTGAAGGCGGCGGTTTGCTAAACCGTTAAGGGTCAAAAGCCCTTCACAGGTTCGAATCCTGTCATCTCCGCCATAAAATGGTAGTCAGTAGTCAGTGGTCAGTAGTCAGTAGAAGTTTCGAACTGAACTGCGGACTACACTACTGACTATTTTTATTGCCCAGGCAAATAGTCTCTAATTGCTGCTAAGCGGTACGAAGACCACTGACCACTCATCACGGACTACTGACCAGATTCTTATGACCGTTCGCGTACGTTTCGCTCCATCACCAACCGGCTATCTACACATCGGCGCCGCTCGCTCAGCACTCTTCAACTGGCTTTATGCGCAGAAGACTGGCGGCAAGTTTCTGCTCCGGATTGAAGACACAGACCTCCAGCGCTCAACTGAAGAGTCTACGAAATCCATTATCGAAGGTCTCGAATGGCTCGGCCTCGCTTTTGACGAAGAGATGGTTTTTCAGTCAGCGAACGCGGACAAGCATCGAGCCGCTGCGAACAAGCTCGTCGCAGAAGGAAAGGCTTATCGAGATTTCACGCCCAAGCGAGAGCGTGACGATGCGACTGTAAAGCAGGGCGTTGCTGACCGTGCGCGCGCGCATGCTTCGGAAGGTTTTGACGCGCGCAGCAATCCCTACCGTGACTTATCAAGGGAAGAGTCTGACCAGCGTGCGGCAGCAGGCGAGCCTTTTGCGGTGCGATTGAAAATTCCGCGCGAAGGCAAAACGCACTTCGAAGACATCGTTTATGGGAATCAGGAACGCGATTACTCCGAGATTGAAGATCTGGTGTTGCTGCGATCCGACGGACATCCCCTGTATAACCTGTCGGTTGTCATCGACGACATCGAGATGGGCATTACAGACGTCATACGCGGGCAAGACCATCTCACGAATACGCATAAGCAAATTCTTATCTACGAGGCGCTCGGCGCACGCGTTCCGCGCTTTGCGCATCTCCCGCTCATCCTCGCGCCCGGCGGAAAGAAGTTGTCGAAACGAATTCACGGCGAAATCGTTTCGCTGACGACCTACCGCGACGCGGGTTTTCTTCCCGCTGCGTTTCGCAATTTTCTCGCTCTAATTGGCTGGGCACTCTCAGGTGTTCAATTCGCGGCAGATTTGACGCTGGGCCACGATGAGGTTCCAGTGGACCCACGTGTTGGCGAATTAATGTCATTAAGGGAACTGATCGACAACTTCTCACTTGAGCGTATTCACCGCAACAACGCAATTTTTAATTTCGATGCGAACAACCCGAAGCGCTGGACTGACGACAAGGCATTGTGGATGAATGCGGAATACATTCGCACAATGTCGCTGGAAGAATTACTACCGATGGTGAAAGCTGAACTCCGCGCAAATAAACTATGGCGCGAGGAATACGAAGACGACGAGGGCGAGTGGTTTGCAAAAACGGTGGACTTAATACGTCAACGCTTTCACACGCTCAAGGACTTTTCGTTTCAGGGTCGGGCTTACTTTTCGGACGACTTTGATTTCGAAGATACGGCCGTAAACAAAAACTTGAAGAAGGAGCCGCTTCTCAAGCAACTCTTGCCGGCCTTAGCTGATCGACTGGAGGAGATTGACCCTTTCACAGCCGAAACCTCGGAGGCGGCACTGCGACTGTTTGCTGAAGAGCAGGGCGTCAAGGCAGGCCTGGTGATCAACGGCTCGCGGACAATGTTAACCGGCCAGGCAGTGGGTCCTTCGATGTTCGAGGTCTTCGCGGTTCTTGGGAAAGACCGCTCGGTGACGAGGTTGCGGAGCGGGGTGCCCTGGTTTGCCTGATGAATGCGCCGGGGAATGTTAGAGGTTGAGAGTTAAAGCTTTGCCGCTCGAGTCCGGAAATCTGTCTATTGACTCCAAGTTCTGGTAACAAATGGCAAGTCTTTGCTTCGCAGTCCCGTAGCGACCCAATGTCCATAGACCGGAACACTAAAGACATTTCAAAGCTCCGGAGAAACGTAGATCGCGTCGCACTCGGGAACCTTCCGCTCCTCTGGAGCTACGTTATATCTTCTGGTCCACCGTCTGTAAACATTTCATCCCTGCGGGACTGGGCTTCAGACACATGACACTAGAACAATGAACTCTGAACTTGATGGAGGGAATACCATGCCTAAGAAACTCGTCTTAATTAGCTTGTTGACTTTCGTAACTGCTACTGTCGTAGCCCAGAATACAAACTCGTCATCTACTGGGCGGCCGCGCTCGACCGGGACGAATACAAACAGATCGGCCGCTCCCCCCAGGGCGACTGATACTCAGCAGCCCGCAACAACTCCGCCGGCAGCTCGAACCTCGCCAGCCAAGCCGAGAGTCGTTATTGCTCAGGCCCCAGGCGCTGACACTGTGCTGGCAGCCTTTGAAAGACTGCTCAATGGAATCCGCACAGCAGACGTTAAGGTGGTGAGCGGCGTCTATTGGACTTCGCCCAGCCTGATGCTCTTCAACAACAATGGAACGGTAACGAAGGGCTGGGAACAAATGCGCAAGAATCGCGAGAGCTCCTATCCAGACCTCAGGGAGGTGAAACTGGAAGTTCGTGATCTCGCAGTCACAATGCTCGGCCGCGATGGCGCTCTCATCACTTGTCTTTGGACCCAATCACAAACCTACAAAGACGTCCCGGAAACGGCGACCGGAAGAATGACCCTGGCATTCAAGCGCCTGGGCAGAGACTGGAAGGCCGTGCATCTGCACACGTCCCCCGATAAGCAGGATCCTTCACGGGTGCTGCCATCCGAGGAAAGTCCCTCGATGGCGACCCCTTCGCCAACACCTACAAAATAGTTTCGCTTCAGCGCCCGGACGCGATATCCACCACCCAAAGCAGGCTGCTTGCTTGGGGACCCCGGCACGGAAGAAGCCGCCCACGAACTAAATCGCGGACGGCTTCCGGTGAACTGTTCGGATTGGCCTGTGGACTAACTGTATGCTACTTCCAGAAAGGAGGAGCACCAAGCAGTGAGACGACTGAACCGTAATCCTAACAATCTGTGATTAAAGTTCAGAGGTCAGGCCGCAGCCACCTCACTGTGATTAAAACTCATATATTTTTGATCACCTCCTTTCCAGTGTTGGGAGGATAATAAGATAGGTCAGAGCAGGCGTCAATACTTTTTAAGCTGGTGAAAAGAAGCGGCTAAGACCGGCTAAATGCCAGGCGCCCCATGGTGTAAACCTTCCACGCATGCTCAATCCCGAAGAAGTAAGCGAGTTCGCGATAGTCGTCGCAATCATGAATCACGAAATCGGCCACTTTCCTTTGCTCCAGCGATCCTAGTTCCGCTGCCCGAGCCAGACTGCACGCCGCATTAATTGTCGCCGCCGTGACTGATTCCGCGGGCGTCATCTTCATGTGAGTTGAGGCTAACGAAAGCACCGTCGGCATTGATGGGGTAGGGGAAGAGCCCGGATTAAAGTCAGTTGCCAACACCACGGCCAGTCCCGCATCGATCATTTCACGTGCCGGCGGGTAACGATTCGAACCAAGCCCGTAGACTGAGCCTGGCAACAGCACTGGCTGCACTCCAGCAGACTTGAGTGCAGCAATACCCTCAGCGTCAGCATGCTCGAGATGATCGGCGGTAACAGTATTAAGCTCGGCTGCCAGCTTCGCTCCTCCGGAGAGCGATAGCTGATCTGCGTGAATACGAAGTTGCAGTCCGTGGCTGCGGGCTGCGGAGAGTATCGCTCGGGACTCGTCGGTCGAGAAGACCTTCGCTTCACAGAAGACGTCGCAGTACTCAGCGAGTTTTTGCTGCGCAACGCGGGGCAACATCTCGTCGACGAGAAGGGAGACATACTCATCACGTCGATTCAAATACTCGGATGGGATATCGTGAGCACCCAGGAAGGTTGGAACGTAACGCAGCGGCGTCTCCTGGCCTAACCTCTTGATGGCCCGGAGCAACTTTATCTCATCTTCGACAGATAGACCGTAACCCGACTTGGCCTCGATCGTGGTGGTTCCAGATCGGAGGAACCACTCCGCGTATCGCCTTCCCGCTTGTACTAATTCATCCAGGGTGGCCGCCTGAGTGGCTTTCACAGTCGACTTAATGCCACCACCGCGCGCGGCTATCTCTTGATAAGACTCGCCCTCGGCACGTTCTTCGAATTCATTAGCCCTCGTGCCCGCGAAGACCGAATGAGTGTGCGCATCGACAAAGCCCGGCAGGACAATACGGCCTCCCGCATCCACCACTGTGCACTTGGCGCCAATAAAAGGTTCAACCTGCTCTCGCGTTCCGACCTTCTCAATCCGCTCGTTGAGCACCAGCATAGCACCCTCGGAGATGATCGAAAGCTCGCGCATCTCCGCGCCTACGCGCGGACGCTGCGGACCGGCGAGAGTAAGGAGTTGTTTGCAGTTGATTACGGCGAGCATCCCAAATACGTCCGATGTCCAAGGTCCAATGTCTGCTGCGAATGCTCGATTGGTGACTTGGGCAGCGCGGCTCTCCCAACTAAACGCAAGTCAATACACGATCCAGGAAATCACACGAAATGACACCAACAAGATTTCGTGTTGGTTCGTGTTATTTCGTGGATCGCGTTTGTCAATCGAACGAAGAATCGACCGGCACGACAGACTGAGTTCTTGACGTTCGTTGGATGAATCACTCCAAACCAGGCGGTGGCATGAAGCTGGATGATGGAAAAAACTCAGGGTGCGTTCGACGTATGATCGTGAACTATTCGCCAGCCTTGCCGGGTGCGGCGAAAAACCAGTGTAAACCGTCCGTGAGGCTGATCGTTGGTTCGCTGCAAATGCCAGCGCCCAATCGTCACCGCTGCATCATTGCTCAGGACGAGAATTTCGAGATCGGAAAACGTAAGTGTGCCCATCTTTTCCCGCGAGTCGTAATTTTTCTGATAGCGATCGTGGACGGTCTGCCAACCGCGCGTGAAGCTATCGCCGGAAACAAACGTGATTTCAGCCGAGCGATCGTAGCCGTGCATAAAGCTTTCAATGTCGCCGCGATTCCAGGCCTCCGATTGTGCGTCAAGCACGGTGCGCACGGCGGCAATGATTATTGCATCACGTTTTGGTTTCGCCTGGGCATGAACTGCCTCGTGAGTTGGGAGTGCAAAAATGGCAGCACTAAACAGCAACAGGTACACAGACACTAGTAGCATTTCCCGCTCCTCGTTGAATGATTTTTTGGGGCTCCGCTGGGAGCCGTTGACAGTTCGCAGAAAATTAACAGGATGAACCAAGGCGCGCTGGCGCAGAATTTAGGCCGAGTGCTTGAACTATCCATTAGCCTGGCTCTCCAGCCATTCATGTACGTCTTGCCTCATCGCCGGGACAATCTCGTGACCAGCGTCATAACTCTTGGCCACCACATGCACTGCCCGATGCCGCAGGCGCTCGGCGTAATCAGCGACGCGTTCGGGCGGATAAAACTCATCGCGTGTGCCGGCAAGATGAAATACTGAGGCCTCAGTTGGTTTGTAGACCTCGCTCGCTTCCCAATCGCCCGGCATTCCGCCACAGATGCCAATAATACCGTGCAGGAGGTCAGGATGTGTGAAAACAAAGCGGTAATTCAGCCCGCACGCTTGCGAGAATCCCAAGAGAAAGACCCGCTGCGGATCCACAACACCCTCGCTGACCAGCGTGTCACTCAAGTCGACTAACGCTTTGTGATGTAAGGAGACCGATTCTTCCGGACGATAGTTTGTAAGCCAGCCGAAGCCAAACCGCAGCGGTCCGCCCGGCTCCTTTGGTTCCCTCAAGTGCTGATGAAATCCTTGCAGCGCCGCGATAGCAAAATTTGCGGGGGCCATTTGCCGCGCCTCCCGCATAATCTGACGTTTGCTGGCTCCGTAGCCATGCAAAGCAATCAGCAATGGAGCAGGCTGGGGTTCCGGAAGATGAAGATCGTAGTAGAGCTTGATCTCCGTTTTTAGACTGCCTTCCCTTTCTCTGCCTTCGTTGATGACGCTCATCTGCCGCTAGTGCCTCTGGTTCGGTTTAGCCGCGGATTCAAGTGGATGAACACGGATGTGAACAGCAACCAGCAAGCATTCGGATTACGGCCCCTGGATCCGCGTTCATCCGCGACTAAATCAGTCGCTTTAGGTTTTTGCCGGTGCTGCGCCGGATGCGAGACGCAACACTAGACAGGATCATCAAGATTCACAAGAAGTTTTTCGCGCACCATTCCTGTCGAGGAGCACGTTAACCTCTCGTTGCATTCGCTCTGAAGGGAGGCTACGATGGTTTTCAAGCAGGAATACCAGTTAAAACCGATTCCATGGAGAGGTGCTATCAATGAAATTTCCTGGTGGATTCAATATTCAACAGATGATGAAGCAGGCGCAATCAATGCAGGAGAAGATGTCTAAAGAGATGGAAGAGATGCGCGCTGAAGCTTCGGCAGGCGGTGGCGTTGTTACTGTTCAAATGAAGGGCAACCACGAGATTGTTTCGTTGAAAATTGATCCTGAAGCGGTCAAGGAAGGTGATGTAGAGATGCTGCAGGACATGATCGTGGCGGCCCTCAACGAAGCCAACCGAAAAGTCGATGAAGCGATGAAGGGGAAGCTTGGTGGGATGCTGCCACCAGGGCTGGGAGGCCTGCTCGGGTGATTGCCGATTTCCAATTGCCAATTGCCGATTTGTAGTTCGAGGCCGTTTGAGCAGCCCTTTCATATGCGAAAACTTGAAAAGGAAATCCCGTTAGTAACCCGACTCAATTGGAAATTGGCAATCGGCAATTGGAAATGGCAGGGCAATGTTAGAGTACGCCGAACCCGTCATTAAGCTAATCGACGAATTGAAACGACTGCCCAGCATCGGGCATAAGTCTGCTCAACGACTGGCGTTTTATATCATGCGCACGCCTGAGGCCGAGGTTGAGCGACTCATAGCGGCCCTACGCGAAGTCAAGCAGCGAATTATTCTCTGCTCTGTCTGCAATAACCTTACCGAGATCGATCCCTGCCGTTTCTGCGAGTCTCCGTCGCGGGACCACTCCGTTATTTGCGTGGTTGAAGAACCTCACAGTCTGGTCGCAGTGGAAAAGACGCGCAGCTTCAAGGGTCTCTATCACGTGCTGCACGGCAGTCTGTCACCCATGCGCCACATAGGTCCAAACGAGCTGCATCTGGCAAATCTGCTGCCGCGCTTCAAGCCGGAGAACAACGGGGGGGTGGAGGTGCGCGAAGTGATTCTGGCGACTAATCCCAACACTGAAGGTGAAGCCACCGCAAACTACATCAGCCGTCTACTGAAGCCCCTGGGCCTGCGGGTAACCCGCATTGCGATGGGAATGCCTGTGGGCGGCGATATGGAGTATGTGGACGAAGTGACAATGGATAAGGCACTGGCTAACCGGCATGAGATCTAGCAAGCAGTAGCAGGCTGCGGAAAACAGATTTGGAGTGCGTCGCCGCACTCCTGCAATCTTCTGCTTCGCCTTTGGGATTCTCGCTTCGTTTTCCTGACAAGGTCTGGCAGGTTCGAATCGAGCACAATTCTAGTTGAACCCTTCGACGAGCCTGCGGAGCAGCCGGAAGCATACAGCCTGGGGCGTGAGCCCCAGGATCCGGCAGCATCAAATCCTGAGCCCGTGAAACGGGCGACAGTCCTTACAAATTCATCGCACACGATTGCTAAAACCGTCTCCGCTATCGCCCGCTTCGCAGGCTGGAAATTGAGAGGGGATTTATCCTGGGGCTTACGCCCCAGGCTCTATGCTTTCGCCCGCTTACGCGGGCTGTTTTTGGTTCGCACTTATTGCAGCCATGGCCGCGCTGTGATCCTGAGGAATACATACTCTTGTGCCGTTGATAGCCTGACCCAATTCATTCAAAGCCATCGAAGAACGTCGGATCGATCTCAAATGTGGTACGCGGCTTTAGTCCTAACTCGAGTTGTTCGAGCATAGCCACCAGCTTTTCTCCATCGACGAGTTCGATAGGCGGGACTCCATCCCGCACTGCTTCCTTGCGCGAGTCTGCCGTAAACGATCCTGTTGTAAGTATTATTCCCTTGTCCGCACGCCCCATCATCGCGCCGCGAAAATCACGAACTTGCGCTACTGTGACGCTGCCTGCGTAGCGTTTGCACTGGAAGACACCTTAAAACTTACGAGCACATTCACCTGAAGAATGCCGATGCCATCAATTCCACCATCACCTGAACGTCCCGTCACAGACACTTCTTGAAAACCAGATTCTCTCAAGAGGCGCTGGCAGAAGCGTTCGAATCCTGCGGGAGACAGAGATTGCAGCTTCACCGCAAGTTCATCTCGATAGTTCTGTTGAACCGGCAGGATGTCTCCGAGGGAATCGATACGTCATCAACCGGGATAGGCTCTACCAAAGGAGACTTGCCGCCTTTTGACTTCGCGAAGGTTGACGAAATCTCACGAAACAATCGCCTCGCTTCCGTATTGCTTCGGGGCAAGGCAGACTGCTCCTTTTCTGTTAGCGCCCAAACGCCCCGCTTAGATGAGTCCAGAAAGCCAGCCTTTGATAGATAGAAGCGCGCCCAATGGACCTGGTTGTCGAATCGCGGCTGCGCCTTGCTAGGGAGCGGCTCTGACTGTTCCTCTTCGGAGAGCTTTAGGCGCTGGGCGATGACGGTGCGCACTTCGTCTGGCCGGCCAGAGCCTCCGAGGTTGTGAAGGGCCTCCAGTACAGGAGCGAAATACTTTACAAACTGCGCCAGATGAGTCTGTTGACATTGTTTGAGATTCAGGGAAAGTTGTTGTTAGCGCCGACGGCGCTTAATGTAGGCGGGCCGAGGTCCCGGCGTTCGATTGACGTCTTTAGTGGGGCCACCGTGTTTGTGAAGCTGTATTCATTAGAAAGCTTTGCTTTCTGTTTTCTGCCCTGAGCTTTCTGCTGCTGGCTAGTGCTTTTAGAACCGGACGTGCTCAATGGGCGCGTCCTTCTTGCATTCGCCACAAGCTTGGCCATCGTCATACATGTGAGCGTCGAATTCCACCAGCGATTTGATGGGGCAACCTTCGAATTCACTAGGCGCGGACGTAAAGCGGACGATAGCACCGCAGCCAATTACCGCCGCGCCCAACTCTTTTACGAGCGCAGCAGTCTCTTCAATAGCGTGTCCACTGCGAATGATGTCGTCAACAATGATGCAAGGGTTAACCTCACCCTGGTTTACATACTGGCGAAACATGCGTTTGCCGTTTTCTTCTCTCTCCGCCCAGTAAATCTGTTCCGCACTCAGCGCGTCACGCACGCCAAAAGCGACAGGGATGCCCCCGGAACTGGGACTGATGACTGCAATTTTTGGTAACTGACTGGAAATGTCTCGTTCGACCCGAAATTTCCTACTGAGCGCAACCGCCAGAACACGCGCGGTGTCATAGTAACGAAAGGCAAGCGGCATCTGAAAATAGTGTGGTGAATGCTTACCGGTGGGATAAACAAAGTGGCCCTCACGGAAGGCGCCGGTGCGCTTCAACATTTGCATTACCGTGTCAGGCGAAGGAATCAGCGAAACCATTTCACGCTCCGCAAACTAAAGGATTAAGGATGAAAGCGGAAGAATGACAGATGAGCGCAACGTTGGGCTCGTCCTCGATCCTTCAAAATTCATCATGGGATTTCGCGGACAGCATACATCAATCCATGCGTTTTACTCCATCATTGAGAGCATCCTTTATCAATCTCCGCTGGTCTGCGGGGAAGCCTTCCGGTAGTGAATCAATTGAGAACCAGGACGCTTTTCGTATCTCGATACTCTTAGGTGAAGCGTCTCCCCGGGGACGGGAACGGAATACGATCTCGATCTGCCTCGGCTTTTTGAAGGCGCGCGTAGTTACCAATTCAACATCCGCAAGTTCAAGTCCCACTTCTTCGCGTAGCTCCCGCCTGACGGCTTCTTCAGGTTGTTCTCCTGCTTCAATGAAGCCACCGGGGATGCCCCAACCCGTTCCGGGTCGAAAGCGGTGCTTAAGCAACAATACTCTTCCCTGCTTGTCCACCACGATAGTCGCCGAGGTGACTGTGAAACGCGCGTTCGTCGCCCGCATGGTCATACGGCGGAGCACTCGCGGGACGCGACGCCAGATGGCGCCAATAAGGTTCTTGAGCATTTGAGCGAGCATAGCATGCGCGCGTGACAAGACGCGGGAGATGGGGAGACTCCTCTTCCGCCCGGCCATCCCTATCGCCGCCTCCCTTTCTCCGTGTCGCCTTTCCCCAAGCCGGTCTCCCAATTGACGGGCCTTGAATGAACTCTGTAAGATTCGACGCAGCAGATCATCCGATTGGTTCTGACGAATCGTTAAGCCAAACCATGTCAGCAAATGTTTCCGAACAAAACGCTGGCGAGAAAAACGCCACCGCAGCACAGGTGCCCAAGCGCATAACGAATGCGCAGACCGTCTGCAACGAGAAAAACGCAAAGGGCAAACTCTGTAACGGGCATTTGAAGCAATTGCGCACTGCTGGTGAAGCTGCGGAGGTTCATCTCCGCGGCGACGACGTGCTATCCAAATGTCAGACCTGCGGAACTCTCTACATGGGTCCCCCGCTGGGCCATGTACGCGATCCGCAAAAACAGAGTCGATTCGTTGAAGCCGAGTTAACCGCGCTGTTGCAAGCGGCAGGCGGCACCATGCCGGTAATCAAGAAAGATGAGCGCGGCGTCTTCGTGCTGGTTGAAGCGGCGAGTGGTCACGCTCCGGCAGGAGCGAAACCGCCTGCTGCGAAAACCGCCACTGCAGGGCAGCCACAAAAAGCGCCGGAATCCGCGGCCACTCCGAAAGCCGCCGCGGCCGCCCCCAAACCGGTACCTAAAGCAGGTTCGGAGCCCGACCGTAAATTATTCAGGAGATCAAACTACATGGGCGTCTCGGACACAGGTCCGGTGCCCGGCGAAACTTTCGAACAGAAAGTTGCGCGTCTTAAAGCAGTTGCTGTTGCTGCCAAACGTCGCGCGGAAGAAGGGGGTGGCGAGGTGGCCCCAAGCGCGGAGAAAAGCGCCGCCTCAATTGCGCCTGAAGTACAGGCGAGCGCACTCGCGCCCGTGGCAGCAGCAGAGTCCTCTGAATCAGCACCTTCTGTTGCAGCTTCCGCTCCCGTTGCGTCTTCGAACACCGCGCACAAACCGACCGGGGACGCGGATCGAGCGTTGATGAGGAGATCGACCTACGCCGGCGTGGTGGATACTGGTCCAGTCGCTGGCGAAAGTTTCGAGCAGAAAGTTGAACGGCTAAGAGCCGTCTCAGCTGCAGCCAAAGAAAGATCGGAGCAGGGATAAGACCCACAGCTTATTGGAAGGGCTTTGAAAACCGAGTGGCACCGCCACTTGATGTGCTGATCTCCGAGACTGTGGCAACACTCAGCCAGGTTAGCGAGCACCTTTAACGCAGGCACGTCGTCACTCACTACAGAACCGCAAGCGGTAGCGACCGGATCCTTAAACTCAAGTCGTCTTAATTGCGGTATCACTGGGCGTTGAGTGCTTGGATCGGTCGCTACTCGCTCGCGGTTCTGTATCCCAACTATTCTCTAACTCTCTCGAACCACTAACCCCTGGCGCGCAACTTTCCAGTCAAGGACCTCCGCTCCGTGCTCCGCCGCCAGGGCGCGTTCGACATCAGCTTTTCGACCTTCCGCGCACAAGAATGCGATACAACCTCCACCGCCCGCGCCACAAACCTTGGCTGCTTCGGCGCCATTCGCCAGCGCCTTTTCTACCAGAGTTTCCATCTGGGGAGTCGTTACTCCCGGCGCCAGCCGTTTCCGATTCGGGTAAGCAGCGTGCATCGTTAAGCGTACCCGCTCCCAGTCGTCGGCCAGAAGGGCTTCGCGCATCGCCAGAGCGGAATCACGGATGCCCTCGAAGAGTTGGAAGAGCTCTGGGTCACCGTCGATATGTCTCTTGACAATGTCCCAGTTGTTCGTCCCCGACATACGCGGCTCTCCCGTGTAACAAATCACAATCCGGGTTCCCAGTTTCGATTCGTCAACATTGAGCGCCTCACGCTCGATTCCGTCTGTCCGAAAATGGATACAGGAAGTGGAACCATAAAACGCCGGATAGTAGTCCTGGAAACCAGCGGGTACGCGTATCACTGTCGTCTCGATATTAGCAACCAGGTCGATAAACTTTCCCTCGTCGTAGCGATCTCCTGCCAGACGATTGAGGGCTCCGATGCAAGCGATGGCCAGGGCGGAGGATCCGCCAAGACCCGCTCCAGCCGGCGCTTCACTGGTCGCCGTTAGATGGAAACCGGTATTCGGTTTGAAGAAATGGACTAACTTCGAAATCAGTTCGAGACGTTCTTCCCGCGCCAAGTCCTCAAGCGCCGAGAGCCGGGTTTCAAAGGCCACCTTGCGGTCACGAGATTCAAGAATGATGCGATCGTCGTCGCGGGTTTCAATGCGACAGTGAGCGCGCAGTGAGATCGCGAAATTAACCGTGGCAGCTCCAGGATGAAAAAGATAGAGTGGCCAGATGTCGATGGTGCCTCCAGCGAGATCGACCCGTGTGGGGGCAGAAGACTCAATTAGCATTTTTGAATTTTAATTTTATATTTTTGATCGTTCTTAATCAGGTTCTCGGGTTATGGTCGGTCTGATTAGAAAAGGTTACCAACTAACAACCGAACACCGATTTATTAAATTGGCAAAAATCGCCAATTGAGAATCTCCTAGTCGCCGTCCGCTTCGCCCGACTTGTTTGCCAGCCGTTTTTTCTGTTCGTCCCGGCGGGTTTGCGTGAAGGGGATGTGTTCCTGGAATTCTTGCTTCAGGTCATGCAGTTTCTCCTGGGCCACATGTTCAAACTCTTGCAAGCGCTCAGGATTAACCTCTTCGACCTTTTTCGCCAACCAAAATCGCTCGACCAGATAAAACCCGACAATTCCTAGAACAACTATTACAAGGAGTACTTTGCCGAGCCTCTGAAAATCGCCGATCAGCCCTATAACGGCGCCGCTAAAGAAATAACCCGCGCCACTGAGTAGGAAAACCCAGACGAAACAGCTTGCCAGCGAAAGCATCAGGAAGCGCAGATACGGCATTCGTCCCACGCCGTAGAAAATACATGTCGCCCAGCGGAGTCCGTAAATGTACTTTGAAAGGAAGATCGAGAGCGGGCCAAACTTGGTCGTCAGTCGCTCCATACGGGCACTGGCGCTGCGGTAGAAGCGCAGATCGCATACTCCTTTGCGGAAGCCGCGACCAGTGGCGTACGCGATATTATCGCTCGCCAAACCACCCAAAGTCCCCCATAAAAGAACCCGGGCGAAACTGTATTCTCCGAAGAAATGACTATGCGCGAGAACACCAGCCAGCAAAAGCGTAATGTCCCCCTCGATCATGACCAAGATCAGTACTGCGTAGAGACCGTATTGACCGATGAGCTGGTAAAAGAGATCGGGATGCATATTGAAAAGTGCGCGGCAGGCAGTACGCAGTTAGGGACTGCCGGGACCGCAGACTGTTAACTATTCCCAGCTTACTAAGTTGCTTCTTCCTCTTGCGGGGGCTTTACGACCAGGACCGGACACGAAGCGTGACGCACAACAGCTTCGGCGGTGGAGCCAAAAAGCATTCTTCCCAGTCCGGTTCGTCCATGCGACGAGATAACTATTAGATCAACGCCGCGTTCTCTTGCCACCCGCACGATCTCCGACGCCGCTTCTCCGTGCACAATCAACTCCTCTACCTCGAGGCCCGCACATTCGTCACACTCAGCCAGTCTGGGCAGCTCACGCTCGGCCGAATCCTCAAGCTGCTCCGTGATATCGGCAATAGGAAGAGGCTCGGTCATTCCTGAGTAGCCGACAGTCGGGACCATCGTTTCTATGACATGCACGCAGATAATCGACGAGCCAAAGGTTCGCGCCAGGGACGTAGCATATGAAAGCGCATAATTGCCGCATTCGCTAAAATCCGTCGGCAGCAGTATTGAACGAATTTGCATGATGGCATTTGCGATTCTTGGTTTTAGTCGCCGATCTAAGCAGATCTCTGACTCAACGTTGGTCTAAAAAGGTCACGGATGCACTGTTAACAATAATCGAAATCGCAATCAAAAATCCCCTAGCGCGGCGCTTATTCTACACGCAGAGTCACTGGTTTGACAGTCCCAGAACCCTCGACTATGCTTCGTTTAGTTCTGCTGCTAACCACGTAAGCGAAAGATTTTCATAGTGACTAGTGCCTCCGGATCAGAACAACGCTTCATTGGTATCGACCTCTCGAGCCCTGTCCTACGGGTCGCCATAGTCAACAACGATGGGCGAATCGAGGAGCGTCGGGAAGTAAGAATCGATGCCGATCAGCTCCTCGGCCAGGTGGCGCAGGTGGTCAGCGAACTGCGCGGGGTTAATTCCAATATTGAAGCGGTGGGGATAGCCATTCCGGGATTAGTGAACCGGCAAACTGACCGGGTCATCGCCTCGCGCGACCTGCCGTTAGCGGTTCGCGAAAATCTGCACTCCGAGTTTATGAAGGCAACGGGCGCCAGAGTGGAGATTGAAAACGACGCCAATGCCGCGGCTTACGGTGAATACAAAGTGGGCGCGGGCCGAGGCAGCCGCGATATGTTCTACATCACCATCGGCGCGGGAATCGGCGGCGCCATCATCCTGGAAGGCAAACTTTGGACCGGCGCCTCGGGCTTCGCGGGTGAATTTGGCCACATCACGATCGACACAGAAGGCCTCGAGTGTGAATGCGGCAATACGGGATGTCTTGAAACTCTTGCCTCTGGACCCAGCATCGTGCGCCGCGCGAACGACCGACTCTACCGCGATGGGACTTCATCGCTTTCGAAGCTGGCCATCAACAAAAACTTCACTGCCGATGATGTCGCGCACGAAGCCAAAAACGGCGACGACTTTTCCATGATGATGATTGAGCGAACAGGAAAATATATTGGGACGGGTGTCGCCAGCGTCCTAAATCTGCTTAACATCGAACGCGTCGTGCTCGGTGGAGGCGTGATGGATGCCGGCGAACTAATTCTCAACCCCATCATTCAGGAAGCCAGGCGCCGTGCTTTCCAGCCATGCTTTGAGGCCACTCAGATCCTTGCCGCAACCCTAGGTGCCGACGCCGCCTCAATCGGGGCAGCAATGCTTGCGCGCGACGCCACCGCTTGAGATTAGATTGCTGCGCCGATCCATTCACCAAGCTGAAAGAAGACCCCCTCACTCAACCCGACTACAAGGTTAGTTACCGATCCACGCGGGGCGCCCACGCAGGAGTGAAGTTCGTGTGATTTCGTCGATCGCTTAGCGCGGTGGAAATCCCTCAAACACCAAGAGACTGCGCTCTTGCTTCAGGGGCACACGAAAGCACAAAGGGAAATGAAATTACGACATCACTGAGTTTATAACTTCAACTTGAAAAACTGCACCCATCTGGTAAAGTACCTCTACTTTGCAAGACGACAGTTTGAGTCAAGGGGTTTTTGTGGGGCGCTGTGTCCTCGCGTGGTCCTCCAGGTTGCGGCGTAGTCTGCCGTGAAATCGTTTTGCTGAGACTCACGTGTTGCATGGCTGTTGGCGTGCGTGGGTTGAGTTTTGGATTCTTGAATTGCGCAACCAAGGATTAGCAAAGCTGCGGCGATGCCACAGATCTTTCATCACAGTACCAATGCTTTAGCCAAAGTAAGCATCTTTGGCGCAATATTCATTCTGCTGGCCGCCCTCTGGGTAGCTGCCGAGTTGCACCGCTCCTCCTGGAATACAGGGCAGTGGGTTGAACGTCAGCAACCGATTCAGTTCAGTCATAAACACCACACCGGAGACGACGGCATCGACTGCCGCTACTGTCATACGTCAGTAGAAACTGCAGCCTCAGCAGGCATGCCGTCAACAGAAACCTGCATGAACTGCCACAAGCAGATCTGGGCCGATAGTCCTTATCTAGAACCGGTCCGGGCCAGCTTTCGCAGCGGCAAACCGATCGAGTGGATTCGGGTCCACGATCTTCCCGACTATTCTTATTTCAACCACAGCATTCATGTAAACAAGGGCGTCGGGTGCTCCACCTGCCATGGTCGTATCGATCAGATGCCCATCGCTTATCAGGCTTCGACGTTGCAGATGGAGTGGTGTCTGGGTTGTCACCGGAGCCCGGAGAAATTTGTCAGACCCGCGGACAAGATCTTCGACATGGAATGGCGACCTGAGAACCGAACTAGCGAACAGGTGGCCGAGGGGAGATCGCTGCTCAGCAAGTATCAAATTCAGGGACCCGCGGTTTTAACGAGTTGCTCAACGTGCCACCGTTGAGGTGGCGACGTGGCACAGACTTTATTCTGTGAACTTGGGTCACCGGCGGTCTCTACTGAAGTCCGTGCCACGAAGAAGCAAAAAGGAATAATGGCGACTAGCGACCGACACATAAATTTCAAGGTAATGCGTGATCGCATCGTGGGTTCCGAGGACGGCAAGAACTTCTGGCGTAGTCTGGAAGAGCTTGGCAACTCGCCCGAGTTCCGCGAATTCGTACAACGCGAGTACCCACAGCACGCGGAGGAGTGGGACGATCCAGTAGAGCGACGCACCTTCTTGAAATTGATGGGCGCATCCCTCGCGCTCGCCGGCCTCAGCGGTTGCGTCTATCAGCCTCCCGAGAAGATCGTGCCTTATGTCAGGCAGCCACAGGAGGCAGTGCCCGGCAAAGCTCTCTTCTTTGCTACTGCGGCCACGCTCGCCGGGATCGCCACGCCGCTTTTGGCCAGAAGCAACGAAGGCCGCCCAACCAAGATCGAAGGGAACCCGGATCATCCCAACAACCGCAGCGCTGACTCGGTAGATAGCGGATCGAGCGCCACCGATCTTTTTGCGCAGGCTTCGATTCTGGATCTTTACGATCCGGATCGATCTCAGACGGTTACTTATCGTGATGAAATTCGCACGTGGACTACATTCCTCGGGGAAATGCGTACAGCGCTTGACGAACAACGGCCAAAGCAGGGAATTGGGCTGCGTTTTCTAACAGAGACGGTTACCTCGCCAAGTCTGGGAGCGCAATTGAAGGCAATCCTGGCCGAGTTTCCGCAGGCAAAGTGGCATCAATACGAACCTGTTAACCGAGACAATGCAAGAGCCGGAGCGATCACGGCGTTAGGGCAGCCAGTCAACACGATCTATCACTTCGATCAGGCGGATCGAATTCTTTCGCTCGATGCTGATTTCCTCTCGGGCGCTCCTGGAACGTTGCGCTACGCGCGTGATTTTGCCGCCCGCCGGCGAGTTACCGAAGAGAAACGCAAAATGAGCCGGCTGTACGTCGTAGAGACTACGGCGACAACTACGGGCGCGAGCGCCGATCATCGCTGGTCTATACGTCCAAGCGAAATGGAAGGCATCGCCCACCTGGTCGCTAGCAGATTCGGGATCCAGTTTGAGCCCACGAATGCGGCGGGAAACCTGGGCATAACGCCCAGCTGGGCCAGGGACGGCTCCAGTTGGATTGAGCCACTTGTTCGCGATCTTCAGCAGCACAAGGGTGCCAGCGTCGTGATTGCAGGCAATGAAGCGTCGCCAGTGGTTCATGCCCTCGCTCATGCAATGAACAACGCGCTGGGCAGTGTCGGCAAGACTGTTTCTTACACAGATCCAGTAGAGGCGAATGCCGTAGATCAAAAAGAATCACTGCGCGAGCTCGTCCAGGATATTGACGCCGGCCGCGTGGAACTGCTGGTTATCCTCGGCGGCAATCCCGCCTACAACACCCCGGCTGATCTGAAGCTCGATCAAAACCGGCTGTTCAAGACAAAGCTGCGGGTCCATCTGAGCTCTCACAAAGATGAAACTTCTGAACTCTGCCACTGGCACATACCAGAAGCTCATTATCTGGAGTCGTGGGGCGACACACGCTCATTTGACGGCACCGCGACGATCGTTCAGCCATTGATCGAGCCGCTGTACGGTTCAAAAACCGCGCACGAGGTTCTGGCAGTCTTCTCGGAGCAATACGACCGCAAGGCGTATGACATCGTTCGGGATTACTGGCGGGTCGCTGGAAGGCAGGAGGCAGGAGGCAGTCGGCAGACGGCAGGCGGAAGTGCGCCGAGCTCTACTCAGGAACCGGCAGCAGTTCCGACTGTTAATCAGTCGGCTGAGTTTGAGGTCTGGTGGCGTAAAACGTTGCATGATGGGTTTGTACCGAACAGCGAGCTGCCGGGTAAGACATTTTCAATCAAGACTGAAAGCCGGGACATCACTAATGCAGGCGGGACGCCTGCGCCCCCAGCAGTCTCCGACATCCGGCACCCGGCACCTGGCAGCTTTGAAGTTGTCTTTCGAACTGACCCGTCCATTTTCGACGGACGCTTTGCCAACAACGGCTGGCTGCAGGAATTGCCGAAGCCTTTGACCAAGCTAACGTGGGACAACGCCGCTCTCGTTAGTCCCAACACGGCAAGGCGTCTCGGTCTTGAAAACACAATCGGCTGGAAGGGCGGTGAGATTCTCGTTGACAACATCACCATTCAGCATCGTGGGCAGTCCATCACCTGCCCCACCTGGATCATGCCCGGCCAACCCGACGACGTGATCACGCTTCACCTTGGTTATGGCCGCCAACGCGCCGGTCGCATCGGGAATAAACGGGGTTTCAATGCTTATACCATTCGCACTTCAGATTCGCCCTGGACTGCTGCAGGAGTCAAAGTTGATAGAGCGCTGGGACAATTCCAGCTCGCGGTCACGCAACTCCATTTCAATATGGAAGGGCGCGACATCCTGCGAACGAATACGCTGGAAGAGTATTTGCAGGAAGGCCACGGCGATTCGACAGGTGGCATCGTCGAGCACGGTGGGGAGAAAACTCACGTGCCCGCTGCCGATGAAACACTCTACGGCAATGAGCACAAATACGAAGGCTATGCCTGGGGCATGGCTATTGACGCGAACAGTTGCGTTGGCTGCAACGCTTGTATCGTCGCCTGCCAGTCTGAAAACAACATTCCCATAGTCGGTAAGGAGCAAGTGGTTCGCAGCCGCGAGATGCATTGGCTGCGCGTTGATACTTATTTCCAGGGTCACGAGCCGAACAATCCCGAGGGCACTTACTTTATGCCGGTGCCCTGCATGCATTGCGAGAATGCGCCCTGCGAGCCCGTCTGCCCTGTTCATGCCACCGTGCATAGCGCTGAAGGCATCAACGACATGGTCTACAACCGTTGTGTCGGGACGCGCTACTGCTCGAACAATTGCCCATACAAAGTCCGGCGCTTTAATTTCCTGCTTTACCAGGATTGGGATACACCGACATACCAGTTGATGCGGAACCCTGAGGTGTCTGTGCGCAGTCGCGGCGTGATGGAGAAGTGCACTTACTGCATCCAGCGCATACAGGAAGCAAAGATTGGGGCGGAGCTTGAGAATAGGCCGGTTCGTGATGGTGAGATCGTTACTGCTTGCCAGGCCGTTTGCCCGACTGAGGCAATAGTATTTGGCGACATTAACGATCCAAATAGCCGCGTCGCGAAAATGAAGGCCGACCGGCGCAACTACTCGCTACTGTCTGATTTGAACACGAGGCCGCGCACAACTTATCTCGGAGCTTTGCGGAATCCGAATCCGGAGATTACGTAGCAGTTCAGAGTTCAGGCTTTAGCTTGTACGGATTGAGACCGACAACCTAGAGGTTGAACCTTTAACCGATTTAGATGGCAAACGAACCATATACAGAAGGGCCGATCCACAAAACTGTCCCAGTGGTCGGATCCGGTCTGACCTTTGTATCAGTCACCGACAAAATCAGCTCGCTGGTCTTGAAGCGGAAAACTCCGTTGTGGTGGTTCATCGGTTTTGCTGTCTCGTTTCTGCTGGTCCAACTCCTGCTGCTCACGATCACCCATCTCGTCTTTACCGGCATCGGTATCTGGGGTAATAACGTGCCCATTGGTTGGGCGTTCGACATCATCAACTTCGTTTGGTGGATTGGTATTGGTCACGCGGGAACGCTGATTTCTGCCATCCTGCTGCTGCTGCGTCAGCAGTGGCGTACGTCGATCAACCGTTTTGCGGAAGCAATGACACTCTTTGCCGTGGCTTCCGCCGGGTTGTTTCCCCTACTGCACGCAGGTCGCCCCTGGCTGCTCTACTGGATGTTCCCCTACCCAAACACGATGGGGATCTGGCCACAGTTTCGCAGCCCGTTGATGTGGGACGTATTCGCGATCTCCACGTATGGCACGGTCTCGGCGTTGTTCTGGTTCATCGGATTGATTCCTGATTTCGCCACCCTGCGTGACCGCGCTCGGAGTAAGCCGTTTCAGATTATTTACGGAATGCTGGCCATGGGCTGGCGCGGTTCCGCTCGTCACTGGCATCGCTACGAGATGGCTTACTTGCTATTGGCCGGATTGGCCACCCCTCTTGTCCTTTCGGTGCATTCGATCGTCAGTATGGACTTCGCTGCCGGGGTTATTCCCGGCTGGCACGCCACGATGTTTCCACCTTATTTTGTCGCGGGGGCCATCTACGCCGGATTCGCTATGGTTCTGCTGCTGACCATTCCACTAAGAAGGTTCTACGGCCTCGAAGACTTCATCACCATGCAACACATCGAGAACATGGCCAAGGTGATGCTGGCTACCGGTTTGATCGTAGCCTACGGCTACATCATGGAAGCCTTTTTCGGGTGGTACAGCGGCAACATTTACGAACGCTTCATGATTTATAACCGTATGACCGGACCCTATAAATGGTTTTACTGGTCGCTGATCGTCTGCAACGTGCTGGCGCCCCAGATCATTTGGTTCAAGCGTTTTCGCAGAAATCTGGTGGTGCTGTTTCTGCTGTCAATCGTGGTAAGCATTGGCATGTGGCTCGAGCGCTTCGTGATCATCGTCACCAGCTTGCATAGGGATTTTCTGCCTTCGTCTTGGGGGATGTACTCACCGACGGTCTGGGACTTCTCGATGTTCTTTGGAACGATTGGGCTCTTTTTCGCCCTCTTGTTCCTCTTCATCAGGTTCCTGCCGATCATTTCGATTTTCGAAATGCGAACGATCCTTCCGGAGGCTGAGCTTGAGGAAGAGTAGTACGTCGCGAGGCGGCGGGACCGGGCGATGGAGAAAGGGAGATGGGAAGAAGCAAGACGGGTGAAGAGGAGATGCGCTGACGGTTAGATGGAGTATTTAAGGAACCTTGTTGATGGCGGACGAAAAAGACAAACCGAGAAGCGTTGAGGAGTACGGTACGGACGATATGGAGATCTCCGCGTCTCCTCGGCTCCCCACGTCTCCACGTCCCCGCGTCCCCGTATCTTCTCTGTATGGGGTGATGGCTGAGTTTGATAACCCGAGTCATCTGGTTGCCGCTGCGCGTCGCACCTACGAAGCGGGTTACCGGAGAATCAATGGCTACTCGCCATACCCGATTGAGGAATTGTGGGAAGCAATCGGCTTTCATCACACACGCCTGCCTCTCATCGTTTTGATTGGTGGCATTATCGGCGGACTGGGCGGATTCCTTATGCAGTATTACCTTTCGGTCTTTGATTATCCGCTCAACGTCGGCGGCAAGCCTTTTAACAGCTGGCCCGCATTCATTCCGATTACGTTTGAGACCACGATTCTGTCCGCAGCGTTTGCAGCGGTTTTCGGGATGCTGGCATTGAACAAGTTGCCACAGCCATATCATCCAGTTTTCAATGCGCCGAATTTCAAGCTCGCTACACGCGACCACTTTTTCCTGGTGATCGAAGCAAACGATCCTTTGTACGACCACGATGAAGTAGTGCTGTTTATGAAGAGTCTGGAGCCGAAGGAAGTGACGGATGTTGAAGTTTAAGCGGAGGAGAGACCCGGAGAGGGAGAAGCGGAGACGCGGTGACGGGAAGATGGGGTGAAGAGGAGACGCGCTGACGGGTTCGGAGTATTGAAGGAACTTTGTTGATGGCGGACGAAAGAGACAAACCGAGAAGTGATGAGGGGTACGGTACGGACGATGCGGATATCTCCGCGTCTCCCCATCTCCGCGGCTCCCGCTGGGCGTTCAGCCTACTACTTAGTGCTTACTGCCTTCTCTTTTCCACCGCTTGCCGTCAGGACATGCAGGATCAGCCGCGTATGAAACCGTTTCGCTCGACCACATTTTTCCGAGACGGTATGTCGTCGCGCCCGCCCGTAACGGGAACGGTTCCGCGCGGCTACCTCAGAGCAGACAGGGAATTCTTCACTGGCAAGAAGAGCGCAGCCGGAACAATAGCTCCAGCAGCGGCGCAGACTGCGACGCCACCTGGAGCTATCGCAGCTCAGGGGATTGCCTCCTATCCCGACGACCTCGAAGAGTTTCCATTACTCATTACTCATGACGTGGTCAAACGCGGTAAGGAGCGCTACGACATTTTCTGCTCGGCATGCCACGGTATGACCGGCAACGGCGATGGAATGATCGTGAGACGTGGTTTCCGTCGCGCGGCTTCGTTTCACACCGATAGTCTCCGGCAGGCTCCGGTTGGTCATTACTTTGATGCCATCACGAATGGTTGGGGCGCCATGCCATCGTACGCAGCCCAGATCCTGGCGCGAGATCGCTGGGCGATTGTTGCTTACATTCGAGCATTACAATTGAGCCATCAGAATACGCAGTCGCCGACGGGGCAGCCGCAGCCACCTGCCAGCCACGCTGCAACGCCGAGCTCCGAAGGGCATAACTCGCCATGAATGCCGCATACTCACCACCACCGGAAGTCGGGCGTTGGCAGCAACGCGCGTTAATTGTAGGAGTCGTGTTTACCCTGCTGTTTGTGGTGGGGGCGTTTCTCGATCGCACCCAGTTTCTTCATTCGTATCTGGTGGCCTACTTGTTCTGGACCGGGATCGCACTTGGCAGTCTGGCGATCTTACTGCTGCAACATCTGACCGGCGGCGCCTGGGGCTTGGTCATTCGCCGTGTCCTGGAGGCGGCCACACGAACGATTCCGTTAATGGCCGTGCTTTTTGTCCCGATTATCCTCGGCGCGCACCAGATCTATCCCTGGACGCATCACGAAGAGATGTCAAAAACCCCGGCGCTCGAGCAGAAGGCCCGTCTTTATCTGAACCTTCCCTTCTTTTCCGGTCGGGCGGCTCTTTATTTTGCGATCTGGATCCTGACTGCCTACCTCTTAAACAAATGGTCGCAGGAACAGGACCGCACTGCCGATCGTCGATTTACTAAACGCATGCGGATGACGAGCGCACCGGGCCTCCTGCTCTTTGTGCTGACCGTGACATTCGCTTCAGTCGACTGGGCTATGTCGCTTAATCCCGACTGGTTCTCAACAATTTACGGACTTTTGTTTGTTATAGCCTGGGCGCTGAGCGCGCTGGCGCTTGCAATTGCGGTGATGTCTTTTCTAACAAGCCGAGAGCCAATGTCGCGCATAGTTAGACCAAATCATTTCCAGGATCTCGGCAAGCTGATGCTGGCTTTTGTAATGCTCTGGGCCTACTTTGCCTTCTCGCAGTTCCTGATTGTCTGGTATGGGAATCTGCCGGAAGAGATTCAGTGGTATTTACCCAGGCTCCGCGGCGGCTGGGGAGTGATTGCGGTCGGCGTCATACTTTTCCATTTCGCTTTTCCGTTTTTGCTTTTGCTGTCGGCATCGTTGAAACGAAACCCTCGCAAACTTGTGATGCTGGCTGGTTTGATACTCCTGATGCGCTTCATCGATCTGTTTTGGATGATTGCGCCGGAGTTCACCCCCGAAAGTTTTCATGTCAGCTGGATGGACGTGGTGGCGCCGATCGCGATGGGCGGTTTTTGGCTCGCCATGTTTGCCTGGCAATTGAGGAGGCGTCCGTTAATGCCGATGAATGATCCACAGTACGACTCATTGCTGGCGGAAGCGCAGGTGTCAGTGCACGCGGAACATTAGGCCACCTTGGGATTGTCGACCGCCGATGCTACAGAACCGGGAGCGGACCGGTCCTTAAGCGGGCAGCCCACTTGGGGTGGTGGTAGCGACCGCATTCAAGGAACGCACTATTCATGGCACGAATTGATAGGCGCTTTACGCAATGATCCTGGTAAGGAAATTATTTAAGGTCTGACTAATGGACGCGACGCAATTGCTCGGCTAGTTGAGTGCGGTCGCTACCGCTCCCGGTTCTGTAAGACGGCGCTGATTCCAATCGAAAATTGATTCGACTACACCGGTCGTCGGAGCTATTTTTTTAAGTTACCCAATTTTGAATAACATCTCGTTCGAACCCTGGGACAGTAGTGTAAGGTCGTGTGAATCATGGCAAAATTTGGCCACAAAGGTAACGGGCATGGACATGGAACCGAAACGCCGGATGTGTCGCATGTCAGAAACGTTGACGTCACTCACGAACTAAGCGATGTCAACGTGCCGGGGATACTTAAGTTCGTGGGCGCCCTCGTCGTTATGACCGTAGTGGTCTATGTTCTCATGTACCTACTGTTTGGTTTCTTTAATGCGCAGGAGGCCAGGAAGGAAAGCGAGGCGCCGCCTGGGCCGATGGCTATGACCGAACAGGAGAGTTTACCGCCCGAGCCGAGGCTTCAGGCAGCCAAAGGTTTTGGGGTCAAGCTCGAAAACGGGGAGTGGGTTACCCTCGAAAAACGAGAACCTCAAGCCGAGTATCGCGTAGTCAAGAAACAGTGGGACCTAGTGCTTAAGGAAGGGCCGAAAGATCAGTCGGGAAATCCCGCCGGACTTCCCATCGAACAGGCGATGCAAAAAGTTTTGGAGGGTCAGGGGTTACCGTCACGACCGCCCACTCCCCAGGAAATGACAGACTTCTACACACCAACAGCGGCAAGCTCGGGCCGAGTTAGCGAAAAGGTGAAGCAATGAAAGCAGTAGGCAGGAAAAGTCATCAGGGCATTGCTCGCTTCGGCTTCGTTCTCCGACCTACTGCCGTCTGCCTACTGCTTTCGGCGTACGGTCTACCCGCATTCGGCCAGCCAGGTGCTCCAGGACCTAGCTCGCCGCTTTACGGCGCACGACCGCAGAGCGGCGCGGTTTCGAGTGGCCTGCCAAAAGCGTTGCGGGAAGTTGGGATTGATCAGAAGCTAAACGAGCAATTGCCGCTGAACCTCGTGTTTCGCAATGAAGAGGGCGAGCCCGTCAAGTTGGGTGATTACTTCGGCAAGAAGCCTCTGGTTCTGTCGCTTGTCTACTACGAGTGCCCGATGCTTTGTACGCAGGTACTAAATGGAATGGTGAGCGCTTTCAAAGTGCTTTCCTTCAAAGCTGGGGACGAATTTGATGTGGTTACCGTAAGTTTCGATCCACGTGAGACCTCAGCGCTCGCAACTGCCAAGAAAAAGACCTACGTCGGTTATTTGCCTGAGGCGAAGCGCTCGCAGGCCGCGAGAGGATGGCATTTCCTGACGGGCGACAGCGAAAGCATCAAGCGGCTTACGGAAGCCGTGGGCTTTCATTACCACTTCGACGAAGCGACGGACCAGTTTGCCCATGCCAGCGCCATCATGATCGCAACGCCCGAAGGTAAACTCGCGCGTTATTTTTACGGCATCGAGTATTCCCCAAAGGATCTGCGTTTGGGCCTCGTCGAGGCTTCTCAGAATAAGATCGGCTCGCCCGTGGATCAGCTCCTGCTTTATTGCTATCACTACGATCCCGCTACGGGAAAATACGGCGCCGTAGTGATGAATATGGTACGCCTGGGAGGCATTGCAACCCTCTTTGCCATGGTGGCACTGTTTTTCGTAATGCGCCGCCGCACCGCAAAGCAAATGCGTTTACGTCCCGGAGGGATCGCGTAGCAATGCAGAGTTCCTGGGTTCCATTTGTGCCGCCCAGCGCTTCGACTCTTTCAGGAAAGGTTGATGCGCTCTACTTTTATCTCTCGGGCGTGACGATCTTCTTTACGTTGTTGATCTCCGGAGTCCTGATCTTTTTTGTAATCAAATACCGGCGCCGCAACCCTTACGAGATTCCGCGCCCCGTTGCCGGCTCCATTAAACTGGAAACGCTCTGGTCAGTTATCCCGTTCATCATTGCGATGACCATGTTTGCCTGGGGCGCTCAGATCTTCTTCGAGCAGTCGCGACCGCCCAGCAATGCGGTGGAGGTCTACGTTGTTGGGAAGCAGTGGATGTGGAAGATTCAGCATACCACCGGTCAGCGTGAGATTAATGAACTACACGTACCTGTCGGGCGCAGAATCAAACTGGTCATGGGCACGGAAGATGTAATTCACGACTTCTTTATCCCGGCGTTTCGCATTAAGGCTGACGTTGTGCCGGGGCGATATACGACCCTGTGGTTCGAAGCAACGAAGGCCGGTCGCTATCATCTGTTCTGCGCCGAATACTGCGGCATGAATCATTCAGGAATGATTGGGTCGGTGGTCGTTATGGAACCCAAAGACTTTGACGAATGGCTGAGTGGTAGTTCGAGCCAGCAATCGCCCGCTATCGCCGGTCAGCAAATCTACGAGACGCTTGGTTGTGCTTCGTGTCATGGGCCCACAGGCGAAGGAGGACGGGGCCCGGCGCTGGCAGGCGTCTTCGGAAGGCAGGTCTTTCTTAACAACGGGCAGAACATCAAGGCGGACGAGGCATATATTCGCGAGTCAGTTGTTAATCCGCAGGCGAAGTTGGTGGCGGGCTTTGGGCCCATCATGCCGACGTTTCAAGGCCAGGTAAGCGAGGAGCAATTGATGCAGATTCTGGCATTCATTAAGTCGCTGCAGAATCAGACCCCCGAACCCGTGAGGGCTGCTAGCCCGATGCCAGCGCCTTCAGGCATGCCATCCGTCGCCCCCTCTGTGGCGCCACCGCCAGCGGCAACTCCGGGAACGCACCGATAGTTCTACAGTTCGCTGATTTAGACTTACTAGAACAATGGAAACATTCGTACCACCAGTCCCATCGCGGATCAATTACATCAATGCTCAGTATGGTCTGAAGTCTTGGTTGCTCACGAAAGATCATAAGCGGATCGCGTTGCTCTATCTTGGTTCAATCAGCTTCTTCTTCTTCATCGGCGGCCTCTATGCAATGGCCATTCGCCTGGAGCTGTTGACTCCGCAGGCCGATTTGCTGCAATCGGCGACCTACAACAAGGTCTTCACCCAGCACGGCATCATCATGGTCTTTTTCTTTTTGATCCCCTCAATACCGGCAACGCTGGGGAACTTCCTGGTGCCGATGATGATTGGCGCTAAGGATCTGGCATTTCCGCGCATCAATTTGCTCAGCTGGTATATCTACTTGCTGGGCGGCATTGTCACCATCTACGCCCTGCTCGCGGGCGGAGTGGACACCGGCTGGACGTTCTACACACCTTTCAGCACCACGTTTTCCAACTCCTATGTCGTGGCCACCGGCCTGGGAATTTTTATTAACGGCTTCTCATCAATTCTCACGGGCCTCAATTTCATCGTTACCATTCATACCATGCGGGCACCAGGCATGACCTGGTTTCGTCTACCGCTCTTTATCTGGGCACATTATGCCACCAGCCTGATCATGATTTTGGGCACACCCGTGATCGCCATCACGATTCTGCTGTTGGCCTTCGAACGCGTGGCACACATCGGCATCTTTGATCCCGCGGTGGGCGGCGATCCGGTCCTCTTCCAACATCTCTTCTGGTTTTATTCCCACCCGGCTGTTTACATCATGGTGCTACCTGGTATGGGCATCATCAGCGAGCTGATCGCAAACTTCTCGCGCAAGAACATCTTCGGCTATTCCTTTGTCGCTTTTTCCAGCCTGGCTATCGCCGTTTTTGGTTTTCTGGTCTGGGGACACCATCTGTTTGTCGCGAGCCAATCCGTCTACGCCGGAATGATCTTTTCATTCCTGAGTTTCGCGGTTGCGATTCCCTCGGCGATTAAGGTCTTCAACTGGACCGCAACTCTCTACAAAGGCTCGATTTCCTACGACACCCCGATGCTATATGCGCTCGGTTTCATCGGTCTGTTCACCATCGGTGGGATGACGGGTCTGTTTTTGGCAGCCCTGGCCGTTGATGTTCATGTGAGTGATACCTATTTTGTGGTCGCCCACTTCCACTACATCATGGTCGGCGGAACGCTATTGGCGTATCTCGGCGGCCTGCATTACTGGTGGCCCAAGATAACTGGACGCATGTACCCGGAAGTTTGGGGGAAATTCTCGGCGCTGGTGGTCTTTATCGGGTTCAATCTGACTTTCCTTCCGCAATTTTTACTTGGCTACATGGGCATGCCTCGCCGTTACCACGTTTACCCCGCCGAATTCCAGGTGTTACATGTGCTTTCCACCGCCGGTGCTTCGATTCTGGGCGTAGGGTTGCTCATGCCGCTGGTCTACCTGATGTGGTCCATGCGCTACGGCAGAACTGCGCCGGGAAATCCTTGGAATCTACCTGGACTCGAGTGGCGGACACAATCGCCTCCTCCGACGGAAAACTTTGACTACACTCCCGTGGTAACGTGGGAGGCCTACGAATTTGCTCCTCCCGAGGAGACGGAAGTTGTGGGGAAGTTTCAGGATAAGGTTCCCGAGAAAGTTTGAAGCCGGTTTTAGACTTGAAGAGGAGTAGCAGTTTAGAGTTCAAACTTTAGTTTGCGGCCACGGAACCACAACTTGAAGGTTGAACTCTAACTTCCAGAATCAAACTGACCCACTCCTAGAACAGGACGGAGAGAGACATTGGCAGACAGTTATGTAGAGCACGAAGTAAGCCACCCCGCGCTGCAGCACCACTTTGAGAATCTGGAGCAGCAGCGCGAGGCCGGAACTCTCGGCATGTGGGTGTTCCTGGCCACGGAAATCATGTTCTTCGGCGGGATGTTTCTTGCCTACACTCTCTACCGCTCTAAATTCCCGGCAGCCTTTGCGATCGCCAGCAATCACCTCGACATAAAACTGGGAGCCATTAACACAGCGGTGCTGATCTTCAGTAGCTTTACTATGGCCATGGCTGTTTACAGCACCCAGGTCGGCAAACGTCGAGCACAGATTATTTCCCTGGTGTTGACTATTGTCCTGGGTCTGGCGTTCCTGGGTATCAAGGCTGTTGAGTACTATCAGAAGTATCTAGACCACTTAATTCCGGGCTCACTAATCCCTGGAAATCCATTCAACCCCGACCCTCACGCAATGCATCTGACCCAGGGCGTTTCGCTGCAGCACGTGCAGATGTTCTATTGGATCTATTTCGCGATGACTGGCATGCATGCGTTACATATGATTGTTGGCGTGGGTTTGCTTTCCGTACTTCTCTTTTTCTCGGTGAAGGGACGCTACAGTCCCGAGTATCACAATCCGGTCGAGGTCATCGGCCTCTACTGGCACTTTGTTGATATCGTCTGGATCTTCTTGTTTCCGCTGCTTTATCTATTGGGCAGGCACCAGGGCGGGCATTAAAACCGCATGAGCGAACACATTGTCCCAGTAAAGATTTATGTAAACATCTTCCTGGCGTTGATGGTAGGCACAGCTGTCACCGTATTAGCCGCATTCCAGGATTTTCCTGGCGCTCTGAATGTGATTGTGGCAATGACAATCGCTGTCGTGAAGGCCACGCTCGTCGTGCTTTATTTCATGCACGTCCGCTACAGTGCGAGATTGATCTGGGTAATTGTCGCTTCGGCGCTTTTCTGGATGGGAATTCTCTTCGCTCTGACGTTCAGCGATTATTGGACCAGAGACTGGTTGTGATTAGCTGGGCCTTACGTCCTCAACCGCCCACAGCTTCATATCACGAACCACGACGTCCTTCCCGCAGGAGGGACAGCGCAGTCTGATCGTGGCATCTGAGGTCTTGATTTGCGTCGAGCAGTAGGGACAGTCACCTTTGACTTCATTCTGCGTAAACATACCGCGCATCATGATCAGGGGCAGCACCAGGCCGGCAATCAGCAGAGGGATGCCGAAGATCAAACCGATGCTGGTGCCTTCGCCGAGAGTGAGACTTAGGACCAAACCGGCAATGAAAAGGATCAAACCAATTCCAATAGCGAATGAAAAGCTGAAAGCACTATCAAATCCACGATTTGGTTTCACCCGTTCTGACGTTTCTGGCTGCACTTCCCGTCGTCCTCCAATCGCAGTAGTTTAATAATTTCGCCTCTCCAGAATCAGCAGAGACCTTCAGAGGATTTCCGTTTAAATTGACTTTTACTCCGCTATTCCTGCGTTTGTCAACGATTTCGCCCGGGAACCCACCCCCGGGGGATCGTCTTGAATTGAGCCCGACTTTGAGCCCCGTCGACGTAACTGCTAAAGTATCGAGTTTTGATTCCCAGGTAATAAACCGTATACGAACTAATTGTGAGCCAGCCATGATGAAGACGGCCACTGAAACTCCTTTTGAATCCTTCCTCAACCAACATGACGAAGAGGGATGGCTGGCGGCAGTTACCACTCTCTTGCGTGCAATTCACGGAGTCGACAAGACCGCTACCCAGATCTGGTTCTCTTTTTACCCGCTGGGATTGTTCACCGCCCTGCAACGAGCCGCGGATCCGGAGAAACTCGCGGGCGAGCTGTTGTTGCAGGGAGACTACTATCTAAAGAATCAGATTGATTCTTCGCATAAGTTTATTTACGGACACCGTTATTGGCCTGAAGTGAAGAAGGCCGTCGAGCAACATGCGGAAGAGTGGAACAGACTTCAGTCTGTGTCCACCGTTCGACCAGCTGAAGCACAAGAGACTACTCTTGCCGATCAAATTCTTGAGATCGCCCAACGCGTTGCCAGCAAATCAAAGGTGGACGCGTCTCTCCTGGTAGGAATCACGGCGGTTGCTTTCATGACCGTGCGGCAGACTGGCCTCGAAGCATTTAAGTCAGCGACGGGTAAAGCTCTCATTGATGCTAAACATGCAAAGAGATCACCGGATCGGGTTCTAAGTGCGCGCGCCAAAGACGACAGTCAGGGCTGGTTAGGCTTTTTGAAAACGGTGGACAAGAAATGGACTGTCAACCATGACGAGAACGACGACTCGGCAAACTATAAGCTGAACGATGCTCAGGACCTCGCGTGGGGGGCAGAAGCTGATCGCTCGCGCGACTGGCGCGCGATGGATCCGCGGCGGGTGGAAGGACCAATACCTGTTGAGTGCCGCTCGGCATCATGTGGAACCTGCTGGGTCGGAGTGATTGGTGGTGCGGAAAAGCTTTCGGATGTCGCGACCCGCGAAGGAAAGCAAATCAAGAAGTTTGGTTATATCAACACTACCGAGCCGAAGCCCTTAATTCGCCTTGCCTGTCAGGCCCAGGCCCACGGCGCCGTTTCCGTAGTAATTCCGCCCTGGAATGGAGTGTTCGGAAAATATCTTGGAAAGGCAGGGCAGGATAACAGCGATAGCTAATCGGTAAGGGACCTGGGGATGCGTTGTCTAAAAACACTTGTGTTGAAGGTCAGGCAGCGACATCGATGTACGAAGAATAACTGGTCGGCTCAGAACCTCATAGTCGTCCTCTTTCAACGCTTCGATATGAAACTCGATAGCATCGCGGATGTTCCGTTCAAGCTTCCTCCCTCCAGTTGAGCCGCACCCTGGTAGGTTTGGGGAATAGGCCGAGTAACAGGTGTCGGTCTTTTCTACGATTACTAAGTATTTCTTCACGACTTTGATCCTGCCTGTTTCAGTAGATTGCACCTTGAAGGAACGTTACTCGAACATTTCGCCTCTTCATTTTGTCCTCGCGGCCGCAATCATCTGGAGCACGGGTGGGCTCTTCATCAAATGGACCTCGCTCTCCGGACTTGAGCTGTCTTTCGGGCGCTCCCTACTCGCCGCTATTACCGTCGCCATCTTCACCCGACGGGAGGGCTTCGGAATAAACCGAGTCACCGCGGTGGCCTCGCTGCTTTATGCCGCACTGCTCCTGCTCTTCGTTCTGGCAACGAAAGAGACGACTGCAGCCAACGCCATCTTCCTGCAATACACGGCCCCGCTCTACGTGCTAATTCTCGAGCCATTGGTTTACCACGAGAAGTTTCGCCGGCGCGACTTGCTTACGGTGATCACCTGCGTGATCGGCATGTCGCTTTTCTTCGTTGGCAAGCTAAGACCCCAGGATGTTACCGGTAATTTGCTGGCTCTGGCCTCCGGTCTTTGCTTCGCATGCTATTTTATTCTGTTGCGTCACCCTAGTGCGCGTAGAGTGAACCGTGCCTCATCCGTCATTTACGGAAATCTCTTGGTGGTGCTGTTGTGCGCAACGGCAGGTCTGGCGGCATTGCCAAATCTCACCAGCTTTGATGCCTTGGCCGTACTTTATCTTGGCGTGGTCCAGATTGGCGTAGCCTACACACTCTTTACACTGGGAATGGCGCGGGGAATTCGCTCTCTCGACGCGGGGATAGTGGGCTACATCGAGCCGGTGTTGAATCCAATCTGGGTGTTTTTGGTGCTAGGAGAGCGGCCTTCAAAATGGGCGCTGATTGGTGGCGCTATCATCATCAGCGCGGTCGTGGTTCACACAACTCTTAAAGCGAAAGAAGGCCGTGGATTGATTACTGAGACTGAACATCCAACCCCTACCCTTCGAAGACTTGGCTGACAGCTAAGCTCAGGTCAGGTAGTACTACAGAGTTCAATTTCTCACCTTTTGTGAACACGACGCCCGCATCAAAAGCCTTCGCGGTTTGATTCCGAACTTCGATCGTTTCTGATGTTTCATCAACCAACCAAAGCTCCTTAATGTTGAGTGCGGCATAAGTATCAGCCTTGGTGTTGCGATCGTAGATGGCCGAACCGGGAGAGATAACCTCGATTACGAGATCGGCTGTGGTGCGATGGTCGGGATCCAGCGCCGCTTCCGTCTCCGCCGAAACATAAAACAGATCAGGCTCGAGGTGTGTATTGGCACTGATCCAAATCGCGGCCCGTGGTACATACAGAGTTCCAGGATAGCTTGCCCTAGTCAGATATTCTGAGAGTAGACGGATCAATCGGCTAACAGCGTTGTCGTGAGTGTAGCCAGGAGGAGGGGTCATATAGAGGACTCCGGCAATAAGTTCGAGCTTAGAGTGATCTGGAGGTTCAGGAATGGCCCAGAATTCTTCCAGTGTGTAGGTCCTGACGAGAGGAGAAGTGTTTACCCAAACCATATTAAATTCTCCGTTGAGGATTCTGTGCCGAGTATAGCATGGTCCTGAACCCCCATATCGGGAAGGATGAACTTGAAGGCCGAGTATGAGGCGTGCTTTAATTCGGCCCCGTTCTCTTATCCCGGCCAGGGGAGTCTCTAATCTCTCGCATTTGCTCGGCACGATCTGCGGTCTCATTTATGGCGCGCTATCTGCCGCCTCAATGATCCCCTTGTCCTTCTCCGATAAGACCGCTGCGTTGACGGGTGCCTTTCTCAACCGCTTCGCTATAGGTTTCGTCATCGGCGGGGCTCGTCTGCCCGTTCCCCAATGGGCTCAAGGTCTCATCTTCGGCGTCCTGCTGAGTCTGCCAGATGCCATCATCACCAAAGCCTACGCGCCAATTCTTATCCTAGGGCAGTCGGTGGTCTTATCATTGGGCTCATTGTCGGCAAGTGGGGCGAGTAATCTCAACAACTTTCAAGCGTGAATAGGTAACAACCGTGGTCAGCAAACTGTCCGACGTGAGCGATGTTGTGAAGCAGGCTACTAACGACCCGCGTAAGTCTTTTCCAAAAATCCTGAAACTAGCGAGTAGCGAAGATTGGAAAGAACGGGAAGTCGCGGCAAGCATTCTTGTAGAAGTTAGCAAGAAAAGGCCCGATGATATTGTCGCAGAGATGATTCTTTGGGCTGACCACCCGAACCCAAACGTTAGAAGAACGGCGAGCGAGGGCCTAAGGGATGTCGCTCGCAAGCAGCCGGAGCTTATATTACCCGTACTTGCAAAGCTCAAAGTTGATCGTAATCTTTACGTTAAAAAATCAGTCGCCAACTCGCTGAGGAATGCGGGTAATTATCATCCTGAGTTAGTGTTGAGCATTTGCGCAGAATGGGCTAAGGGGAAAAATGCTCATACCGCTTGGATTATCAAAGATGGTTTAAGAAAACTGGAAGCGAAATGTCCTGAGAGAGTGGAAAAGATACTAGCAACACAGTAGCGGAGCACTCCTGTGGTTGTTCAACAATGAAAATAGCTCGCTACCCTAAATCCGCTACAACCACTGCTGGCGATTATCATAATAAGCGGGCCTTTTGTCGGGATGCTGTTTCTTAAACTCCTTGTAGCGCTCGTGCCACTTTTCATATCTGCGATCCGAAGAGTGAATCGTGCGATGCGGTATCATGCGCAGGTGCTCTTCTACCTTCCAGACGTTCTTCGGTGAGAAGCGCCAGTCGTAGTTGCCGAGATCATAAAGATTTGCCAGACCATACCCGGTAATGCGTCCGGATAAATCGATATAGGTATCGAAATAGCTCCAAGCCAAATCTCGCAGCCGGCGAAACAGCGGACGACGGCCGTGTAGCCCTATATCGCGTGAGCGACCAATCGAGCCCCACCGGCCGTTCTTCTGAAACACAAAGATGACGTGGTCGAGTTTGTCCCAGGACTCGAGGCTTAGCAGAAGTGGTGGATACCCATGCTGTTCAAGAAGCAGCGTGGCTACCAAAGCGGCTTCCAGGCAGTGGGCCTCCTTTCTCTTAATCACTTCACGAAAAGAACGAAGTGTGCCGCCGTCGCTTTCCCAGTTGTACGGCACTGAGCTGACAAACCGCTGCACCTGCGTGGGTGTGCGAAGCGAATCCACCAAATCCAACTCTTTTTTTGTGAAGGCCGCTCTTTGAGGTTTAGAATTCATCTGAACAGTTATTAGCAGACGGGGACCCAAAAACCCAAACCGGAGGGCCATTCCCTCTCTAAGGCTCGAATCACCTTCATTCGTGATGACGGTTGTCATTTTATCATTTTGCGATTGCTACTGGTTGTGAGACTGCGTAGAAGAACTGCAGCAGTCTCTGGCCGGGCCACAAGGCCGAGTTGACCTGCCAACGATGGTTGCTCAACCCGCGCCGCAGCCCCGGGGCGGCCTTGCTTGGAACAGTGGTTTAAGAAATCAAGTACCATATACAGCCAGAGTTAACCAGGGCGCCTTTTGCAAATCCAGGCTCGCAGCGCGTATGCTCGACCTTCCCAATACTTAAAAATTGGAGACACTATGACTTCAATGCGCACAGGACGAGTGACCGAGCACGTGGGTCACAAGAATACTAATTACGAACTCGATAATTACGGTATTAAAGAAGCCAGTAAAGTTCACTGGAACCTCACCACACCTGAGTTGTATGAAGAGGTCTCTCGCCGCAACGAGGGTGTTCTCTCCGATCACGGGGCACTAATTGTTGATACGGGGGAACACACCGGCCGGGCCGCCAAAGACAAGGCGATCGTGCGAGAGCCTTCGGGCGAAGACAAGATCTTTTGGGGGGACGTTAACAAAGAGTTTTCCCAGGAGAAATTTAACGCCCTCAAGGATCGGATGATGGCCCACGCAGGCGGCCGCGAGCTTTTCGTGCAAGACACGTTTGCGGGCGCTGACCCGAGTTACCGCTTGCCGGTGCGGATTATTACTGAACTGGCCTGGCATTCCCTCTTCGCGCGCACCATGTTCATTAACGACCGTCAAGCGACCGCGCCACATCGTCCGGAGTTCACGGTTATTAACTTCCCGAGTTTTCAAGCTGATCCGCAGCGTGACGGCACCCGCTCGCCTACGTTTATTCTCATGGATTTTAGCCAGCGGCTAGTGTTAATTGGCGGCACTTCCTACGCCGGCGAGACCAAGAAGAGCGTGTTCACTATTTTGAACTACCTGCTACCGCAACGTGGGGTATTGAGCATGCACTGTTCCGCGAATGTGGGCGACTCGGGGGAGGTGGCAATCTTCTTCGGTCTATCCGGAACGGGCAAGACGACGCTCTCGGCTGATCCCGAACGCCAACTGGTAGGCGACGATGAGCACGGTTGGTCGGACGACGGCGTGTTCAATTTCGAAGGAGGCTGCTATGCGAAGGTGATCAAGTTGTCATCCGAAGCTGAGCCAGACATTTATCGCACCACGGAGATGTTTGGAACGATTCTCGAGAACGTTGTTTTCGACGCTGAGACGCGCCAGATTGATCTGGACGATGCCGCGAAAACCGAAAACACCCGGGCTTCCTATCCATTAGCGAGCATCCCCAATATCGTGCCTAAAGGCCATGCCGGCCATCCGCAAAACATTATCATGCTGACCGCCGACGCCTTCGGAGTGCTGCCACCGGTCTCGCGGCTTACCCCTGAACAGGCGATGTATCATTTCCTTTCAGGCTATACGGCGAAGGTAGCCGGCACTGAAAAGGGGATCAAAGAACCGGAGGCCGCATTCTCTACCTGCTTCGGCGCCCCTTTCATGGTACTGCACCCGGGCGTTTACGCCGACCTTCTCGGCCAGAAGATGGGCCAGCATGACGCTGCTTGTTGGTTGGTCAATACAGGATGGAGCGGCGGGCCCTACGGCATCGGCCAGCGTATGAAGATTTCTCACACTCGGGCAATGATTCGCGCAATTCTTGGAGGACAGCTGGCCGATGTGGAAACAAAACCAGATCCTATCTTCGGGGTGGGTGTGCCTGTCTCCTGTCCCGACGTTCCTGCGGACGTACTTCAACCGCGCAACACCTGGGCAGATAAAGAAGCTTACGACCGGCAAGCCAGCGATCTCGCCCGTCGTTTCAATGAGAACTTCAAGAATTATGAGAGCGGGGTGTCAGAAGGAGTCCGAGGGGTGGGACCCAAGACTGAGTCGTAGCTCAGGAAACGATAGTTTGATCACAAAGCCCGTTGAAGTTTCAGGGCAGGGTAAGCCTATCCTGGAGGCCAACTCATCGAGCGACCACCAAGCACGTGCAAGTGAAGATGAAACACGGATTGGCCCGCGCCGGCTCCAGTGTTGATGACTGTGCGATAACCATCCTCCGCATGACCCTCATCGTTGGCGATGCGCGCACCAACCCGCAGCAGATGTCCAAGCAAGGCTTCGTCTCTATATGAGGCTTCGTTGAGCGACTCCATGTGCTCACGAGGAATTATCAGGACGTGGGTAGGAGCTTGCGGGTTGACGTCATTGATCACCACGCAGACTTCGTCCTGGTGCAGGATATCAGCGGGCACTTCACCGGCAATTATTCTACAAAACAAACAGCTTTGCTCTGACATTTGATTGGGCTCTCTCCCGACTTTAAACGCGGATTTGATTACGCCGCAGCGTTCTGGTGCGTTGCTCCCGAAAGTGGCGCCGTTACGGAATCCCTGATCCGCTCGATGTCCGCGCCAACCGCTCGTAACTTGGCTTCAATCTTCTCATAACCACGATCGATGTGGTAGACGCGATCGATGATTGTCTCACCACGCGCCACCAGTCCGGCCAGGACGAGCGAAGCTGACGCGCGAAGATCTGAAGCCTGGATCGGAGCCCCAGTCAAAGATGTAGGACCATCAACAGTAGCAAAGCGTCCGTTTAGTTGGATCCGGGCTCCCATTCGCTGCAGCTCCGAGGCATGCATAAACCGATTCTCGAAGACGGTTTCGGTAATCACGGAGTGCCCCTCAGACTGCGTCATCAACGCCATGTATTGGGCCTGCATGTCCGTAGGGAATTGGGGATACGGCTCAGTGGTCACGTCACTGGATCTTAACGCTCGCTTCGAGCTGACCCGCAAGGTGCTCGGGTTCAGTTCCTCAATCTCCACACCCACCTCGGTCAGCTTCTTAATCACACTCAATAGATGTTCGGGCCGGCAATCCTTGATTTCCAACTCACCTCCGGTAATTGCCGCGGCAACTATAAAAGTTCCAGTTTCGATACGATCTGGAATAATTGTGTGCTCGCCGCCGCCGAGTGACTCGACACCTTCAATCTCAATAGTCGGTGTGCCACCGCCTCGCACACGCGCTCCCATGCGATTCAGTAACTGGCAAAGATCGCCAATCTCAGGCTCACAAGCAGAGTTGTAAAGAACAGTAGTTCCCTGTGCGAGTGTTGCCGCCATCATCAGGTTTTCCGTACCCGTTACCGTAACTTTTTCAAAGTGGATTTCTGTTCCCTTCAGTCGTCCCCCCCTTGGAGCACGGGCCACGACGTTCCCCGCTTCCAGGCTGACATCCGCACCCAGTTGTTCAAATCCCTTTAGATGCAGATCGATGGGACGTGTTCCAATAGCACACCCACCCGGCAACGACACTTTCGCCTTGCCAAAGCGAGCCAGGAGTGGCCCCAGGGCCAACACCGAAGCGCGCATCGTCTTGACGAGTTCGTACGGCGCCTCGAAAATCTCGATGTGAGAGGCGCTAATCTTGTGGGTCCGGAGTTCCGGAGTCAGCACGGTGGCGCCAAGGTCTTCCAGCAGACGGCGCTGGGTGATGATATCGCGTGCGTATGGGAGATTGTGTAGGGTTACCGTTTCAGGCGTCAGCAAGGCGGCTGCCATGCAGGGCAGCGCAGAATTCTTAGCTCCACTGATTGAGACACTGCCTTTAAGCGGGTTGCCGCCCTTAATGCGAAACTTGTCCACGCTCCACAGATTAGAATAAAAACTCGAAACGATAAAGGTAAGAGGTTTGAGGAAGGCGGGGGGTCAGTTTGAACAGTTCTTTACATCATCCTGCGTCAGTAACTCCGTGGGCCATACGTTCCTCGTCAGGATCGTAGCTTGGGTCACACCGCGGCTTTGCCTGTGGGAGAGGCTTGCCTCCTGATTTCCATTACCGTTTTAACGGTTTGGGTGGGAGCGAAGTTGACGCGTTAAGGAAATCGTTAACGGTTCCAAGTCTCAAAGCTCGCTTTGAAACCGGGCTAAATCCGCGGTATGACTGAGATAGTTAGCGAACTGACATTACGGTTTGAAGGGGTCGGCCGAAGAAAGAAAGGGGTGCGTCACTGGCCCCCAACTAATCCGAGCCAGTGCCGCACCCTTGAACGTTTTAGGAAGGTTGAACGTCAGTTGTTAGAACCAGATGCCGTACGCTTGATCTTTACGCCGCCGTTTGTGGTCGTGGCGCGGACAGTTGGTCCACCCGAACCCAGGTTCACCGCCAGTTCCCTGGTAATACGTCCCTGCACAGTCACCGGAAAGTCTACGCTAAGGTGCCCATTGACCGTGCCGGTTTCCAAATGTGCCGAATAGTTCTCCGGTACCGACATGACAATACCGCCGTTTGTCGTTTTCACATCGAGCGTCTCGCCGTCCCAGCGGGCACCATCAAGTTCGACTACTACGCCGCCGTTGGTCGTCCCACCCCGAACCAGTCCTCCAACGCGCTTTAAAACGACGCCGCCGTTATGCCCGGTGAATTCGATGCGTCCACTAACGTCTGCGATCGAGATGCCTCCGTTGTAGGCTTCGAGGGAAAGATCCGTACGGCGGGGAACAAAAATCTCGTAGCTAACGTCCCAATGGTAGTCTCTACGATTTTCCGGTCCTTCGGCAAAGATCTTGCCGCCGCCAGTCTCGATTCTGATCTGCTTCGCGAGGTCGTCTGCCTCACTCTGAGTAGAGGCACTCGTCTGGATTCTTGCCCGCACCAGTACCTCATTTCGATCCCAGCCTTTTACCGACACTCCTCCGTTTTTGCGGGCGTCGACCGTAATCGCGCCCCCCGCAGCCACCGTCTGTTCCTTAATCTCACAATGTCCCATCAACCGATCGCTATACCAATTGTCGCGACAAGTCAGCGAGCCTCGAGACTTGTCCTGCGCCCACGCGAGGACGCTCATCACACTCAGCGTTGCAGCGATGAACACAATTCGTCGTATCGAACTATTCATGGTCGTGATCTCCTGGTCAGTTCCTCTTCAGATGTTACGGTTTCGGTTTCTCGCGGTTCTGCCAGGTAAACACCATCGTCTTACCGGATGTGGCAGATTTTAGGAAAAGCCCAGCTGAGAGTTTTACGAAGCTGTTTTTTGTAACGCTACTATGCGAGGAATGCCCTGCAAGTCTTTGTGGATGTCCAGAAATTTCCAGCAAGTCCGGTCAATCAAGAGCTCGACAGCTGCCGCCTGGTCAAAACCAATCTCCATGAGCAGATGACCTCCTGCTTTGACAAAGAACCCGCTATCAATCAACAAACGCCGAATAATCGTGAGCCCGTCAACACCTCCACCCAGCGCCAGTCGGGGCTCGTAATCGCGAACTTCTCTCTGCAAAGCGTCCAGCGCTGAGGCGGCAACGTATGGCGGATTGGACACCACGAGATCGAATATCGGTTTACCACCTTCCAGGGCTGACAAACAATCGGCGACCAGGAAAGAAATTCTCGCGGCGACAGAATGGCGCAGAGCGTTGCGCCGGGCAACTTGAATCGCCTCGATGGAGAGATCGATACCCACCGCAGTCGCTCGCTGGTTCTCGTGTAGAAGTGCCACCGCGACGCAACCTGAACCCGTCCCAACGTCGCAAATAGAAGGCGTTGCCGTGCCCTTTTCGAGCATAGGGAGAACCGTTTCCACAAGTAACTCTGTCTCAGGTCGTGGAATTAGAACGTCTTTTGTAACCTCAAAAACTAAACCAAAGAAAACCTGGCACCCGGTGATGTACTGTAACGGCTCGCCTTCAGCCCTTCGAGCAACGCATCCGCGGAAATTCTGGTGCTCCTCCAGGGTTATCAAATCTTCGGCGTGGGTGATGATGAATGTCCGATCACGGTTAATGACGTGCTGAAGAAGTGAACTAGCCTCGCGGCGGGCGTCGGTTACGCCCCCTTGGCGCAGAGTCTGGGCACCTTCGCGAATCGCTTCAGCAATAGAAACGCTCATCATTATTCTTAAGACGTTCGAGACCGGCGGATTACGTGTTGCTTTCGTTTTTCCGTACGCGGATCTATGATACGCAGCAATCGACTTGTTAGTGTTCATGGAGTACTTGGCCCTGCACTCCAATCTCCGAAGTGATTCGTCAGCTTGTTTTGGGAAAGAGAATAGCATTGACACTTTTTTCCTAGTACAACGGTACGAGTCTCGTTCCTCCCGTACAAGGTACGAGTCTCTTCCTCCCGTGTACGACAGAACCTCCGGGCCATCCAGCTTTGGAGGTTCTGGCGTTAAAAGGGGCCTTGGTTTAACTAAGTTTAGCCGGCGGGAAACAAATGGGAACCCTCTACAAAAGCTTGCTTTTATTTGCAATGAACTGGCTCGATGCTCAGCTAACAATTTTGTGGCTGCGTTTGGACGTGGCGACTGAGGGTAACGGCCTCATGGCTCGTATCTTGAGCCTAGGCGAAGCGCCGTTTCTGGGCTTTAAGCTGGTCGTAGGAGCCTTGGCGGCTTACGTTCTCTATCGCTGCGCTCATCTGCCGTTGGCCCAACGCGGTATGAGGCTGGTGCTGGGAATCTATCTAGTCTTGATGATGATTCATGCTGCCACTGGCTTCTCCGCCCTTGGTTGGCACGCTCCCGAGACCGTAGTTGCCTACTTTGGCAGTTTACCCGCGGCATTCTTGGCGTCGCTGTCTTAACGAAATTCCTCGTGCCCTTTACCAGACAGCGGGGCCAACAAACGGCATCCTCGCGCCTCTTAACGTCTGGCCAAGCCCACTACGCTTCCGGCGGGAACGACTCTTAGCACTTGCTTACAAGTCCCCTGAAGTTCTAAATTTGGGTAACGGAGTTGCGAGAGAAAACGCGCAACCGCCTCAAGCGGGTGAGCATCCAACCGCTTGCGTCTCCAAACCTGAAAATTGGCAACATAAGAGATAAATCCATGTATAAGATTACCGCACGTCAAATTCTGGTCATCGCTCTGATTTCTGGACTCTTCGCCGCAGCTACCGTGGCCATTGTGGATCGGTTGTCCAACCGCCTTGAACCGGCCGGTGCCGCATTTACGGAGAGTTCGCCGGCCGGGGTTACGGATCCTGGAATGGCTACCGACGAGCAAAACAACATCGAAGTCTATCGCACGCTTTCGCCCGGTGTAGTAAACATCCACTCAACATCATACGCGCGCGACTTTTTTGGTTTTGTAGAGCCCCAGGAAGGCGTTGGCTCGGGATCTATTCTCGATCAAGCCGGCCACATTCTGACCAACAACCATGTGGTCGAGCGAGCTGAAAAGCTTTCTGTCAGCTTCGGCGGACATAAAAACTACGCTGCAACCGTCGTCGGCCGCGATCCTGATACTGACCTGGCTGTAATTCGATTGATAGAGAAGCCACGGGAGCCGTTAACGGTAGTGCCCCTGGGCGATTCTGATAAGTTGGTGGTTGGCCAGAAAGTGCTGGCAATCGGCAATCCGTTCGGATTGGATCGGACATTAACGACTGGAGTTATTAGCGGACTACAGCGGCCGATACGTGCCAGCAATAACCGGCAGATTGAGGGCGCCATTCAAACCGACGCTTCCATCAATCGCGGAAACTCGGGTGGTCCATTGCTGGACTCTCATGGACGCATGATTGGAATCAATTCTCAAATCCTGTCGCCGTCAGGCGCTTCCGCCGGGGTCGGCTTCGCCGTTCCAGTCAACATAGCGAAGCGTATTGTTCCGCAGTTAATAAGCTCCGGCCAGGTGGTCAGACCCAAACTTGGAATCACGACGCGTAACGTCGAAGCATTCAAGAATCAGGTTAATTTGCCCGTTTCCGAAGGCGTCCTGATTTGGCAGGTCGCAACCGGCGGTGCGGCCGCCAAGGCAGGTCTGCGTGGGCTCACCCAGACGGAAAACGGCGACGTTGAGCTGGGTGATATTATCTTGGCTATCAACGGTGAGAAAGTGGCCAACTCTGACGATTTGTTCCGCGTGCTGGACAAGCAGCAGATTGGGGCTACTGTGCCAGTAGAAATAATGCGGAACGGAAGAAGAATGACAGTATCAGTGCGCCTTACTCAAGGCCCTGATAGCGGGCGTGGAATCATTCCTCGATAAGGAAGCAAGGTGACAGGGTGCCGGGTGTGATCGAGTTAATCGGCACCCACCAGCCACCCGTCAACAACCAACCCCCGGCTTTTGTGAACCAAACCGATCACTTCTTCAATCTCGGGTACGGATGGCTCTGCAAACACTGCAGCGCAGAAGATGCTGAACGGAAGCATCACGATCACGGCACTCGCGCTCGCTTTTTCACTGAAGGGGAGGCCGAAGAGAAGGAACCCACGCTGTCAACACTGGCTCTTGCTCGCTGGACCGACTCCAGCCGTCGATCCCTTACTTGCCCGCGCTGTGACATTCAAGAAATGATCAGAGCCGGATGAAAAGCTGGACCATTCCTGCCGATTTCTGTAAGTTTTCCCTCGATCGACCCGTCGACTCAAACGTCCAACACAAGTTTCCGCAACTGAGAAATCCTTTTCTCAGGGTCCCCAAACTTCTTGCGATAGTCGCGCATACTGCGTTCAATTACGTCGATTGCCTCCCCCCGACCATAAACATCAGAAATCTCAACGCGTCTTGGTGCTGCGCCCGGCAACTGCTTGTAACTGAGAAAGTAGTGCTTTAAGCGATCCACCAGGCCTGCCGGACAACCGCCGATATCTTCCAGGTGGTCGTAAGCTACATCCGAAATGAGCACCGCGATGATTTTGTCGTCAGCCTGATGCCCATCGATCATGCGCAAACCACCGATGGGCTTTGCGCGCAGAAAGAAATTACCGTGCGCAAATGCTTTCTCCGTCAAGACACAAATGTCCAGCGGATCCCCATCACCCTGAATGCCGGTTTGGCCGGTACGCTGCTCACAAAGAGCTGCAACCTCTTCGCCGCAAAAGGTCTGCGGAATGAAACCGTAGAGCGTTGGACACATCGAAGAGAACCGCTGGGGACGGTCCACGCGGAGGTGTCCGGAGGCCTTATCAAGTTCATACTTCACGGGGTCGGTAGGCACAATCTCGATATATCCGCCTACTTCTCCCGGAGCGTTCTCACCGGGCGCTACACCGTGCCAGGGATGCGCCTGAAAAAGTAGCTTGAAGAGATCCTGAAGTGCAGCGTCTTCATTCGGCATCTCGCAACTCCTGGGTTGAATACTCCCAATTCAGTTTTGAAGTCCACAATTAACGAGCCAGGGACGTCTTACCCGCCTGGCTCCCACCAGTCTTTTAAGCCTGGGTACCGCCGATGGTAGAATCCGGAACGCAATGGCCGCCCCCGCCGAAGTTATTACCGACGCCCGCCCGAGCGCAATTTCCCTGCGCTGGATCATCAACGGGCGCGAAGATCTTATCTGGTTCATCGGCTCGGTCCTATCCAGCTACGCGCTGCTTCTTCTGTACATCAAGGGTATCGTGCCGTTGGTTCCCATGGTAGCGCTGTGGGCAATACTGATTGATGCACCCCATGTCTTCGGCACTTTTTCGCGCACTTATTTCGATCGCACGGAGCGCCGCAACCGCGCTCGTCTCCTCTGGGGTTCTCTGCTCTTTTTCGCCGTGGGACCGTTAATGGTTTATTTCGGCGGCGGTCTCATTTTCTTCTTTCTGGCCGCGCTTTGGGCTTACTACCATCTCGTCAAACAACACTACGGCTTCATGGTGCTCTATAAAAAGAAAAACGGCGACTTGGCACCGGTCGATAATGCGCTTGACCGTTTGCTCTTGCTCTTCGCGTTCAATTATCCGTTTGTCGCTTTTATTGCGCAGGATCCGGAAGCTATGGCGCGCGTGCCCGCAGCGTTGCAGAGTGGCGTAAACGGCCTGGCTATGTTTTTGCTGGCAGGCACAATCATCGTAGGGGTGGTCTGGGTCTGTCGGCAGGTACAACGTGCTATCGCTGGTTCGCCATTGAATGTGCCTAAATACCTTTTGCTCGCGGCAGCGATTCCCATGCACTGGATCGTCCTGTTGACGCCGATGCCTCACAAACCAATAGCGATCGTTGCCATCCTGACCATCTATCACAACCTGCAATACCACCGACTGATTTGGTTTCACAATCAGAAGTACACAATCAATGCCGGGTCACCAGCGGGGCAACCCCGCTGGGGTGCTAAAACCGCGGCTGTGCGAGGTGGGACGCCAATCATCGTCGAGGCGGTTTCCGATGTCACGAACATAGGTCCCAAAGCGAAATACGGTGCTGCCGAAATTATCAGCCGCCGCTTACTTTTCTACATAGCTTTCGGAATCGTCTTCGGGTTGATCTACCAGGGGCCGAGACAGTATCTCGGTTATGTTAGTTTTAATGAACGTGGTAGCACAGGCACGCTAAGCGAGCCGGCATTTGCCACACAGCTGGGAATTTCTTTTCTCTGGGGCTACGCCTTCATTCATTATTACCTCGACTCGAAGATCTGGCGCGTCCGGCGCGATCCGTCAGTTGGTAAGGCTCTGAAAATGGACTGATTTAACGCATCCGGAAAACCAGAAAGTAGTCAACCTCGTCAGGTCTGACGAAGTCGTGGTGATCGAGCAGCACAAACCCGGCACGCTGCGCTTCCTTGACCACGATATCTCGATCGACTCCATGATCGTCGCCTTTCCCAGTCCGATCGATGATTCCCAGCAGCGCTCCCTCTCGCATAGCGGGGCGCATGCGCCGCAACCACCGTACTGGTTCGCCAATTTCGTGGTATGTCTTAAGTAGCAACACAGCATCCACGCTTTTCTCTGGCAGCAGTGGATCGTCTTCCTTGCCCAGAATGGTACGGATATTTGAAAGGTTCTCATCTTTGGAACGTTTGTCGATGTGCTTCAAATATTCACTATTAATTTCAACAGCGTAGACGAGTCCGCCCGACCCGACCCGCTTGGCTGCCCTCACTGTAAACCACCCCGAGCCAGCGCCAACGTCCGCGACATGCGATCCTGTCTTGATGCCGAGAATATCCATTACCCGATTGACTTGGAGCCTGTCCTCCCTCTTCGGGTCTTCAAAAATCGAAAGGCTGCCTGAGTATGGCTCGCTGGTTGAACGATCTATTCGATCGGATGAGCGTTCATTGGTTTCAGTCGAAGCGGAGGGCCTTGGTGAGGGGATCGGGTTGGCCGGCCTCGGCTGCTGATTTGCGACTGCGCATCCCAGGAGCGCCAGCGCTAAGTGCACACTCAAAACGCTTCGCAGCAGAAGATGTAAAAGGAGTCCGGGCTCGCGGTTTCCTTCGTCTCTCACATTCATGATTTACGACTCGAGCGGCACTCGCGAATCTTCGGCCGAAATTTCGTGGGAATAGAAATCGGCAACCACTTTGGTAAAAGCTTGAGGAAACTCTTCGTGTGGGAGATGCCCACAGCCCCGAAATACAATCAATCGCGCACCTCTAATAGCATCGTGCAATTGTTCTCCATTGCGCAGCGGCACTTCAAGATCATTATCTCCCCACAGCAAGAGTGTTGGTTGCGTAATCAGATGCGCTTCACGGTGAATTCGATCGGCGTCCCAGCGCCGAACAGTACGTATAATGGCTCTCTGGGCCGCGGCAGTTCGCAGTGGCTGATGACGCGCCTCAACCCTGTGGTCGTCAAGCACCCAGGAGTGCCTATCATAGACTTGCTTCATGCGTCGCTTCAGTAGTAGGCGCGATCCAAGCAGTAGTGGGGAAAGAATCTCGCCGATTAGCGGCGAACCAAATAGCCGCATCAGCAAGTACCTGGTGGGGACGTTATTCGTTACCGCCCCCACCAGAACCAGTTTTTCAACTCGTTTCGGATAATCCAATGCAATAGTGGCCGCCACCGCGCCACCATAGGAACTGCCGACGATGATGGCCTGCTCTAACCCAAGTTTATCAATCAAGCGATCGACCATCCGCGCCTGTGCGGTGATTGTGTAATCAAAGTCTCGCGGCTTGGCAGAATAGCCATAACCGAGGAGATCTGGCGCAATTACCCGAAAGCCCTTGGCCGCGAACTCCAGAAATACCTTGCTCCAAACGAGCGTGGACGAGGCAAAACCGTGAATCAGAATTATTGGCGGCCCGCTGCTGAGCCCCGCTTCCTGATAATGCACCCGCGCAGCATCTACTTCCGCAAAACGCGAGTGGCCGGCATGAAAAACGAGTCCCCGATTCTTTTCCCAATCCACGTCGCGCGGACGAGTGAGCAGTTTGGTAACTACCGCAGCGGTGGCTATACCAGATAAGGCCCCGATTAAATAACGTTTCTTCATATTCCGAAAGGCGATGCCTATCACAGGTAAGTTTCTAATCTTCCGGCGGTATTACAACCCGCGGTTGTAGCGACTTACTCGCTGCATCATAACAGGCAACAGCCAGAAGGTTTCCTGCTTCATCGCGCATTCTGACGTTGTCCCCTTGAGCAGCGGCTCCGTCGGAATGCCGCGAGAGAGAAATAGCGATTCCCTGTCGGACGCGTTGAGCCTCACGCTCGGTAAGATCCACAAAAGGAATGCTCCGCAACGCCGCATCAGGCAGGAGAAGAATCGTAGCCAGGGCCTCTTCTTCGACCTTATCTTTGAGTTGGTCAAGAGTTACCGCCGATGCAACTGAGAAGTCCCCCGCCCGGGTTCGACGCAATTCGACGAGGTGGGCGCCGATACCCAGCCGCTCCCCTAACGCTTCGGCCAGCGTGCGTACATACGTTCCCGCCGAGCAAACGACCCGCACCGCCAGATCGACGGTCCCGTCCTGATTGTACTTCAAGGATCGTTCGCCGCATCTCAGCGCTTCAAATTCACCTACCTTGACGCGCACAGCTCTCCTTTCAACTGTCTCCCCACGTCGGGCAAGTTCGTAAAGCCTCCGGCCATCGCGCTTCTTCGCAGAATACATTGGCGGTATCTGATCAACCTCGCCGCGTAAACTCTGAAGCGCCTCTTCAATTTCCCGATCGCTCCAGGTGAGTGGAGAAGCGCGCATTGTAAGTTCGCTAATTTTTGAAGTGGATTTTCCAGTGAGGTCTCCTGTGTCGGTTGAGTAACCAAACCGGACGACCGCTTGATACTCCTTCTCGGCACCGCTAAAGAACTGGGCCAGCCGTGTGGCCCGGCCCACAAGCACTATGAGGACACCGGTCGCGAATGGATCCAGAGTTCCTGTATGCCCTACTCGACGCTCGTGCAGTATTCGGCGCACGCGAGCCACTACATCGTGCGAAGTCACACCTGCTGGTTTGTCGATGATCAAGACACCGTTCACGAAGCCATTTTAGATTTTTAATTCTTGATTTGCGATTCTCCGCGTACCCTAAGCAAACGGCACACACGCACCACACTTGTCAACACCCATCGCCCGCGTGTGCGCGCCAAGAATAATTTGGACTGCGCCGGCAGAGCGAAGCTGCGGCGGCGCTATAGATTCGGGTTGTCAACTGCTACTGAAACCAAAGCGGTGTCGCGCTTCGCTCGGACCGGCACTCCAAATGTGTCTGCAGTTAACACCCCACAATTCTAGACGCACCGTCTACCTTTATTCGTTTGAGCCTTTGCTTCTGAGGTCGCTGCATGAAAAACTAGTGCAAATTCCGTCGATGCGAAAACCAAGACGTAAACCAACGAAGGCTGCGACCGGTGAAGCGCCTCCCAGCGCACCTCTGACGCCAGAGGAACGCCGCCACCGCACATTTCAGCGCGCAATAAAGCTGCTCGCAGCTAGGTCGCGGTCCGTAGCAGAGCTACGCGAACTTCTTCAGCAGAGCAGTGGCGTAACTGTAAAGGTAGTAGACGAGGTGTTGGCGCGGCTGCGTGAATATGGGTATCTCGACGATGAACGATTCGCTTTCGGCTACGCTTCTTTGAAGCTCCGACAGAAACCGCTCGGACGGCAGCGACTGAAGCGCGATCTCGTCATGAAGAAAGTCGACAAAGGTGTGATTGATGAGGCCCTGGATATGGTTTTTGCGGAAGTCTCCGAAGAAGAACAGATCGATCGGGCAATCGAAAAGCGCACTCGCATACGGGGTCGTCCCAAAAACCGGCTTCAGGCCAAGAGCCTATTCGATCATCTGATGCGCCAGGGCTTTCCCTATGAGCTGGTCGCCGACAAGGTGCGCGCGGTGGCCCAGGTTGAAGTAGACGATAGCGAGGAGAGTGGCGCCTGACCAGAAACGGACGAACACCCGCAAACCGATGAAGGCCTGCGGGTGTTCCGCTGAAGCGAGGTTAGTTACTGAAGGCAGTGCCAGCTCAATCGTCTTTTTCCATCAAGGCATGAGCCGTCCAATCAATCAGGCGGGTGGGTTGCATTCCGCTCCGCCTTTCGCTCCGCTCTGTAAACTGAGAACAGGAATACGGCGGCCAACACCAGCACGCTACCCAAGACCCAGTTACCGGATTCGGGCCATTTCCACACTAACGCAGTGCAAGTAAAACACACCGCGAGCGTCGCAGCGAAGCCTGCCAGTCGCTGGCTGGGTGTCAGTTTCCTTTCCATATGAGACCTCCTTCAATTTGATACGCGCCTTCTGCCACTAACCAGAAACACGTCCCACGCCCAGCGTCCCAGTTGGGCGTCGCGCGCGTCTTTCACTTTGGCGCGGTAGCGGAATTCATTGCCATGTTTATCCACCCTTTTTGATCGCCTGTAGTTAAGGAACAAAGTCTTCAATCCAAGCCTGTCCAGCGGGTGCAATTCTTCAGGCTCCGATATTCCATTGTGGTTGCTGTCCTGCCACAGACGCAACTCTGAAAAGACCGGGTCATCGCTGTTGATCCGGCCGTCAGTGTTTAAGTCATAGACGGCCAACGCCTCGAAACCGTTGCGCTCGGCGCCAGCCGCCGGTTCTGGCTGGACACTGAAGTTTCCGAACAGTTCCGCGCCGTTATCAATCAACCCATTGGCATTAAGGTCTAACGCCAGGAAGGCATCATCTGATTCTGGTCGTGTCCAACCAAGCGGTTCACGGCCGAAACCGGTTATATTAAACATCACTCCGTCAGAGACGTTTGTCATATCAAACCCATTGCCAGCCACATCAATCATGATTGGTGATCGTGGCGGGCACAAGCACGGGTCTTCGTACAGGCTGCAGTCTGCGATTAGAGGAACGATGTCCCTCGTCGAGGCTAGCTCGTCACGGGCATTTATGCCATCTCTCTCCGGCGCTAGTATCGAGCAATGGTTCGGCGACGGCGTCGGGTTCGGTGTCGGCAAACAAGCAAGCCTGGCGGAGAGATAACAGGCCCTGTGAGTGCTGATTGCGGCCCGCAAACGGAGTCCATGCTGGACAGCTACTGCCGCAATGCAGAAGGCGAAGGTAATTCGGCTGCCCCCCGCCGCCAGCGCACAGGCAGTTCCGGCCGCCGTTGTAAGGGCTGTAATCTCAAGCATCTTGGAGTTAAACTCCTCATCACAAATCTGCTGTTTGACTGCGAGACACGGCCCCTGACTGAAAGAGCGCTCCAGGGCCGACCACGCGGCTTCCTCCAAAACCGTGCTGGTCGTCATCTGAGCGAACCGAAATAAAGCAAACGCTTGCCATTCATCTTCACTGTGCGTCTCTGCGTACTCCTGGAATTCTTGTCTGAATTCATCCTCCGTTTGTCCCCGCACAGTTTGGACCATGAGGATGCTGAACAGCGGAAGTATAAGCAGAAGAGAGGTGAGGTTTTTCATGGTAGCTCCTTTACGTTGTACCCGTGAGGTTTGGTTGAGTGTCGTGTTCAGTTATCAAAGTTGCTGCGGATTGTTTGCGTCAATGTGGCTCATTGACCGGCGGCGTCTCTCTTCATCCGCTCAGCTCCTCTCCTTGAAGCGCCGCTGATGGTTCATCGATCATCGGTGCCTTGCTCTTTGCTTGTGTCCTCAACGGAGATACCCATTCTTCTTCTGGAGAATTGTGCGGACGACAAGGTTTTCTAGAGAAATGTTTTAAGGTGAGGAAACACCTATTCATTTCTAGTCTCCGTTAGAGAGTTTCCACAGTGGGTGCTGATTGACAGAGGCCTCATCAGCGATTCTCATTGTCGTCAGAACTGAAATGCAGTCAAGACTTAACTCTTGTCGGAGTCGGCTATTCCTTGGCCAGAGTGGTCACTTGTCTGAGGCCTGATACCCGCTTCGTTTCACCACGGGACTAACGACTGTGGAATGCACTTCGATACTTTGAAGGCGCTAAGCCGTGGGCCTTCTTAAACTCATGGACAAAATAACTCTCATTCGAAATACCCACTCGATTCATAATCTGCTTAACACTTAAAAAAGTAGTTCGTAGCAGTGTCGCAGCTTCTCTCATTCTAATAGCTTTGAGATGTTGTGCAGGAGTCTGGTCCATTTCTGCTTTGAACAAGTGGCGTAGCCGCGAGCCGGAGAGATTTACCAGCTGGCCCAACTGGACGATGTCCCAAGCTCGTCGAAAGTCTGTTTCGAGAGCCGAACTAACGATCTGAATTCTTCTGTCCATGTGAGGATTCTGGAGGCGCACAACCCTGCGACCCGCGAACAAACGCAGCAGTGTGTGGGTCATTTTGCATGTCTGATTTCTTTGGTTGAGGATTCATGAGGTCCCAACCGTCAGTGAAATATCAGGCTGATTGCGAGGACATCACTTGACGTCGGCCAAAAGAGCCTTTTGAATACGGCGCTTTATACGTCTGGCCATAACGGAAGTCAAGCTTCATTATCGCTTTCTCAGCGAACCATTGAAGACATCCGACCCATCTCAGACCGAACCCCTATTTCGCAGGCTCAACAGACGCGTGCTAGACTTTCGTTTAAACTGGTATTTCAGTTGTCGGCTATCAAAATGTCGCTTGCGGTATATTGGCAACTCGGCGACCGGCAAGATACCGACCAAACAATTATGACTGGAAACGAAATTCGCGAGACTTTTCTAAGCTATTTTGAGCGCAACGGGCACACCCGCGTCCGCTCGTCACCCTTGTTGCCTGCCAACGACCCGACGCTATTGTTTACCAATGCCGGCATGAATCAGTTCAAGGACGTCTTTCTCGGGCTGGAAAAGCGCGAGTACTTACGTGCTTGCTCCTCGCAAAAATGTGTGCGCGCAGGTGGCAAGCATAACGATCTCGATGAGGTAGGGAAGACGGCGCGGCACCAAACATTTTTTGAGATGCTCGGCAATTTTTCGTTTGGGGATTATTTCAAGCGTGAAGCGATTCAGTATGCGTGGGATTTTCTCACCGGCAGAAGTGATGAAGGCAAGCTTGGTCTCGATCCTGAGCGTCTCTGGTTCACAGTCTTCGGTGGCGACGACGAGGTGCCCGCCGATGAGGAAGCGGCGGCCTTATGGATCGAAATCGGCGCCAGGCCTGAACGCGTGCTTCGTTTTGGCCGCAAAGACAATTTCTGGCAGATGGCGGAAACCGGTCCCTGCGGACCCAATTCAGAAATCAATTACTACCTCGGCGAGCATCCGGAGGATCCTGACTTCAATCGCGCCGATCTTGTGAACGGGCCAGGCGACACAACCATGGAGATCTGGAATCTGGTCTTCATGCAGTACAACCGCGTCGAAGTGGAGCCCGGTAAGTACAAACTCGAGCCGCTACCGAAACCGTCAGTCGATACGGGAATGGGACTTGAACGCACAACGGCGATCTTGCAAGGCAAGTTTTCAACCTACGATACCGATCTGATTCAACCGATGATTGAGTTCACCGCGGGGCTGGCGGGGCGCAATTACGAACCGGAGACACAGGAAGGCTTTGCCATGCGCGTCGTCGCGGACCACGCGCGCGCCACCGCTTTTCTGATTGCCGACGGAATCTTGCCCGGAAATGAGGGCCGCAATTATGTCCTGCGGAAGATCATGCGGCGCGCGGTCTACCAGGGCCGTCACACGCTGGGCTTCCAGGATTCGTTCTTTCATAAGGTGACGAACTTCGTTGTGGATCAAATGCATGAACCTTATCCGGAACTGGACACGCAACGGGACTTCATCAAGAAGATGGTGAAGCTGGAAGAGGAGCGTTTTGGAAATACGTTGACTGTTGGCTTGAAGAAGCTTGAAGAACTCATACAGCAACGAGTTGACCTCTCTCAGGTCGGTGAACGTCCGGTAGCTAATCGATGGGCAATTCCATCGGCCAAAGACATTGCCCGTTTGAATGACACCTACGGACTACCAATTGATTTGGCCTACGCCGTGCTGACAACTGAAAAAGTCGAGATCATGTTTGAGGTTATCATAGAAGGGAACCGTAACTTAGATAAGATTCGAGTCGAAACTCTTACCGAAGATGAATTTAGACAGCTAATTGGCGAGGCGGTTAAAGAGCTACAGCAATCGTTTGAGATTAAGACTCGTCAAAGCGATAAAAGCGATCCTATACACGTGGCTTTATCTCAACGCACTGATACGAAGACTGCGTTCAAAGGCTACGAAGCCACAAGAGTTGACGAAGCGAAAATAGTAGCCCTCATTAACAAGGGCAATGAAGTGCAATCTCTAGGCGAAGGCGATGAAGGTGAAGTTGTCCTAGATCAAACTCCGTTCTACGCCGAGAGTGGTGGACAAGTCGGCGATGTTGGTCGTCTCGTCAGTCGCACCCACGGTAGTGAGCGGGTAACTCAGTCCAACCCACCCGCGACCACGGATGGTACTGACTTCATTGCGTCAGTTGTTGATGCTTACTCTCCGACGCAGGGTTTGATTGTTCATAAGGTGAAAGTCGAAAAGGGAAGCTTGAAGGTTGGCGATATCGTTTCCGCGGAAGTTGACCTGGAAAAGCGTGATGCTACGCGCCGGAATCATACAGCTACTCACTTGATGCACGCGGCGCTGCGCGAAGTGCTTGGAACTCATGTCAAACAAGCGGGCTCAGTAGTGGCGCCGAATTATTTGCGTTTCGACTTCTCCCACTATCAGCCTTTGACCAGGAGCGAGATCGAAGAGATCGAAAATCTTGTTAACTACCACATCCTTCGGAATGAGCCAGTCGAAACGAGTGAGATGGCAGTAGAAGAGGCGATGCGTTCAGGGGCGATGGCCCTGTTTGGCGAGAAATACGGTGAGAAAGTGCGCGTCCTTTCAATCAAAGGAGCGGAAGACATTTTCTCCAAAGAGTTGTGCGGAGGCACACACGTGCGAGCCACGGGCGACATTGGGCTATTCAAGATAACGAGCGACGAATCGATCGCATCCGGAGTTCGTCGGATCCGGGCGATTACAGGCGTCGACGCGTTCGAGCGATTTCGCGAGACCGAGGCGATTGTCGACAAAGTGGCAAGCGGGTTGCGCACTTCGAGAGCCGACCTTCCCGTTCAGGTCGAACGGTTGCAAGAAGAGCTGAAGAAGGCCAGACGTGAAGTTGATGACCTGCGGATGAAGATCGCTACGGGCGCCGCGAGCTCCTCTAAGAATGGTGACGAGTCGCGGGATGTTGCAGGCGTGCGCGTAGTGGCGCGTGAAGCCAGCGGTCTCGACGCTGCCGGAATGCGGCAGCTTTCCGACACGCTGCTCGCGCGCATTAAATCAGGAGTGGTTGTTCTCGGCCGCACGGGAGACGGAAAGGCTTCCTTGATCGTGCGTACGTCACCGGATATCTCAAAACGCGTACCTGCCGGTCAGGTGATCAAAGAACTTGCGTCCATCGTCGGTGGACGCGGAGGTGGAAAGTCTGACATGGCTGAGGGTGGTGGGAATCAACCCGACAAACTCGCGGAAGCACTCGAAGCCAGCTACAAGATTGTGGAACGACTCCTAAGCTAGAAAGATAGAACACCGAAAAGCGCGAGTGTGTGTTTGAAACACGCACTCGCGCTTTTGTTTGCCCCCGGTCGAACTTCCTGGGCGCCGGCTCGAATTACATGGCCTTCTGCTTGTCGGTCAGCTCGATGGACATCTTCTCCAGCGTCAATTTATTCAGAGTGCCGGTCACCTTGAGACCTTCAGCTCTCTGATATTCCTTAAGACCGGCTCGAGTTGCGTCATCAAGTTTGCCTGTGGTACCGCCGCCGTACAAACCTCGCGTCTTCAGAATTACCTGCGCTTGGTTTACCTGCTCCTTGTTCGCGCGGAATACCGGCCCGCGTTTCCTGCTACTGATGGACTTGGCGGCTATTTTTGAAGTGGTGGAGGAATCTTGAGCTGACCCTGCGATTGAAGAGACGAACAGCAGAAACAGCGAGAGGGTAAGTGTGAGTAGCTTTTTCATTTTTTTGTCCTCTTTGTGTGAGGCGCGCAGAAGCGCGCGGGTTAAA
>Ga0136617_10000057_pt1 | contig 72560 bp, 52 predicted proteins | sample AntDrymUQ3222106_2_FD_129672 | JGI IMG/M metagenome (GOLD analysis project Ga0136617, IMG submission 129672) | Polar desert sand microbial communities from Dry Valleys, Antarctica - metaG UQ322 (21.06) | ecosystem: Environmental > Terrestrial > Soil > Desert | place: Antarctica: Dry Valley...
GACCGGAGTCGAGATGGTGATGCCGGGCGATAACATCCAGATGGAGATTGAATTGATTGCTCCGATTGCGATGGAAAAGGGATTGAGGTTTGCTATCCGAGAAGGCGGCAGAACTGTCGGCGCCGGTACTGTTAGTGAAGTCGTTGAATAGATAAAAGTTCAAAGTTCAAACCAGTAGTTTGAACTTTAACAATAAATTGAGGTTGAGGTTATGCCGAGAGATAACATAATTTTACAATGCACCGAGTGCAAAGAGCGCAACTACGTGACGACGAAAAATAAAAAGAACACGCCCGGAAGGCTTGAGCTTAATAAATTTTGCCGTCGCTGTCGCTGCCACCGCTTGCACCGCGAAAACAAATAGTTTTTTATTTTCGATTTTAGATTGCCGATTTGCGATTGAGAGTAGTTTTACAAAATCGCAAATCCAAAATCTAAAATCGAAAATAGTCTTAGGGGTATGGTGTCAATGGTTAGCATGTCGGTCTCCAAAACCGTAGGTCCGGGTTCGAGTCCTGGTACCCCTGCCACCTAAAATTTAAGGAGAAAAAAAAGTTGTCGGAAGCAATTGACACCTTAGACAAAAACAACAGAGACGGAAAAGAAGGCGTCGGCGAATTTATTCAAAAGACGCGCGAGGAATTAGACAAAACTTCGTTTCCTTCTTCCGATGACGTAAAAAACACGACAATTATTGTTATTGTCAACGTCATATTCTTTGCTATTTATCTTTTTCTGGTTGACCAAGCCTGGGTTTCTCTCTTGGATGGTTTAACTTGGCTGATAAATAGAATTGTCGGTTTATAAGGATTTTTAAAAGATGAGACAGTGGTATTTTATCCACACATATTCAGGACACGAAAACAAGGTGCTGGAGAGCCTCAACGCTCGCATCCGCGATATGGAGTTGAGCGAACAAATCACCGAAGTTTTACTGCCGAAGGAAACCGTTGTCGAAATGCGCGGCAACAAGCGTATCGAGTCTTCTCGGATGTTTTATCCGGGCTATGTTCTGGTTGAAGTCGAATGCAACGAGCAGGGACGAATTCCCGACAATGTTTTTCATGCGATAAAATCCACGCCGAAAGTTACGGGCTTTTTAGGCGGAAAAAATCCGACGCCGCTGACGCAATTGGAAGTTGACCAGATTGTTCACAATGTAGAAATCGCGGCGGAAAAACCGAAACCGAAATTCTCTTACGAAATCGGCGAAGTAGTTCGCATCAAATCCGGTCCGTTTGCAAGTTTCACGGGTAAGGTTGAAGAGATAAACGAAGAAAAAACGACTTTGAAAGTTACGGTAACAATTTTCGGACGCTCGACGCCGGTTGAATTAAGTTTCCTGGACGTTGAAAAAGTTACATTTGCAGAAGAAGAGTAAATTTGGTGAATAACTAAAAGTGAAAAGTGAAAAATTAAATCATTCACTATTCACTTTTCACTATTCACTTTTCACTAAAAAGTTATGGCTAAAAAGATTACAGGTTACATCAAATTACAAATTCCGGCGGGCAAAGCAAACCCCGCGCCGCCGATTGGTCCGGCTTTGGGACAGCACGGCGTCAATATTATGGAGTTTTGCAAAGCGTTTAACGCGAAAACGGCTAATGACGACCCGGATATGAAAGTTCCCGTCGTGATTACGGTTTATGCCGACCGTTCATTTACGTTTGAAACGAAAACTCCGCCTGCCGCCGACTTGCTTCGCAAAGCGTCGGGAATCGCAAAAGGTTCGGGAACGCCGAATCGTGAAAAAAGCGGGACAATTTCGCGCGCCAATATTGAAGAAATTGCTAAGAAAAAAATGCCGGATTTGAACACAACGAATTTGGAATCGGCGATGAAAACAATTGAAGGCACAGCTAAAAGTATGGGACTTACTGTTGAAGGATAAAGGCGAAAGTATAAAGGATAAAATAAAAAATTCCTTTGTCTTTCTCCCTTATGCTTTCGCCTTTATCCTTTAAAAAGAGGGAGAATTGCAAAACAATTCGTTTGAACCTCGGAGGTAGAAATGAAAAGAGGAAAAAAATATACGGCGGCTCTGGAAAAGGTTGAGCCGAACAAAAAATACAATTTGGAAGAAGCGGTTACGAAAGTAAAAGAAGTCGCCTTTGCCAAGTTTGACGAAACGGTAGAACTCACGATGTGGCTCGGCGTTGACCCGCGCAAAGCCGACCAGCTTGTGCGTGGAACGATTGTTTTGCCGCACGGTTTGGGCGGAAAAGCGAAGGTAATTGTCGTTATCGCGCAGGGCGATAAAATTCGAGAAGCCGAAGAAGCTGGCGCAGACTTTGCAGGCGGCGACGAATTAGTTGACAAGATTAAAGGCGGCTGGCTCGATTTCGATGCCGTCATCGCCACGCCGGATATGATGCGCGGCGTGGGTCAACTCGGTAAAGTTTTAGGTCCGCGAGGGCTTATGCCAAATCCGAAAACCGGAACGGTGACGATGGACGTTAAAAAAGCCATCGAAGACACTAAAGCCGGTAAGGTTGAGTATCGAGTTGATAAAACGGGCGTTATTCACTCGCCGGTGGGAAAAGTTTCGTTTGATGAAGCAAAACTTCTCGAAAACACGCGCGTTTTAATCGGCGCGGTGATGAAAGCCAAACCGACGACGGCAAAAGGTCGTTACTTAAAGAAAATCAATCTGGCGGCAACGATGAGTCCGGGCGTTTTGATGGACGAATTAGCGTTTGCATAAAGTGAGGAGCGAGTAGAAAAATGAAAACAAGAGAAAGAAAGCAAGAAGATTTAAACGCTATCACGGAGCGCTTGAACAATTCAAAATCAGCGATGATTGTTGGATTTACAAAATTAACCGTCAACAAAGACCAGGAATTTCGCAGTCAATTGCGCGATGCCGGAGCCGAGTATCAAGTCGTTAAAAATACCATCGCGCGAATTGCGATAAAAGGGACGCCCTATGAAAGCGCGACCGAGTTCTTTAAAGGCGTAACCGGAATCGCTTGGACGGAAAACGACGCGGTTGTTTTATCAAAAGCTGTTTCAAAATTCGTTAAAGAAAACGCCGATGTTTTTACTTTTAAAGCGGGAATTGTCGAAGGCAGAGTTGTTGACGCAAAACAAGTCGAGTCAATAGCCAGCTTGCCTTCTAAAGAAGTGCTTATCTCGAAGCTGATGTTTGTCCTAAACGCACAAGCGCAGCGCATTGTTATGGTAATCAACGCCGTGCCGCGCAATTTGGCGATTGTCGTTAAACTAATCGGCGAAGGCAGACCCGATGTTCCGGCAGAACAGAAAACCGAACAGCCGGAACAAAGCGTTGTGACGCAAGAGGCAAAAGATTCGACGCAGGAAAGCGAACAAGCCTCCGGCACACAAGAAGTTCAAGCAGTAGAAACTACTGCTGAAACAGAAGCAGTGCAAGCGGAAGCGACATCGGAAGTTCAACAAAATTCTGAGGAAACGGCGGAACAAACGACTTCGCAGGAAGCAGAAGCCACGCCGGAAGAAAAGTCAGAATAGAAAAAGTTTTTTAATAAGCCGACTCAAGGTAAAAACGAGCAGAGCAATATGTCAGATTGCTTCGACGGCTCGGACGTGGCTGTTAGCTTCGATGCAACAAAGCTAAAACAAGCGCGTCTCATTGGGTTCTCGCGGCTGACACGAAGAAAAACCGTTAATAATTAATTGCAAGTCTTACTGATTAACAATTAGAAATTAACGATTTACAAATTTAATACAAGAACCCTAAACGGAGGAAAATAAAATATCATGGCAGTTTCAAAAGAAGAAGTAATTGAATATTTGAAAGGTATGACGTTGTTGGAAGCGTCGGAATTGGTCAAGGAATTAGAAGAAGTTTTTGGTGTCTCGGCTGCAGCTGCGGCTGCGCCGATGGCAATGGCGGCTGGCGCGGGCGACGGCGGCGCGGCTCCTGCCGAAGCGGAAAAAGACACGTTTGACGTTATTATAACCAGCGCCGGAGCGGGCAAAATCAACGTCATCAAAGTCGTCCGCGAAGTTGTTGCCGGTCTCGGGCTGAAAGAAGCCAAAGAATTGGTTGACAGCGCGCCGAAAGCAATCAAAGAAGGCGTCTCAAAAGACGAAGCCGAAGAAATTAGAACAAAATTGACGGATGCCGGCGCGACGGTTGAAGTTAAGTAATTTAGTTGTTAAACTAAAAGGTAAGCATTTCCCAATGGGCAACCAAACGGAAATGCTTGCCATCTATAATTCGCAACAAGTCGGTTTTTTTAGTTTTTTTGGTTGATTGAGAAGCGATTCTCGAAAACAATTGGAGTTAAGTGTCTCTTTCGGCACTGTCAAAAAATTTATATTTATAGCAGAACTGCTAAAATAAGCGGTCAGGGCAAACTTTACCCTCGACCGCATTTGCCGTCTCTACTGAAAAGTTGATTTTATAATTTATTGCTAAGGCATGTTAGCAATAAAGAAGATTTAAATCAACAGAAATTTTTTAGTCGTTAATTGTTAACCGAGGCGAGCGACAACATTGCCAATTAACAATTAACAAATCATATTTTCTCTAAATCTCAAAACATTATGATTGCTAACCCGCTACAAACAAATACCAACGGGCTTGGGCGCCGAACGAGTCAGGCGCCGAAGCGCGTCGATTTTTCAAAAATTTACACATCCGCCCGCATTCCAAATCTTATCGAAGTGCAGCGCGAATCTTACAATCGTTTTCTGCAAATGGATTTGATTCCCGAAGAGCGCGATTTAGTCGGGCTGCAAACGGTTTTTCAATCCATTTTTCCGGTTTCTGATTTCCGCGAAACGGCGACGCTCGAATTTGTCGAATATCAAATCGGCAACTGGCAGTGCAAATGCGGAAATTTGGAAGGACTTGAACATCTCCGCGCCAATTGCAAAAATTGCGACGCGAAAATAAAAGTTGACCCGTTCAATCCGGCTGAAGTTTTGTGTAACAACTGCGGAACTTTCAACGTCGTGCGCCCGAAACTTTGTTCAAATTGCGGCGAGCCGGTCGGTCTTAAACATAAACACGACCAACAGGAATGCCAAGAAAGAGGAACATCTTATAGCGTTCCGCTAAAAGTCAGAATTCGTTTAACCGTTTATGACAAAGATGCGGAGACCGGTGTTTCAACTATCCGCGACATCAAGGAAGAAGACGTTTTCTTCGGCGAGATTCCGCTGATGACCGACAACGGAACGTTTATCATCAATGGTACGGAGCGCGTTATCGTTTCGCAGCTTCACCGCTCGCCCGGAGTATTTTTCAAAGGTGACCGCGACGCATATTTAGCGAAAATTATTCCGTATCGCGGTTCGTGGGTTGAATTTGAATACGACGCGAAAGGAATTCTTCACGCGCGTCTCGGAAAAAGAAAAATTTTAGCAACGATTTTTCTTCGCGCTCTCGGTTTGTGGCTCAATCCGCAAATTGATATGAAAACCATTTCCGATTCTATTTTAGAAGAAGTGGTCAAAAACGCTGAATTCGGCAACGCCGAAATTTTACGTCGCTTTTATGTTTCGGACGAAGTATTGGTTCAAAAAGGCAAACTTTTTGTTCGCGTAAAAGAAGACGGCGAAACAAATCTTAATGGAATGCGCGCCGAGGCGGACGTTAAAAGCAAAAGCGAAGCAATCGTCAAAGCGGGCAAGAAAATTACCAAATCGGCTCTAAGCGAACTCAGAAAACTCGGCATTGAAAAAGTTGAAGTTTCGTTAGCCGATTTTGAAGGCGCTTTTGCTCTCGAAGACACTGTAAATACTGAAACGGGCGAAGTCATCATCGAATCGAGCACCGAGATTACTTCCGCTAAATTGCAGCAAATTATTGAAGAAAACGTGGAAGGCTTTTCGGTTTTCTTTCCCGAAAATGACACCATCGGCAATATCATTTTGCAGACTTTGAAAAAGGATACTATTTCAAAGCCGGTTGACGCGCTACTCGAAATTTACCGCAAAATGCGTCCGGGCGACCCGCCGACCGTTCCAACCGCATACCGCTTGCTCGAAGGAATGTTTTTCGACGCCCGACGTTTTGATTTATCGCGCGTCGGACGCCTGAAATTCAATATCAAAATGGGCAGACCGGAAAAAGACGATATTAACAATTCGCTTTTGAAGGCGAGTGATTTTTACGAAGTCGTCAATTATCTTTTGCGGATGAAAAAGGACAGCGAAAATTATTTTCAGGACGATATTGACCATTTGGGCAATCGTCGTGTCCGTGCGGTTGGCGAGCTTTTAGAAAATCAATTTCGCATTGGTCTTGAAAGAATGGAACGCGCCATCAAAGAAAAAATGTCCATTCAACAGGATATGTTCACGACGATGCCGCGTGATTTAGTGAATGCAAAACCGGTAACGGCGGCGGTTCGTGAATTTTTCGGTTCATCACAGTTAAGCCAGTTTATGGACCAAACGAATCCGCTTTCGGAAATTACGCACAAGCGTCGTCTTTCCGCGCTTGGACCGGGCGGCTTGAGCCGTGAACGCGCCGGTTTTGAAGTCCGCGACGTTCACCCGACGCATTACGGACGCATTTGTCCGATTGAAACGCCGGAAGGTCCGAACATCGGTCTTATTTCGTCTTTGTCGTGTTTTGCGCGGATTAATGAATTCGGTTTTATCGAATCGCCGTACCGTAAAGTCGAAAACGGTCGCGTCATCGAATATGTAAAAGTTATCAACGGCGGCGACACCGGAATAAAACCGCACTCGCACGTGCCTTTAGAAGATGTCCAAGCAGCAAATAAAAAATTGAAAAAAAGCGGTGGACGCGAAGCTGAATTCGAACCGTTCCCGTTTTATCAAACGGCTTGGGAAGAAGACAGATACATTATCGGGCAAGCCAATATCGAGTTGGACGAAAAAGGCAACATTGTTAATGAACGCAATGCGGCGCGGCGCAAAGGCGAATTTATCACGGCTGACCGCGACGAAATTCAATATATGGACGTTTCGCCGAAACAGCTTGTTTCGGTTGCCGCCAGCTTAGTTCCCTTTTTGGAAAACGACGATGCGAACCGCGCTTTGATGGGCGCGAATATGCAACGCCAATCAGTTCCGCTTCTGCGGGCGGAAAGTCCGTATGTCGGAACAGGTATGGAAGCAATCGCGGCACGTGATTCGGGAGCTGTAGTAATCGCCAGACGCGATGGAATCGTTGATTTCGTTGATTCGGAACGCATTATCGTCAAAGCCGACCATCAAGTTGACGGAACAATTTCGCGCGAAGTTACGGCGGATATTTACAGCCTTGTAAAATTTACGCGCTCAAATCAAAACACTTGTATCAACCAGCGCGCTATTGTGCAGGTCGGCGAACAAGTTAAAAAAGGTCAAGTTATTGCTGACGGTCCCTGCACCGACAGAGGCGAGCTTGCTTTGGGCAGAAATGTGTTAGTGGCGTTTATGTCGTGGCGCGGTTATAACTTTGAGGACGCGATTTTGGTTTCCGAGCGTCTGGTAAAAGAAGATTATTACACTTCGATTCACATCGAAGAATTAGAAATTGAAGCCAGAGATACAAAACTCGGACCTGAAGAAGTGACGCGCGACATTCCGAATATCGGCGAAAATATGTTGCGCGATTTGGACGAATCGGGAATTATTCGCATCGGAGCGCAAGTCAAACCCGGCTCGATTCTTGTCGGAAAAGTTACGCCGAAAGGCGAAACTCAATTGACAGCAGAAGAAAAACTGCTTCGGGCGATTTTCGGCGAAAAAGCCGGAGACGTAAAAGACGCTTCTTTGACTTGCCCGCCGGGAATTGACGGCACTGTCGTTGACGTTCAAGTCTTTACGCGAAAAGGTCAGGAAAAAGATGAGCGTTCGCTCGACATCGAATCTTTGGAAGAAGACGCTTTGCGGCGCGACCTTGAAGACGAAATTCGTATTTTGAGCGAGCAGCGCAACGAGAGAATTTATGAACTTTTTGAAGGTCGTAAGCTGACGAAAGATTTAACCGACGGCAAAGACGTTCTCATTAAAAAAGGCGAAACATTAACGCGCGAATTGTTAAAGGACATTGACACAAAAGTTTTGCGTAAAGCCGATGTTAGCGCCGGAAGAATTGATATTGCCGGAGAAATCAAGGAATACGAGCAGCGCACGACACGTCAAATCAATATTTTGAGCGACATCTACGAGGAAAAAATCACCAAGCTAAAACAAGGTGATGAACTTCCGCCGGGCGTTATCAAAATGGTCAAAGTTTTCGTTGCGATGAAGCGCAAACTTTCGGTCGGCGACAAAATGGCTGGTCGTCACGGCAACAAAGGCGTTATCGCCCGCATTTTGCCGGAAGAAGATATGCCGTATTTGCCGGACGGAACGCCGGTTGATATTGTCTTAAATCCTTTGGGTGTGCCGTCGCGTATGAACGTCGGACAAATCTTGGAAACGCATTTGGGCTGGGCGGCGCGTGTTCTTGGTTTGACTTTCGCAACGCCTGTTTTTGACGGCGCAAGCGAAAGAGAAATCAAGGAATATATCGGAAAAGCTAATGACCGTTTCGACGAACTCGGCATTCCGCCTTCGGTTGGACCTTCGGGCAAAACTCGTCTTTATGACGGTTTGACGGGCGAGCAGTTCGAGCAGAAAGTAACCGTCGGTTACATTTATATGCTCAAACTGTCGCATCTGGTTGACGATAAAATTCACGCTCGCTCGATTGGACCTTACTCGTTGATTACGCAGCAGCCTTTAGGCGGTAAAGCGCAATTCGGCGGACAGCGGTTCGGTGAAATGGAAGTTTGGGCTTTGGAAGCCTACGGCGCGGCGCACATTTTACAAGAGCTTTTAACTTGTAAATCCGACGACGTTGCCGGGCGCTCGAAAATCTACGAAACAATCGTCAAAGGCGAATCGAATTTCGAGCCGGGCATTCCCGAATCATTCAACGTTTTAGTGCGCGAACTGCAATCGCTTTGTTTGGATGTCGAACTCATCACCGAAGATGAAATTGACCCAAACGCGGTTTTGGCAGGCGTCGGCGAAGTTGTTGGAACTGATTAATTTAAGTTGCGAGTTGACCGAGTTGACTGAAGTTGACCGAGTTAGAAGTAGTTTTCTTTAACTCAGTCAACTCGGTCAACTCGGTCAACTCGGTCAACTCGGTCAACTCTCTTGGAGAAAAATGTTTAGATTTCAAAACGATAACAAAACACAATTAACGCCAAATTTCGAGGCGATTCGCATCTCTCTGGCGTCGCCGGAAAAAATTCGGTCTTGGTCGCACGGCGAAGTAACCAAACCGGAAACCATCAACTACCGCACATTTAAGCCGGAACGCGACGGACTTTTCTGCGCCCGTATTTTTGGTCCTGTTTCGGATTGGGAATGTTTGTGCGGAAAGTATAAACGAATGAAGCATCGCGGCGTTATCTGCGATAAATGCGGCGTTGAAGTTACGCAATCGAAAGTTCGCCGCGAACGCCTTGGTCACGTTGATTTAGCCAGCCCGTGTTCGCACGTCTGGTTTTTCAAAGGTTTGCCGTCGCGTATCGGTCATCTTCTTGATATAACTTTGCGCGACCTTGAAAAAATTCTTTACTTTGAAACCTACATCGTCGTTGATCCGGGTGACGTGCCGGATTTGAAGGAAAAAGATTTGCTGACGGACGAACGCTACCGCGAATTGATGCAGGAATTTCCGCATCAATTTGTTGCTAAAATGGGCGCGGAAGCTATCAAAGAGCTTTTGATGAAGATTGATATAGCGGAACTCGTGACCGAACTTCGTCAAAAAATGCGCGAGGAAACTTCGCAGCAGAAAAAATTAAAATTTTCAAAACGCTTGAAAGTGTCGAATTCATTTTTGAAATCCGGCAATAAACCCGAATGGATGATTTTAGACGTTATTCCGGTTATTCCGCCCGAGCTTCGTCCGCTTGTGCCTTTGGACGGCGGACGTTTTGCAACATCTGATTTGAACGATTTGTATCGGCGCGTTATTAACCGCAACAATCGTTTGAAAAAATTGATGGAGTTGCGCGCGCCGGAAGTCATCGTTCGCAACGAAAAGCGAATGCTGCAAGAAGCTGTTGACGCGTTGTTTGATAATGGTCGTCGCGGGCGTGTTTTGCGCGGCGCGAACAATCGTCCGTTAAAATCTTTGTCAGGAACGCTGAAAGGAAAACAGGGACGTTTTCGTCAAAATCTTTTAGGTAAGCGCGTTGATTATTCGGGACGCTCGGTTATTGTCGTCGGACCGGAATTGAAATTACACCAGTGCGGTTTGCCGAAGAAAATGGCTTTGGAATTATTCAAGCCGTTTATTTACAACAAGCTCGAAAAAGACGCGCACGCGGCGACAATCAAGCAAGCGCGTGAAATGGTTGAACGTCAAGAACCGATTGTTTGGGACATTTTGGAAGAAGTTATCCGCGAGCATCCGGTTCTTTTGAACCGCGCTCCGACGCTTCACCGTTTGGGAATTCAGGCGTTTGAGCCGGTTTTAGTTGAAGGCAAAGCAATCAAAATTCACCCGCTTGTCTGCACGGCTTTCAATGCCGACTTTGACGGCGACCAGATGGCGGTTCATATTCCGCTTTCGGCTGAAGCGCAAATTGAAGCGACTGTTTTGATGCTGGCATCGAACAATCTTTTGAGCCCGGCTTCGGGACAGCCGATTACTGTTCCGTCGCAGGACATTGTTCTCGGTTGTTATTATTTGACTTTGGCGCGTGACGATATGAAGGGCGCGAACAAAGCCTTTAATTCGGTTGACGATGTTTTGCTCGCGCTTGACGCAAAAGCGATTGAAACGCAGACTAGAATCAGGCTTCGCTGGAAAGGCGATTTGATTGATTTAGAAAGAGAACACAACACGCAGGACGTGATGCGGGCTTTAGTTCGTGAAAATGTTGACACGATAGTTGATACAACCGTCGGGCGCGTTATTTTGAACGAACGCTTAACGCGCGACGGCTTGCCGTTCGTTAACGGAACATTCAAGAAAAAAGGCTTGCAGTCGCTTGTTAGTTTCTGTCATCTGCGGCTCGGACACGAGCAAACAGTTGCGCTGCTTGACGATTTGAAAGCGATGGGTTTTCTATACGCGACAAAATCAGGCATTTCCATCGGCATTGACGATATGGTGACGCCGCCGAGCAAGAAGAAAATCATTGAAGACGCTCGCAAGGAAGTTGACAAACTGCAAAGGCAATATGAAGACGCGACGATGACGAATATGGAGCGCGTTAATAAAGTAACGGCGATTTGGTCTGAAGTTACTGACCGCGTGGCAAAAGAAATGTTTAAAGCGATGCACACGCGCGAAGACGAACGCAAAGAACTTAATCCGATTCTGGTGATGGCTGATTCGGGAGCGCGTGGTTCGGAAGCGCAGATTCGACAGCTTGCCGGTATGCGCGGTTTGATGGCGAAACCGTCGGGCGAGATTATCGAAACGCCGATTGTCGCCAACTTCCGCGAAGGCTTAAATGTTTTGCAATACTTTATCTCGACGCACGGTGCGCGAAAAGGTCTTGCCGATACAGCACTTAAAACTGCTGACTCAGGATATTTAACACGCCGTCTTGTTGACGTGGCACAGGACGTAATTGTTTCCGAACAGGATTGCGGAACGCTGCGCGGAATCTGGGCGGAAGCGATTATCAGAAACGGCGAAGAAGTCGAATCTTTGCGCGATAGAATCGTCGGCTGCACATCGCTCGACGATATTATTGATCCGGTTGACGGGACAACGATTGTCGAAGCCAACATGGAAATCAACGAAGATTTGGCGGCGCAAGTACAGCTTTCAGGCTTGCAGAGAGTTCGTCTTCGCTCGCCGCTGACGTGTGAATCACGCCGCGGAATTTGCGTAAAATGTTACGGACGCAACCTGGCGACAGGAAACACAGTTGAAATCGGCGAAGCCGTTGGCGTTATCGCCGCGCAAAGTATTGGCGAACCGGGAACGCAGTTGACGATGAGAACTTTCCACGTCGGCGGTACTGCTCGACTCGAACAGGAAACCAAGCACGCCGCGGCGATGGACGGAACGGTTAAGTATCTCGGCGATATGAAAGTTATTACCAACCGCGCCGGTGAACTTATCTCGATGAAACGTCAATCGGAGCTTGCTTTAATTGACGAACGCGGGCGAGAAGTCGCGCGTTACTCAATCGTCTATGGCGCGCATCTGCACGTTAAAGACGGTCAAAAGGTTAAAGAAGACGATATGCTGGCGACTTGGGACCCGTTTACGTTCGCTATTTTGTCGGAAGTTTCGGGAACCGTGAAGTTCCAAGATTTGAAAGAAGGCAAAACGCTCGAAGAGGAAATTGATAAAGTTTCCGGTCAGAAACGTCTTGTGGTTAAAGATTCGGACGAAAAACATCAGCCGCGTCTGGAAATCCGTAAAGGCAGTAAGGTTCAAAAAACTTATCAAATGCCGATTCGCGCCAATCTTCACGTCGAAGACGGCGTAGAAGTTGAAGCGGGCGATATTATCGCAAAAATTCCGCGCGAAACAACGAAAACAAAAGACATCGTCGGCGGTCTGCCGCGCGTTGTCGAATTGTTTGAAGCGCGTCGTCCGGGCGAAACCGCCGTTATGTCGGAAATTGACGGAACGGTTCGGTTCGGAGCGATTGCAAAAGGTAAGCGCAAACTTATCATTCTCGGCGACGACGGAGCGGAACGCGAATATGACATTCCGCGCGGAACGCATATTAACGTACAGGAAGAAGACCACGTTCGCGCGGGCGAACCATTAATGGATGGACCGCTAAACCCGCACGATATTTTGCGCGTTCTCGGAACCGAAGCGCTACAGGAATATATCGTCAATGAAATCCAGGAAGTATATCGTCTGCAAGGTGTGAACATTAACGATAAACATATCGAATGTATTGTTCGTCAGATGCTTCGCTGGGTGAAAATCAAAGAAGTTGGCGACACGGATTTCCTTCTGGAAGAACAAGTTGACCGCTTCCGCTACGAAGACGAAAACCGTCGCGTAACCGAAGCCGGCGGACAATCGGCAAGCGCCGAACCGCTTCTTCTGGGAATTACAAAAGCGTCGCTTTCAACCGATTCGTTTATCTCGGCGGCAAGTTTCCAGGAAACAACTCGCGTTTTAACCGAAGCGGCAATTTCGGGTCGCGTCGATTATCTGCGCGGGCTGAAGGAAAATGTCATTATGGGACGCCTTATTCCGGCGGGAACGGGAATGAAATATTACCGCAACGTCAAGGTTGATTACGACCCGACCGTTAATCAGAAGGAAGAAGAGGAGGACGATTTTCCGCTCATCAGCGGTGGATTGGAGTTGCCTGCTCCGATTGACGTTCCGGGCATTGACACCGACGAAGGTTATGATGAAGCCGAAGAAACGCTTGATGATTTGAGTCTGGAAGCGGAAGAAGTTTTTGACGATGCCGCCATAGATTTAACCATCGAAGATGATGACTTTTAATAGAAAGGTCAAACTATAAAATAAAAAAGGGCTGAAAGTTTTATAAAACTTTCAGCCCTTTTTTATTTGTAATATACAGATTAACGAATTGACGAAGAAGCCTGCACAGTGATTGACGAACCCGATTTCAGTTCCAAATCTTCTTTACCTTGTAGAACAACCGAACCCGCACCCGCGCCACCACCGATGATTGCGCCGATTGCCGCACCTTTCGCGCCGCCCGCAATCGCGCCGATAATCGCCCCTAAACCTGCGCCGATACCGCCGCGTTTGACGGTTTCTCTCGTTTGGTTGTCGCCGCGCGCCGTGCCTTCGGTGTCAACCTGGACGGTTTTGCCATTAGCATCAGTGACGCTTTGCAGAAATCCGGCAAAGTCGTATGTTTGACCGTTTGAAAGGCGGATTCGCTCGAAATTAAAAGTGATTTGCGAGCGTCCCGAAACTTTGCCCGAACGATTTATTCCCGAAAGATAGCCTTCGATAACTGCGCCGCGATATTGATTCGGGGATTGCACAGTCATTCGGAAACGGTCGTTGTTTTGAGAAACTTCGGTAGTGATGTCGTTTTCCAAAATGCCCGTGATAATTGTTCCGTTCGGGACGATAAATTCCCCGCTTCTGCCCGTCGAGGTTGAGGGATAATTACTTGGATAATTGTTCGGGTAGTTGTTTTGATTACCCTGCGAATCATTGCTCGAATAACTTCCATCAGAATCATTGTTAATTCCGAGCCGCGCTACCGAATCGGTTTTATTATAGATGCTTTCGGCAAAAACGGTTTGACGTAAGTATTCGGTCGTAATCCGGCGCGTGACACGCATCGAGCTGCCGTTGTCAATCGAAGCGAAAACTACAGTGTAATCGGTGTCGCCGCCGAGGCTCGAAACGGTTAATTCCTGCCCGCGCAATGTTCCTCTGACGCGAAGCGTTCTGCCGTCGGCGAGTTTTTCAGTGCGGTCGCGTCCGTCAGCCGCGAAGGTGATTTGCGCGGCGCGGCTTGAAGCAAGCGTTATTTGATTATTGCGCACGTCAATGGCAATTTGCTCGGGCGCTTCGAGTTTGGTTTCCAAATCGCTTTGCGCGGTCGGGTTGTTTCGCACGTTACCGTTTCTGATTGCGCGGTCGGCAATATCGCGTGTGTTGTCGCTTCTCGAAACGTCGAGTTGATATGTTCCGGTTAAACTGTAATTGTAAGAATTCGCGCGCGTCGAAGGATAATTGTTTGTTGAGCGATTATCGTTTGGATATGGACTATAATCCGTATCGCGCCTGTTCGAGTCGTTCCAACTCCAATTAACCTGATAATTAGAAGCGAGACGGTCAAGCAAGCGGCGAACGTCCGCCCAATCGCTTTGCGCTTTGCCGCCCAAACGATTAAGCCTTAAAGAATCGTCAACGACTTTTGCCGCGTTTAACACGTCGGAAACATCGTCCGCGTTTTCACGCCGCCTTTGAAATTTGTCCTGAAACTCGCCGACGCTATTTTCAAAATTTTTGAGATTGTCGCTGATTTCGTTTTCCTCGTTACGATTAACCGAACCGCGCCCGAGTTCCGCGTCAATGTTGGAACGAAAATCATCAATTTTTGAATCGACGTTGCGCAAAATATTACGAACCTCGCGTTCGTTGCGCGTCCCTTGCGCGAAAGACTGACCGGCAAGACCGAAAATCATCAATCCGATTGCCAGATAAACTGAAAACACACTTCTAAACTCGTTCATTTTTTTATCTCCTTCGTCTGTGAACAAAACTCAAAATTCAGATTTGCCTTTTACTAAGAAGCACTTTTTATGCCAGAAGGTTTGTCGAAGGCGAAAATAAAATTATTACTTTTTCAAAAATATGTTAAAATCCGCAAAAACTTTCGCCGGATACGTTCTACACAAAGTTAATTTTAATGTCTGCCAATTTATACAAAGCGACAATTCAATACGCGGGCGACGAATTTTTTATCGGCACGACGCCCGGCGGATACGCTCAAACGATTGATGCGAAAGCGGATAGAAAACACGCGCCGACGCCGCTCGAAATGCTGCTCGTTTCGGTTGCCGCCTGCACCGCCGTCGATGTGGTTTCGATTTTGGAAAAGAAACGGCAGCGCGTTACCGATTACCGAGTCGAAATTTCCGGCGAGCGACGCGAAGAACATCCGCGGGCATTCGTCAAGTTTCACATTCACCATATCGTGCAGGGACACGACGTTTCCGAGCAAGCCGTCGCGCAGGCAATCGAGCTTTCCGACACAAAATACTGCAGCGTCGCGGCAACTGTCAGACCGACGGCGGAAATACAGACGAGTTTTGAGATTATTGAAAGCGAGAAAATTTGAAGAAGAAGGAAATCTACAAATGAGAAGACGATTAGCGATTTTTTTAGTTCTTTTGTTAACGCTTTCCGCCACTGTTTTCGCGCAGGACAACGATGCGGATTTTGAAGCGACAAAAAAACAAGGCTGGAAGGAATTTAACAAAAAAAATTGGGACAAGTTCGATTTTTCAAAAAAGAAAATCACCAAAATTCAGCTCGGCAAATTAAAAAGCGACGTCGCGGTTGACGAGCTGGCGCTTTTGCGCGGCGTGGTTTTCGGCAAGCGCGGACGCATTTTTAAGGAGCGTTCGATTCAGGATTATCTCGAAAAACAAATTTGGTATAAACCAAAATCAGATTTCAGCAACGCGGTTTTAACCAAGATGGAACGAGACAATCTTGATTCGATTCGGCTGGCGGAAGCCGAACGCCATTCATCGGTGCAGCCGGGCGATTTGCGTCTGTGGCAGACGACCGAGATACCCGAAGACAAACTTTATGCGGAGTCGCCCGCCGATTGGCGCATAATGATTGCCGAAATTGAAGCGATTCACGGCAAGCGGTTCGATGACGAGCCGTGGCTACAAAAGTATTTTGAAGAACGCTACTGGTATAAAGCAAATCCGAATTACAGCCAGACAATTCTAAATGCCGTCGAGCGCAAAAATCTTGAAAAACTCAACGCCAAGCGCGACGAAGACCGCAAAGTTGCCGTTTCAGTTGGCGATATGGACAAATTTCAAAACGTTCGTTTAACCGAAGATTTGGTCAAAAATTTGTCTTTGAATGATTTGCGTTTAATACGAAATGAATTTTGGGCGCGGCGCGGTCGCCGCTTTGTGACGCCGGGTTTTAAACAGGTTTTTGAGTGGCGCGATTGGTATCATCCGATAAAAGACCAGTCGAAAGTTAAACTCAATCCGATTGAAGAACAAAACGTCAAATTTATAGAAGGCGTCGAAACAAGAATGCGCGCGAAAATCGCTAACGAGCCAATAACCAACGAAATGGTTGACGGTTTGTTTGTCGAGGATTTGCGCGTTTTGCGCAACGAAATTTACGCTCGACACGGCAGAGTTTTCAAGGATAAGGAATTGCAAAAATACTTTGAAGCGCAACCCTGGTATCAACCGAATCCTGATTTTAAGGACGAAATGCTGAGCGAAACCGAAGCGAAAAATCTGGCGATTATCAAAGAGGTTGAAGATTATTCGATAAGCAAGTTCTCCGAAGCCGAAGGCTGATAAGGCTAAACTTTAGAGTTTCGCGTGTCGAAACTATCAACAAAAGAAAAAGCGAAAGATTTATTTTTGAGTCTTTCGCTTTTTCTTTGGAACGTGAACTTTGGTTCGCAAAGATTGGCTCGTTTTTGGCGAACTAAAGTTCGCGTTCAGCTGAAGGATTTTCTAAAATCTACGGCTGGTATGCTAACCTGTATCTTCAATTTCACTTTTTAAAAATTTACTTTGCGAGGTCAAAATGAAAGTTCATCGAACGGCAATCGTTTTTTCTCTTTTCGCTATTTTGTTTGTTCCTGCCTTTGCACAAAAACCGAAAAAGGAAAAACCGAATGCGGAGATTCAGAAAATGCTACGCGAAGTTTCGGCGAAAAATATCGAACACACAATTCGTAAACTTGTTTCGTTCGGTACACGCAACACGCTTTCGGCGCAGGATAATCCGGCACGCGGAATCGGCGCGGCGCGTGATTGGATTTTTGCCGAGTTTCAAAAAATCAGCGCCGATTGCGGCAATTGTTTGCAGGTCGAAAAACAAACTTTCTTGCAGCCGAAAGCCAATCGTATTCCAGAACCGACAAATTTAACAAACGTCGTCGCAACGCTGAAAGGCACGCAAAATCCTGAAAGAATTTACGTCGTTTCCGGTCATTACGATTCGATGTGTTCGTCGCCGACCGACGCGACGTGCGACGCGCCCGGCGCAAATGACGACGCTTCAGGGACGGCGGCGGTTATCGAAATGGCGCGTGTAATGTCGAAAAGAAAATTTGACGCGAGCATAGTTTTTATGACTGTTCCGGGCGAAGAACAAGGACTTTTGGGCGCGGCGTATTTTGCCGAACAAGCCAAGCAGAAAAGTTTGAATATTGAAGCGATGTTCACCAACGACATCATCGGCGGCGTAACGAGTTTCAAAAATTCCCCGGACAGAAATTCTGTGCGTGTCTTCTCGGAAGGCGTTCCGTCAAACGAAACCGAACCGGAAGGCGCAACAAGGCGCAGCGTCGGCGGTGAAAATGATTCGGCGTCACGCCAACTTGCCAGATTTATTAAAGAAACTGCCGAAAATTACTCGCCAAAATTTCGCGTCCAAATGATTTACCGGCGCGACCGATATTTGCGCGGCGGCGACCATATTCCATTTTTAGAACGCGGATTTTCCGCCGTTCGCTTTACCGAACCGAATGAAGATTACACGCATCAGCATCAAAACGTGCGCGTTGAAAACGGTGTGCAATACGGCGATTTACCCGAATTTGTTGATTTTGAATACGTTGCAAATGTCACTCGCGTCAATACGGCGAGTTTAGCCGCACTAGCGCTCGCGCCTGCCCGTCCGAAAACGGTTGGAATCGTAACGGCACGACTGACAAACGATACGGACTTGAAATGGGACGCGAATATCGAAACGGATTTGGCAGGTTATGAAATTGTCTGGCGCGAAACTTCTTCGCCTGTTTGGACAAATTCCCTTTCGGTCGGAAACGTAATCGCTTACACGATTAAAAATATGTCGAAGGACAATTACTTTTTCGGCGTTCGTGCCGTAGATAAATCCGGAAACAAAAGTCTGGTTAGTTTTCCTAAACCGGTTCGTTAATCAGAAATTAATTTTTTACAAAAATAAAGGTCATATACACTTTATATGACCTTTTTTATTTCTCAAGAGTTTTCTAATCGCTGGTTTTAATGATTATTGACCTTGCACGCTCTTGATTGTAAAATCAACCGCTTTGCTGACGCCGCCTGACACTCGATAATAATAAGTGCCGTTAGATAAACCGTTTACTGTCATTTTCTTTTGCGTGGAGGTTTTGATTACGCTGCCGTTACTATCTAATAATTCAAAGGTCAATTGCTGGTTGCCTTGATTTTGATTTAATTGAGCGTCAAGACTTGAGCGACGCACCGAAAAGCGAATCAAAACATTTCCTTCGCCGACATCGAGCGTATCCGAATAACGCTCTTCAAACTTACCTTCTTCGCTGGTCGGCGTCGGGCTTGGCGTCGGTGTTGGCGTTACAGTTGGTGTTGGAGTCGGTGTCGGGGTTGGTTCTGTATTTGTCGATTCATTTCCGATCTTAAAGTCAGAACCTGTCGCCTGATCCGAATTCAAAAGCAAACCGCCGGTTAATGACGAACCGATTAATATCTGCGCTTCAGCCTGCGTGTTGGTTGAGGTCGTGCCTAATACGTTGCTACCAACCGCTGCGTTAATTTTATTTAATGCAAGGCGAATGATAACTTGGTTGCCGCGAATTTCGCCTGAATCAACCGCGCCGATTGTTTCCTGATTTTGCGTTCCGGTTGCCAGCGTTGTGATTTTTCCGTATTCAAAAGTTGTCGCCGTTTCATCAACCGAAGCCGTAACAAAAACGTCTGTCGCGCCAAAACTCGAAGTCATCGTCCAGCGCATATTCGGCGCGCGGTTTGAAAGGTCGGCGAGCGTTAATGTGTAAACAATTTGATTGGTCGCCGCGTCATAAACAAATTTCGCGCTTCGAATATCCTGCGCGGTAGTGCCTAATTGGTCGTCAACGGCGTCAACAATTTGCGGAGCGTTCGGGTCGTTTGAAGGAAACAAATTTGCCGGATGCGCCACGCCGCTCAAAGACATCGCCGCTCTGACCGCGTTATGCGCGTCAACATATCCCGCACCGACAACGCGCTCTTCATAAGGCATCGGATTTGCTGTCTGGCGCAGAATCGTAACAACTTCATCGGGCGTTAAAAGCGGATTGGCTTCGAGCATTAAAGCCACGACACCGGAAACTTGCGGAGTCGAAAAACTCGTGCCTTGTGAAGTCGTGTAATACGGAAGAAACGCGGGCGAAATGGTTGATAAATCGTTTGCGCCGACAAAAACCGGAATAGTTCCGGCGACGTTAGTTACGCCCGGCGCTTTCGAGCGCGTGCTTTTAATGTCAACTCCCGAACCGGTAATATCCGGTCGCAGATTCGGCGCGGCAAGCTCGTCGGCGGGCTGTCCCGGCGTGTCCGTTCCCGTTCCGTTGTCGTTTCCGCGCGAAGAAAATCCGGCAGGCGTTCCGAGTCCCTGTTTTTCGCCCGCCGCAACAGAAATAACCCACGGCGCGACCGAAAACGGATTAATCATATTTGGCGCGTCGCCATCATTTCCGGCGGCAAAAACAACGACGATGTTGCGGTCGTGCATTTCGCGCGTCGCTACATTAATCGGGTCAAACGGGTCATACGGATAATCGGCAAGCGTCGTTCCGTAGGAATTGTTGCAAACGCGTATGTTATAGCGGAATTGATTGACGAGCGCGTAATCGAGACCTTGAACAATAGCGAAAGTCGAAAGACCGGCGTCGTTTCCGGCGGTTATGCCAATCAATTTCGCGCCCGGCGCGACGCCTTTATAAAATCCGCCGGAAGCCGCGCCCGTTCCTGCCGTAACGCCCGCGCCGAAAGTGCCGTGTCCGCCTTCAACGTCGCTAATCGGCACGTTTTCAACCGGAAGAATCGGAACAAATTCAGCCGGAAGATTAAGCGGAATTTCGGCGGTCGGAAAGAAAACGTTTTGAGCGACTGTTTCGCCCAATTTCAAATCCGGGTGCGTCGCATCGATTCCGGTGTCAACATAAGCAATGCCGATATTTTTACCCGATACGGGAAGACCTCCGATACGTGATGTTACCTCTGCGTCGGACATTAATTTTTCGACGCCGATAAATTTTCGGCTTTCGTTATTAAGCGGTTTGAAAATGTGATTGCCGTAAAGAGATTTGATGTCGCTGCGGCGGCTTAAAGCGTTAAATTGGGCTTTGTTTATCTTGGTTAAAACAATCGGAAGTTCCTGCAATTTCCAACCGCCTGAAATGCCGAGCGATTTGAGCATCAAAAAGTCCGCGCCGGTCAAACGGTGGTCAAACGTGATAATAACCGGCTTGAGCGCGAGCGGCGCGCTGTTTACCTGCTGCAAAAGCATTCGATCTACCGAAGGACTTGCCCACGCACTCGTCTGCATAACCAAAATAGCAATTATAAATAAAAACCCGAAAATAACTTTCTTCATCACCAATCTCCTCCAAAATTCCCTGCGCACAAATAACTGTTCGGCTACTTTCTATGATACGAAAGCGACTTGAGAAATTCTTGAGGCGTTGCGTTACGAAAATGTTGAAGCGATTTATAAAAAGTTTTCTACGATAAGTTAAAAAAGCCGCCTCATTGCTGGAGCGGCTTTTAAGTTTTGTTTTGAAATAAAGTTTATGGCGTGGTAACAAGGAAAACATCCCACGCCCAGCGTCCTGCTTGTGCGCCGCGTTCGTCTCTGACTTTTGCCCGATACTTAAATTGATTGCCAAACTCATCAGTGCGTTTTGATTCTTTGTAATCAAGGTCGAATTCAGCTATTCCTAATTCAGTTAGCGTGTGCGTTTCGCTTGATTCGGAAATACCGTTGTGATTTGCGTCTCGCCACAAACGCAAATATGTAAAAACCGGGTCCTGACTATTAATCACTCCATCATTGTTTCCGCCGTTTGCTATCTTGTCATATTCACCCAGTGCCAAAAAGCCGTTTAATGCTTCACCATCCGGCGGATTTGATTGATTGGTGAAATTGCCGAACAATTCTTTTCCGTCGTCAATCGTTCCATTATTATTAAGGTCAAGCGCCAACCAAGCATCATCAGAACCAGCGGATGTCCAAGAGATTTGTTGCTTGAAACTGTCTATGTCAATATCAAATTGGACTCCGTTTTCTGCGCTCGTCATATTAAAACCGTCGCCCGCTATATCAACCAGCACGGGCGAAAAAATTTTAGTTTGGCAAATACCGCCGTTGCAAACACCGCCGTTGCGGACGCACATATCACCACAAATAGTAGCGCATGTACCTAATGTCCCGTAACCGTCTGTGCCGATTGTTGTAAAATTTATTATCGTAAATGAACCGTTTGAACAGCCACTACCAGTATTGGTTAAAACCCCTCCGCCACCATCACGAGTTGAGGTTGAACAACAATAATATCCGGTTGAATCCGCAGTGAAATTCATCGGACACGCATTCCCCTGAAAATTATTCATTGGTTGAAAGCACTCATCCGACGGCGTAGGGTAAGAGGTCGGAGTTGGTGTCGGTGTTGGTGTTGGACAATATAATTCTCGAATAACTGCATTATCACATTCTGAAATAACCCTATCAATATTACGGGTGATCCCCATAAGTCTACCTTGACAACTAGAATTATCTAAATTGAAAGTATGACCTATCTCGTGGGACATTAATCCTGTAAGCCACGCTGGGTTATCATTATCGGGATCTCCTTCCGGGTCTCTTAATTGTCCATAAATAGCGGTTGAAGCAGAAGGTCTGGAAGTTGGATTTGTAACAGCCATTGCGTATTCGTAAATTTCGGGTTTGAATACCACCCAATAACTCAAAATTACCTCAGCTTCGGAAGATGCTTGAGCATCAGCAATTACAAAATTAGTAGTATCAAATGTTACATTTGTGCAATTTAAAGTTTTGTTGTCATTCCAGTGGTTAAAGGCTGCAAGGATGCTTTGTCGCTCGCTGTCGGTAAATCCACTATGAATTCTAATTTTTACATTATTATTTTTTGACCATTTATTATTAAAAAGAGATGGACCAAAAGTAGGTTGGTAACAACACCCAGTTTGAGCTAGTCCAGATATTTGCAAAATGGTGGTATTTTTATACCAAACAGCTAATCCAACAATTATAACCATACAGGTAATTGCAATAGTATATGACTTTTTCATAAGGCTGTGCCTTCTCTAGAAAATGTTTATTGAGTTCTAAAGACATTTTGTAAGTCATTCAATAAAACTGATTCGTTTTTTCCTTTATAAACGGAAACAATTGGATGCAAATCGCCAGGATTATCCAGCGGTAGGACTCGTCCCTCTCTTAGTTCATATGCAGTTAATATATAAAAATCATGCTTATAATAACCGTGAACTGGAAAATTATGTGTAAGAAAAAATACATATCTGCGGTCAACAACTGGCATCTGTTGCCCCCTCACATGATGCCAAAATTCATAACCTGAAGGGTAGCGAACAATTCCTCCCTCGCGTTCGGCTGTGACATATTTCCCATTTTCAAATTTCTGTTCACTATTTTTGAATATATTTTCAATTTCTATCTTAAATTCAGAGTAAACAGATTGCTTATTAGTAGATAAATGCGCTTTTGCATCAACTACTTTACCAACTATGACAATATCACTTTCCTTTACTGGTAAAGCTGTTAAACCTTTCTCCCAAGAAAGAGTTGAAAAAGATTCAATATCTTTGGAAATATCCGGGGATGATACCCCAAGACCATTATTGTACTTTTCACTTTTAACCTTTCTAGCTTCATCAATAATCTTTTCGTTTGCATACTCAACATGGGGAAAATCTTTCTTAATATCACTAATCAGTAGCTTTAAGGAGTTAGACTCCACTTTTGAACAAGGATTTTCTTTAGAAGTTTGACCTGGTAATATCATTAAAAAAGGAAGAGCCAAGAAAATTACCAATATAATTAACGGCAGAACATTTTTTTTAGCAAACATAAATTTCTCCCTACTGCATTTAATAAAAAAGCCAAAATAAAAAACCAAGGATTTTAAATCTATGCAAAAATCCGAAATATCGAAAGCAATTTTTATGCTCTTCGCAATTCTTCCTTTAGCACATTTTTCAGAATGCCCAAATAAATTTAGCCTTGCCGATTTGAAAAATTAAAATGACTATATTCCCCTCTTGAAGTAGAGTCAAGATTTTTTCCAATTAAAAAGACACACTGATACTGAAGAAGATTAGTGTGGCTATTAAAGTGGCTATGACAGTCAAGATGTGAAAGCTAGTCGGATAAAAGCGGGTTATTGTAGGTCTAATTGGTTGTTGCTTTTTTCGTATTCAAATAAAAGGCTTGAAAATAATAATTCAAGCCTTAGAAATGCCTAATAATTTATGATTTTTATTTTTTCGTTTGGGTATTAGCAAAATAGCCTTGACGGTGCGTCAGCGAAACTTTTTGTTTAGCCAATTCAGGATTAGCAATTTGAATTTCTATTTTGCGAAAAGAGCCGTCGCGTTTTTGATTTGACGGTTCGTAAGCGATTAGAAACTGCGAGCGCATCTCGGTTTGGATTTGGTTAAAAGCCTGGCGCAGTTCCGATTCGTCGCGCGGGAAAAATGCGCGTCCGCCCGTGCGTTCGCTGATTTTTTTCAGCACGCCTTTATCCACGCCGTCGTAAAAATCGTCGCCGATGCCGATTGAATAAATTACTGCTTCACTTCTCAAAGCCGCTTGTATGGCGTCGTCTAATTTTTTGCTGCCGTAAGTGTTAAAACCATCGCTCAGCAAAATAATCGCGCGGCGGGTTTTGTCCGGCGAAGGTTTTAGAACTTCTTCGCTCGTTACCCAAATCGCGTCCCAAATCGCGGTTGAACCGGCAGCCGCTTGATTACCGCCTGAAACCGGCGGCGTTCCGCCCGCGATAACTCCGCCGCCGATATAACCCGAAGGCGGAACAAAATCAACACGATCAACGGCGCGGTTAAGACGAGAAAGATTGTTTGTCATTCCCTGTTCGAGCGTCGTTTCGCCGGTAAATGAAATTATCGAAACTTCATCTTTGGCAGGACGAACAACCGATTGCAAAAACGCTTTCGCTGCCGCTCTTTCTTCGGGCAAAGTTCGCTCCTGCGACGCGCTTGTATCAATCAAAATCGCCAGCGAAAGCGGTAAATCAACCTGCCGGGCAAAAGCCACGATTTCCTGCGGTTTTCCGTCTTCTAAAAGACGCACATCCGCTTGTTTTAAATCGGTCAGAAGGCGTCGGTTTTTGTCCTGTGCGGTAAAAAGAACGTTGACGACTTCCGTATCAATTTTGATAATCTCGTCTTCTTCTTCAATCGGCGGAGTCGGCGAAACCGTCGGGCTGGTCGAAACGCTTTGCGGTTTATCGGTTTGAGCGCTGGAAACATCAAAACCGACAAACGAAACCGCGACAAACAAAAAACCAACTACCAAAACCGCTAAATTTTTATAACTGAACATTTTTTCTCCAAAGAAAGTTGACTGAGTTTGCCGAGTTGACCGAGTTGACTGAGTTAGAAATAGTTTTCTTAAACTCAGTCAACTCGGTCAACTCGGTCAACTCGGAACTATTTTAAACTATCTTTAACCGCGCGATAACTTGATTTGGTGCGGATTTTGTAATCCTTTTCCTTACTTCTATCGTTAAAACGAACTTCGATTTTGCGTTCTTTACCGTCGTAATTTTGATTTGCCGGGCGATACGTGATGATGTATTGCGAGCGAAGCTCTTCCGAAATTTTCTTAAATGCTCTTTCGAGTTCGAGCATATCGCCGGTAAAAAACGCTTCACCTCCTGTCTGCTCGCACAGTTGAGTTAAAAGTTTATCGCCTTTATCTTTGACCGTTCCGGCATCAACGCCCGGAACAGTTCCTAAAAATCCGGCTTTTGTCGAGATGCCGAAAATTGTGGTTTCGGTGCGCTGGGCAATATCAATCGCGTCTTTAAGCTCTGCGCGGCTAAAAGTGTCGTCGCCGTCGGTGATAACGACAATCACTCGTCTGCCGGGAGCGTTTCTGAGTTTTTCATCGGAGAATTGCCAGACGGCATCGTAAAGCGCGGTTTGCGAGCCGACCCTTTTTACCTTATCAACGGATTTATCTAAAAGGTCGAGTTTATCGGTAAAATCCTGCCGCAAATTGACTTCGTTATCAAAAGTCATAAACGCCGCTTTGTCTTTTCGAATGCGCGTCACCGTGTAAATAAAATCCTTTGCGGCGCGTTTTGAAAAATCCAATTTTCCGGCTGTCGAGGGCGACGTATCCATCAAAACGCCGACATAAACCGGCGGATTTGTCTTTTCATCGGTAAAAAAAGTAACTTCCTGTTGAACGCCATCTTCAAAAACGGCAAAATCACTGCGGCTTAAACCCGCAATCAAATTTTTATTCTTCTTCCTGTCATTAACCGTTACAGGCAAGCGCACTTCAAACGTTTTGACCGCGCCGGTGTCGTCATTACTCGGTGGAGTCGGGCTGGTGCGCGGCGTTTGGGCTGAAATTGCCGTGCCGAAAACAAAAATAAAAGCTGCTAAATAAAAAAGTCGAAATATATTTTTCATAACTGATACGATTGATATTTTACTGAAACACTATCGCTGATTTCGATGCCGCAAGGCAATCCTCTGTTGCCCGAGCGAGGGGTAAAAGTGAAAAACTAAAAGTGAATAGTGAATAGTTTTCGTTATTCGTTTTTCACTTTTAGTTTTTCACTATTTCGTTTGCGTGCTTTGCGCCTTTGCGGGAAAATTACTTTTTCACAAAATTTATGAATCCAAACATTTTCAGAAAATACGACATACGCGGAATTGTCGGATCGGATTTGACCGACGAAACCGTTTCAATTTTAGCAAAAGCAATCGGCACATTTTTTCGGCAAAACGGCGCAAAGCATATTGCGATTGGCTTTGACGCGCGTGAAAGCTCGCCGCGCTTTCGAGACTTACTCGTCGCAGGTTTTAATGAGACCGGCTGCGACGCGATTTTAATCGGCAAAGTTCCGACGCCGGTTTTGTATTTTGCGGTTTTTACAAAAGCGGTTGACGGCGGCGTGATGATTACCGGCTCGCACAATCCGCCCAATCATAACGGTTTTAAAATTTGTCTGGGAAAACAAACGCTTTTCGGCTCGCAAATTCAGGAAATAAAACAAATTGCGTTTTCCGGCGAATTTGCCAAAGGCGAAGGCAAAACAGAAACAATCGAAGTTTTGGAAGATTACCGAAAAGACGTTTTATCGCGCATAAATCTCGGCAATCGAAAACTAAAAGTCGTCGTTGACGGCGGAAACGGAATGGGCGGCGTAACGGCTGTTCCGGTTTATACGAGTTTAGGCTGTGATTTAATCGAGCTTTTCACCGAGCCGGATTCAAATTTCCCGAATCATCATCCTGACCCGACGGTGGTTGAAAATTTGCAGGACGCAATTCGCGCGGTCAAAGAAAACGACGCGGATTTGGCGATTGCTTTCGACGGCGACGGCGACCGCATCGGCGTTATCAATGAAAAAAGCGAAATAATCTGGGGTGACGAGCTTATGGTTTTGTTCTCTCGCGCCGTCTTAAAAGAAAAACCGAATTCGACAATCATCGCCGAAGTAAAATGCTCGCAAAATCTTTTTGACGACATTGCAAAAAATGGCGGAACGCCTTTGATGTGGAAAGCTGGTCATTCTTTAATAAAAGCAAAAATGAAGGAAACCGGCGCGGTCTTGGCGGGCGAAATGAGCGGGCATATTTTTTTTGCCGACCGCTTTTACGGCTTTGATGACGCGACTTATGCAGGCGCGCGAGTTTTAGAAATTCTTTCCAACACCGACAAAACTCTTTCGCAACTTCTCGCCGATTTGCCCCAAACATTTTCCACGCCCGAACTTCGCGTTGATTGCGCGGAAGAAAAGAAATTCGCGGTGGTCGAAAAAATCGCAGCGGAATTTTCCAAGACGAACGAAGTTATCACAATCGATGGCGCGAGAATTTTATTCGCAAACGGCTGGGGCTTGGTTCGCGCTTCAAACACGCAGGCGATTCTGGTTTTGCGCTTTGAAGCTGACACGCTGGAAAATCTACAAGCGATTCAGCAAAAAGTCGAAACCCGCGTAAATTATTTTATCGGACAGAGTGAGATTTATTATTAGCTTTTAGTAATTCGGTGTAATTAATTACGCGGAATTAATTTTGAATGACAAGAAAAACGCTAAGTGAAAATTTCATTGACTTTAGCGTTTTAGATACAGTATAAAAATTCGGTATAAGACGAATCTAATTCAGTAGAATACAAAGTTATGCCGCTTCTCTTGTATCTTAAACTTCTGATAATGTGAGATGAAAATGAAAGCACTCCAATATAATTTTAAGAGTTTAGTCGCTTGCCTGTGCGTCTTGGCGTTTGCAGGCTCGATACTCGCACAAACCACGCCGCCAAAAGCGCGTGTTGATAATATTACCGATGATTATTTTGGCGTTAAAATCGCTGACCCATATCGTTGGCTGGAAGATTTGAAGGCGAAGGAAACGCATGATTGGATGAAAGCTCAGGCGACTTACGCCGACGCTTATTTGAAAAGATTACCGATGCGCGTCGAAATTCTGAAACGGCTGACGGAAGTGACGGGCGCGAGCATTGCCGTCAGGGATGTTCGTCGTCGCGGGAATTTCTGGTTTTACGTGCGTCGTGCGCCGAGCGAACAGGATTTCAAACTATACGTCCGCGAAAATTTAACCGGCGCGGAACGCTTGCTCGTTGACCCAAACAATGTTTTGAAAGATGGCAAGCGTTATTCGCTCGGCGGTTGGAACAGTTCTTGGGACGGACGGTATGTTTCCTATCAAATTTCGTCGGGCGGCGGAGAAAGCGGCGAGATTCGCGTAGTCGAAGCTGCGACCGGCAAAGACTTGGGCGAACGAATTAACCGCGTGCAAACAGGTTCAATGTCGTGGCTACCAGACGGACGCACTTTTCTCTATAGGCGTTTGCAAAAACTTCCGGACAACGCAACCGCCGCGGATAAATATAAAAAAATGCGTGTGTATATGCACGTTTTGGGAACAAATTCAGACAGCGACAAAGCCGTTTTTGGTCTTGACGTAAATCCGAAAATCAGTCCTGACGAAATCTTTTTTCCGGCTATCGAAACCGATCCAAACTGGGATTTTGCGTTAGCAAAATTGACCGATGCTTCCTCGAACAAAGAATTTTACGTCGTGCCGCTGACAGCATTAAATCAAGCAGCAATTCCCTGGCGCAAAATCGTTTCGTTTGATGATGAAGTGTCTGAAGTAAGCGTTCGCGGCGACGAGTTATATTTGCAGACTTACAAAAATGCGCCGCGTTATAAAATCGTTCGCACGAGCTTTGCCAAGCCCGATTTGGCGAAAGCCGAGATTGTTTTTTCCGGCGGCGAAGCGGTTATCGAAGGTTTAATGGCGCAGCGCGATGCGCTTTATATCAGAACACTCGACGGCGGCTCGCGGCGCATCTGGCGCATGAATTATAAAACAAAAAAAGCTGCTCTGCTAAAACTTCCCTACGAAGGTTCTGTAAACTTTGCAGCAACGATTTCTGACACCGACGGTATTTACTTCAATATCGTTTCGTGGACAAAATCAAACGCTCATTTCATATACGACCCCAAAACCGCAAAATCCACGCCGACGAATCTAATATCGCCGAATCCGGTTGATATGTCGGGTATTGAGTTCGTTAATGCCAAAGCCAAAAGTTATGACGGGACGCTTGTTCCGCTCGTCATTATTTACAAGAAAGGTTTGAAGCGCGACGGCACTAATCCGACTTTGATGAACGGGTATGGAGCTTACGGATACGAAAACACTTCGGTAACTTTCGATACAATTACTTTACCGTGGCTTGAGCGCGGCGGAGTTTACGTCTGGACGGGTGTGCGCGGCGGCGGCGAATACGGAGAGGAGTGGCATAAAGCAGGTTTTCAAAAAACCAAGCCAAACACCTGGAAAGATTTTATCGCCTGCGCCGAATATTTAATCGCGGAAAAATATACTTCGCCAAAACATCTCGGAATTGAAGGCGGCAGCGCGGGTGGAGTTCTAATCAGTAACGCGATAGCCGAGCGACCCGAACTTTTCGGAGCAGCGATTATAAACGTCGGCGTGAACAATCCACTGCGCGGCGAAGCAACGGCGAGCGGCTTGCCAAATGTCCCTGAATTCGGCTCAGCCAAAACCGAAGAATGGCTCAAAATTCTGCTGGCGATGGACGGTTATCACAAAATCAAAGACGGCGTGAAATATCCGGCAGTCTTGCTTACGCACGGAATTAACGACCCGCGAGTTGAGCCATGGATGTCGGCAAAAATGGCGGCGCGTCTGCAAGCCACAACATCGAGCAGCAAACCCGTTTTGTTGCGGATCGACTACGACGCCGGACACGGCGCTGGTTCGACTAAAGAACAACTCAACGCCGAATTTGCCGACGTTTTCGCATTTCTGTTTCAACAACTCGACACGGCAAACAGATAAGCTATGACAAGCGAGTTGTCTTAAACAACGGGCGGCATAACAAGTCATTGGACGTGAGGGCGTGAGCAGCGACTTTCTTATCGTGTTGTCCGTTACCCTTTGCTTGCGTGTATTCAGTTTCGCCCCAACGTCAATTCGGTCGTTCACCGCTTCGCTAAAAATGTAGATATGAGTCAGCAAAAATTGAGATTTTGTCTTTTATTATTTTGCTTTCGGCTTGTCAGTACAGTGTTGTTAATCCGACAAAGCAAACAGAGGAGAATAATTCAGTGAATACAACTAGCAAGCCTCTAAACGGTCAACTTGTTCACACGGCAACTATGCTGGTAGTTGCAGATATTGGTGAATCCGTCGCCTTTTACCGAAACAAACTTGGCTTTGACGTGCGTGAACACGAAGCGAACATCGGTTAATTTAGTGTTTCGTTTTAAAGATTGTCGGGCGGCATACGCCGAATTGTCCAAACTCGGAGTGCAATTTCTTACACCGCCGCAACAACCTTCGTGGGGCGGTTGGCGAGCGTTCGCCCGCGACCCGGATGGTTATTTGATTGAAATTGAAGAACCATAAAACGATGAAAATGCTTATTTTACAGGCGGGTTAGTCGTTAGTCATAAGGAGGATTAAATGGTCCAGTTACTTCTTGTCGTAGGCTCAAGCATTTTCGTGTTGTTGGGCGGAGCACACGGAGTGCTCACCCTCAGAGACCTTAGCAATCCCTGTTCTTTCACCCCGCGAGATCCCGAGCTTCGTGCCGCGATGCAGAAATCCGCCATCGCATTTCATCCTAAAGTCAATCTGTGGCGAGCTTGGTTAGGGTTTAACCTCAGCCATAGCCTTGGTCTTGTTATGTTCGGCGGCGCGTTTTTATACCTTGGAATTTTTCAACCGTTTTTATTTTCACGGTCAATCCTTTTGCAGGGTTGTTCCATTCTGGTATCGGCAGCCTATCTCGTCATGTCACTGAAATTTTGGTTCTCAAAGCCCGCTATCGGCTCAGGTATTGCAATGATGTGCTTTGTCCTCGCCGCGGCGCTATCTTATGCCTAACAAATCCTTGGAGAGATGGTTGCTCCGCAACTCAGGAGTTAAACTTTTGACTAAATCCAAAAACTTTGGCATAAATAAATTGGAAAATTTTATGAGATTCGATTTCAATATAATCAGCATTATTACCGACAGGGACTTTGCTCCGTAAGCGAGCCGAAGCCAAAGGTAAATCTTTGCTCGATAGTCCCAAGTCTAATGAAAAAGGCTTGGGACTTTTTCATTTTGGATTTTAGATTTTGGATTTCGGAATTTTTAGCCGATAAATGTTAAGATTTGATTTTTATAATCGTTGGTCAAACTTCTACTGACCACTGACAACTGATTTATGAGCGAAACTTTAGAACTGAAGAGAACCGTTAATTTACCACGAACTGATTTTGCCCAAAAAGCAAATCTTGGACAAACAGAACCGGCGCGTTTGAAAAAATGGACGGACGCGCGGCTTTATGAACGCATCCGTGAAGCGCGAACGGGCGCGGAAAAATTTATTCTGCACGACGGTCCGCCGTATGCTAATGCCGACATTCATATCGGAACAGCGCTGAATAAAATTCTGAAAGATTTTGTCGTCAAATCCAGAACGATGATGGGTTTCGACGCGCCTTATGTTCCGGGCTACGACTGTCATGGGCTTCCGATTGAAACATACGTCGAGAAAAAGTTAGCGGAAAAGGGCAAAAACAAAAACGATTTGCCCGTTGCGACATTTCGCCGGATTTGCCGCGAGCATGCCGCAAAAGCGATGGACGGGCAAACGCGGGATTTTTCGCGTTTAGGCATTTTAGGCGAATGGCAAACCCCGTATTTAACGATGTCAAACGAATACGAAGCGGAAACGGCGCGGCTTTTTGGGCGATTTCTTGAGCGCGGTTATGTTTACAAAGGCTTGCGTCCGGTCTACTGGTGCATTCACGACCAAACCGCGCTTGCCGAAGCCGAAGTCGAATATAAATTGCACACATCGCCTTCAATTTATGTAAAATTTCCGCTCAAAAACGATGCGGGCGAAATTGATGAAAACTTAAAAGGCAAACGAGTTTCGCTCGTTATCTGGACGACAACGCCCTGGACAATTCCGGCAAATCTCGGCATTGTGGTTCATCCTGATTTTGAATACGCGGCGGTTGAACACGCGGGCGAAGTTTTGATTGTCGCTTCAGAGCTTCTCGCGTTTGTCGCGGTTAAATGCGGCATCGGCGGCGTGAACGAAGAAGGCGAGCGACAACTGCCGCGCGTTTTGGCAAAATTCAAAGGCTCGCGCCTTGACGGAATGAAAGCCAGACATCCATGGATTGACCGCGATTCGCTCATAATGACAGGCGAGCATGTAACGCTTGGCGGCGAAGCGGACGCGGAAACCGAACTTGATGTAAGCGAGGCGCGAAATCGTTCCGAAACGAGTAAAGCCGGAACCGGACTCGTTCACACCGCGCCCGGTCACGGACACGACGACTTTATAATCGGCAAGGAACATGGGCTGGAAATTTATTGTCCGGTGAATAATGCCGGTGAATTTACGCCGGACGTTGAATTTTTTCGCGGCGAAAATATCTTTCGGGCAAATCCGCGCATTGTAGATTTGTTGCGCGAGCGCGGCGCGTTGTTGTTCGACGAAAACTACGAACACCGTTATCCACATTGCTGGCGCTGCAAAAATCCGGTCGTCTTTCGCGCCACGCCGCAATGGTTTATTTCGATGGACGACGGCTCTACGTCGCTGCGCGAAGGCGGGTTACGCGAAATTGCAGAAACCGAATGGCATCCGGCTTGGGGCGAAGGCAGAATGGCGAATATGGTAAAGACACGCCCCGATTGGTGCGTTTCGCGTCAACGCGCCTGGGGCGTTCCGATTCCGGTTTTTTACTGCGCGGATTGTGAAGAACCAGTTGCAAATGCTGAAATCGTCAACCGCGTCGCCGACATCTTTCAGAATGAAACGTCAGATGCGTGGTATAACCGCGAAGCGCAAGATTTATTGCCCGAAAATTACAAATGTTCAAAATGCGAAAGCACAAACTTTACGAAAGAAACCGACATTTTAGACGTTTGGTTTGATTCGGGTTCGTCGTGCGTAGCTGTTCTGGAAACGCGCGAAAATTTGCAATTTCCGGCGGATGTTTATCTCGAAGGCGGCGACCAGTATCGCGGCTGGTTTAACTCGTCTTTGATGTGCGGACTTGCCGCGCATGACGAAGCGCCCTTTAAAACCGTTATCACGCACGGTTGGGTGGTTGACGGCGAGGGCAAAAAGCAAAGTAAATCAATCGGCAACGTCACTGCTCCGCAGGAAATTATTGATAAATCCGGCGCCGAGATTTTGCGTCTCTGGGCGGCGGCGGTTGATTACACGGAAGACGTGCGCTGTTCAGACGAAATTCTGCAGAGAGTAACAGACGCTTACCGCAAATTTAGAAATACTTTGCGCTACGCTCTTGGAAACCTCGAAGATTTTAATCCTGAAACCGATAAAGTTGCACTCGCGGAAATGCTCGAAATTGACCGCTGGGCTTTGGCGAGTATTGACGAAGCGATTGAAAAGGTTGTGTACGGGTTTGAAACCTACAATTTTCAAGCGGTTTATCAAACGCTTTATAATTTCGTTACGGTAACGCTTTCTGCGCGTTATTTCGACATTATTAAAGACCGTCTTTACATTTTCGCGCCGAAAAGTTTGGAGCGACGTTCGGCGCAAACCGCGCTTTACGAAATTGCCGATAAACTGTCGCGCTTGCTGGCGCCGATTCTCGCATTTACGGCTGATGAAGCGTGGGAAAATCTGCCGCATCAAAAATTGGAATCGGTTCATCTGGCGGAATTTCCAAAAGTTTCGGGCGCGGATAATTCGCAATTTTTAATTGATTGGGAACGCATTTTCTCAATCCGCGACGAAGTTTTAAAGAAGCTGGAAGAAGCGCGCGGCGAGAAAAAAATCGGCTCGTCTTTGGAAGCAAAAGTCATTTTGACGGTTGATAAAGAAACGACCAGATTTTTGATTTCATATTTCGAAGATTTGCGTTACATTTTTATCGTCTCGCAAGTGGAAGTTCAGGAAGGCGACGCGCTCGCGGTAGAAATTCAAAAAGCCGACGGCGCGAAATGTGAACGTTGCTGGAATTACTCGCTTCAAGTCGGAAAGTCAGAAAAATATCCGACCGTCTGCGAAAGATGCACAGCAGCATTAACGGAGATTGAACAAAGCGCAACTGCGTAATTATTTTGAAAAAGTTTTATGAGATGTCGAATGCGATTTTCGCTCGACCGGATAGATATGAAAACAGCGAAAAATGAAAAGTGAAAAACGAATAATTTTTCGTTTTTAGTTATTTACTATCTTTGTTTTGTTATAATTTTTCTGTGAACAAAAAAGATTTTTTCTGGAAATTAAGTTATTTAGCGGTGTCCGGCGCGGTTTTTTTGATTGACCAAACGACCAAGGCTTGGGCGATTCGCAAATTGCGCTTTGGCGGCGATGTTTCGGTTATTCCGAATTTTCTAAATTTCGCTTATGCTCAAAATACCGGCGTCGCGTTTAGTTTTTTAGATGACCACGGCGACGCCGGGCGATGGGGTTTGTCGGTCGTGGCACTCGTTGCGGCAACTTTGGTTTTATACTTTTTCTGGCGCACGCCGCGTTCGGACGACCGCGTTTTAGGCGCGTTAGCGTTGCTTTTAGCGGGAATTTTAGGAAATGTCACTGACCGAGCGAGACTTGGTTTTGTGATTGATTGGATTGACGTGCAGCTTGGCAGTTGGCATTATCCGACTTTTAACGTGGCGGACGCGGCGATTTGTATGGGCGCTGGACTTCTAATTTTGGATTTGTTTTTTAGTAAGAAAAAACCGGCGCAAGAAACAAAGGTACAAGACGCTTGATGAAAATTTCGTTGCACGAAATTACACCGGAAAATTTTGCCGAATCTATCAAACTCAAAGTTGCCGAAGACCAAAAAGGCTTCGTTGCTTCAAACGTAAAATCGATTGCCGAAGCAAAAATTTATTCGTACCTCAAGCCGCTTGCGGTTTATGACGGCGAGCAAGTTGTCGGTTTTGCGATGTATGGGCGCGACCCCGAAACAGAAAATTATTGGATTGTGCGTTTGATGATTGACGCGCAGTTTCAGGGCAAAGGTTACGGCAAAGCGGCAACTGTTTGTTTAATTAAAAAGATAAAACAACTTCCTGAAGCCGACGCGATTTTCTTAAGTTTTGTTCCTGCAAATACCGGCGCCGAGAAACTTTACTTAAGCGTCGGTTTTGAACGCACGGGCGAAACCGACGCTGACGGCGAAATTATTATGCGGCTCTCGCTTTAATAATAGCCATCAAGACAGACAAATTTAACAAAGAAATCTTTTGCTTTTCTTGAATGGACATCGAATGTTAGTGATGCTCTTTATCAAAACCTTCCGGTAAATTGCCGTGATAAATTTCGCCGCCCTTTGATGTAAATTCTTTCGCCTTTTCGCTCATTCCAACGGCTAATGCTTTTTCTTCTTCGATATTTTCCTGTGCGGCATACTCGCGGACTTCCTGAGTAATTTTCATCGAGCAAAAATGCGGTCCGCACATCGAGCAGAAATGCGCGAGCTTTGCGCCTTCAGCCGGAAGTGTTTCGTCGTGGTACTCTCTCGCAATTTCCGGGTCTAAACTCAAATTAAATTGGTCTTCCCAACGAAATTCAAAACGCGCTTTCGACAGCGCATTGTCGCGCATTTGCGCCGCCGGATGACCTTTCGCCAAATCCGCCGCGTGCGCCGCGAGTTTGTAAGTTATCACGCCGGTTTTTACGTCGTCCTTGTTCGGCAAGCCGAGATGTTCCTTCGGCGTGACGTAACAAAGCATCGCGCAGCCGAACCAGCCAATCATCGCCGCGCCGATGCCGCTCGTGATGTGGTCGTAGCCCGGCGCGATGTCGATTGTCAGCGGTCCTAAAGTATAAAAAGGCGCTTCGCCGCAAACTTCCAACTGTTTGTCCATATTTTCTTTTATCAAGTGCATCGGCACGTGACCGGGACCTTCAATCATCGTTTGGCAATCCATTTCCCAAGCAATTTTCGTTAGTTCGCCCAAAGTTTCTAATTCAGCAAACTGCGCGTCATCATTCGCGTCGGCAATCGAGCCGGGACGCAAGCCGTCGCCGAGAGAAAACGAAACGTCGTAGGCGCGCATAATTTCGCAAATCTCACGAAATCGCGTGTAGAGAAAACTTTCTTCATGATGCGACAAACACCATTTCGCCATAATCGAGCCGCCGCGACTGACAATACCCGTCGTGCGTTTCGCCGTCAAAGGAATATACGGCAGACGAACGCCCGCGTGAATCGTGAAATAATCAACGCCCTGTTCGGCTTGCTCAACAAGAGTGTCGCGGTAAATTTCCCACGTTAAATCTTCGGCTTTGCCGTTCACTTTTTCGAGCGCTTGATAAATCGGAACTGTCCCAATCGGCACGGGCGAATTTCGCAAAATCCATTCGCGCGTGGCGTGAATATTTTTTCCGGTTGACAAATCCATCACCGTATCCGCACCCCATTTTGTTGACCAGCGCATTTTTTCGACTTCTTCTTCGATTGATGATGTAATGGCTGAGTTTCCGATATTGGCGTTTATTTTAACCAGAAAATTTCTGCCAATCGCCATCGGCTCAGATTCGGGATGATTGATGTTGGCGGGAATAATCGCGCGTCCCTTGGCGACTTCATCACGGACAAATTCAGGCGTGACGAATTTCGGAACGCTCGCGCCGAATGATTCGCCCGCGTGTTGATGATAAAGCGAATCTCTTTCCGTTTGCTGTCCGTTCGCTAAAGTCTCAAACGCGATTTGCCGTCCGAGATTTTCGCGGATGGCGACGTATTCCATCTCCGGCGTGATAACTCCGCGTCTTGCGTAATGGATTTGCGTTACGCATTTTCCGGCTTTAGCCTTCAGCGGCGCGCGTTTCAAACCGGGAAACTCTTCGAGTTTTCCCTGCTCTTTAATTTTGGCTACTTGCTCCGCGCCTTTCGTCAAATAACCGTTGTCCTGCGGCAAAATCTCCCGCCCGACATATTCTTCGACATCATTGCGCTGCAAAATCCAATCGCGCCGCAGTTGCGGCAAACCTTCGCGCACATCGCATCGCTCGTGGGGGTCAGTCCAAACGCCGCTCGTGTCGTAAACTCTGACGGGCGCGTTTTCTTCGAGTTCGTCGCGCATATTTCTCGACGGGCTCAAAAAGATTTCCCGAAACGGAACTTTTAAGTTATGTTTGTTTTGATTAACAGCGTTGCCGTTCGTTTCAAAGTAGATTTTCCGCGAACTTGGATAGTGCGATTTTGAATTTTCGTTATTTTCACTCATTGTTTTTCTCCCTTCGTCGGTATTATCCGCATCAGGTTTTTAGGGTAATGTTCGCGCCGCGAAACAACTCTCAGCTTTTTGCTCCCCTGAAAACTTTTGCTTTATTTATATTACGACATCAAAAACATTTACCAAAATGCTTGACAAAAAGTTCCCGTATTGGTAACTTTTTCGATATAGCTTAAGGAGGATAAGCAAATGAATATAAATAATCGGAGAATAAAAAATGAATACGATTTCATACCGAAAGATTCGGGAATTTATAGCTTTGCATCCGAACTCGGAATCTTCACTGAGCTCGTGGTATAAGATTGCAAGAAAGGCAAAATGGGAAAATATCGTTGAAGTTAGACAAGATTATCCGCACGCCGATTTGGTCGGGCGTTTCGTGGTTTTTAACATCGCCGGGAACAATTACAGGTTGATTGCCGAAATTCATTACGAATCTCAGTTAGTTTTAATCAGGCACATTTTGAAGCACGCCGATTATGACAAAGATAGGTGGAAAGAATGATTAGTGTTGCCGGAAAAATAAATCCGCAAAAGTATGGCAGACTTTTGTCTAAAACGCTTCCAAGCGTTATAAAGACGGAAGATGAGAATGACCGTGCAATTTTGATTGTTGAGGAATTGTTGACGAAGGGTGACAAACTTTCGTCGGAAGAAAGCGTCTTGCTAGAACTTCTTGGAAAATTGATTGCCGATTTTGAAGAAAAATTTTATCAGCCGCGAGAGGCTTCACCGCAGGAGGTTTTAATCGAAATGATGAACGCTCGCGGACTGAAACAAAAGGATTTAATGGTAGTTTTCGGCTCAAAAAGCCGTGTGTCGGAAGCGGTCAGCGGCAAGCGGGAAATTACTAAAATTCAAGCCAAAGCCTTAGCGGATTTTTTCAAAGTGTCGGCAGAACTGTTTATTTGATGGTTGTTTTGAACAACTCTCAGCTTTCGCTTCCTTGAAACTTTTGCAAAATTAGATTGATTATTGTATCAAAATTTGTCAAATAAACTTCCTTGCCCGGATTCTTTTAACTTCCAACTATCTTCGCCGACTCTGACCGCAATATCTTCCAAAACTCCGAGAATCGTTTGATTGTCGGGCGTAACGCCGTTTTGTAAAAGCGGCATTATTTCCCAAATAATTTCATCAAAAGTCGGGTATTTTCCTTCGCGTGCAAAACGCCGCAGCAAGGACACGAGATAAAATTTTATTCGCAATTCAATCGGAATCTGCGAGCGAAACTTTGTGTTTTTCTTCAAAAGATAATGGGCGTGCCGGCGTGCAGCACAAAACATTTGAGGCAAAAATAAGTTGATTTTTAAGCATTATTAAATTGATAACCGAGCGTTAATAGCTCTTAACAAAGGTATGCTTGTTTCCTGAACCGTTGGTAATTTTTGTTGTGATTCCGCCAAAGTCGCCAGCCGCTTTTTATCATTAGAAGTAATCCCCTCTGAAATTCGTTTTCGCGCTAATTCCGCATTTTCTTCGTTAATTTCGCAAAGCAAATAGTGGCGTTTATATTGACGACAAACTAAACCTACCGTTCCAGAACCGCCAAACGGGTCTAGTATAACGCCGCCTTCAGGACACGAAGCTAAAACGATTCGCTCAATTAGTTCCGGCGGAAAAACAGCACAATGCGCTCCGGTAAAAGGGCTGCCGCCTATTTTCCAAACAGATTGAATATTCGCGCCCGTTTCAGTCATCATAGCAAGGCGATTATAATAATATTGCTGACTTTTTGAGAACATAAAAACGTATTCGTGCGCGTGTGTCGGTCGGTCTTTGACGCTTTCGCTTGACGACGGACGATGCCAGATAATATCGCATCGTAGAATCCAACCGTCAGCTTGCAATGCCAAAGCCACGCGCCAAGGTATTCCAACAAGACTTTTCATCGGAAGTCCCATTTCATAAAAAGCCTTGTTCCGTTTCATCCGTCCGGTTGTTGGAATGCCGTTCATATGTTTGCGGCTATAACGAGAATTTTTTCCTTGCGAACCACCGCCTTTATGTTGGCTAGTTGCGCCGACATAAGTATCACCAATGTTTAGCCAAAAAGTTCCGTCGTTCTTTAAAACCCTTCGCGCTTCTCTGAATAAATTTACAAGTGCCTCAATATATTCTTGTGCTGTGTCTTCCAAACCAATCTGCGATTCGCTTCCGTAATCGCGCTGTGCAAAATAAGGCGGCGATGTAATGATTGAATGAAGACTTTCATCAGGCAAAGTTTTTAGAAAACCCAACGAATCGGAGTGTTGCACCGTATCAAATAAATGTTCAATATTATTCATCTCATTACTCCACAATTTTTTCCATAAAGGATTCAACAAATTTTGATTCAACGTCTTTTACAGGAAATTTTTGAATCATTCCATATAAAAAGCGAACATTTGAATACGGCATAAATCGCGCTTTCAATTTTCGGAAAGCAATGTTATTAGCTTCCGAAACAACCTTATTTCTCAATTCATCGGGAGCGACAATAGTGAAAGTCATTTCAGTAGCCGGAATTGTTTGCTTAAATTTCAACATTCGAGTTAAGCCCGATGTAACGCCGGTGCTGTGTTCGACTTCAATGACCGCCGGAATAAAATCATAATCATCTGTGAACCAAATACAATCTATCAATGAAGCTGCTCGCCTACTTTCAACTTTGTAGAGGATTCTGGCGACATCCAAAGTTTGAATAACGCCCTCCAAATTTCCAAGCTGCGAATCTCCAACCGGAATAGATTGGTCGTTTCTTGCAATGTAAGTATGAAAATTGAAAGCATTGCCGATTCTCACTAAAGCCACTTGAATTTGAGTATGAGTTTTCTTCGCGGCAATCGAATCAAACTCTTCGTCCAACATTTCTTCCGTTACGGATATTTTTTCAAAATCCGTCCCAAATTCAATTTCAGAAATAACTTGTTCATATTCCTTTTCACCGATACTTCCTAACTCGTGTTTATCGTCAGGACACCACATAATATGTTTCAGCTTTTTCTCTAAATTGCTTGTGTAAGGATTCGTTCTTTGCGGATAGCAAATGAAAAAATGCGGTGTATAAGCGAGTAGAGATTCAAATGCTGAACGACTATTTCCGCCCGCACTAAAAAGACGGTCAAAATGAATTGGATAATTTGGTTTACCTGAAAAAACTGATGCGGCAGTTGATAATTGCTTTATGCTGATGCTTCCCGGCGTAGCTGTATTTTCGGATTCGCGGCTGTCCCAACGCACAAAGTTTATAGGACCTTCCGGCGCAATTATTTCAGTAATTTTAATTTTTGTTCTGCCCGTGTAATAGTCGTAAGTTTTATTCACGCCTAAACGAGTAATTTCTTTTACAAGATCGGAAGGTTTTAGTTTGGGCATAATTCAATTTTTACACTTATCAATTTTTACATAATTTTACTTTAGATTTCTAACACTACAAAACCTTTAGTGCTTTCGCGTCCAAAACCCAAGCGTATTTCCCTGCCGCTTCAAGAAGATAATCGGGAATGCTGGTTAATTTGTGTTTGCCCGAACCCGTCTGCACAAACGGGTGCGAAACGGATTTGCTGCGATGAATTTTATTCTCGCCCGTCGCCGAAAACCCAAGCGTTTTAAGCATCGGCAAAATCAATTCTTCGCGCACGGAATCTTCCTTAAAATCAGGCGAATCAAGTAAGGTGAAATCAAAATTGTGAAAAAGGTTTTCTTTGTTCATTTGTTTAAGTAGTAAACCGGAATTAAATTATAAATCAAGATGCGGAAAAATTAGTTAAATTTTTACGGCAGGCGGTATTAGCCAAGATTTTTTATCTTTAATATAGAATCTTGCATATTGTAGCGCTTCAAAGGCAAGATATAAAAAACGAAACAATCCAACAATATGAAAAAATCAATTTTTGCAGTTTTCTTAATAATGGCGGTTTGCGCTTCCGCAGCTTTGGCGCAAACTAAAAAACGAACCGTTACGCGCACGACAAAGCGCACGACGACAAAAGGCAAAACAATCAAGACCACAACAGTTAAAAAAATGACAAACAACACGGCTAATCAGGCGGCGATAACGACGGCTTCGGGTCTGACTTACATCATCACCAAACGGGGAACGGGCGCGCAGTTAAAGGCGGGCGACGAGGCAATCGTCAATTACACGGGGCTTTTGACGAACGGGCAGAAATTCGACAGCTCGCTCGACCGCGGCGAGCCGTTTTCGTTTCCGCTCGGCGCGGGAAGGGTTATCAAAGGCTGGGACGAAGGCGTGCAAAAATTGCGCGTCGGCGACCACGTGACTTTAATTATTCCGCCGTCAATCGGTTACGGCTCGCGCGGCGCGGGCGGCGCGATTCCGCCTGACGCAACCTTGATTTTCATTATCGAAGTCGTCGGCGTGAAGTAAAACTGAGAACTGAGAACTGAGAACTGATAGTTTGTTGTATTCACTGTCAGTTCTCAGTTCTCAGTTATCACTTATTTATGAATGTTCTTTCGCTCGAAAATGTCGGTAAGAATTACGGCGTCAAGCCGCTTTTCGAGAATGTTACCGTCGGACTCGAAGACCGCGATAAAATCGGGATTATCGGCGCGAACGGTTCGGGCAAGACGACGCTTTTGCGCATTATTGCCGGAACTGAGACGCCTGATACCGGCAAAGTTGTGCGAACGCCGAATAAGACGCTGGCTTTTTTGGCGCAGAATCCGGCTGTTGATGAAAACGCGACGGTTTTGGAAACGATTTTTGCGGCGTCAAATGGCGTAATGCGTGATATTCGGGATTATGAAACCGCTTGCCGTGAATTAGCATTAAACGGCGCGAATGAAAAACTGCTCGAAAAAGTTTCCGAAATGCAGCACCGATTGGAAACAAACGGCGGTTGGGAAATTGAAACGAACGCGCGGAGTGTTTTAACGAGGCTCGGCATTTTTGATACTTCCGTGCCGATGAAAACGCTTTCGGGCGGACAGCGCAAGCGTGTCTCGCTCGCGCACGAACTCATTGTTAAACCTGACATTTTAATTCTGGACGAACCGACCAATCATCTTGATGCGGACACAATCGAATGGCTGGAAAATTATCTGCGGCGTTACACAGGCGCGCTTCTTCTGGTGACGCACGACCGTTATTTTCTTGACCGCGTGACGAATCGGATTTTTGAGATTGACCGCGGCGCGGTGCAGAGTTTCGGCGGAAATTACGCTTTTTATTTGGAGAAAAAAGAAGCGCAGGAAACCGTTCGCGTCGTTGAAGGACACAAGCGCGAACAGCTTATCAAAAAAGAGCTTGCGTGGCTCAGACGCGGCGCAAAGGCGCGAACCAGAAAATCGAAGGCGCGTGTAAACGCGGCAAACAATTTGATAGCGCAGCCGAAGGAACGGGCGAAAGCCGAAATCGATATTGCCATCGGCTCAAAGCGTTTGGGAACGAAAATCGTTGAGATGCGCGGCGTGTCAAAATCTTACGGCGAGCAAAAACTGATTGACGATTTTACATATCTTTTGAAACGCGACGACCGCATCGGAATTATCGGCGCAAACGGCGCGGGTAAAACGACTTTACTCGAAATAATTACAAATCGAATCAAGCCGGACGGCGGCGAAATTGAAATCGGGCAAACCGTTCATATCGGTTATTACGACCAGGAAAGCCGCGCTTTGGACGAGGAGCGGCGCGTTATTGATTACATCCGCGAAGTCGCCGAATACGTTACAACGGTTGACGGAAATCAAATAACCGCCGGACAAATGCTTGAGAAATTTCTCTTTCCGCCCGCCGCGCAGTATTCGTTTGTCGGAAATCTTTCGGGCGGCGAGCGGCGCAGGCTTTATCTGCTTCGCGTTTTGATGAGTTCGCCGAATGTTTTGTTATTGGACGAGCCGACAAACGATTTAGATATTCCGACGCTGATTGCGCTCGAAGAATATTTGGACGATTTTGCGGGCGCGTTAATCGTCGTCAGTCACGACCGCTATTTTCTCGACCGAACGATTGACACGGTTTTCAAATTTGACGGCGCGGGCAAAATCCGCGAATTTCCCGGCGATTATTCGGCTTATCTGGAAATCGTCGGACGCGAAGAAGTAGAAAATAAAGAAGCGGAAATCCGTGTTTCAGCAAAAATAGAAAAAGCGGAAAACGGCGCGTCAAAAAATTCGCAAAATTCGGCAGCGAAAAAACTCACTTTCAAAGAAAAACACGAACTCGAAACGCTCGAAGCGCAAATTCCCGAAACCGAAAAAAGGCTCGCCGAAATCGAGCGGCAATTAAACGAATCCGCCAGCGACGCCGGGCGCGTTAACGAGTTATTTGTCGAACAGCAAAACTTAAACTTGCAGCTTGAACAAAATATTGAATGGTGGGCGGAACTTGCCGAAAAAGCTGAATAATAAACTTTTATTTAAAGGTTTTAAGATATCCGCTTGGCATCAGTTTTGCATAAACGCCTTCGCACCTAAAGATTTCTTAAAAGTGTAATTTTATCGAACACCAAAGCAGCTTTTAATTTTATAAAAAAGTGTTTCGGCGATTGATAAAACAAAAAATATCTTTGAGAAGAGGAGAAATAAAAATGAAGAAGTTACTTTTTACAAGTACAATTTTAGCGCTGGCGATTTTTGCTTTGACCGGTTGCCCAGGAAGCGCTACGAATACGACAACGACAACAAATTCGAGAACGAACAGCGTTGTTTCAAACGCTAATATGGCGAATTCGAATACTGCAATCGTGGTTAATTCAAACACGAATATAACGGATTCAAATATGAACGCTTCTAATTCGGTGACCGGCACAAACAGTGCGAACGGTTTTATGACCGAAGCGGCAAAAGGCGGAATGGCAGAAGTTGAACTCAGCAGAGTAGCCGTATCAAAGGCGCAAAACCCCGAGGTTAAACAATTTGCCCAACAGATGGTTGCCGACCACACGCGGGCGAACAACGAATTAAAACAGCTTGCCGCAAAGAAAAGTGTAACGCTTCCGACTGAATTAGACGCTATGCACAAAGCGGCAATGGATAAACTGTCGAAACTTTCCGGTGCGGAATTCGATAAAGAATATGTCAGCGAAATGGTTAAAGACCACGAAAAAGACGTAACTTTATTCAGAACACAATCGGAAAGCGGAACAGACGTGGAAGCCAAGGTGTTTGCGGGTAAGACTTTGCCGACTTTGCAGATGCACTTGAAAATGATTCAAGGCATTCAGGGCAAAATGAAATAAGCGTTTTTAGTTTTCGGTTTCAGGCTTCAAATTTAATGATTGTTTTAACTTGAAGCCTGAAACATACAAAGAAATAAAATGGCACAATGTGAAGTTTGCGGTAATGATTATTACTTGTCTTTTGAAGTCGTGACGGCTGGCAATCGTCACGTTTTTGATTGTTTTGAATGCGCGATTCATAAACTAGCGCCTGTCTGCGCTCATTGCGGGGTCAAAATCATCGGTCACGGCATCGAAGCGAAGGAAAACTTTTTCTGTTGCGCCAACTGCGCCAAACAAGCGGGCGTCAGCGGCGTGACCGACCACATTTGGGGGAAAGAAAGAGAAACAGCCGAAAAATACGGTGAGCAAAACAACGCCGAATAATGAATTTAATCGGACGAAACAAAACAAAAATCCGATAAATTTTTAGACCGACAAAAACCTTTAAATTATAAACAATCGCGGTGAAAGCAACTAAAATCTGCTCGTTACCTGAAAAAGTGAAAAAACATATAAACTGAACACATCTTGCTTTTTCACTTTTTCAACTTGTTTAAAAATTTGCTTCTGAATTTGGAAACCTTCGGCGCAACAACAGCAGCGCAATACGGCTGGTTTGGATTGTTGGCAAAGTATTCTTGGTGATAATCTTCAGCGATATAAAATCTATTGAAGGGCGCGATTTGCGTGACAATCGGATTGTCATAAACGCCTTCAGCTTCGACTTCTTTAATAACTTCTTCGGCAGTTCGTTTCTGCTCGTCCGAATGATAAAAAATTGCCGAACGATACGATGTGCCGATGTCGTTGCCTTGCCGGTTCAAAGTCGTCGGGTCGTGAACGCTAAAAAAAACCTGCAAAATTTCTTTGAAAGAAATTACGTTTGGGTCAAATTTTATTTGCACGACTTCAGCGTGTCCGGTCGTTTCGGAACAAACTTCCCGGTAAGTCGGATGTTCCGTATGCCCGCCTGAATAACCGGATTCAACCGATTCGACTCCTTTCAAATCGTCAAAAACTGCTTCGACACACCAAAAGCAACCTGCGGCGAGCGTTGCCGTTTCAAAATTTTTATTTTCCATAAATTTATTTAACACTGTTTTTAATGGATAAAGGCGAAAAGCTAAGAAATTACTTTTACTTTATCCTTTCTACTTTGTTAGCCTCCGATAAAACTCATTGTCCGCGCCGGTTGAACGAAGTTTGTATCGTTAATTTGATGCCGCGCTTCTTTTTGCGATACGACCGTTTTTATAAATTCGATTGTTTCGGAGCGAGTCGCGCCGCTTCGTAAATGGTCGCGCAAATTGTGTTCGACGGTTGAAAACAAACAAGTGCGAATTTGTCCGTCCGCCGTCAGGCGAATGCGTGAACATGCGCCGCAGAACATTTCCGTGACGGGCGCGATAATTCCGATTTCGCCAACTGAACCGTCGGCAAAAACATATTTCCAAGCCGTTTCCGCGCCGCGCGAATTTTGTTTTAATTTTAACGGAAAAACACGATTGATTTTTTCAAAAATTTCTTTGCCCGCAACAACCATTTCGCGCCGCCAATCGCGCGCCGCGTCGAGCGGCATAAATTCGATAAAGCGCATTGAAACATTGTTTTCACGCGCAAACCGCGCAAAATCTATAATTTCATCGTCGTTAAAACCTCGAACAATGACAGCGTTTATTTTTACCGGCGTTAAATTCGCCTGTTTTGCAGCTTCAATGGCGTCTAAAGTTTCCTGTAATTTATCAACGCCCGTAATTTGCCTGAAATTTTCGCGCTTTAAGCTATCCAGCGAAATCGTTACGCGGTCAAGTCCCGCATTCTTCAAGTTTTCGGCTCGCCGCGCTAAGGAAAACCCGTTGGTCGTTAAAGCCAAATCTTTTAAATGCGGATTGCGGATTGCGGATTGCGAATTTTCAGCCGCCGAATTTTGAACTTTAAACTCTGAACTTTGAACTTTTAATCGAGAGAGTTTTTCAATCAAAACTTCGATGTCTCGTCTCAAAAGCGGCTCGCCGCCCGTCAGCCGAATTTTTTCAATGCCTAAGGACACGAAAATTTCGCAAATGTATTCAATCTCTTCAAACGTCAAAATTGTTTCCTTTCGCGCAAGCGGCGGTTCGCCGTTCGGGAGGCAGTAAAAACACCGAAAATTGCAGCGGTCAGTTAAGGAAACGCGCAAATCGCGGATTATTCGGTTGTGAGCGTCGCGCAAAACGTTTTCCATTAAGAAAATGATACAGGTTGCAAATGGAAAATGGAAAATGGAAAATGGAAAATTAAGAGAGTTGTTGTGATTAACGTTTTATTAAATGCTGTTTCGGTATTGTTTGGCTATAAATTGATTATTCTTTTATTTTCCATTTTCCATTTTCCATTTTTTCACCGCTCCGGCATTGCGTTTTAAGCCGTGCAATTTTGTGCGTTTCATCGCGCTGCGGCGGAATTTTTCGACGTAATCTTCGGTGGAAAGCGAAAGAATTTCGTCCAAAACGGGCGAGACGTTTCCGGGACGCGGCTCAAAACGTGTTTCTTCGGTTGGTTTTTCAAAACGATTCCAAGGGCAAACGTCCTGACAAATGTCACAACCGTAAAGCCAGCCGTTTAGATTTTCTTCGATTGCGGCGGGCAGTTCCGGCTCGCGCAATTCAATTGTGGCGTAAGACAGACACGCTTTCGAATCAATCAAATACGGCGCGACAATCGCGTTTGTCGGACAAGCGTCGAGGCATTTCCGGCAAGTTCCGCAATGGTCTTCAACCTGCTCGGTTTCATACTTGAGTTCGAGATTTAATAAAATCTCGCCCAGAAAAACCCACGAGCCGTAATCTTTTGTAATCAAATTCGAATGTTTACCGAGCCAGCCGAGACCGGCGCGGACTGCCCACGCTTTGTCCATCACCGGGGCAGTGTCAACGCAGATTTTTCCTTCTGCCGATTCGTCGATTGTTTCGATAAAAGCTAAAAGCTCGCGCAGTTTTTCCTTCAAAACATCGTGATAATCGTCACCCCAAGCGTAACGCGAGACTTTTCCCTTTTCTTCAGTTTCTTCGTGTTCGTGCGGCGTATAGTAGTTTAATGCGACGACGACAACCGATTTTGCTTCGGGAAAAATAAGGCGCGGGTCAGCGCGTTTTTCTGGTTCGCGTTCAATCCATTGCATCTTGCCATGAAAATCGTTTGCCAGCCATTTACGAAGATGCTCGCCTTCAAGCGCAAGCGATTCGGCGCGAGCGATACCGATTTTGTGAAAGCCGATTTCAATGGCTTTTTGTTTTATTTGCGCGGTAAGAGAAATCACAAGAAAATTATACCAAATGTTGAAAACTAAAACGGCTGAGAAGCATAAAGCCAATCAGCCGTTTATTGAAATATTTCTAAATTCTTAATTTAGAAATTAAGTTTCGCGCCGAATTGAAATTGCCGCGGGTCAAACGAAGCGGTAGGACGGCTGAAATACCTGCCGTCCTTCGTGCGCTCGCCGAAAGCATTTACATCGTCAAAGAAAGGCGATGCGGAGCCTTCGTTAAAGCGATTGAACAAATTAAAACCTTCGGCAATCAATTCCAGACGGACGCGCTCGCCGAACCGGATTGCGCGGGCAATCCGCAGGTCAACCGAAGCGAACGAATGTGTCGTTCCCGCATTACGCTCTAAGTTCCCGACTGAAAATCTGCCGTCCGTGATAAGCGGCGTAACACAGCCGATTGTTCCCGGAATACACAGTGAACCGTCGGGATTGACGCTCGGACGGTCGGTTTGCGACGCTTGGTCGTTGTTCGCGTCAAAATTGGTAATGATATTAAACGGACGACCCGACGAAAGTTCGATAATCGGCGCAATCGTAAAGTCAGCCAAAAATCGCTGAAATCCATTACCGGAACGCCAGCTTTGCGGCGACGCCAAAACTCCGCTGAAAACAAACCGATGCCGCTGGTCAAACAAAGAACGCGAGCGTTCAGCGCGAAAATTAGTCGGGTCTTGCGGAATAAGCAAAGTCTGTAAATCCGAAGAATCGTCAACGGATTTTGACAAAGTGTAAGACGCTAAAAACGTCAGGTTATTGGCAAACCGTCTTTTTAGTTCGAGATTAAGCGCGTTATAGCTTGAATTTCCGTCCGATACTTGCGCGTTGACCGAACCGAACGGCGAGATTGTTCCCGAAGTTCGCAGCGAACCTGCCAGAGCAGCATCAAAATCAGCAAGCGTGCGACGCAGCGCCGTGGGCAATCCCGGTGCGGCGTTATATAAATTCAAAATTGATTGCGTCAGAAAATAGTTCGGCGCATTCGGTCGGAAGAAATTGGCAAACGCCGGAGCGACGACTCGACCGCCCGCGCATTGCGCTACCGCGCCCGGAATAACTACCGTACAGCCCGCGCCGCCAGCTGCTGAACCGGGAGGTGCAACCGGAATTCTAAAGGCAACCGCTTCTTGCTGCGAAACGGGCAATCTTCCGGCATACCGCTGAAAATTTTGAATTTGAAGCGCCGTATTCGGCGTGTTCAAATCGGTCGGATGCGGAAGATGATGCGCGCCGACGAAAATATACGAAGCCGACACGGACATATTGTTCGTCAATTGCCGCTCAAATGTTAAATTCGCCTGCGTCGCCGAAGCGTATTGAAAATCCTTTGCTACCGGCAGCGTAAAAGGCAGAACCGTTCCAAAGCCCGAAAATGTTTGGTCGTTAAAACGCTGTCTGCCAAATTGGTATTGCGCCGTCGGAGCCACGCCTGGTGTAAATGCTGTTGCCGGCAACGCGGCGCAGACAGGAGTTCGCGCCGCGCCCGGAACGCAAACAGTTCCTTGAAAAACCTGGGAGGCGTTCAAAAGCTCGGTCGGCGAAGGACTTCCCGCCGTCAAAACGGCTTGTTGCTGCTGGGCGGCGTCAGCGATATCAGAGTTAAAGGCAATCGCAAGCAGCGGATGGTCATAAAACAAACCGAGCGCGCCGCGCACAACCGTTTTACCATCGCCGAAAATGTCGTAGGCGAAACCGAAACGCGGGGCGATATTATTCGTGTCGCGCGGAATGCCTTGCTGAACATTTAGCACGTCTTGCGCGGCGAGAATATCAGCTGCTGAAAGATTGATGCGCGAAAGCGGGTCATTGAAACCGACGGGCGCAATTGTTTCCGTAAATTCGACATCGTAACGAACGCCGTAATTGATAGTTAAACGGCGCGTCGCTTTCCACGTGTCTTGAGCGAAAAACGCAATCGGCGTATTTTTAATTTTACTTATTGGGTCGCCGAAACCTTGAACATAAGTTGACGGCAAACCGAGTCCGTAGGATTGCACCGGAGTTAAATCAGGCGCGCCCAATTGACCGAAAGCCGCGTTCAGATTGCCCGCCGCGAACGGTCCGAAATTGAAAAGTCCGGCAAAGTTTAATTCAAAAAGAGCGCGTGGAATTCTGATGAAATTAACGTCGCCGCCAAATTTCAAAGTGTGCGTTCCCAAAATATAGTTGATATTATCGGCTATCTGATAGCGCGTTTCCGTGCGTTCGACCGGCGAGAAAAGTTCGCGCCCGATAAACGCCGTTCCCGCAATGTTAAAGGAAACCGCATCGCCGTTCTGCGAGCGAAAACTGGTTTCGCGTCTGCCGATATTAAAGCGAAACTCATTTGCCGCTCTTTCGCCTAAAGTTGAGTTTAGTCCTACCGTAAAAGAGGTATCCTTAATGTCTGTAATTCCGGTGCGCGAAAAATCGTTTTGCCCTAAAGATTGGTTTTGCGATTCGACTTGGATGCCGGTCAGATTGCCCGGATTGTAGCCGAAACGAAAAGTCAATTGATTGTCTTCGTTGAGATTATGGTCGGTGCGCAGCGAGAAAAAGTTTGAGCGTTCGGTAATGGGAAAAACTCTCTGTAAGTCATTAAGCGGGCGAAAAGCGATAAATTGTCCGGCTGCGTTGGTTGTGCTGACGGGAACCGGCGCACCCGTCAGGAAAAATCTCGGACCGACCTGAAGCGGCGTCGCCGGATTAGGATTGCAGAAACTTGTTGGCGGAGTCGGCGGTGTCGGACAAGGCGGCGCAAACAAAGGATTGCTTCCGGTCAAAGCGGTATTTCCGCCGCTTGACGCTAAATAAAGATATTGCACTGCCGCGCCAATCAACGTCGGATTATTGCTGGCAATCAAATTTTGAGCAAATGTTTGCTGCTGCGGTGTAATGTTTCTAAATGTTTGCCCTCCGAAAGTAACTGCGCCGGTCAAATTTTGCGCGACATTGCTGGTAAAAAAGCCGGATTCGTCGCGCTGTCGGCGTTCAAACGAAGCGAAGAAAAAGTTTTTGTCTCTGCCCGATGTCACCATCGGTCCGCCTTCGCCGAAATTCAGAAACGGAAGCGGTCCGCCGAGCGTCGCGCCGAATTGCGTGCGGCGAAAATCCGGCTTGTCAATCGGCGAAAACGGGTTGCGGGCTTGAATGCTTTTATCGCGGATAAAGCCGAAAACGTTTCCCGTGTATTCGTTTGTTCCGCGCTTTGTCACGACATTGACGATGCCGCCGGTCGCGCGTCCGAATTCCGGCGCGTAAGAGTTTGTCGCCACTTGAAATTCCTGCACGGCTTCCTGCGAAACGGTTGTGCGGGCGGCGTTTATCGAGTTGTCGGTAAAGTCTGAGCCGTCAACCTGGACGAGTGTCGAGCGTCCGCGCTGTCCGCCGATATTCAAACCGGAAGTCGGCGCTGGTCCAATCGGGCGACCGTTGTCGCGTCCGACAGTGGAAATCGTCAAAGCAAATCCAGTCGCGCTGCGCTCATTAATCGGCAGATTTTCGATTCGCTGCTGGTCAATCGTGTTAGAAACCGATGTTCTGGTAGTTTCCACTAAATCTACCGAATCGCCGGAAACATTGACAACCACGTCTTGCCCGCCAACTTCAAGTTTAATTGCGAGTTCAGCGCTTTGTCCGACGGTTAAACGGACAGGCGAGATAACGGTTTTTTTAAAGGTCGCGGCTTCCGCCGAAACTTCGTATTCGCCCGGCGGCAAAGCAAAAATCTGATATGTCCCCTCATCGTTGGTCGTAACCGTTCGCGTAATGCCGGTTGCGGGATTACGCGCCGTAACGGTCGCGCCCGGCACAATCGCTTCGTTCGGGTCGGTAACCAAGCCGCGCAAATCGGCAGTGCTGGCTTGCGCTTGTGCAAACGCCGAAGCAGCGCCAAAAATTAAAGTTATCGCCAACATCAAAAACTTTTCGACGGCGGCGGTGCAAACGCGCAAATGAAATGCTTTCATCGGATTTTATCTCCCAGTTAATAAGAAAATTTTTAAGATTTTGTCAGCCAACCGGCGAAAAGATATTTTGTGGATGGAATTTATAAAACCTTTTTCGTCAAATATCTTCGGTGTATCTCGCCCCGATAATATGTCTTAAATTTTAAACGACTGATTTTTTATAGATTGATAGCTTTGAAATTTTAATCGCAAACGACGACTTTAAGCAAGCAAAAAGTTAATTTTTTGTTACTTTTCGCCACTTTTTATTACTTATTTTCGCTTACGGGAATTGTTTGACGGGTTGCACGCGCCAAAACCCGCCGCGCCGCGCCGCTCAAACCGAGCGCGGAAATCGCAAAATTCGCCAAGGCGGGAGCAAATGCCGCGTGGCGCAATAACGAACAAACGCGCAGTCTTTTTTGAAATTTTTCACGGTGCAGAATTTTATAGCTTTCCGCGATTTTTTCAGAATCCAAAATGTTTTCCACAATAATATTTGTCAGAATTTCCGCGCTTTCGAATGCCATCAACATTCCGCTTCCCGTAAATGGGTCAATAAACGCCGCGGCGTCGCCAACGGTAAAAAGATTTTTTGCCGGATTTAAACTTTTCGTGCCGAAACCGTCAACCGAAACCGCCAGCCAATCAAAAACAGGCGTAGCGTTTTTTATAGTTTCAAAGGCACGTTTGTTTTGAAAAACAACTTTTTCGACAATTTTTTCCGCATCGCCGGAGAATTCTTTGACTATATCGGCACGGATTAAAAAACAATGATTCGCTAAATTGTTTTCAACAAAACTTAAACCGCCGTATCCGCCGCGAAAAAAGTAAATTTCGCAAACGCCTTTTTCCGGCGCGGCGTTTTCGAGATGAGTTTTGAAACCAACAAGGCGATTTTGGATTTTGGATTTTGGATTTTGGATTCTTTCTACTTTGAACTTTGAACTTTGAACTTTGAACTTTTTAGCGTAATTCCCTAAAACATTGGCTCTTCCGGTCGCGTCAATCAGCAAATCAGCCAAAATCTCTTTTGAGTTTCCGTCTTTTGTCCGAATTTTCACGCCGCGAATTTCTTCGTTTTCGTGCAAAAGACCGACCACATTTGATTCTTCCAAAACTTCCGCGCCGGCTTGTTTCGCCTTTTCCAAAAGCAAAAAATCCATCTCAGCGCGGCTCAAACTTAACGCAATTTGGACATTACCGCCAAACCATTTGCTCGGAACGCTAACTGATTTTCCGCCCGGCTCATAGAAAACGGTTTTTGTAATTCTCTCGCCGCCCGCCGAAAGCATTTCTTCAAAAACTCCTAAACTCTCAAAATGCCGCAGACATTCGGGCGAGATAAATTCGCCGCACAGCTTTTGACGCGGAAATCGCTCGCGCTCAATCAAACAAACATCGAAATTTTCCTTCGCTAGACGAATTGCCAGACTTGCGCCTGACGGTCCCGCGCCGACAATTGTGATTTTGGATTTTGGATTTTGGATTTTGGATTTCACGCTCGGTTTATTTTAACTTTTCCGATTGTCTTTTGCATTTTCATTTGCTTGCAATTCGTGTTATTCGTGTTAGCGCATGACTAAAATCTTATGAAAATAATTCCGCTTGCCATTCCGACGCCGTTTTACGTCGGCGACGTTAACGTTTATTTGATAAAAGAAGAGCCGTTGACGTTGATTGACGTTGGACCGAAAACAGAAGAAGCAACAAAGGTTTTGCGCGAAAAATTGCAGCGAAACGGCGTCCATTTTTCCGACATTCGCCGCATCGTTCTGACGCACGCGCACGAAGACCATTGCGGTTTGGCAAAACAAGTTCGTGACAATGCGAAAAACGCGGAAATTCTTGTTCACAAATGGGAAACCGGACATCTTTTCGGAAGATTAGCGCGTGAAGAACATCATAAATTGATAATTCGCGCTGGAGTTCCCGAAAGTGTTTTTCGTGAAATGCAATTGATTTACAAAGACGTTTCGCTTTTGACCGACGCTTTAAATGAAGGCGAGTTTTCCGCGCTCGAAGACGAAATGGAACTTGAATTCGCAAGCGGAACTCTAAAAGTTCTGCACACGCCCGGACACACGCCCGGTTCGTGCAGTTTCGTGCGCGAGGCAAACCGAACTTTGATTGCCGGAGATTGCGTCTTAAAACGTATTACGCCAAATCCAATCGTTTCGCCCGACCCCGTTGACCCGAACAAACGCTTTAAATCTTTAGCCGAATATCTCGTCAGCCTCGCGCGGATAAAAAGTTTTTCGCCGACACTGGTTTACGGCGGACACGGCGAGCCAATTTCGGATTTCAATGAAATTTTTCATCGCTACATTCGCGCAATTGACGAAAGACAAAAAACGGTCGTCGAATCAATTTCAAGCGCAGGCGGCACGGCTTGGGACATTGCGCAAAAACTTTTCCCGAACGCAATCCGCAAAGACGTTCACGGTTTTTTGGCGATTTCCGAATCAATCGCGCATCTCGATTACGCCGAATCGGAAGGCAAAATCGCGGTTGAATTAAATGAAGGAATTGAATTTTACCGAAAACTATAATTTAAGAAGATTTTTAAAAATAATCTTTACAAACTTCTGATTTGTTATTAAAAATCAAATGGTTAAAGCTTGTTGTGAAACGATTTGACCGATTTTGTCGCTCACTTTGGTTAAACCTTCAAAACCCGGCAAACCTTGAATTCTCTGCGAAACATTGCGGTCAATCCATTCCAGCCCGTCATCGCCTTCAAAAAGCGTTGCTATCGTGTAGTTTGATTCTTCTTTCGATTTCGCGCCGCTTCCTACGGGCGTCCAAAAATTATTGACGATAAACCGCGAAAGCTTTTGAGCGAATTCGCTTTTTTGCAATTCGATTCGCGCGACGCTGCGGTAAAAATGCGTGTGCGCCGATTCTTCGCGGATGATTCCCTTTAAAATTTCGTCTAAAATCGGATGATTCGCAAGATTCATTAATCGGCGGTAACCTTGCGTCGTGGACATTTCGTGTATCGCGCCGAAAGTCATATGCGTTGCCGTAAATTTTTTGCCGACGAGATTAGTCAGTGACGTAATCAAATAATTATTAACCGTATAAAAGGTTGAAACCGCGCGTCGGACTTGCACTTGCCATCTGTCATCAGTTTCAATTCCGGCTTCATTCAAAAAGCGATTTAAAAGCTCGCCGTGCGTTTGTTCTTCGTTGCTCCAGCGCTCCATAAATTTGCTGATAACGGGGTCTTTGCCTGTCGGCGTCCGCCGCAGTTCTTCGTAATACATATCTGTCAAGGCTTCGACATCGCGCATATACAACAGAACTGGAACGAATTTTTCATCTAGCGGATAATTTTTTACGCTCTTCCAATCGATTCGGTTAATAAATTCTCGGGTTAAGGTTCGCGGCTGTTTTTCATACCAATCGAGAACGTCTTTTTTTGTTTCAAAACTCATCTTTACTGTTTTCCTCTTGAATCTTTAATTCGATACAAGGCAATTTTCAGATGCAATGCGTTCAATAAGTTTAATTTGCGCGACTTTTACCAACAAAATTTCAGGCTGCTTTAGACAAACAAAAATTTAACTTCTGCATGCAATACTTTACTTGTGAAACACGGCTGATTTGCGGTTTAATACTTGTAATTCAAAACCGATTTTTCGTCGCCAAATCAACCCGCGCCAGACCGTTTTTATTTTCGGAAAGTTTTTGTGGAAATTTATGAAATTAGCTCTTGAAAGACAAATTCAGCTTGCCTTTGTTTTCGCCCTAATTGTGCTTTTAACACTCGGTTTTTTCGCCTACCGCAACGCGGCGGCGCTCAACGAAGCGTTAAAATGGGAAAAACACACCCAGGAAGTTTTATTACAGCTTAATGACACGCTCAATTCTATAACGGATGTCGAAACAAACGGGCGAGGATACGTTGTCAGCGGCAACGAGGAATTTTTAGAGCCTTACAAAACAGTTGAACAAAAAATTAGTCCGAATCTAGAAGTTTTGCGCCGACTCGTTGCTGACAATCCTGAACAGTCGGCGGAACTTGCCAAACTCGAAAAATCAATTGACGAAAAAATAAAATTTACCAACCGTTTGATTAACGCCCGGCAAACTCAAGGCTTTGAAGCGGCGAGCAAACTCGTCGGCACTGGTGAAGGCAAGCGAATTATGGATGAAATTCGACTTTCCGTCGGCAGGATGAAAGAGACGGAAACGAATCTTTTGCGCGTGCGCGAGCGCGACTTGAGCGAAAGCATCGGCGACACTTTATTTATATTGTTTTTCGGAACCGTTGCCGGAGTCGTTTCACTTGGTCTGGCAAACCTCGCAATTTTTCGGGAAGTATCGAAACGTCACCAGGCGGAAGACAATCTACGCGATGCGAACAAGGATTTGGAAAAGCGCGTTGAAGACCGCACGCACGAAATCTCGCGCAAAAATGTAGAACTTAACGAGCAAATCCGGCAGCGCGAGCAATCTGAACAGCGCCGCCGCATTGCATTAGAAGCTGGAAGTTTGGGAACTTGGATTTTAAATTTGAAGGACGACCGGGCGGAAATAGACGAAATGGGTTTGTCACTTTTCGGTCTTCGTCCTGAAGAATTTGACGGCTCACCCGAAAAAATTTTCAGCCGGATTCTCGAAGAGGATTTTCCCACCGTCGAAAAACTGTTTCAAAAATCGATCGCCGAGCGCACGAATTTTGTCGCCGAATTTCGAGTTAAAATGCCGGACGGCGCCGTGCGCTGGAATCAATGCACCGGGCAGCCGCAGTTTGACGCGAGCGGTGCGATTACGCATATTGTCGGTTATTGCCGTGATGTTACGGACACTAAACAAAGCGAGATGACGCTTCGCCGGAGCGAACTTTTTAACCGCGCCATTCTAAATTCGCTTTCCGCGCACATCGCCGTTTTGGACAAAACTGGAAATATCGTTGCCGTCAACGAAGCGTGGCAGAGTTTCGCCGAAGCCAACTGCGTCGAAGAACAAATCGCCGCTACCGGCGTCGGGCAAAATTATTTGAAGGTTTGCGAAACTTCGGAAGCGTTTGAAGAAGACACAAAAGAAGTCTTAGAAAATCTGCGGGCGATTTTAAATGGCGAAAAAACGAGTTTTTCATTTGAATATCCCTGTCACTCGCCGAAAGAAGAACGCTGGTTTCTTCTACAGGTCGGCGCGATGCAGGGCGAAAAAGGCGGCGCGGTTGTCTCGCACATCAATATTACCGACCGCAAAAAAGCCGAAGTGCGATTGAAAAACAGCGAAGAATTTAATCGCAGCGTTTTTGAAAATAGTCCCGATTGCATAACGGTTTTAACGCTTGAGGGAAATTTGCATAGAATGAATTCCAATGGTTTGTGCTTAATGGAAACTGACGATTTCGCTTCGTTTGCCGGAACGCCCTGGATTGATTTTTGGGAAGGTGAGGAAAACGAAGTAGCTTATCAAGCGCTGGAAACAGCGCGAAAAGGCAAGACCGCGAACTTTGAAGGTTTTCGCAAAACGGCAAAGGGCGATCCGAAATGGTGGGACGTTTCGGTTGCGCCGGTATTTGGCACTGACGGAAAACCGATTCGTTTGATTGCCACTTCGCGCGATATTTCCGAACGGCGCCAAGCCGAGAGCGAACGCGAAGAACTGCTCAAGCGCGAGCGAGGCGCCCGCAAAGACGCGGAAATCGCCAACCGTTTGCGCGACGAATTTCTGGCGACGGTTTCGCATGAGCTTCGCGCTCCGCTCAATTCGATTCTCGGTTGGGCACGAATGCTTGAAAAAGGAAAACTCGACGAAAAGACATCGGAAAAAGCAGTGAGCACAATCGTCCGCAACGCCGAAGCTCAAAACCGTTTGATTGAAGATCTGTTGGACGTTTCGCGCATAATTTCCGGCAAACTGCGGCTTGAAGTAATGACTGTAAAGCCGATAAATGTTGTCGAATCCGCACTCGAAACCGTGCGTCCGGCGGCTGAGGCGAAAGGCATCCGGCTTGAAATAAAAGAAGACGCGGACATTTCGCATATTTCCGGCGACCCGAACCGTTTGCAGCAAGTAATCTGGAATTTATTATCAAATGCCATAAAATTTACGCCGAACGAAGGCAAAGTCGCATTGGAAATCGAGCGGACGGATAACTTTGTCGAAATTCGCGTGCGCGATACCGGCGTCGGCATCAAACAGGAATTTCTGCCGCACGTTTTCGACCGATTCAGTCAAGCCGACGCTTCGAGCATCAGAAAATTCGGTGGTTTGGGTTTAGGTTTGGCGATTGTGCGGCACATCACCGAAATGCACGGCGGAACAGTCAACGCTTTTAGCGATGGCGAAAACAAAGGTTCGACTTTTGTCATCCGCCTTCCGCTCGTCGCCGCGCCGAGTCATGAAGAAGAAAATAAAACCGAATCAAAGGCACAAATGCTCGAAACGGCGTCGTCAATCAGTCTTGACGGAATGCTTATTTTGGTCGTTGACGATGAGGAAGATACGCGCCAATTGCTCGCGCAGTCTTTAACGTTCTATGGAGCAACAGTTACCAGCGCTGCTTCCGCCGCCGAGGGTTTGTCCGAGTTGGAAGATAAAAAACCCGACTTGCTCGTTTCAGATATAGGAATGCCGGACGAAGACGGTTACACTTTGATTCGCAAAGTCCGCGCTCTGCCAGACGAAAAGTTAGCCCGCATTCCGGCAATTGCGCTAACGGCTTTTACGCGCGCTCAAGACCGCGTGCGGGCTCTCTCTTCGGGTTATCAAAGTCACGTCGCAAAACCTGTCGAACCTGACGAATTAGTTACGGTGATTGCGAGTTTGACGGGTCGTTTGCAGATAGGTGATGCGGAGTAAAGATTGAACAATTTTTATCTTTTTTCAATCCGCATCTTCATTCCGTATTTCGGTCTTAATGTCATCAAAGGATTTAATCCGATTTTTTGTTCGGGCATTAACCGCAATTTCCATTTTCGGGCGAGCGTCGCCAATAATAAAACGCCTTCCGTCCACGCGAAACTTTCGCCGATGCAGCGACGAACGCCGCCGCCGAATGGAAAATAGATGTTCTTTTGTCCGGCTTCTTTGACGCTTTGCGCTTGCCAGCGTTCGGGAATGAATTCGTCCGCGTTTTCCCAAAATCTTTTGTCTCGGTGCGCGATAAAAGGACTCAATAAAACAAGCGCGCCTTTCGGGATTTGATAGCCGCCGAATTCGTGTTCTTCGATTGAAAGTCTGCCCAATGCCCACGCGGGCGGAAATAACCGCATTGATTCGGCGAGAATGTTTTCCGTGTATTTCAAATTCGGATAATCTTCCACGCCCGGCAGTCTTCCGCTTAAAACTTTGTCCAATTCTCCGTGCAGTAATTTTTCTTTTTCGGGGTTTTGCGAAAGCAGATAAAAAGTAAAAGTCAGCGCGTTCGCCGTCGTTTCGTGTCCCGCCAAAAATAGCGTCAGGGCTTCGTCACGCACTTGCTCGTCGGTCATCGCGCCGCCGTCGCCTTCTTCGTCCTGCGCCATCAGAAGCATCGAGAGCAAATCGCCAAAATCTTCGCCCGATTTTCGGCGTTCGTTGATAATGCCGTAAATCACTTTATCCAAAGTTTCTTTAGCGCGATTAAACCGTCGCGCTTGCGGAATCGGCAGTTTTTCCAAAATTTCCGAAAACGGCAGAAGCAAATAATTGAACATCTCAATCAACGCGGTCAACGCGCCGCCGACTTCATCGGCTTCGTCTTCAACGTTCGCGCTGAAAAGAGTTTTGCCGACAATCTGCAATGTCAGGTGCATCATTTCCTTGTCAACGTCGCGCATTTCTCCGTCGCGCCAGGAATCCGCTTTTTTCGCGCCGTATTCAATCATTGTTTCGGCGTAGAATTTAATTCGCTCTCGATGAAACGCGGGCTGAATCATCCGGCGCTGGCGCAGATGAAATTCCTTTTCGCTGGTTAACAAACCTTCGCCGAGAAGTTTTTTAGCGCGCTGCAAAGCGCGTCCCTTTATAAATTTATGAGCGTTCACAACGAGCAAATCGCGCACAAAATCAGGATGATTCAAAAAATACGCGGGCTGACCGCCCATTTTGAAAAGCGAAACATCGCCGAGCGCGGCGGCTTCTTCCAAAAACGCGGTCGGATTGCGGCGAAATTTCAAGAAATGCCCGCCGAAAATTCCGGCTTTCGGGCTTGGCGGATTCGGTTGTGCAACTGCTTTCATTTATTCGATATTAACAGAAAAATTGTTGGCAGATGAATACAGATGAATTAACAGGGATGAAGGGGATAAAGGGGATAGACCGAGGATAAATACAAAAGAGTTAAATTGTTTTAAATATCCTCTTCATCTCTTACATCCTCTTCATCCCTACTAATTTTCTTTTCCCAGTTTAGAAATCTCAACAAAACTGCTATTTTTGAAATACTATGACCGAAGCAAAAGTAAAAAAAGTCAAACCCGACATTCGCGCCATTACGCGCCTCGTTCCGCCGAGCGGAAATCTTGTGCAGGGACAATCCGAACTTCCGATTGACCCGCAACTGGCAAAAGAAGCCGCTGAAATCATCGCCGCCAGCCAAAATCATTACGGCGGTTCGGAAGGCGACGCCGGATTGCGCAAAGCGGTTGCCGAAAAGATAAAAAAATATAACGGCATCGAAATTGATTTGGATGCGAAACCGCTCGAATTGATGATAACCGTCGGCGGAACTGGCGCGCTTATCGGCATCGCGCAAAGTTATTTGCGAGGTAAATCCGCGCTCGTTTTTGAACCGTATTATCCGTATCACCGAAGAATCATCGAAGAATTCGGCGGCAAGACGGTAACTTTTAATTTGAACGCGGATTTATCTTTTGAAAAAGAATCGTTGCTGGCGCATTGTAAGGAATTAAAAAATCGAACCGAGTCTCCCTTAAAAGCAATTATCGTTTGCTCGCCTGCAAATCCGAGCGGAAAAGTGATGACACAAACCGAACTCGAAGCAATTGCCGACGTTTGCAAAGAGTTGGATTTACTGTGCATTTCCGACGAAGTTTACGAGCATTACGTAACGGGCGAAAATCCGCACATTCCGATTGCGACTTTGCCGGAAATGTGGGAGCGCACGATTACGGTCAATTCATTTTCAAAGTCGTGGAACGTTTCCGGCTGGCGTTTAGGCTATGTTTACGGCAAAGGCGAACTCGTCGCGCCGGTAAACAACGCGGCAAACGTTATCTACGTTTGTCCGGCAACGCCTCTGCAAGCCGCGCTGTCAAAAGTTTTAATGGCGAATGCGAATTATTACGACAAGCTGCGCGAAAAATTCGACGATAAACGCTCGTTTGTTTCCGGCGTTTTGCGCGAACTTGGTTTTGATATTTACAATTCCGGCTCGGCTTTCTACATCTGGGCGCGGATTCCCGAAGACTTTAACGATGCTCTAATTTTTAACGAAATGTTGATGGAACGCGCGGGCGTTGCGGGCGTTCCAGGCAGCGCGTTTGCGGACTCGGACGATTGGGATTCGTATATGCGAATCTGTATCGCGCGCGAAGATTCGATTCTCGAAGGCGCGTTGGAAAAACTGCGAGTTGCCTTGAAGTAAATTGAAAATTATTAAGTCTTCATATTTTTGTGTACATAAAAGTGAGAAGTTTGGAAAGCACTTTTTCATAATCAAAATAACCGACGGCAATCTCGCGAGCCGCTTTACAATGCTCGCCATAACCCGCGTTTATCTTTTCGATTCCCTCTAAAACCTCTTCTTTTGAGGAAAAAGATAAAAGTCCTCTGCCGCTTTCGATGAATTTTGAAAAGCCTGTTTCCTGCGTCAGAACCGGACGCCCGCTTGCTAAATAACAAGCGCTTCTTTCGCTAAACCATCCGCTTCGGCTCGAAGCGTAACCGTGTTTGGCGATTGTCCATTCCGCTTTTGAGATTTGGATAAATTTTTGATACGTCCATGGTGTGCGTGTCGGGATTAACGGATTTGTTATTTTCCAACCTTTAGTTTCCAAAAAATTCTTCGGCGCGGTTTCGCTTCCCAAAGCTAACTCCAATTTTTCCATGGTCATTTGCGGTAAATCCGTGTATTCATCAAACGAAGCGGATTTCATACCGAAAATTTGCCCGTTGTATTCGAGCGTTCGATAACTGTCCCACTGCATCACGGTTGTCCAGTGATTATTTTTATTGCCTTTGGTAACTTTCCATTCGTCAATCACGACAGGCTGGCGAGTCGGTTTCCAATCAAATCCGTCGTCGGGAATCGAACAATCAACGGCGCCGAAATTTTCACCGAAGGTAAAAAAACAATTGTGTTTCGCGGCAAGCGCTCGCGCATTTTCGTCGGTTAAATGACGAATTTGCGTGAAAGCCGGGTCGGTATCAATAAAAACTCTTTTGGGAATCGGCAGAAGCCAATCGCGTAGCGGATTAACGCCCGAAACATTTAACAAAACGTCGGTCGAGGCAATAAATTCAAATACTTCCGCTTTGTTTTTGCCGAACCATTCGTTGGCGTGCGCGTCGTAATAAGCCCAGAGATTATTTAAGTTTAATTTTTTGAAAGCCTCGTCAATAAAATGCAAACCATAGCTCGGGTCGGTATTCATTTCATTTGTCAGAGGATTGTAGCAAGCCGCGTAATCGTCGCTGTCTTCGAGGAAAACAACGTCGTGTCCAAGTTTTCTCAGTCCCAAAACGTATTGCAAATGATGCCACGCCAAACCGCCGAGCGGACCGCGAACAATATAGCCAAGCACAGCGATTCGCAGTTTTGAGTTTTTTAAACGAGGCATTAAATTTTGCGAAGATTTATTAAGGACGCAATCGTTATAATAAAAATTATTTTATTAATGTTGGAGATACTCTTGAAACGCCTTTTTTCTCGCTTCTTCCGTATCATCCGCGTCTAAGTAACGAACCAGGCGCGAAGGATTTCCGACCATAATCGCATAAGGCGGTACGTCTTCGGAAACGATGGTTTTGCTCCCGACTACACAACCGCGACCGAGAGTTACGCCCGGCAAAATTACGGCGTCGAACCCAACCCAAACATTATCTTCCAAAACGACGGGACGCGGAGTGTCAACCTGCAATAAACGCCGGCGCGCGTCAGTTGCGGCAAAGCGTAAAACCTCGCGGCGTTTTTCAATCGGCGCGCTTTGAAAACCAGCCCAAGTGTCCGTAACAACAGAACCCCAGGCAAGCATACAATGATTCCCAATTGTTACATCGTCATTGCAAACGACAACCGTACCGTTTAAAATTGTATAAGAGCCGACCTTAACCGTTCCGTTCGCCCCGACCATAAGCGTTGATGCGCTATACAAGCCGCTTGCGTCTCCCAAGTAAAAGCCGGTTTCACGCTCAGAATGAAACGGTTCAAAACTGTAGGAACTGTCAATGTAAACATTTTCGCCCAAGACAATGTTTGACGGAATACCGCCTGCGTGCCAGTCATATTCAATATAGCCGCGCCCGTCTTTTGCTTTTTTTACGGTTTGAACAAAGTTTTTTCTCATCCCAATCCTTAAACGATACGCGCCGGATTTCCGGCTACTTCCGTTCCGGGCGGAACGTCTTTGATAAGTAATGCGCCCGGCGCGACAATTGCGCCCGTTCCGACGCGCACGCCTTTTAAAATCGTCGCGTTGTAACCAATCCAAACATCATCTTCGATGACGACCGGTTTTGTGGAAACCGAAAGTCTGTGTTGGCGATTACCGACGGGCGAAAGCGCAATCGTATCGGCGAGACGAGCCGCCGGAGCTATCGGGTGAAAATCAGAATCGGCAATCGTGACGCCGCCCGCAATCAGAACTCTTGAACCGATTGTTATTCTCTCTGAACAAACAAGCGAGGCGTTGGAAATATATGTGTAATCGCCGATTTCGATAAGGGCGTTTTCTTCCGCCGCGAGCGAAGTTCGCCAAAGCGTGATGTTGCTTCCGGCGCGCAGACCGACGGGAAGCGTAGAAAAATAATTATTGAAGCAAGCCGATGAATCAATGACCGTGTTTTCGCCAACTTCGATATTGCTCGGAATCTTTCCGGGCGAGTCGCCAGGCAAATCTATACCCGGTTTTAATTCATAAAAAAGACGCTGTTGTTGCTCGTTTGACATAAATGCTTTTAGAAATTTTGTTTAATCAAAGCTACAAAATATCCGGTAAAATATTAAGTTAATTGTTCTAACATCACGCCCAAAACTTTTCGGCTGTCGAAATATTCCTCTGCAATTCGCCGCGCCGCGCGTGAATGCTTTTCCGGTTCACTTGTTACCTGCTGAATGGCTTCAATGGCGTCTTGCTGATTGTCAAAAGCGAAAAGTCCCGCACCCGTCGGTATAAACTTCGACCAGCCGGTTTCCTGTGTAATAACCGAACGCCCCGCAGCTAAGTAACAAGCCGAGCGGCACGAAAACCAACCGGTGCGTCCTTTCACGTAAGTCTCTTTGGCAACGGAAAACTCGCCAAGCGAATTTTCAATAAATTTTTGATAATCAGCACAATTTTCCGCGCAAACATTTGGATTTAAAACTTCCCAGCCGTTCCTTTTCACTTCGTCAAATGGAAAAGCATCTCTTCCCGTATTGCCGGTTTGATTAACGGCAACCCCGAGTTTCGTTTCCGGCACGAACTTCGGAAGTTTTATAATCTTACCGAATTCGACATCTTTTTGTCCCCATTCTTCGCCGTCGTAAACGATATTTTTATTCGCCGACCAGTTCATCAAGGTCGTCAACGCTCCGTTTTTATTCGGTGAAGTTGCTTTCCAATAATCCAAACAAATCGGCTGGCGCGTCGTTCGCCAATTTAAACCGCAGGTCGGAATGCGGCAATCCACCGCGCCGATGTTTTCGCCGAAAGTAAAAAGGTAATTATGCGCGTTGATGGTTTCCCGCAACCTCGACTCGCCGGGCGTGAACATTTGCTGCGAAATATATTGAATCTGCGTGAACATCGGGTCGGTGTCAATCAAAACCCGCGCCGGAATTCTGCGGTATTCATCGCGCAAAAAAGTCGAGCAGGAAATGTTGACAAAAACATCTGCCGTCCGCGCAATCGCTTCGACTTTTTCCTCTGCCAAACCAAAACATTTTCCCGATGCTTCATCGCGGTAAGCCCAACGCTCCGGCATTCCGAAAAATTCCATTACCGCCCGTAAATGTCCGACGCACGACGAAGAATCGTTCCAATCACTGCCCGCTTTTTGGAAAATCGGATAAAGTCTCGTGTCTTCGATATAAAAAACGTCGTGACCAAGTTCGGCAAAACCAAGCAAATACTGAACGTAGTCCCAAGTTACGCCGCCGGCAGGCAACAGCCCCAAATATCCGCCGACGATAATGCGCAGCTTTTTCATTTAACTTTTCTCAACTGAATAATCATAAATAATTATTCAAGACGGCGTGTAAACTATTCTTAAAAACTTCTGCGGAAAAGGTATGAAGCCTTGATAAAAAATGCGCGCTCGTTCTGGCGGAATCCTGGCTCGTATCTGCTCGAAAATGGATTGTAACCGTTCCGATTAAAATCGTCGTTATATCCGGCGTAAAAGGCGGTGCCGGGATTCGGCGTCCAGCCGAAGAGAAATTGCGGGCGGAGGCGCATTGAAAGCGTCGAATAATCAACGCGCGTTCGGGCAAACAGACTGCGTGTAAATTGGTAAGTCGAGCGAAAATTAAAAACATTGTCGTCAAAAGCGGTCAGTCCGGTATCATCACGGACAAGTTGTTGCTTGTTGTAGTTGAGCGAAAGTTGCAGCGCATCAGTCGGCTGATAGCGCAGGTGTGATTCGATATAAAGTTGGTCGCCCGCGCCAGGGTCAAATGGATTTTTCGAGTCGAGAAGCGCGGCGCGACTGACGCGCGGATATTTCGGGCTTGCTCCCAAATCGTAATCGAGTTGTCCCGCGCCGTAGCTTAAAAGAAAATAACCATAAAATTGCTTCACCGGAGCGGTTTCGAGGAAACCGTAAATTTCGCGCCGGTTTGCCGAACGCTCAGGGTCTGCACCGAAAAACGCTCCGCTGCGCGTGGCTGTTCGATTTGCTCCGAACTCGTGTTCAAAAACGCGCTCATACCCGAATTTTACACCGCCGCCGATGTTCGTCTGACGCTGCAAAGCAATCATTTGCTGCGTGTTGGAGTTCCAGTTTTGCATCTGTCCCTGCCAGTCGTGGCTGACGGTGCTTTCGTTTGAAAAACGCTTGAAAATTATTCTTTCTTTCGGTTCTTGTTCGGTTTGATAACGAACGAGCGAGCGATGTTGATTAGTATTGGTGCGCGTCGTAAATCCAACATCGGCGCGGTAATCCCGCGTAAATCCGATGCCATTTAGTTGAAGAGTTAAATTGCGCTCCGCGCGGTCAATCGAATACGAATAACCGAAGCCGTTGCCCGTGCGGTAAATGTTTTCGTCCAAATCCGGGTCGTAGAAAAATCGGCGCGAGGTTGTGCCGGTGAGTTGAAATTCGGCGCTTGTTTTCGGGTCGAGGCGAAACCGTCCGTCAAAACCGCCGGTATTGTTGTGGTGTTCGACGAAGTTGTAGGTCGTAGCAAAAAAGCCGAGATTATTTTCCCTTCCGATGTCGCGCTTGAAACGAAAAACGCCGATGTTGGCATTTTTGTCAACAAAACGTTCGATGCCGCAAACAACGCTCGAATCCGCGAGTCGTCTTTTTTGGCAATGGCGTAGGTTTTCGCGTTCGTCCAAAGAGTAATTGCCCGGCGCGTTGTCAGAAGCATAAAGCACGCCGAAAGTATTACGCCCGCGTCTGCCCGTGAATTTAGCGGCAACGTCCGGGTCAACAATGGCGCGGGTGTTGACGACATTCATCCGGGTTTGAAAAATGTCTATGCGTTCGAGAAAGAACGGACGTTTTTCCGGGTAAAAAATCGGAAAGCGTTGATTGGCGGTGATGACAGTCGCGTCGGCTTCGACCTGAGCGAAATCCGGGTTTAAAGCGAAATCGAGCGTCGTGGTCGGCATTAAACTAAACTTGGCGGTTAAGCCTATTTCGCCTTTGACGTTTTCATCAACAAAGCGTCCCGAATCAATTGCGTTCGGCGCAAGCTGCGAAGGCGGAACGGTGCGAACTCGCCGACCGGATTGGCTTAAAGTTATGCTTGGAATAATTTCAAGCTGGCGTGTCGTAGAAATGTCTTCGAGTCCGGTGATGTGACCGGTTTGATTGAGTGAACCGGAACGATTGCGGTCTATCGGCATCCACGAATTGAGTTCGTTATTGTTAGATTTGACGCGGCGGAAAAGGTGAATTCCCCAAAGTTTATTTTCGCCCGCTTCATAGCGCAGAGACTTAAAGGGAATTGCGGCTTCAATCGTATAACCATCTTGAGTTAAAATGCCTTTCGATTCCAACACCAAATCCACGCTGTAATCTTCGCCGTGTCCTTCGGTTAAAGTTCCGTCCGCTTGAATGCCGAGCGGATTAAAAAAAATCGTGTAAGCCTGCCGCCGGTCGTTGAAAGTGTCGAGGTAAACGCCGACGTAATCGTCGTTGAAAATCTGGTCGCGCCGCGCTAAATTCGCGCGTACGGTGTCTCTGTCTTGCTTGACGCGGAAAGCGATGTAAAGATTTTTTTCATCGTAGCCCATCAAAACTTCCGTCGCTCCTGACGGCGCGACGTTATCACCCGGCTGCGTTTGCAGAAAATCGCCGAAGAGTGTTGCACTCGACCATTCGCTTTCGTTTATTTGACCGTCAACGATAGGCGGCGCATTGAAGCGCGGAATGAAAACCGGTGAGTCTTTACTCGCGTAACGCGACTCGGCGCTTATGCCGTCGGCTTTTTCAACGGTAATTTTCGATTTGTTTGTCTCGACAGGCTGCGTTAAAGAGTTTGCTTCAGTGTTTTTAGAACTAGCGTCAACAATTCTCAAACGGGTAAAAATGCTTTCCTCAGCGGTTGGTCGCGGAGCAGATTGAGCAGTTCCGGGTGATGGTATTTGGGCAACAGCATTAGAAAAACAAAGAACGATACAAATGAAAGCGAGCGAAACGATTTTCATAGGGAAAGTTTTTAATTTTGACAGGATAGAATTTTTAGGACGGTTGCGGAAAAAAGCTTTTAAATTTTAAGTTGTTAAAACTGATGCTGAGTTAATAAATATCATATCTAATTAACTTATGGCAACACTTTAATTGCTATTCGTAAATTGAAGATTCTTTAGCACTTGCGAGAAACGAAACTTTTACACTGCGGCGATGTGCTGGTGCTTGTAAAGATTTGCATAAACCTTGCCTTCTGAAAGCAGGGACTCGTGCGTGCCGCGCTCGACAATTTGTCCGTCTTTTAACGTGATAATTTGGTCGGCGCGCTGAATCGTAGATAAACGATGCGAAATAATAAAAGTTGTTTTGCCCGTCATTAACATTGACAAAGCCTTAAAGATATTGGCTTCCGTATGTGCGTCAAGCGCGGAAGTAGGTTCGTCGAAAATGATAATTGGGGCGTTTTTAAGCATTGCGCGAGCGATACTTATGCGCTGTCGTTCACCGCCGGAAAGCGAAGCGCCGCCCTCGCTGATAACGGTTTCGTAACCTTCGGGCAAGCACGAGATAAATTCGTGCGCCTGCGCTAATTTTGCGACTTCGATAATTTCTTCGCGCGATGCGCCGGGATGCCCGAAAGCGATATTATCAGCAATGCACACCGGAAAAAGAAAAGGTTCTTGCAAAACCAAAGAAATGTTTTCGCGCAGCGAATGCAATTTAACGTCTCGAATGTCAACGCCGTCAATCAAAATTCTGCCCGCCCAAGGGTCGTAAAAACGCGAAAGCAAAGAGACAAGCGTTGTCTTTCCCGCGCCGGTTGCGCCGACGAGAGCCGTAATTTGTCCGGGCAAAACGCGAAAAGAAATATCCTGCAAAATGGTGCGCGGCTCTCCGTATTCGTTTTCGTAACCGAAAGTTACGTTTTCAAACTGGATTTCGCCGAGGGTTGCGACGAGCGGAAGCGCGTCTGGTTTTTCCTCGATGATTTCGTCTGAATCGAGAATTTCAAAAACACGGCGACCACGCGCGCCGAGCATTATAGAAGTTCCGATGGCAAGCGTTAACGAATTGACCAATCCATAAAGCGCAGTTAAATAACCGAGAAAAATAAACAAATTGCCGATTGAAAGCGTCCCGCTCAAAACATTTTGCGCTCCGAAACCAAGCAAAACTGCGGCTGCCAGAGCAGTTATTAGCGTGGAGAGTTGACCATAGCCGAGAGAAACCTGATTGGCGATTTTGTAAGCGTTGCTAAATTCGGCGGCTCGCTCGGCAAGTTTTTTTTGCATAAAAGGTTCGCGGGCAAATCCTTGAACAACCTTGATAGCCGATAAGCTCTGCTGCATAAAAGCCATCAGCTCGCCCTGCGTTTTATATTGCCGGTCGGTTGTTTCGGTCATCGGCTTAGAAAAAAACAGCAGCGAAATTGCCAGCAAAGGAACAACCGCCGCCGCAATCAAAGCGAGCGTCGCGTTAAGCTGCACCATCACGTAAAACATCGCGGCGAGACAAACCAAAGAGGTAATGACAGGAAGTGCAATTTGCGCGACGACAAAATAGACGACATACACATCCGCATTAACTCGCTGCAAAAGGTCGCCGATTTTATTACGCCCGTAATACGAAAGCGAAAGCTGCTGCAGTTTGTGGAAAAGGTCGAGCGAAAAATCATAAACCAGACGCTGCGCCAGACTGATGGTCATATTCGCCACAAACAGCGAGACGAGAGCGCTACCGACTGCCAATAAAATTGCCAGCACAACACTCCACACCAGCAACTGTTCTTTAGTTAAAAAGAGCGCGTCGTTGTTAAAAAACTGCGCGACGAATGCGGGAAGCGGCTGATTTGCCAGAACATTGTCCAGCACGATTTTGAAAGGTAACGGTTTGGCAACTTCAATCACGACGCCGAAAAGCGCGACCGACAAAAGCACCAGAAAGCGCTTCCAGTAGCGTGAAGAATAATGAAACAGTCGCCAAAGTATTTGTAAATCTTTCATTGCCGCTTATAAACCAATTCGCGCTCAAGCAATTTCTCTTGCATCTTCTGAGTTTGCAGTAACCGCCGATGTCTGCGAAACATGAATTTCTTCCGTTAAAAATGCTGCCGAAAAATTGTGCACCGCTCGCGCCGCATCGAGAATAATCATTGCTCCGACCCCGAGTGAAAACAATCCAAGAATCGTTGCCGCGACAAAGGCATTGTCAAGTTCGGCAAACAGCGCGAGAGCGACCAAGATGCTGACCAATACAATTCCGGGTCTCGAATAGTGCAGCCGGCAACAAAGCCGGACGAGTTGTTTGCCCGCTCCGTGTTCTTCAACCGTAAATAGTCCGCGACAAGCTGCCAGCAAGCCGCATTTTGCTTCCAAATCCCAACGCTCAAATTCTCCGCCGCGCCTAACGCGAACTTTAAGTTTGATTAATTTTGCTTCAATCGAGCGTATCCAATCTTCGTTAGATTTCCAATTTTCCGACCAGAAGGAAAAGCTGCGCGCCTTAGGAACAAAAAATTCTAAAGATAAATCATTGATGCCATGTATTCGCCACGGCTTTAACCCGTGCGCCAAGCGTCCGTAAAGTCTGGCAAGCGGTTGTATTAAATGAAGAAACGTCGTCAGACCCCAACGCCAGAGTTTTTCAAATTTGGTTTTCGGCGTGGTTGTATAAACGGCTTTTGACGCGCTTACACCCGCTTGAACGATAACGATAAGGATTAACGCAATCGAAAGTGGAAACGCGAGGAAAAGCGGCTGCCAGGAAAAACCCAAAAGTGAAATAGCCACTAACCCGATTATAAAAAGATAATATTCGGGCATCAGCGGAATTGCCGATAGTGTATTTGGTGTTGGTTGGTAGATTGATTGAAAAGGCGCCGTTCCCCAAACGCCGTGAAAAATCGAGTCTTTTTTTGAATTTAAGGGCAAAGTTAAACCTTTTCCGTAAATCCTTCCGCTCCAATTCAGATGTCCGAAACCATTATATTTTTCAGACCATTTTTTTTCTAAAAGCGCTTCCGCCTTGCCGTAACCTTTTTGCTGTCGCCAATACATTTTGACCGAATTTCGGCAATGATGCCAGACAAATGCCGCGGGGTGAAAACCGATTGTTTTTCCAGTTTGCTGAATTCTCCAGCACAAATCAACATCGTCTCCCGCAGCGCGATAAACCGGGTCGCATCCGCCGACTTCTAAAAGGGCGTCGTGCCGAAATGCCATATTGCAGCCGGGAATATGCTCGGCGATTTCATCCGTGAGCAAAACATGGACGGGACCGCCCGGAGCATTTGCGATGCTGTCGGCAATTACGCCGTCGCCGGCGGGCGATATATTCGGACCGCCTATTCCGGCGTGATTTGTAGTCATAAAAGCGTGCGCCAGATATTGTAGCCAATGCTGGTCTGGGTAAGCGTCATCGTCAATATACGCAACTATTTCTCCCGTCGCCGCTTCCATTCCGGTGTTACGCGCGCTACTCAAACCGCGATTCGGCGTGTTTATCAAACGAACCGGATATTGACTGACAATCTCCGCTAAATTATCCGTCGAGCCGTCATTTACTACAATAACTTCAAAGTTAGGATACTCGACTTTTTGCAGCGCCTCCATACAATCCCGGATCGTTGCCGAGCCGTTATAACTACAAACGACGACCGAAATTTTCGGAAGATTTTCGCTTGCCGGAAACGGTGATTCCTGAAAAGCCTTTGAAACGGCGTGCAGAGCAGCTTTCGGACGACGCTCGCGGTTTGTCAAACCAAAATCCCAATCTTCGATTGGAAAACCGCCACGCCACCATTCGTCCGTCCAAGCAAAAACGAAAGCTCCGGCGCAACCGCTGGAAAAAACAGAACGAATTTGCCAATCGAGTGAACTTGCCTGAACCGCTTCGCCGTTTCGCCGACTGTCTAATCCGATTTCCGCCATCACAAGCGGTCTGTCGCCGCACAGATTATGAAGACGGGCAAGATATTTTTCTAATTTTTCCCTTGACTCTAAATAAACGTTAAAGCAGTCAAAATCGGTGAATGAAAGATTTAGATACTCGGTTGTCGGATAATTGACATAAGTGAACAAACCCTTCGGGTCGGCTTGCTTGCCTATTCGGTAAAGTTGTTTCAAAAACTCTTCTATCCGTCGTGCTCCATACCAGCGCACAATCGGCGCGGGAATTTCATTCCCCAATGTATAGGCAAGAATTGCCGGATGATTTTTGCACGAATTGATATTTTCACGGACGCCTTCTTCAATATTCTTAACGCGGGTTTCGTCATCGAGAAATGTTATGTGCTGTTCCCAGGGCAGACCGACCAGAACTTTAAGGTTATACTTTTGTGCGCAATCAAGTAAATACAAAGGAGGCACGGTGTAAGTTCTAACCGAGTTTATGCCGAACGAAGACATCAAAGCGAAATCTTTTTCGACGATCTCGGGCGCGGGAAAATTAAATCCGTTTTCATCCGGTTGAAATGTGCCGTAAGTTACACCGCGAACATAAAATTTTTCATCGTTAACCGTTAAAAATTTACCTTCAACACGCGGGCGCAAAATAACTTTATTATCTACGGACGAAAGTGATTCATTCATACAATTATGATTTTTAGTGACTAAACTTTATTTTCGTAGGGGGTTATTTATTAAGGGTCTATGGTAGCAAAAGTAATTAAAGCGGATACCGCTCCAGTAATTTTAACAGTAATCGAAACAAGATTTCTTTGCGATGATTAAAACGATATTCCGACTCTTTCAAGTGCAAATA